>Ga0116129_1001219_pt1 | contig 14494 bp, 14 predicted proteins | sample June2015DPH_17_2_FD_89732 | JGI IMG/M metagenome (GOLD analysis project Ga0116129, IMG submission 89732) | Peatland microbial communities from SPRUCE experiment site at the Marcell Experimental Forest, Minnesota, USA - June2015DPH_17_10 | ecosystem: Environmental > Terrestrial > Soil > Wetlands...
AAGCCTGCCGTCATGGCCGCCGCGGTTGCGTCCGGTGCCTGCATCATCAACGATGTCTATGCACTGCGGGCACCGGGCGCCCGCGCGGCCGCTGCCCAATGCCAGGCCGGCGTCTGCCTCATGCACATGCAGGGCGAGCCGCGTACGATGCAGGAAAGCCCACACTATAATGACGTCGTGGCTGAAGTGAGCGAATTCCTGCTGCGTGAACGGCAGGCATGCGTGGATGCCGGCGTCGCCAGCCAGAGCATTGCATTCGATCCGGGATTTGGCTTTGGCAAGAGCTTGGAGCACAACTTGACGCTATTGAGAGAGCTGCCGCGATTTGCGGCGCTGAATGCGCCTCTGCTGGTCGGTGTTTCGCGCAAGAGCGTCATCGGCAAAGTGTTGGGGAAAACGGTCAATGATCGTCTGTACGGAGGCTTAGGGTTGGCGGCCCTGACCGTGGCGAGCGGCGCCCGCATCATTCGCACCCACGATGTGGGACCGACACGCGATGCCATACGCATGGTCAGCGCGGTGCTGCAAGGATTGGAGACGTGACGAACTATTTTGGAACCGACGGGGTACGCGGCCGCGTCGGTACGGCGCCGATGACGGTAGATTTTGCGCTGCGCCTGGCCAGCGCCGCGGCCCGCGTGTTGGCACCGGGCGGCGGGCGTGTGCTCATCGGCAAGGACACGCGCGTGTCCGGTTACATGTTCGAATCGGCACTGGAGGCGGGGTTTGTTGCCGCGGGCGTCGATGTGATGTTGATCGGGCCGCTGCCGACGCCTGGCGTCGCGTATATGACGCAGCGCCTGGGCTGCTGCTTCGGCGTCGTCATCAGTGCTTCGCACAACCCGTATGAGGACAACGGCATCAAGTTCTTCGACGCGACGGGCAGCAAATTGTCCGACCGTGTGGAGCAGGAAATCGAGAGTCTGCTCGAGCTGGCCGTAGTCACGCAGGAATCCCAACTCCTGGGAAAGGCGATCCGCATCGACCGCAGCCGCACGCAGTATCAGGACTTTTGCGCCTCGACCATTCCGGCCGGCATGAACTTGAAAGGATTCAAGATCGTCATCGACTGCGCCAACGGCGCAGGCTACAAAGTGGCGCCGCGGGTGCTCGCCGATCTCGGCGCGGAAATCGTGCCCATCGGCTGTTCGCCGAACGGTCGCAATATCAACGACGGCTGTGGCTCTACCTCACCGGAATTGCTGCAACTCACCGTGCCGGGAGTCCGCGCCCAGGTCGGGCTGGCACTCGACGGCGACGGGGATCGGGTGGTGATGGTCGATGAGCTCGGGCGCTGTGTGGATGGCGATCAAATGTTGTTCATTCTCGCCACGGCGCGCCGCTTCGCGGGCGAATTAAAAGGACCCGTGGTCGGGACCGTGATGAGCAATCTGGGCCTGGAGCATGTGCTCGCCGAACTCGGCGTCGAGTTCCTGCGGGCCCAGGTGGGTGATCGCAACGTGCTCGCGATGCTCAATCAGACGGGTGGAATGTTGGGCGGGGAGACGTCGGGGCACATCTTGTGCTTGGACAAAACCACCACCGGCGATGGATTGGTCAGTGCCCTGCAGGTGCTCGCCGTCATGAAGCAAACCGGATCAGGGCTTGCCGAACTGGCAGCCGGCATGAAGAAGTATCCGCAGGTGCTGCTGAATGTTCGGATCGCCAAGCCGTTTGATCCGGCGACAGAACCGACCGTGTCACGGGTGGTCGAAGAGGTAGAACGGCGCCTCAAAGGGCGCGGGCGAATCGTGCTGCGGGCCTCGGGCACTGAACCGCTTATCCGCGTCATGGTCGAGGGTTCGGATGCGGCACTCGTCAAAAAGGGCGCCAAGGATATTGCGGCGGCGGTCGAAACCGCTTCCGGCAACAATTCATAGCGGGGGCTTGCAGTTACCAGGCGGCGCGGCTAATCTTCGCCGCCTTTCCCGTAGGGCAAAATGCCCCAAGGTTGGCTATGCGTCGTCCGATGGTCGCCGGCAATTGGAAAATGCACGGCTCACAGGCCACCAATCAGGCATTGCTTGCCGAGCTGGACAGCTATGTGAGACCGGAATGGCCGATCGACATCGTGGTATTTCCGCCTTATGTCTATCTGGCCGATGCCGTCAGGGCGTTGGAAGGTGGGCGGATCCAGGTCGGCGCGCAGGATGTCTGTGCCGAGGCGGGCGGCGCCTTCACGGGCCAAGTGGGCGCTTCGATGCTCAAGGACGTGGGATGCAACTACGTGATTGTGGGGCATTCGGAACGGCGTCGTTGGTATCACGAGGATGATGCCCTGGTGGCGCGCAAGTTTGCGGCGGCTCTGGCGGCAGGACTGAAACCGGTGCTTTGCGTGGGGGAAACCCTGGAAGAGCGCGAGGCAAAGCAAACCGAATCGGTGGTGAGTCGACAAATCGACGCTGTGATCGCGATGCACGGTGTCGGCGGCTTTGCCGATGCGGTACTGGCTTACGAGCCGATATGGGCGATCGGCACCGGCCGCACGGCATCGCCCGAACAGGCTCAGCAGGTGCACGCATTCCTGCGCAGTCGGATCGGTGCGCATGATGCTAAGATGGCCGCCCGTTTGCGCATCCTGTATGGCGGCAGCGTAAAAGCCGGCAATGCCGCAGAGCTGTTCGCCATGCCCGACGTGGATGGTGGGTTGGTGGGCGGCGCTTCTTTGAGCGCCGATGAGTTTCGACAGATTTGCGCGGCTGCGGCCGTTCGTCACTAAAGAGATTTCCTATGTTGCGTGGTGTGATTTTGGGCGTGCATGTGCTGCTGGCGCTGATGATCATCGGCCTGGTGCTGCTGCAGCGTGGCAAGGGTGCGGAGGCGGGCGCCGGATTTGGTTCGGGTGCCTCGGGCACCGTGTTCGGTGCGCGTGGCACCAGCACGTTGTTTTCAAAATTGACCGCCATATTTGCCGGGTTGTTTTTTGTCACCAGTTTGAGTCTGGCGTATCTCGGCACGCACGCGCCGGTTGCACCGACGTCGGTGTTGGAGCGCGCTGCGCAAGCTGCCGCTGCCGCGTCCAAGGCAGCGCCGCCGCCGGCTATCACGCCGCCGGCAACTGCGCCCGCGCCGAGCACACCAGCGCCGGAGACCGCACCGCAGACGCCGCCGCCGAAGTAATCACGGTGATAAATTTTTTCCTTGCCGACGTGGCGAAATTGGTAGACGCGCTAGTTTGAGGGGCTAGTGGGGCAACCTGTGCCGGTTCGAGTCCGGCCGTCGGCACCAACATTGTCGCGCGGAACACTTATGGGTTCCGCGCGACGCAACGCACTTGCGCCTGATACAATTATGGTCAATCCGCATCGTCCACGGCGTCGATAATGTTGCGACAGTATTTACCGATACTAATTTTCTTGAGCTTGGCCACCATTCTGGGTGTGGCGCTGTTCACCGTCGGCTGGGTATTGGGGCCGCGCCGCCCCGATGCCGAAAAGCTCTCACCCTATGAATGCGGCTTCGAGGCCTTCGAAGATTCGCGCATGCGCTTCGATGTGCGCTACTACCTGGTCGCCATCATTTTCATCGTGTTCGATTTGGAAATTGCCTTTTTCTTTCCTTGGGCAGTGTCGCTCAAGATCACCGGTACCTTTGGTCTTCTGTCCATGCTGATCTTCGCGCTGGTGCTGGTCGTTGCGCTTGCCTATGACTACAAGAAAGGGGCGCTGGAATGGGATTAGAAGCCGATAACACGGTGCGCGGCTTCGAGGTGACCACCGTCGACAAGCTCATCAATTGGGCGCGCACGGGGTCGCTGTGGCCGATGACCTTTGGACTCGCCTGCTGCGCGGTTGAAATGATGCATGCGGGCGCCTCGCGCTACGATCAGGACCGCTTCGGCATCATCTTCAGGCCGAGCCCGCGGCAATCCGATGTCATGATCGTGGCCGGCACGCTGGTCAACAAAATGGCGCCGGCGCTGCGCAAAGTGTACGACCAGATGACCGAGCCGCGGTGGGTGATTTCCATGGGCTCCTGCGCCAACGGCGGCGGCTACTATCATTATTCCTATGCGGTGGTTCGAGGCTGCGATCGGATCGTGCCGGTGGACGTGTATGTGCCGGGATGCCCGCCGACCGCCGAGGCGCTGCTCTACGGCATCATCCAGCTTCAAAACAAGATCAAGCGCAACAAGGCGATTATCCGATGAGCGCGATCCCTGGCATTTCGGCGGCGGTTGCAACACCGACCCGCCTGGAAGCGCTGGCTCGAGCGGTCACCTCGGCTTTGCCGGGCAAGCTCACGAGCGCGCCGAACACGACCGGTGAACTGACCTTTGAAGTGGCGGCAGAGGAGCTGTTGGGCGTCGCTCAAGTGCTGCGCGACGCGCCGGACCTCAAGTTCGAGATGTGCATGGACGTGTGCGGGGTGGATTACCTGGCGCACGGCCGGGACGAGTGGAATACCCAGAGCGCGACCTCTTCCGGATTCAGCCGCGGTGTGGCGCGCGGCGCGCAGCGCCAAGGCGAATTGCCGCCGGGACGCCGCTTTGCCGTCATCTACCATCTCTTGTCGATTTCGCTGAATCAGCGGCTGCGATTGCGCGTGTATTGCGCCGACGACGAGCAGCCCATGGTCGACTCGGTGACCGGGATCTGGGCCGGCACCAATTGGTTCGAGCGCGAGGCTTTCGACCTGTTCGGCATTCTGTTCAAAGGGCATCCGGATCTGCGCCGTTTGCTCACCGACTATGGCTTCATCGGCCATCCGTTTCGCAAAGACTTTCCGCTGTCGGGAAATGTCGAAGTGCGCTACGACCCGGAGAAAGGCCGCGTGGTCTACCAGCCCGTGACCATCGATCCGCGCATTCTCGTGCCCAAGGTCATCCGGCACGATAACCGCTACGATCCGCAGCTCACCAACGCCCCCGTCCACACCGCGAGCATCGCGAAATCCGATGGCTGAAATCCGCAACTACACCATGAACTTCGGCCCGCAGCATCCCGCCGCGCACGGTGTGCTGCGTCTGGTGCTCGAGTTGGACGGCGAAGTGATTCAGAAGGCCGATCCGCATGTGGGTCTGCTGCATCGGGCCACCGAGAAGCTCGCCGAGAGCAAGCCGTTCAACCAGTCCATCGGCTACATGGACCGGCTCGACTACGTGTCGATGATGTGCAACGAGCATGCGTACGTCATGGCGATCGAAAAGCTGTTGGGTCTCGAGCCGCCGGTGCGCGCGCAGTACATCCGCGTGATGTTCGATGAAATCACCAGGATTTTGAATCACCTCATGTGGCTCGGCGCGCATGCCCTCGACATCGGGGCCATGACCGTGTTCTTGTATTGTTTCCGCGAGCGCGAAGACCTGATGGACTGCTACGAGGCGGTCTCCGGAACCCGCATGCATGCGACCTACTACCGGCCGGGCGGGGTGTACCGCGATCTGCCGGATACGATGCCGCAATATCAGCCCTCGCAGTGGCGCAGCAAAAAGGATGTGGATCGCTTGAACGCCCGCCGCTCCGGCGGCATGTTGGATTTCATTGCTGACTTCACCAAGCGTTTTCCGGCCTGCGTCGATCAATACGAAACGCTGCTGACCGACAATCGCATTTGGAAACAGCGCACCGTGAATATCGGCGTGGTCAGTCCCGAGCGCGCCATGCAGCTGGGATTCTCGGGTCCCATGCTGCGAGGTTCCGGCGTCGAATGGGACCTGCGCAAGAAGCAACCCTACGACGTGTACGACCAGATGGACTTCGACATTCCCGTCGGGCTCAACGGCGATTGCTACGATCGGTACCTGGTGCGGGTCGCCGAGATGCGCCAATCGAATCGCATCGTCGAGCAATGCGTGGCGTGGCTCAAGGCCAACCCCGGATCGGTGATGATCGATGACCGCAAGGTGCGGCCGCCGCGGCGTGAGGAGATGAAGGGAGATATGGAGTCCTTGATTCATCACTTCAAACTCATGACCGAGGGCTATTGCGTGCCGGCGGGCGAAGTCTATGCGGCGGTCGAGGCGCCGAAGGGCGAGCTCGGGGTGTACTTGGTCTCCGACGGGGCGAACAAGCCTTATCGGCTGAAGGTGCGGCCGCCGGGATTTGCGCATTTGGCAGCGCTCGATGAAATGGTGCGTGGTCACATGCTGGCCGATGTCGTGGCCGTGATCGGCACCCAGGATATCGTGTTCGGCGAGGTCGACCGATGAGCGCGAAATTATCCGATCACGTGCGTGAAGAGATCGATCAGTGGGTGGCCAAGTTCCCGCCTGACCGCAAGCGTTCCGCGGTGATTTCGGCGCTGCATGCCGTGCAGCACGAGAATCAGGGTTTCTTGACGACGGATCTGATGGACGCGGTGGCGGTTTATTTGGAGCTGCCGAACATCTTGGTTTACGAGGTGGCATCGTTCTATTCCATGTTCGAGACCAAGCCCGTCGGCCGGCATCACATTTCCGTTTGCACCAATATCTCTTGCATGCTGCGCGGCTCCCAAGAGGTGGTGGACTACGTCGAGAAGAAGCTCGGCATCAAGACCGGTGAGAGCACGCCGGACGGGCGGATTTATTTGAAGCGCGAAGAGGAGTGCCTGGCGGCTTGCACCGGAGCGCCGATGATGATGGTCGATCATGTGTTCCATGAGAACCTGACGCCGCAGGTCATCGACAAAGTATTGGACGAATTGACGTGAGCAGGTGCCGCTGATGCCTTACGAACAGAACCTGGTGTTATTCGAGGCGCTGAAATACGAGCGCCCGTGGACGCTGGAAGGCTATCGTCAATTCGGCGGCTACCAGGCCTGGGAGAAGATCCTGCGCGAGCAAACGCCGCGCGAGAAGATCATCGACGAGGTCAAAGCGTCGGGATTGCGGGGCCGCGGCGGCGCTGCCTTTCCGACCGGCGTGAAATGGAGCTTCATGCCGCGCACCTCGCCGGTACAAAAATACGCCGTTTGCAACTCGGACGAATCGGAGCCGGGCACCTGCCACGATCGCGACATCCTGCGCTACAACCCGCACTCGGTGATCGAGGGGATGGCCATCGGCGGCTATGCGATGACGGCGACCGTCGGCTACAACTACATCCGCGGCGAGTTCCTGGCCGAACCGATACCACGATTCGAGGCGGCTTTGGCGGAAGCCTATGCGGCCGGCCTGCTCGGAAAAAATATTTTAGGTTCCGGCGTCGACTTTGACCTGCACACCTTCATCGGCGCCGGAGCCTATATCTGCGGCGAAGAAACCGCCTTGCTCGAGTCCCTCGAGGGCAAGCCTGGCAAGCCGCGCTTCAAGCCGCCGTTCCCGGCCAACTTTGGTCTCTTCGGCAAGCCGACCACCATCAACAACACGCAGAGCTTTGCCTCCGTACCGGCCATCATGCGCAAGGGCGCGGCCTGGTTTGCCGGATTGGGTCCCGTGAATTCCGGCGGCACCGTGATTTTCTCCGTCTCGGGCCATATCACCAAGCCGTGCAATCTCGAATTGCCGATGGGGATTCCTTTCAAGGATCTGATGGAGCTGTGCGGCGGTGTCTGGAAGGGACGCAAGCTCAAGGCCGTCATTCCCGGTGGGTCCTCCTGCATGGTTGTGCCTGCTGAGATCATGTGGAATACCAATATGGACTACGACTCGCTGAAGAAGGCCGGCTCCTCCTTCGGCACCGGTGCCGTCATCGTCATGGATGAGACCACGTGCATGGTGCGGGCGCTGGAGCGGCTGGCGCGTTTCTACATGTCGGAGTCCTGTGGTCAATGCACGCCCTGCCGGGAAGGTACGGGCTGGCTGGACCGCATGCTCAAACGGATCATCGCGGGCGAAGGGCGCAGCGAGGATCTAGGCTTGCTGCTGGACGTGGCCAATCGCATCGAAGGACACACGATTTGTGCCTTGGGCGATGCGGCCGCCTGGCCGGTGCAAAGCTTCTTGAAGCATTTCAGGTCCGAATTCCAATACATGATCGAGCACAAGGGACGATCCATCACGGAAGGCGCTACGCACTTGGACGGCCGTCCGGCCGTCGCGGCTTAAATCATGGCAGACGATACGGTCAATATCGAAGTCAACGGCGTCCCCTTGAAGGCCCGCAAGGGTCAGATGATCATGCAGGTCACGGATCCGGCCGACATCTACATTCCGCGATTTTGCTATCACGACAAATTGACGGTCGCTGCGAACTGCCGCATGTGCCTGGTGGAAGTGGAAAAGGCGCCCAAGCCCTTGCCGGCCTGCGCCACCCCCGTCACCGAGGGTATGAAGGTGTTCACCAAGTCGCCCAAGGCCGTGGCGGCGCAGCGGGCAACCATGGAATTCCTGCTCATCAATCACCCGCTCGATTGCCCGATCTGTGATCAGGGCGGGGAATGCGAGCTGCAAGATCTTGCCCTAGGGTACGGGCGCGACATTTCGCGTTTCAGCGAACGCAAGCGCGTGGTCAAGGACAAGAACCTGGGTTCCTTGGTGTCCACCGACATGACCCGCTGTATTCACTGCACGCGCTGCGTGCGCTTCGGGGCGGAAATCCAAGGCTATCCGCAGATGGGTGCGACCGGCCGCGGCGAGCATATGGAAATCGGTACTTACATCGAACACAGCGTCGATCATGAGTTGTCGGCCAACATCATCGATCTGTGCCCGGTCGGCGCGCTCAACAACAAACCGTTCCGCTATCACGCACGCGCATGGGAAATGACCCAGGCTGCCATGGTATCGCCGCACGACGCCTTCGGCACCAACTTGTATGCGCACGTGCTGCGCGGCAAATTGATGCGCATGGTGCCGCGCGAGAATGAAGAGATCAACGAAACTTGGATCGCCGACCGCGATCGTTTCGGTTTCGAGGGCATGTATTCCGGCGATCGCGTGTCGCAGCCCATGGTGCGCGTCGAGGGGGTCTTGCAGGCGGTGGATTGGGAAGTCGCCCTCACGGCGGCCGCCGAAGGATTGCAAAGGTCCGCCGCCACAGCCAAGGCGGCGACCGGATTTCTCGCTTCGCCCCTGGCGACAGTCGAGGAGCTGTATCTGCTGGCGAAAATTGCGCGCGGCCTGGGGAGCGGCAACATCGATCATCGCTTGCGGCAGCTGGATTTTCGCGCCCAGGAACGTGAAGCGCCGTATCCGCACCTCGGGGTCAAGATTGCCGATGTCGAGCGCCTCGAAGGCATTCTGATCGTGGGCTCGGACGTACGCCGAGAAATGCCGATGTTGGCGCATCGCATTCGCAAGGCGGCGGTGAAGGGCGGAGCGAAAGTGGCATTTTTGAATCCGCGCCGCTTCGAATTGATGTTCCCGATCGCCGGGTACGTGACCTCCGAGACCGACATGGTCGGTGACCTCACCGCGCTGGTGCATGCCGCGGCCGGTATCGCAGGGCGGCCGGTGCCCGCCGGCGTGGGCAGCGCGACCGTCACCGACGCCCACCGATCGCTCATCGGTGCTTTGTCCCATGGGGCGCGGCACGCGGTGATCTTGGGCACCCTGGCGCAGCGGCATCCGGCCTATTCGCAGCTCAAAGCCTTGAGCGCCGTTCTCGCCGATTTGTGCAGCGCCAGCGTCGGCTGCATCACCGAGGGCGCCAACGCCGCCGGTGCGTACCTGGCCGGGGCCGTGCCGCATCGGGAGCCGGGCGGTGCGCCGGCCGCTAGCGCGGGTTTGTCGGCACGGCAGATGTTGGATACGCCGCTCAAGACCTATGTGCTGTTCGGCGGCATCGACCCGGCGCAGGACCTGGCCGTCGATCCTTCGGCGCTGGCGTCGGCCGATTTGGTGATCGCGGTCACCACCCATCTGCCCGAATCACTGCGCGGCATCGTGCATGTGGTTCTGCCCATCGGCTCGTTCGCCGAAACCTCGGGCACCTATGTGAACGCGGAAGGCCGCTGGCAGAGCTGGGCCGGTGCGGCGAAGTTGCCCGGTGAGAGCCGCCCAGGCTGGAAGGTCCTGAGGGTGCTCGCGAATTTATTGGGCTTGCACGGCATCGATTACGACAGCTCGGATCAAATTCGCGATGCATTGAAGACCCAGTGCGGTGCACGCGTCGAGGCGACCGGCGCGAGCGGCGGCGCCATCCCCAATGGATCGATGCCGACAGGCTCCTGGGTGGATATTCCGCCGTACCAAAGCGATGTGCTGGTGCGCGGTTCCGAGCCGCTTCAAAAGACCAAGGACGGGCGCCTGACCCGGTCAGTGATCTGATCATGTGGGATTGGACGCCAATCCGCGACTGGCTCTCCGGCTACATCACGCCGTACTGGACTTTTCCGCTGCTGACGGTGGTGCAGGCCTTGATCGTCATGATCAGCATCATTCTGGTCATGGCGGTTTACACGCTGGCGGAGCGCAAGGTCATCGGCTGGATGCAGTTGCGGCGCGGACCGAACCGCGTGAACTTGTTCTGGATTCCGGGATTGGGTCAGCCCTTCGCGGACGTGGTCAAGCTGGTCTTCAAGGAAATCCTCATCCCGGCGGATGCGAATGGATTTCTATTCCGCGTGGCACCGTTTCTGGCCCTAGTGCCTGCGCTCGGCATCTGGGCGGTCATTCCGCTGCGTCCCGAACACGCCTTCGCGAATATCGATGCCGGCCTCCTGTACGTTTTGGCGCTGACCTCGATGGGGGTGTACGGCATCATCCTGGCCGGATGGGCCGCGAACTCGAAGTATGCTTTTTTGGGCGCGATGCGCTCCGCGGCGCAGATAGTCGCCTACGAAATCGCCATGGGTTTCGCGATGGTGGGTGTGTTGATGGCCGCGGGCAGTCTCAACATCGGCGAGATCATCCGCGCGCAGCAGGGCTTGTTCGGCTGGAATTGGACCTGGCTGTTCCCGCTGTTCATCGTGTACTTCATCTCCGGCGTCGCGGAAACCAATCGCGCGCCCTTTGACGTGGCCGAGGGTGAGTCGGAAATCGTCGCCGGATTTCATGTCGACTACTCCGGCATGGCGTTCGCGCTGTTTTTCATCGCCGAATACGTCAACATGATCTTGATCTCGGCGCTGACCTCGATTTTCTTCTTCGGCGGCTGGCTGTCGCCCTTCGATGGTTGGCTCGCGCCGGATTCGTGGCTCGCGCAGCCGAGCTTTTTCTGGCTTGCGCCCAAAGTATTCTTCTTCATGTTCGTGTTTCTGTGGTTCCGCGCGACTTTTCCGCGCTACCGCTACGATCAGATCATGCGCCTGGGCTGGAAGGCGCTGATTCCGGTCACTCTGATTTGGTTATTGGTCGAGGGCGTCATGGTCTATGGCCATGTCGGTCCCTGGAAGGGGTATCCGTGATGCAAGGTATCCGCAGCTTCATCAAGACGTTTCTGCTCTGGGAACTGTTGCAAGGCCTCTGGGTGACCTTGAAGAGCATGTTTCAGACCAAGATCACGCTGAACTATCCGGAAGAGAAAACACCGCAAAGCAACCGCTTCCGGGGCCTGCATGCCTTGCGCCGCTATCCCAACGGTGAAGAGCGCTGCATCGCCTGCAAGCTGTGCGAGGCGGTCTGTCCGGCGCTCGCCATCACCATCGAGTCGGATGTGGCCAGCGACGGAACGCGACGTACGACGCGCTACGACATCGATCTTTTCAAGTGCATCTACTGCGGTTTTTGCGAGGAGGCCTGTCCTGTGGACGCCATCGTGGAAACGCGGCTGCATGAATACCATATGGAGAAGCGCGGCGAGAACATCATGAGCAAGGATAAATTGCTCGGTATCGGCGAGCGCTACGAAGCCATGATTGCGGCGGATCGCGCCGCCGATGCGCGGTATCGCTGATGTTTCCCACGATACTTTTCTTTATTTTCGCCACCGTGCTCATCGGCGCGGCATTGGGCGTGATTCTGTCCCGCAATCCGGTGTACTCGGCACTGCTGCTGGTGCTGTGCTTTTTCAACAGCGCGGTGATCTGGCTGCTGCTGGATGCGGAGTTCTTGGGGATAGTGCTGGTGTTGGTCTACGTCGGGGCCGTGATGGTACTGTTCCTGTTCGTGGTCATGATGCTCGATGTGAATCTCGAGCAGCTGCGCAAGGAATTCGCCGGCTATTGGCCCTTGACGGTCGCGGTTGCCGGCTTCGTGGTCTTTGCGATGATCAATGTCATCGTCGTGAAGCATCTGGGCGGCCTGGGTTTACGGACCGCGCCGGCGCTTGCCGCGAATTATTCCAATACGCGCACCCTGGGCGTGGAACTGTTTACCCGCTATGCCTACCCGTCACAAGTCGCCGCGGTCATCTTGTTGGTGGCCAGCGTCGCGGCCATCGTGCTGACCCTGCGGCAGCGCAAGGGCGGCAAGCCCCAGGACATTGCACAGCAAGTCGCGGTCCGCGCCAAGGACCGCGTGCGCATCGTCAAGATGGCCTCCGAGAAAAAACAGTGATTTCCCTGACCCACGTGCTCGCCCTGTCCGGCGTCTTGTTTGCCATTGCGGTGGCCGGCGTGTTCTTGAATCGCAAGAACATCATCGTGCTGCTGATGTGCATCGAACTCATGCTGCTTGCGGTGAATTTCAATTTCGTGGCCTTTTCGCGTTTCCGCGGCGATATCAGCGGGCAGATATTCGTGTTTTTCATTCTGACCGTCGCGGCGGCCGAGGCTGCCATCGGTCTGGCGATTCTGGTGGTGTTGTTCCGCGAGCGCAGCAGCATCGACGTCGAAGATCTCGATACCCTTCAGGGCTAAGATGGCAATGCAGTCCATATATCTCACCATTGTCTTGGCGCCGTTGATCGCGTGCATCATCGCCGGACTGTTCGGTAAAGCCATCGGCAGAGTCGGCGCGCACAGCGTCACGATCTTGGGCGTGGGGATCTCCTGCGCGCTGTCCTTCTACGTGCTGTACCGGCTGGTGTTCGAAGGCATGCCCTCGTACAACGGGACGGTCTATACGTGGCTGGTGAGCGATGGGCTGCAGCTCAACATCGGATTTCTCATCGATCATCTGTCCGCCATGATGATGGCGGTGGTGACCTTCGTCTCTCTGATGGTGCACATCTACACCATCGGCTACATGGCCGACGATGACGGCTATCAACGCTTCTTTAGCTACATCTCGCTATTCACCTTCTCCATGCTCATGCTGGTGATGGCGAACAATTTCCTGCAGCTGTTCTTTGGCTGGGAAGCCGTGGGCGTGGTGTCGTACCTGCTGATCGGCTTCTGGTATAAGCGGCCTACCGCCATTTTTGCCAGCCTCAAGGCATTCTTGGTCAATCGGGTGGGGGATTTCGGCTTCGTTCTCGGCATCGCGGCGGTGCTGCGCTACACGGGATCCTTGGACTACGCGACGGTATTTTCGCACGCCGACCAAATCGCCGCCGCGCAGATCCACATCACGGGCACCGTCGCCTGGTCGGCCATCACCTTCACCTGCATCTGTTTGTTCATCGGCGCCATGGGCAAGTCAGCGCAGGTGCCGTTGCACATCTGGCTGCCCGATTCGATGGAAGGCCCGACGCCCATCTCGGCGCTGATTCACGCGGCTACCATGGTGACGGCCGGCATCTTCATGGTGGCGCGCATGTCGCCGCTGTTCGAGCTCTCGGACACGGCGCTGTCATTCGTATTGGTCATTGGCTCGACCACGGCATTTTTCATGGGCCTCATCGGCATTGTCGCCAATGACATCAAGCGGGTGCTGGCGTACTCGACGCTCTCGCCGCTCGGATACATGACGGTCGCCCTCGGGGTGTCGGCGTACAGCGCCGGGATCTTCCATCTCATGACCCACGCGTTCTTCAAAGCGCTGCTGTTCCTGGCGGCGGGCTCGGTGATCATCGCCATGCACCATGAGCAGGACATGCGCAAGATGGGGGGCTTGAGAAAATATATGCCCATCACCTACTGGACAAGCCTGGTGGGATGTCTGGCGCTGATCGGCTTTCCCGGCACGTCCGGATTTTTCTCCAAGGATTCGCTGATCGAGGCCGTGGGCGCCTCGCACCGGGTGGGTTCGGGATACGCCTACTTCTGCGTGGTGACGGGCGTCTTCATCACCGCGCTGTACACCTTCCGCATGTTCATCATGACCTTCCTCGGCAAGGAACGCATGGACCATCACACCCGGGAACATTTGCACGAAAGTCCCTGGGTGGTCACGGTGCCCCTGGTTTTGCTGGCGATACCCTCGGCGCTCATTGGCTGGTTCACGGTCAAGCCCATGCTGTTCGGCAAATTCTTTGAAGGCGCCATTCATGTGGCACCGGCCAATAATGTGCTCGAGCATATCGGTGAAGAATTTCACGGTCCCGGCGCATTTATCCTGAGCGCATTGCAGCAATTGCCGGTGTGGCTCGCGGGCTTGGGCGTGCTCACTGCGTACCTGTTCTTTTTATGGAGACCGGCCCTGGCCGATGCGGCAGAGACGAAATTCAAATGGCTGTACACAATATTGGTGGATAAATTCGGATTCGACTGGTTCAACGAACACGTCATCATGGCGGGTGCCCGCCGGCTGGGCGGGGGTTTGTGGCGCTTCGGCGATCAGATCGTCATCGATGACGGTCTGGTGAACGGCAGCGCGCGCACCGTGGGTTGGCTCGGCTCGGTCATGCGTTATGCCCAGTCCGGATAC
>Ga0116129_1001221_pt1 | contig 14483 bp, 15 predicted proteins | sample June2015DPH_17_2_FD_89732 | JGI IMG/M metagenome (GOLD analysis project Ga0116129, IMG submission 89732) | Peatland microbial communities from SPRUCE experiment site at the Marcell Experimental Forest, Minnesota, USA - June2015DPH_17_10 | ecosystem: Environmental > Terrestrial > Soil > Wetlands...
AGCCGATCGAGTTCGGTGCGTCCGTGGGGAGAGGCCAAGGCGGTATCCCAGACGGTATCGCCATTGGTGAGCGCCACGGCCATCACCTTGCCGTTGTCGAAGCCGCTGATGGCGACTTCCTTGGCGATGATGGGTGTCGCCGTACCGCGTAGGCTCAGCCGCGGCACTTGTTGTTCGACCGACCACATTTCCTTGCCGTTCTGCGAGTTGAACCCATGCAGGCGTCCGTCCACGGAGCGCAGCACGACGATGTTCTCGCCGATCGCAGGCGCCGACAGAAGCTCCGAGTTCACGTGCGCACGCCACAGCTCCTTGCCTGTTGCCCCTTCGAACGCCGCGATCACGCCCTTGCTCGAACCGATCACGACCATGCCGAAACCAGCGGCAGGTCCGGCGGACAACGGCATCTTCAATTTCTTCAGCCACACATGCTTGCCACTGTCCAGCGACACCGCGACCAGATCGCCTTTGTGGCTGGCGGCGAACACCAATCCATTGTCGATCGCGGGCCCGAGGCCCAACCGCAGTTTTATCTGCTTCTTGTTGCCGCCGGCGACGCCTTCGCCCCAGATTTTCTTGACCGGCAGCGTAGCCGGAAAATCCACCAGCTTGGCGGGCGGTTCGACGTCTTTGTCCTTGCTGCAGCCCGCCGCGATCAAAATGATCACAGCCAGACCTACGGGAAGTAAACGACGCATCAGGGTTTGACCATGTTCAGTTTTTCCAAGTGCTTATCAACAGCGCCCAAATCGGCGAGTTTCATCTCCACCATGGCGGCGTCGACCCCGCCCGCATCGGCTGCATCCAGCGCGGCCTTGTATTCGGCGATGGCGCCGGCTGTATCTTTTTTGGCGTACAGCGCATCGGCATGGACCTCGTGGTATCGGCCCGCGAAGCTGCCGGGGTTCGCTTCCGACAGCAGCTTGATCGCATCGTCGGGTTTGCCTTGATCGATCAGCACTCGCGCCAGCCTCAGGCGCGCGATCTGCCGCAACTCCGCGTCTTTGGAGCCGTTCATGACCTCGGTCAGCGGCGCAACCGCATTCGCCTCCTGGCCCGAGTCCACATCGATACGGGCCAACACCAGCTTGGCCTGATCGGCGTAGGGCGATGATGGGTAGTCCTTGATCAGATCTGCGGCGGCTTGCCGCGATTTCGCGGCATCGTTGCCCGGCAGCGTGGCGCTGAGCAGCGCGAACTGCGCTGCGGCCTTCAACCCGCGCTCGGTCTGGTAGCTTTGGTAGTAACGCCAACCGAACAGTCCGCCGGCACCGAGCAGCGCCCCGATGATCAGCACCGGCGCATATTCACGCACATAGCGCTTAACTTCCTCTAGTTGTTCGTCATCCGTTAGATAGTCTTCCGCCATGTCTACTCCGCGTTCCCCGCCTTAAGACCCAACAACAGGCCCAAGCGTTCATTGATTCTCTCGAGGGGACATTCCTCCTGGGCCGATTCCCGCCGCAAGGCCTTCACGGCAACCACTCCCCGCGCCACCTCGTCGTCCCCCAAAACCAAGGCAAGCTCCGCGCCGCTCTTGTCGGCGCGCTTGAATTGGGCCTTGAAATTGCCACCGCCCATATTGATCTGCAGCTTCAGCTGCGGCCATGCGTCGCGCAGCCGCTCGGCCAGCAAGCAACCGGGCTGCTGCGCCCCCGCGCCGACCAGCACCAGATAGACCTGGGGTTGCTGGCGCGCCGCCGTCAGCCCCTGCTTCTCCAGCAGCATCACGATGCGCTCCTGGCCCATGGCCCAACCGATGCCGGGCATGGCCGCGCCTCCCAGCTGCGCCACCAGGCCATCGTAGCGGCCCCCGGCGCACACCGTGCTCTGCGAACCCAGTGCATCGGTGGTCCACTCGAACACCGTGCGCGTGTAATAGTCGAGTCCGCGCACCAAGTGGCTATCCACATGGTAGTCGACGCCGGCAGCGCGCAATTGGGCGCATAACGAGTCGAAGTGAGCCCGCGATTCGGCGTCCAAGGAATCCATCAGCAAGGGCGCGCCGGCGATGATGCGCTGCATGTCCGGATTCTTGCTGTCGAGGATGCGCAGCGGATTGCCCTGCAAGCGTCGCTTGCTATCCTCGTCCAACGAGGACTCATGCGCACCGAAATAGCCGGCCAACCGTTCGCGGTAGGCGGCGCGCGAAGCGGGTGTTCCCAGGGAATTCAACAGCAGCTTGAGGCGCGACAATCCCAGCCGGCGCAGCAATCGCGCCGACAACAGGATCATCTCGGCGTCGATATCCGGGCCTTCGAAGCCGAAGGCCTCGGCGTCGATCTGGTGGAATTGGCGATAACGCCCGGCCTGCGGGCGTTCGCGCCGGAACATCGGACCCATGCACCATAGGCGCATGCGCCCTTCGCGCAGCAGGCCGTTGGAAATCACCGCGCGCACGATGCCGGCGGTGGCCTCCGGCCGCAGCGTGATGTGATCTTCACCCTGGTCGATGAAGCTGAACATCTCCTTCTCCACGATGTCCGTGAAGTCGCCGATCGAGCGCTTGAACAGCTGCGTCTGCTCGATCACGGGAACTCGGATTTCATCGTAGCCGTAGCCCGCGAATACCTCGCGCGCGATGCGCTCCAGCTGCTGCCAGGCTGCAATCTGTGCGGGCAACACATCGTGCACGCCGCGCAAGGGCTCTATGATCTTGGTCAAACGTGTCTCCGGCCAGCTAAGGCGGTCGGGCGGGCGTTTGCTCGCGCCGCAGGACGCCGTCAGCGCCCGCTTCGAAACGAGCCACGTTGCCTGAAAAGAACTGCGGCCCGATCGCGACCGCGCGGCCGTTGACCTCGAGTTGCACGCCGCTCGCCGAGCGCAAGTACACGTGCAAAGGCGCGGTACCTGCAATGGTCTTTACGGTGTTGGCCGAGCCGTTGCCTGCATAGGCCCGATTTCCCAACGCGTCGCGCACATCCACCCACGAGTTCGACGTGAAGCTCAAGCGCAGGCGCGCCCGCCCCGAGCCCGCGGTCGCCGTCGCGCCGCCGCTGCCTACCGTACCGCCGCCGGTACCCGCCGCGGCGCGGCTTCGGGGCGCATAGTCCTGGGCCGTTACCGCAGCCGCGGCGGGGCCGTCGCTGGCATCCGAATCGAGGTTCGCGTTCGCGGCTGACGCAGGCGTGGGAGTCTGTGCCGCGGCACTCGGCGGCGGCACGCCGCGCAGCGGCGCTCGCTCTCTCTGATGCCAGGGCTGCCACCAGATGACGCCGATCAGCAGCAGCAACGCCGCGAGACTGGCGGCGGCTTGGCCGGGCGAGACGACTCGCGACGGCGATATATCGAGCCGTGAGGCCACGGCAATACTCGATGCCGCCGGCGCGGGCGCCGCCGGCTGCTGCGGCTCGAAGTCGGACATGATTTCATCGACCGGCAACCCTAAGATCGCCGCGTATCTTTTCAAGTGGCCCTTGACGTAGACCGCCGGGCCGATGCGCGCGTAGTCGCCTGCTTCCAAGGCATCGATCACCCACTCGTCCAGGTGCATCTCGTCTGCAGCCTTCTGCGCGCTCAAACCCCGCTGTTCGCGCTCGGCCTTGAGTCGCGAGCCGGGCGTTGGCTTGGGATCGCTCATCGGTCGATGCCGGACCGCATGGCTCGTGCTTGATCCGAATCCGGGAAATCGCTCTGTATTTGGTGTGCGTATGCGGCAGCGGCGGGGTTGTCGCCGAGCTTGCGGCACACGCGTACGCCCAGCCACAATACCTCGGGCGTGGGTGGATTGACCGCCAGATACTGCTGCACCATGTCGCGCGCTTGCGCGGCGTCGCCGCGGTCGAAGGCTATATTGGCAAGCTGCAGTTGCGCCTCCGGCATGTTCGGACGGAATGCCAGCGCACGATTGAAATAGCGCTCCGCGTCCACCACGTCGCCGGTTCCGAGCAGGCACACACCTGCGTTGGCCAGCGCCACCTCGGGAGTTTGGTACAAGGGACTATCGGCAATCGCCGTGAACAGTTTCTCGCCGGCCTGCGCCTTTCCGGTACGGCACAGGAATCCAGCGTAAGTGTTCACGATGTTGGGATCGCTCTTGCCGAGGCGATACGCGGTCGAATAGCCGTGCTCGGCCTTGGCGGTGTCGCGCAATCGCTCGTATACCAGGCCGGCCGTCATTTGCACGTTCGGATTCTGCGGATCCTGGCTGAGCGCCCTTTCGATGAACTTGCGCGACTCCATCAGCCTGCCGAGCTTCATATACTCGATCGAGAGCTGCATATTGCCCTGCGCCATCTGGGCGGGGGATGCCTTCTTGAATCCCGGGTTGTTGTGCGCGCAGCTCGCCAGCACCACCACAGCGACGAGCGCCGCCGCCCTGCAAGCCGCGGATTTCATCGGACCCGTGCCTCGCTGCGCGCGCCGGGCAGCTTGCTGCCGAGGCGCACCAAGGTTCGATCGGTCACGCGGCCCGCCAACTGCCCGCAAGCCGCGTCGATGTCATCGCCGCGCGTTCGGCGCGTGGTGGCAATCACGCCGTTTTCGTTGAGGATGTCGCGGAACTTCAATATCGTCGCCGCAGGCGAGCGGCGGTAGCGCGTTCCAGGGAAGACGTTGAACGGAATCAGATTGAGTTTCGCCGGCCGGCCCTTCATCAGGCGCGCCAGCTGCCGAGCATGTTCGGGTTTGTCGTTGACACCGTCCAGCATGACGTATTCGAAAGTGATGCTGCGCCCGTTTTGCTTGTCGAGGTAGTGCCAGCAGGCCTCGAGCAGCTCGGCAATCGGATGTTTGCGGTTGATGGGCACGAGTTCATTGCGCAATTCATCATTCGGCGCGTGCAACGAGACCGCCAAGGCGACGTTGCACTCCTCGGCCAGTTTATAGATCTGCGGCACCAATCCTGAGGTGCTCAAGGTGACTCGCCGGCGCGACAAGTCATATCCCAAATCGTCGAGGAAGATGCGCATCGCGGGCACCACGTTGCGATAATTCGCGAGCGGCTCGCCCATGCCCATGAATACGATGTTGGTGATGGTGCGGCCATCGGCGCGCGCCTCGGTCAATTCGCGGTGTGCCAGCCAAACCTGGCCGACGATCTCCGCCACGCTCAAGTTGCGGTTGAAACCCTGCTGCGCGGTCGCGCAGAAGGAGCAATCCATGGCGCAGCCGACTTGGCTCGAAATGCACAAAGTGCCGCGGTCGGGCTCCGGGATATACACCGTTTCGATGCCCTGCACCTCATCCATGCGCAGCATCCACTTGCGGGTACCGTCGCTCGAGACTTGTTGGGTGACAATCTGCGGTACGGAGATCTGAGCGATTTCGGCCAACTCCGCGCGAAAATCCTGCTTCAAATCGCTCATCGCGGAAAAATCGGCCGCGCCGCGCCGGTAAATCCATTTCATTAGCTGACGCGCGCGGAACGGCTTCGCGCCGAGGCGCTCGGCGACGAATGCCTCGAGCTCCGGGCGCGCCAACCCCAGCAAATTCGTGCGATCGCCGCTCACGTAGCTTCAGGTCCCCTTATTCTCGATGGCGCCAGCGCTACGCTAGCGCGTGCGCGGGCATAGCTCAATTTCACGAAAGAAATATGCAATCTCGCGTGCCGCGGTTTCCGGCGCATCCGATCCATGAACGATGTTCTCATCGATGCTGTTGGCAAGGTCGGCGCGAATCGTGCCCTTGTCCGCCTTCTTCGGGTCGGTGGCGCCCATGACCTCGCGATTCTTGGCGATCGCATTCTCGCCTTCGAGAACCTGCACCATCACCGGCCCGGAAATCATGAAGCGCACCAGATCCTTGAAGAACGGGCGCTGACGATGCACGGCATAGAAACCCTCGGCTTCGGCTAAGGATAGCTGCATCATGCGCGCGGCAACGATTTTCAAGCCGACCGCCTCGAAGCGCCGATATACCTCGCCGATCAAATTGCGGCCAACGCCGTCTGGCTTGACGATGGACAGGGTACGCTCGATGGGCATGACAACCTCGGGTAGGATTTTAAGGACCGCGCAGTGTACTGGAGTGAGGACCCTCTAGCAATCCAGATGACCGCCGAAGTGCCTGTATTAATTGGAAAAACCGCGACTCAAGGTACGCGGCATGTCAAGGCCCGGGCGGTTCGCGCCCTGGCGCATCGCGCGGCTAGACGTTAAAGCTCTCGCCGCAGCCGCATTCACCCTTGGCTTTCGGATTCTGAAATTTGAACGCCTCGTTCAGCCCTTGTTTCACAAAATCGACCAAGGTGCCGTCGATTAGTGGCAGACTCGCGGGATCCACTACGACTTTGACGCCTCTTGCTTCGAAAACCGCGTCATCCGGATCGATCCGGTCGGCATAATTCACGACATAGGCAAACCCGGAACATCCGGTTTTCTTGATTCCCACCCGCAATCCCAACCCGGTTCCGCGCTGCGCCAAATGGGAACGCACCCTGTCAGCCGCCGATTCCGTCAACATGATCGCCATATCGTGCTGTTCTCCTCTGCAGTTCAGCTCACGTTGCGCCATACATAACACGGCATCCGGCGGCCTGCACGGAATTGGGGCGCATTTGTACATTACCGATTGGTAAGTGGGGTCGTCGGGCGCTGTTATCAATGGCGAGCCCACACGAAGCATTTTGAGGTAATTTGCTGTTTGGATGGCCAGGACCCTATCAATGACCAAAACCCCTTTGATGATCTGTGCATACAGGTCGCGCTACCTCGATACCGTGCTCAAGTGGTTGCGCGGCGAAATCGACGAGAAATACCGGGTATTCGTTTGGGACAACGGGGGCGCGCAGCAAATCTCCGCCGCGTATGGTTATGAAACCTATGGCATGGGGGACGGTACAACCGCTGAGCCCAGAAATCTCGGCAAGGCCATCGCAATGCAATACCTGGTCGATATCGTGGGCAAGGCTATGCCCGAGGCCACTTCTTATGTGTGCATGGACGACGATATGATCGTCGACTGCCATCATCTTGATGTGTTGGTTGCCGCTGCCCACCGCCCTTCCATCGGAATGGTCGCCGCGTGTTTTCACCCATTCAATAGCGCCATGCCGTCTGGCGGATCGATTGTCGAATTCGACCCTTGCCCCGCCTGCTCGACTGCTAAGACAAGCCGAGGCTGTCCGCACTGTCGGGGAAGTGGCAAGGATCCCCGGGGCCTCAGGCTTCGAACTTTCTCGGCCAAAGACCGCACGGTGAATAACCTCGGCAAAGTGGCAGGGGGGCTGTTTGCCGTTTCTAAAGCGGCTATCGCCAAAACGAAATTCGCGCCGTATTTGTACCCGATCCTCACGCGACAAGGCGACAACAGCCCGATCGTCTACTGGACCGAAGACGCAACGCTTGATGTGGCGCTGACCATCGAGGGATTCACCAACGGTTATCTGGAGATGCCCGGACTCACGCCGGCGATCCACTTGCCGGAGCTCGACCAGGAGTACATGCAATGGAAGCTGAAAGCCCGCGAGGAGCCTCAGATCGAGGGATTCAAGTCGAAGCACAAAAGCACGTAACGGATCGCGCGTACCCTCGCTGACTTTGGATAGTTCGCCCCGTAACGACCATCACACCGTCAATGAGCAAAACCCCGCTGCTGATCAGCTAAAACCCTATAGCTTGGGAGCCACCGCGAGGCTGAGCCCAGAAACGTCGGCAAGGCGATCGCGATGCAGTACCTCGAGGTCCCCCGTCCAAGATTTCGAGTTCAAAACAGGGCGCGAGCAGTAGATGGCGTGCTCTCGGTATGTCTTGGGTTTGTCAGGCCTTCGAATCGATGGCGGCCCGGGCCGCGGCCAGCCAAGCGTCCTCCACGATCAATAGCTTTCCCAGTTTGTCTTGAGGCACATCGAAGCGCTCGCGCAACGCTTGGACCGGTTCCGGAAGCATCGCTGAAAGGCCCCCGCAGCCGTGCTCCGCCACCCACGACGCCACCGCAATAGTGTGAGGGCAGCCAAACGCCAAAAAGCGCGCCTCCAGGATGCGTCCGTCTTCCACACGGACATCGAACTGCACCCAAGTGCCGCGTTCGCGCTGGCCAGCACTGCCACGAAAGAGTCCGGATGCAGCCGACGGGTCGGCGCACAGCACGCCCATGGCCGGCGTTGCCTCGAAATAGTGGCGGGTAAGATCACTGTACTTCATGCGCCTGCAACCCTGCGCAGGCGCGGCACGGCTTCGCTCAACACCTCGATGGCGATATCGATGTCGCGCTCGACGGTGAAACGTCCCAAGCCAAAACGCAGACTGCTCTCGCACAGCTGATCGCTGCGGCCCAAAGCGCGCAGCACATACGATGGCTCGCGCGCGGCAGACGTACAGGCGGAGCCCGTCGACACGGCGATGCGCGAGCTGACCGCGGCGAGCAAGCTCTCGCCCTCGACAGCTTCGAACGAGACATTCAGCAGGTTCGGCACGTTATGCTGCGCATCGCCGTTGCGCAGCACGCCGCCCAGCCGCGCTAGCCCTTGCCATAGCCGGTCGCGCAATTCGCCGAGGCGCCGCCTCTCGCCCGCCAACATCTCGCCGCTCAATTGGAATGCCATTCCCATCCCGAGGATCTGATGCGTGGCCAGAGTCCCGGAACGCAAGCTCCGCTCCTGGCCGCCGCCGAACTGCAGCGGTCTTACATGCACGCGCTTCGACATCAGCAAGGCGCCGACTCCTTTCGGCCCATACGCCTTGTGCGCCGACAGCGACATCAAGTCGACCCCGGCTGCCCTGAAGTCCACCTCGCACTTGCCAACAGCTTGCGCGGCGTCGACATGCAGCCACGCGTGGCCATGCTTTGCGCAAACCTCGGCCAACGCCGCGACGTCCTGCACGATCCCTATCTCGTTGTTGACGTGCATCAGCGACACCAGCACGGTATCTGGCCGCAGCGCCGCGGCAAGCTGCACCGGATCAATGACGCCGCCCTGCTCCGGAATCAGATACGTGACCTTCCAGCCGCGGCGTTCGAGTTCGGCACAGGGATCGAGCACCGATTTGTGCTCGGTGCGCGAGGTCACGATGTGGCGCCCTTGCGCTTGGTAATAATGAGCAACGCCGAAGATCGCGAGATTGTTCGCCTCGGTCGCGCCCGAGGTGAAGATAACCCCATCGCCATCCGCACCCACGGCAGCGGCGACCTGCTGCCTCGCCCGTTCGATCGACGCGGCAGCAACATCGCCGTAGTGGTGCGTGCTCGAGGCGGCATTGCCAAACTCGTCGTCGGAACTCAAGATTTGTGCCATGTACGCCGCGACGCGCGGATCCACGCGTGTGGTGGCGGCGTTGTCCAAGTAGGCCGGCAACTCGCTCATCGCTGCGCCGATTGGCCTTTGCGCCCCTGCACGGCGCTCAGGAAGCCACGCAGGATATTCAGCTCGTTGCGGTCCAGTTGCGCGCGATTGAACAGGCGCCGCAGCCGCTCCATCAAGTGTCCGGTGCGATCCTCGAAATCGATCTCATTCATCACTTGATGCAGGTGCGTGTAGAAATGTTCGACGTCGCCGCAGGGGGCGAGGGGCTGTTCGAGCTGCACGTGCGATTGCGGCTGCTCGCGCGCCATGAAGATCTCATACCCCACCAGCTGCACCGACATGGCCAGATTCAGCGAGCAATATTCGGGGTTGGCGGGAATGCGCACCAGCACATTGCAGTGATTCAGATCCTCGGTGGCCAATCCGTAACGCTCCGACCCGAACAGCAACGCGGTGCGGTTCTCCGCGGGCAGCGCCACGATGCGTGCGGCCACGTCGCGCGGCGTCGTGAACTCCCAGTAGTAGGAGCGCGGGCGCGAGGTCGTGCCCGCGATGAAGGCGCAGTCGCTGATGGCCTCGGCGAGCGTGGCGACGATGCGCGCGCCGCTCAGGATGTCATCGGCGCCGGCGGCCAAGGCGTTGGCCTCGGCATGCGGAAAGGAGCGCGGGCGCACCAGCACCAGATCCGACAACGCCATGTTCTTCATGGCGCGCGCCACCGAACCGATGTTTCCCGGATGACTGGGATCGATGAGGACGATGCGAACGGGTACGGTCATGGTTCTGCTATTCTAACGTCACACCATGCAACCACTGCTCAATATCGGCATGCGGGCGGCGCGCCGTGCCGGTGATCTGATCGTCAAAAGCCTCTCGCGCCTCGACTCGCTGAAAGTCGACAGCAAGGGCCGCAACGACTTCGTTTCGGAGATCGACCGAAAATCCGAAGCCGACATCATCGCCACCATTCGCCGCAGCTATCCCCAGCACGCGATCCTGGCGGAGGAATCCGGCCGCAGCGGCACCGACGAATACGTGTGGATCATCGATCCTCTGGACGGCACCACCAACTTCCTGCACGGCTTCCCGGTGTTTGCCGTGTCGATCGCGGTGGAGCACCGCGGCCGCCTGCAGCACGCCGTCGTCTACGATCCGATGCGCCAGGAGTTCTTCACCGCCTCGCGCGGCGACGGTGCGCAGCTGGAAGGCAAAAAGATCCGGGTCAGTTCGCAACGTACATTGGAAGGCTCGTTGATCGGTACGGGCCTGCCCTTCCGCGCCAACGCGGCTTATGTCGATGAATATCTGGCCATGCTCAAGACCATCATGAGCACCGCGGCAGGCGTGCGCCGCCCCGGTGCCGCGGCGCTGGATCTTGCCTATGTGGCGGCCGGACGTCTCGACGGCTTCTGGGAATTCGGGCTATCGCCCTGGGACACCGCCGCCGGCACTTTGCTGATTCAAGAGGCTGGGGGACGCGTCGGCACGCCATCCGGCGCCGAGTACGCGCTGGGGCCCAACATCATTGCCGGCAACCCCAAAGTGTACGAGGAACTGATCGCGACTCTAGGCCCGCTCACTCCCGGCGACTTGCGTACGTAGCGAGGGGACGCTTCATAGCAAGTGCCGTTTCGTGCCTAAAACTCTATGAACTTCGCCCGACTGCCGTGACAACAATTCCACGGCCAAGCTCGGATTTCCGAATACCATAGAGGAAATAAATCACTATCCCCACTGCAAGATAAATCAAGAAAAAGTTTCGTGTAGTGGGTGTCGCCATCAAGCTCAACAACAACACCACGCACATGGCCGCTCCGATCACTGGGGTGAAAGGGTACAAAGGCGTTTTGAATGGACGCACCAAGCCAGGTTCTGAGATGCGTAAATAAATGACCGTGATACATACAAGCGAGAAGGCGGTGAGCGAACCGACGTTCGCAAGGTCGCCCAACGTGTCGAGCGACATAAAACCGGCCGCTCCCACCCCAGCGATACCCACAATGATGGTATTGATCCAAGGGGTTCGGAATTTTCCGTGAACTTGGGCCAGCACTTTCGGCAAAAGGCCGTCCCTAGACATGGTGTAGAAGATGCGGGTTTGGCCGTAGAGCAGCACGAGCATGACACTTGTTAGCCCTGCAATAGCGCCCACCTTCACAACGAGGGCAAACCACCCAAGACCAATATAATCAGCCGCCAAGGCGAGAGGCGCCGGAACGTCCAATAGATAGTAGGGAACGACTCCCACAAGAATGGCACAAGTGGCGATGTATAAGATCGTGCAGATCGCCAAAGCGCCCAAGATTCCGATAGGCATGTCCTTGCCGGGGTTGCGCGATTCCGCGCCGGCTGTTGAGACTGCCTCGAAGCCCAGATAAGCGAAGAAAATCACGGCTGCACCATGGATCACCCCTGCCATCCCATACTTAGTGGAGTTATCTCCGGTGACGACAGCCATTAAAGCCCGACCGATTTGAGGCCAAAAACCCATGGCCGTGCCCGGAGCCGGCGGCGGAATTTGTGCGGGGATCAGCGGGGTCCAATTGGCTGGGTGCACATAGCGCGATCCGATGGCAATAAAGGCGAGCACAATTGAGACTTTGATAACGACGATAACGTTATTCACCGCCGCCGACTCTGATACGCCGCGCACCAAGATTAACGTTACCAACACAACGATCGCGATAGCTGGAAGATTGATCAGGCCGGTAGCGATGACATGTCCCCCTTCGTCCATAATGGGGACGCCAGGCGCCGCTGTGAGCGCCGTAGGGATGGCCAGCCCCATGTCGTGCAACAGGCTAACGAAATACCCCGACCAGCTCACTGCAACGGTCGACGCCGCAAGGCCGTATTCCAACACGAGTAGCAGACCCATGATCCAAGCGGGTCCTTCGCCCATGGAGGCGTAGGTGTAGGAATAGGCGGAACCAGACACGGGAAGGGCGGAGGCTAGCTCGGCATAGCAAAGCGCAACAAAAGCACAAAGCAATCCGGTAATCACGAATGAGACCATGATCGCAGGCCCAGCGAACTGGGCTGCCGCGCGACCCGTCAGAACAAAAATGCCTGCGCCAATGACGCAGCCAATTCCTAGCAACATCAGGTTTAGCGCACCGAGCGAGCGCTTCAGTTCTCCGTGCTGGTGCTCGGCTTGGATTTGATCGACTGATTTGCGCAAGAAAATGCGCCCTATTCCCTTGCTGGCCATCCGTCGGTTTCCCCTGTGTTGGCAGTGCATCAAGGACCATAGCAGGGCGTGTGAGCTCCCGCAATCGAGACCCATTGCGGCTCTTATCCCTGTAATTCTCAAGTGCGACGCAGCGGCGGCGGCATGAACACCGGTCTAGCGGCTTTCCCGAGCCACCAAACAATCTACATGCCCCCCCCAAAGTACACGGCCCCTCACGGCCTCCGGCGGCGCAGGCGGATGTTTATATCTTCGACCAGTGCGGCAAAGGCCATGGCAAAATACAAGCACCTCCGCCAGCACCACGAGAAAGATGATGTTGTCGACGCCGAGCACGATCTCGAGCAGCGCGAGGATCAGGAACGAGAGCCAGGCCTGAAGATCGGAGATCAGTGCCACGCGACCGCAGACCGGCTCCTAGGGAAGACCGTCGACTTCTTCGGGCTTGGTCGCCTTGCGCTCCAGCAGATCGTCGGTGCGCAATCCAAAGTCGAGCGCCAGCGCCGATGAGATGTAGATCGACGAATACGTGCCGGCGACGATGCCGATGACCAGCGCCGCCGAGAAGCCGTGCAAGCTTTCGCCGCCGAAAATCAACAGCGCCACGACCACCAGCAGCGTGACCAGCTTGGTCATCAAGGTACGCGACAGCGTCTGGTTGATCGACTCGTCGATGACCTGTGTGATCGACAGCCGGCGCGCCGAGCGCGCCCGTTCGCGGATACGATCGAAGACGATCACGGTATCGTTGAGCGAATAGCCGATCACCGCAAGAATGGCCGAGATCGCAGTGAGATCGAAGGTCATCTGGGTGAGCGCGAAGAAACCGATCACGCAGATCGGATCGTGCAGCACCGCGAAGATGGCGCCGAACGCCAGTTTCGGCGTGAAGCGAAACAGCACGTAGATCAAGATGAGGACCAGGGTCGCCACCAGCGCCCAGGAGCCCTTGACGAACAGCTCCTGCCCCACCTGCGGACCCACGACCTCGGTGCGCTGCAGTTTCACACCGCTGTCGGCCTTGCTGAAGATCTCCAGGATGCGCGCGCCGATCTGCTCGCCGCGGGCGTTCGGATCAGGCGGCAAGCGCACCAGGATGTCGCGCGAGCTGCCGAATGCCTGCACCTGCGCACCGGCGACGCCGGCCTTGGCGAGCGCCTCGCGCAGGCCCTCGATGTTGGGCGGCTGCGAGAAATTTGTTTCCACCACCACGCCGCCGGTGAAGTCCACCCCCAGGTTCAGGTGGCGCACGGCAACCAACACGAACGAGCCGATGATCAGCAAGACCGACAGCCCGTACCACACCTTGCGGGTGTTCATGAACGGGAAGCGGGTTACTTTGTGAAAAAATTCCACGCTGGCTACCCTCAAATGGACAAGCGCTCGAGCTTGCGCCGTCCGCCGTAAATGATTTGCACCAGCACACGCGTGCCCATCAGCGCCGTGAACATGGAGGTCGCAATGCCGAGCACCAGCACCACGGCGAAGCCGCGGATTGCGCCCGAGCCGAACGACCACAACACCACGCCGGCGATCAATGCCGTGACGTTCGAGTCCGCGATCGCCGAGAAGGCACGGTCGAATCCCGCGGCGATGGCCGCGCGCGGCGAGACCCCGTTGCGCAGCTCCTCGCGGATGCGCTCATAGATCAGAATGTTGGCATCCACGGCCATGCCGACGGTCAATACCACGGCGGCGATTCCCGGCAGGGTCAGCGCGGCGCCGACCAGAGACAACAGCGCCGTCAGCAGCACGACGTTCGCCGCCAGCGTGAAATCGGCAACCAAACCGAACACCTTGTAGTAGATCGCCATGAAGACGAAGGCAGCCAGCATGCCGAACACCATCGCATTGATGCCCTTGTCGATGTTGTCCTGGCCCAGGCTCGGGCCGATGGCGCGCTCCTCGACCGGCGTCAGCGGCGCCGCCAAGCCGCCGGCACGCAGCAGCAAAGCCAGCTCGCGGCCCTCGATCGGATTGACGCCGGTGATCTGGAAATTGTTGCTGAATACGCCGCGTATCGTCGCCTGATTGATGACTTCCTCGGTGGTCTTATCGACTTCCACGCCCTGCGCGTTTTTCTCGCGCGAGCGGTCGATGAACACGACGGCC
>Ga0116129_1001222_pt1 | contig 14458 bp, 14 predicted proteins | sample June2015DPH_17_2_FD_89732 | JGI IMG/M metagenome (GOLD analysis project Ga0116129, IMG submission 89732) | Peatland microbial communities from SPRUCE experiment site at the Marcell Experimental Forest, Minnesota, USA - June2015DPH_17_10 | ecosystem: Environmental > Terrestrial > Soil > Wetlands...
CATGCGCCGCACTGCGCGATGCCGCAGCCGAACTTGGTGCCCGTCATCCCCAAAACATCGCGCAACACCCACAGCAGCGGCATGTCATCGGGAACATCGACTGATTTGGATTCACCGTTAATGGTGAGGGTTCGATTTTGCGACACAGTGACTCTCCTTGCTTTTTTTAATGGCGTCAAAACTTTGAACCGCATGAAAGGCCTGGGACCGGCGCCGAATCGCCGCCCGGCCGGGCGACCGCCTATCGTTCACGCTGAACTGATACCCAAACATGGCTGACACCTCGGCGCCTTGAGCGCCTCCCCGAAGTGTCGCTCCGAAATCATGGCTTAGGCAAATGCTTTGCCCATTGATCCTGCGATCAATCAAGCTCCCTTCATATCCCCCGGAAGAAAAGCAGCTCACACCGCTGCGCCAGCCTCCGCGGTAAAGGCGGCCAGCGAATCCATGTAGTCTCGCCAATGCACAATCTTGCGATCTTCGATGGTCACAACCGAGATGAACCGGTTGTCGTACGCCTTCCCGGTCCGGATCTTTTTCCCATGCACCTCGTATTCGAGGATTGCGACGCCTGGTTTCTGCGAGCGATGCACGATCAGCGCATTCGCGCTGTGCAGAATGGTGCTGTCTCCGTATCCGGAGTAGAGCGCCATCAATGCATCACGCCCCACGATCCTCGTAGGGAAGCCGGGGAATAAATATCGATATTCGAATACCGCGTCGTCGGCAACCGCATCAAAGTAGTGGTCGCCATCGACCGCGCCGGCCAACCCCTGCATGACGATGCCGAAGAAAGTGTCGAGCGCCACGAACGCAGCGTACTTGGAATTGGACATCAGTTAGCTCCCGAGTAAGTTAGGCCTTTACAAATTGTCATCGGCTTCGAACCTGCAGGGCTTCACCTCATCATCTCAGCCTCCCGCTTTTCGTTTGAGCGGAGCGCGCTGCAATGGATGCACGTAATATAACCGACCGACTGGGGTCGACAAGCTGACGACTTCGCTCAGCCCGGGGCGCCGGTGGGGACAGATTCGCTCAGCGACTGAGGAGCGTGGTGAGATATCCATTGCCGAGCGGGCGCGGCACCGTGCTCAATGCGGCTACACCGGACTCGAGGGAATAGAATAATCGCGCACCAGTAGCACCGGGACCGGAGACGAACGAACCACTTCCGCTGCATCGCTTCCTAGCACCAGGCGCAGCAGCCCCCGGCGCCCATGAGTCCCCATGACAATGAGCTCGGCGCGCCATTCTAGAGCATACTGCACGATGACCTCGGAGGCCCGCTTATTGGCGGCTTCCAGCAGCGACGATTCCGCAGGTACCCCGTAGCTTGCCAGGAACGCCAAAGCCTCTTCTAAGATGGTCATTCCGGACTTCCGAGTCGACTCAAGGATCAGCGCGCCCACTTCATCAGGCTGGAACGAGTCGTGCCAATGCAGCATCTCGACGACGTGGAGCAGGCCAATCTCGCGGGGTCCGACGGTGACCAGTTTCTGGGCCTCGCGAAGCGCAGCCTTTGAGCACGCACTGCCGTCAACCGGCACCAACATTCGTTTGTACACAGGTTACTCCGTTAACAAGAGGACTTCCGCGAGCTCCAAACGCCCTGGCCAGCGGCTAGAGCGCTGATGCTACGATAGAGCCTTGTCGAATGCCAAACCGCCCCTTGCCTTAGGGAGAGGGTCTCGTGTTCCGCCTCCCGCAGCGCGCGCACGACGTATTGCGCAGTCTCGGCATCGTCTTCGATCACGAGGACTCTCATCTGCGTGAGAATCTGTCACGCGTTGCTCCTATTTACATCTTTGTATATTTGCGTGGGAGCCGGGAGTGCTAGCGTAAGTTGATCGACAGCAGCGAGTGAGTAAACCGGCAATGTTTCTCAATCGAACGGCGCGAGCGCCCGCGATGGCTACGTGGGTGCGGCGCTGATTTTCGCAGCTGGGCTCGCCCTGACGGCGACGGCCTACTTTTGGACCAAATTGTCGCGCGCGTGGCTCTTCTGGGCCGCGTTCATTCTGACGCGTCCGCTCGGTGCCACGGTCGGTGATTTCTTGGACAAGCCCGTGGATGAAGGCGGCTTGGCCATGAGCCGACCCATCGCCACGGCAATTATCGCGCTGCTGATGGTGATCGGCATTTTTATCCTTCGCCAGCGGGACGCGTATGAAAACCGATCTGCTCCCGAATGAACCCCACAAGGATGCTTGGATAATGAACCACATACGCCTCCCAATGATATTTCTCACGGCTGCGCTTCTTGGCATGGCTCAAAGCAGCAATTCGGACCCCGCCTCCCGCGCAGTATTGGAAACAGTGAAGGTCGGTGGTCCCGACGGGTGGGATTACACGACGTTGGATCCTGCGACCCATGCACTTTATATCGCTCATGGGTCGGCGATCGCGTCAGTGAACACGGCGACCAAGGCGGTGGTACCCCATTTGACGGATGCGCAAGGCGCGCACATCGCGGTTCCGTTCGCGGGCGGCACCAAACTCCTGGTCACGCATGGCAAGGCGAACCAGGTCACGCTCAATGATGCCAAGACCGGCGCCGTCGATGCGACGATCCCGACCGATGCGAAGCCGGATGCCGCGATCATCGAGCCGATCACGGGGCGCGCATTCGTCATGGCAAATGGCGGCGGCGCGGTCGATGTGATCGACCTTACCAAGAAGGCGTTGATCGCGCGTATTCCCGTCGGCGGAGCGCCCGAAGCGGCCACCACCAACGGGCAAGGCTTGGTCTTCACCCACCTGGAGGACCATGGCGCGGTCGTCGTGATCGACGCCAAGGCAATGAAGGTGAAAGCCACCTATGCGCTGCGCGGCTGTGAGGACCCCTCGGGGATAGCCGCCATCTTCAAGCGAGGGCTGGTTCTGTCTGCTTGTGCCAATCAAACAGCGCGAATCACCAACGCCGCAACGGGCGCAGAGGTCGCTTCCCTCCCCTTGGGCAAACATCCGGATTCCGCCTTCTGGGATGCGGAACGCGACGTCGGGTATGTGCCTTGCGGCGACGGTACGCTGACTGTGATTGGTTTCAAAAGCGATGCCGCGCGCGTGGTTGAAGTTGTCACGACTCAAGCCGGCGCGAGAACCGGTGCTGTTGACCCGACCAGCGGGTTGGTATACCTGCCGACAGCCGACTTTGTCGCTCCCGCAGCTCCCGGCGGGCGCCCGAGCGTCGTGCCCGACACCTTGAGAGTACTGGTGGTCGGTCCGGCACCGCGGCGATGATCGGATCAAAATCGATGACGAAATCCGGCTGACAGACCTCCCGGTAGGAGCGCTCTTTCCTCGCCCCGATTTGACCCTCGCCTTGATGTTGGGGGGGCGCCAATCTGAGCCTTCATTGCTTAAGGCGTCTTAAGACTTTGCGGAATTCAAGCGAATCTTGATGTGTGCGTGAGGCATTTTCACGACTATTTTCAAGCGGTTGACGTCAGTTTTGGGAGCGCACGCTTCCGCTCTTGAGTCTTGCGCGCTTCAACGCGTTGTCACATTGAATCGTTAACTTGCTATCGCAAAGGGAAGCATCACCCAAGTCGGCACAAGCGTCCGACAGAAACGCTCCCTCAAGGGTAAACATGTCGATATCAAAAGCGGGCGCGGCCGCGTTGGTCGTGCTTCTATCCGGTGCATCGGTCGCTGTCGCTGACACCCCTCCGCAGGAAACACAGCAGCCCACTGACATCGGTCGTGTCAGCACCGGAGCCGGCAGGGAGCAGGTCGAACAACAGATCGTGCCGAGCCCGACCATCAATCGTGCCGACGCGATCGAAATGAAAAAGCAGGCGCCGAATATCATCGAGGTTCAGCCCTTGAGCGAGATCATCAAGCTGCCCGACATCAATACCGCCGAAGCGTTGGGCCGCATTCCGGGAATTTCTCTGGAGACCGACACCGGCGAGGGCCGGTTCGTGAACATTCGCGGATTGGACTCGGATTTAAACGGCACGACCTATGGTGGCGTGCGGCTGCCGGCATCCAATCCCTCCTCGCCCTTTGGCGGCGGACGAGCCGTAGCCTTCGACACCTTTCCTACCGGCATCATTGGCGGCGTGGAATTGACCAAGACACTGAGGCCCGACATGGATGCCGAAGCCTTGGGAGGTTCGATCGATCTCGTTCCGCGAACCGGTGCCGAACATGGGGGCTCGCCGTTCCTCGACGCAGATCTAGGCTCGGGCTATGAACCCTTGCGCCGTACGCCCATCTATCACGGCGAGTTCAGTGCAGGTCGCGGGTTCGACGGCGGGGATGGCATCGGCGGGCTGTTTGCAGGCGCCAACGCCTTTAGCGCGGTGGTGACTGGGGTCTACCACGAAGATTCTCGTGGCATCGACGATGTCGAGGAAAGTTATACCGACCAGCAATCGAGCGGCGTGCCGACCAATGTGATGAGCAATTTGCAGTTTCGTCGCTACGAGTATCACCGAAAACGCTATGGGCTCGCAGCCAATTTCGACGCCAAGGCGAGCGAGTCGACGAATCTGTATCTGCGAGTGCTCTGGTCGGGGTACATCGAGGTGGCCAACAAGCATTATCTGGTGCTCAATAATTTGGATTCCAACGCGGGATGCACGCCGCTACCGAGCTGCATTGAGTCGCCCAACAACCCGAACGAATTCATCGCCTCTGCCGCGACGTTGGAACAGGACACTACCGATTCGACCGAGCGCATTGAAAATGGTCTCGGTGTCATCGGCGGTAGCACGGTGCTGCCGGCCGTCAAGCTCGACTATCACGCCTCGTTCGCGCTCGGCACCGACCGCGTCTCGACGAGCTACGGCAGCAGTTGGACTGATCCGAATCCCGTGCCAATTGAATACACCAACGTGAATCCGAGCTATCCAAGTTTCACGACGCTGAACGGCACCAATCCGGCGAATCCGGCCAATTACACGCTGAACAACATCAGCCTGGGGCAGTCCTTCGCGCACGATGGCGAAACCGCCGCGCAGCTGGATGCCACCATTCCGTTGCCCGGTGCCGACAACGCGGAATTCAAAGTCGGCGCCTCGGTGCGCGAAAGGCACAAAACCAACGAGTCGACCTCTCCGGTGTTCACGCCGAACGACACAATCTCGTTGGCCTCGGTCACTTACGGGCCGGACACGATCTACTACAACAATCACTACGACATTGGGCCTGCGATCAGTTTGGTGTCGGTACGAAATATCGCGAATGGACCCTTGGGAACGATCACCGATGATGCGGCGGCCGATGCGTCCGGCAACACCGACGACCGTGAAAACGTCTTCGCCGGATACGCTCAATACTCGGCCGCATTCGGGCCCTTTGGTCTATTGGGCGGCGTGCGCGTGGAGGCAACCCGGGCCACGTATCAAGGCAACCTCTACGACTCCGACACCGATGTCAACACACCTGCCACTCAGAAAAATGCCTACACGAACGTTTTCCCGACCCTGCAGGGGCGGTTCAACGTGCTGGATAACCTGGTCACGCGTGTCACGTATTCGACCGGCATCGCGCGCCCGGGATTTCAGCAGATCACCCCCGGGGCCTCTTTCAGTGTCACCAATGCCTCCGTGATGATCGGCAACCCGGCGCTAAAACCCACGATCGGGCAGAATTTCGATGCCACCCTCGAATGGTATCCGGGTGATGGGCAGATCGCCTCCGCCGGCATCTTCTACAAATGGTTCCATGACTACATTCTGCTCTCTCAGGACATCGTGCCGAGCTACCCCTTGCCGGGACTTGTCGGCACCATCACCACGGTACAAAGCTTCAGCAATGGTCCGGCCCACGCGGATGGCATCGAAGGCCAATATCAAAAGCAATTCACGTTCCTGCCGGCCCCGCTGGATGGATTCGGCATCACAGGTAACTTCACCCTGGTGGATTCGGAGGCTGAGATCCATCCGGGAATCTCGGGACTCCTGCCTTCCACCTCCAAGGTGACTTGGAATGCGGCTCTTTTCTACGAGAAGGATCCCGTGGAGGTGCGCCTGGCCGCGGCCTACGTAGGCCAAAATCTCTTCGCCTTCGGCACCACCGTCGGCAATGCCACCGACGTGTACTCCCGTCAACGCACGACCCTTGATCTCGGCAGCAGCTATGCCATCACTCACTCGGTCAAGGCCTATTTCGATGCGAAAAACCTGCTCAACACGCCGCTCGAGTTCACGGAGGGGCGCAGCGATGCGCGTCCGATCCAACGCGAATTCTATGACATCACGCTGCTCGCAGGCGTGCGCATGAGTTTCTATTGAGGCAACGACGTGCAGACCTATAAACACCTACTCGCGCTCGCTGCAGGCGTCTTGTGCCTGGCGGCACCCGGTTACGGCGCCGATGTACCACGGTATGAGCATATCTTCTTGATCATCGAAGAGAATCGAAGTTACGTGGAGATCATCGGCGAGCAGTCGATCGCGCTCAACATCAACCGGTTGGCGCACCAGTATGGACTGGCCACTCAGTTTTATGCCGAGGTGCACCCGAGCGAGGCGAACTACGTCGCCATGCTGGGTGGCGACACCTTCGGCATCCATGATGACGATGCCTATTATTGCAAGCCCAATAGCAGCGATCGCTATTGCCCGGGTGCCAAACGATCAGGGTACGTCGATCATTCGGTATCGCAGCGCAGCTTGGTCGACCAACTCGAGGAGCATGGACTCTCTTGGAAGGCCTATATGGAAAGCATTCCAACGCCGGGCTCGGGCGTGGCCCGTTGGCCGGCGAGCGATGAGCCCGGCGCACCCGCCGAACTCTATGCGGTCAAGCACAATGGCTTCATGACGTTCAGCCATGTGCAAAAGGATCCCAATCGGGGGCAGAAGATTGTCGGGTTCGATGTGCTGGACCGTGATTTAAGCGCAGGAAAGATGCCAAATTACGCGCACATCGTCCCGAATCAGTGCAATGAAATGCACGGCCGCGATGACGGGCCTAATACGCCGGAAGATTGCCGCAAATCCAATACCGACGGATTGATCAAGCGCGGCGACCGGGTCGTCGGTGAGCTCGTCGACAAGATCATGCGCTCGAACGTTTGGCAGAAGCCTGAGAACGTCGCAATCGTCATCACCTTCGATGAGAATGGCAAAGCCGAACGCAATCAAGGCGCGCAAGGCTGCTGCGGTTATGACCCGGCCAGCCCGGCAAACTTCGGAGGCGGCAGAATTCCGACCATCGTGATCACCAACCACGGTGTTCACGGCGTCTTAGATCCCACCCCATATAACCACTATTCGCTGTTGCGTACCACCGAGGCGGCATTCGGTATCGATGAATACTTGCGCCACGCCGCGGATCGAGATGCCGGCGTGCTCGTCATGGCGCCCCTGTTCGCGGCCGGTGCGGGAGCTTCCCACCCATGAGAACTTGGCCGTCGCGAGCCCACAAACCGGTTCGCATCGAAGTCATCCCGATGATCGACGTGATGATGTTTCTGCTGGTGTTCTTCGTGCTGATAAGCATTCATGTGCTGCCCGCCTTGGGCCTCAAGGTCGCCCTGCCCCAGTCGAGTGCGGCCAGTAAGCTCGATGACCCGCGTCGCGTTACCGTCACGCTCACCAAGGAGGGTGGCGTGTACTTGGACGGCAATGAAACCTCGCTCGAGGAACTGCCAGGACAGCTCCGCAATTTGAACTCGCAGTCCAAGATCGCGGTGATCATCGCGGGAGATGAGAAGAGTCATCTGCAGTCGCTCGTCGATGTGTTGGCGGCGCTACAAAAAGGCGGGGTGGCGGCAACGGCAATCACGACCAAGGCGAAGTAACTCCCTTGTCTCGGCCTACTCCCGAGACGGTGACCCATGCTCTGGCGTTTGTACTGACCGCCGGACTCGGGGCGGTTTTGCTCATGCCGCAGCGCTTGACGCCGCTCGAGGCCGCGGCGGCGCCGGTGGTTCAGATCGCGTTGGAGCCAGAGCCATCGCCCCCCTCGCCTTCGCCGCCGGTTCCGGAGCCACCTGCACCGCAGCCGCCGAAGGTTCCGCACCCAACCATGCATCGCGATGTTCAATTACCCGATCCCTTGCCTCTCATGGCAGCCGAGGTGTCACCACCGGCGGAGATGCAACTGCCGGACCCCGCGCCGGCCGCAGCGGTTGAAGCACCGTCCCCGAAGGGTGCGGTCCCGGCGGACTTGGAATCTCAATATGCAGCGGCACTTCGAACTAATATCGACTCCCGCACTGCCCCACCCACGTCCGCCGAATACCGTCTGCTCAAGCCGCATGGCGAGGTGCGAGTCAATTTCACGCTGGAGCGCTCGGGCATGTTGGTCGATTCTGCACTCGCTCGCAGTTCGGGGTCCGCACTTCTCGACCGTCATGCGCTCGAAATCGTCAGGGCGGGCCGCTATCTGCCTTTCCCGAACGAGGCGTTCCGCGGCGAGTCTCGTCACAGCTTTCTCATCACGCTCGAGTTTCACTCATGAACTTTCCCCTGTTTCACGATCTCGCCTTCGACTTTCTATACGCATTTGTAGCGATATTGATTTTCGTCATCCTGGAGCGGGCCTTGTACCTGACCTACCTCCTAGTGAAGACCCGGGGCATTGGCCGCAGCGTCCGTGCCTCCCCAGACTCACAGCCACCCACATTGAACGGGATCGTGAGTCGCGACCCGATCACTCGATCGGTTTTGCGCTACTCCGAGCTTGCAGCCTCCCGGGGTGTGACGCGCGCCCAGCTTGAGGATTTTTCGGCGGCACTTTATATCGACGTCGATAAGAAGGTCAGTGCACGGCTTTGGGTGCTCGACACGATCATCACTGGGGCACCGCTCCTCGGGCTGCTGGGCACGATCTTAGGCATCATGCAAACCTTTACCGCGCTCTCCCAGGGCGGAATCTCCGATCCCGCCGAGGTCAGCCGCGGCATTGGCCTGGCGCTCAGCGCAACGGCGTGTGGCATCGCGACTGCCCTGTTGGGACTCCTCGGTCATAACATCCTCAACCGACGGGCGCAGCTTCTCACCGAGGAGTTCAAGTTCCTCGTTCTACGACTGACACCGCCCGCCTTGGGTTAAAAGTCACTCTTTGCGCGTCGCATCCACCACTAGCACGGCAAATGTACCGGGAAGGATTCGCTCATCCTCATCCTTGGCGCCATTCGCGGGACTCATGGCGGCCGTTGGCAGGTACATCTTATGAGTGCTTCCGTCCAGGGCGATCGTGCGCGCGCCCGACGCCGTCTTGACCACCTGCGAGACGGCAAAATGATCGGGGTCCGCCTCATGCACGACGGTCAACGTGGCATCCCCATTGGCGCTGAACGCATCTTGACGGTCGCGGTCGAAAACCACCGCATCGGCGCGCGGCCCAATCGGCAGCGTCGCCATGGCTTTGCCGGAGCGGGTGTCCAATATCGTCATCTTGGCGTTGGCGCATACGGAAAAGCTGCGCTTGTGCGCGATGTCGAGCGCCAATCCAGTCGGTCCTTCGCAACCCGGCAAGGGCCAACGAGAGACGATTTTGCGCTGTCGCGCATCCAAGGCGGCCATTTCGTTCTTGTTTTCGATGTTGACGAAAATGGTCCCGTTGCCGTCTGCCACCGCGAATTCCGGTCCCCCGCCCAAGGCGACCGTGGCGACGAGCACGCCGCTCTTGGCATCAATGACGCTGACATTGTCGCTATGTCCGTTGAAGACAAATACCTGATGTGTGGCTTCATCGTAAAGAATGGCGTCGGGTTTGGCGCCGACCTCGATCGCGGCCATGACCTTAAGCGTGCGCAGGTCAAACACCTTGACCTGGTTCGACTTACCCACACTGATGTATCCGCGACCGAGGTCCGTCGCGATGGCGATGCCATGCACGCCGGGCGTGTCGGGAATGTCGCCGACCACCTTGCCGCTCTCGGTGTCGACGACCATCACGTGAGTTCCGCGCGACAGATACAGGCGATGCGAGGCGGGATCCACACTCGGATAGTCCCATTTACCATCGCCGCCCACGTTCAATTGTGCGGCAATTCCGTAGGTATCTGCCAGCACCAGCGGTGCGGCAATGATGCAAAGCATAAAACAGAAAAGACTCGGACGGGTCATGGCACGCTCTCGTTCAGAAGATCAAGGACGGCCATGCTCGCAGGCAGAAATTAATTTGGAATTAAGAGATGAGCGGATTTGTGACAACCAGCGGTGGCACCCATGAAGGTTTTACTGGTCGAAGATGATCGTATGATCGGCTGGTCCTTGCGGCTCGGCCTCGTGGATGAGGGCTTTACCGTCGACTGGCTTGATGACGGGGACGCGGCGGTGGTGATCTGCGCCGAGCGAAGCTACGATGTGGCCATTCTTGATTTGGGTCTTCCCAGTCGCGATGGCCTGAAGGTTCTGGCAGAACTGCGGCACCAGGGAAACTCGTTGCCGATCATCATCGTGACCGCACGGCAGACCGCACCCGATCGCATCAAAGGCTTAAATGCCGGCGCGGACGATTACTTATGCAAGCCATTCGACTTTGATGAATTGGTCGCAAGACTCCATGCCGTAGTGCGCAGGCGCGCGGCGCATGTCAGCGCCGTGCTCGGGTACCGCGACTTGGTGCTAAACCCCAGCACCCGGCGGGTCGTACATCAAGGCAGGCAAATCGAGTTGTCGTCCAAGGAGTTCTCGCTGCTCGAGGCCCTGCTGCAAAGACCCGGAGCGGTGCTGACCCGCAATCAGCTTCGCGACAAACTCTATGGATGGGACGGCGATGTGGGTAGCAATACGGTCGAAGTGTTCATACATTCCCTGCGTCGAAAGATCGGCTACGACTACATCGAGAACGTCCGCAATGTGGGCTATCGAATCCCCGCACCATGAGATCCATGCGTACCCGGCTCTTGCTGGGACTGCTTGCCGGCGTTGTCATTGCGCAAGTGGTTATCTATTTGCTCATCTATGCTCGCATCGAGGATGAAATCGACGACTTATTTGATTCTGAGTTGGAGCGCAGTGCGCTCAGCGCCAAGGCGAACGGCCCCCAGACGATCACGCCGCTCCCCGACCGAAAAGTGCAGAATCCCCGAGAAGATATGGTCGTCGCGGCGTGGCGTGTGGGGCAGGCCCCGCCGAGCGATTCCCCGCTTCCGTTCGCGGAACTCACCGGCGCCATTCCCACCGGTTTCTCCAAACGGGCGATTCAGGGGCGTCAATGGCGCCTATTCACACTTGCCGACGCCGATAAGCATGTGGTTGCAGCGCAGCCGTCGGACATACGCAATATTGCAGCGCGCCGGATCACCCTGCGCGCAATTGGCCCGTCCTTCGCCGTGTTGCCGTTGGCCGCCTTGATGATTTGGATCGCGGTCTTCCAAGGGCTCAAGCCTTTGGCGAGGATCACGCTCGATTTGCTCCGGCGGACTCATCGGGATTTATCCGCCCTCGATGTGACGGAACTGCCACCAGACTTGGTTCCCGTCGCGCTTGCGCTGAATGAACTGATGCAGAGGTTGTCGACTACCATACACAGGCAAAGAACTTTTATAGCGGATGCGTCGCATGAATTGCTGACACCCCTGACTGCCCTGAAACTGCAGGCACAAATGCTCGCCCGGTCAAAGAGTCCGACGCGAGAGCGGGAAGCAATGTTGGAACTTCAAGGGGGGATTGCCCGAACCTTGAAGCTGGCGCAAGACCTCCTGACCCTCGCTCGGCACGACAGTGAGGCGGACTCGGCTTACCGGGATGCGTTTGATTTATGCGCGACAGTGCGCAACGCGCTGGCGATTCATATGCCCCTGATCGAGGAGAAGCAGGTGGCTGTAGAGACCTGCTGCGCGGATGAGACGATGATTCTAGGCAACCCGGAAGCGGTCGCCATCTTGAGTTCAACCCTGATAGACAACGCGATCAAATACAATGCGTTAGGCGGTAAGGTGCGGATCGGTATCCATGGCCAGCCAATGCGCGCGGAACTGCGTATCGAGGATTCCGGTCCAGGAATTCCCGCCGAAGACCGCGAGCGGGTATTCGATCGGTTTTATCGCAGGCGCGATGCGCTGGCGAGTGGCAGTGGTCTTGGGCTCGCCATTGCGAGAGAAATCGCGACGCGGTGTGATGCCGACATCGTGTTGGGCGAGTCCGCGGACCTCGGGGGATTAAAGGCAAGCGTTTATTTCATGGTTAAGCCGGACGGAGGTCGAGAACTCACGCCGTAAGAAGCTCTTATGTGGAGTGATTCCGAGCGAGGCTGACGACCCCGAAGCCACCCGATGCGCCACAGATTGAGGTAAGCGATAGTCGCCAGCTTACCGGCGACTACCGCGTGAACGAACGGCCAGGGGGGACTTAGGCGATGGCAAGTTCCCGCTCTAGCTCTCCAGAAACGCCGGTTTCGTGGCGGCCGAGATGACCGCTTGGTCGGGTGGCGCAAACGCAGTAGGCACCCCGAGAGGTCAGTCGGCAATCGCGTGGGGTAAGGCGAAACCGATGCGAAATACGCCGGGCACTTTCTGTCGCGCCGCTCGCTGTTCGAGCTGCGGCTTGCATCGCATGGTACGAATTCGATCTCGCATTCGTCAATGCACGCAAACGTCAATGCGCGGCGCAAATGTCGGCCTCATTTAGGTCGCTGCGACTCAATCGACCGACGAGCGGCAAAACGACGTCATGCTGCAACTCCAAGTAGCGGGAAAACGCATCCGCATCCAGAGGCCCGAGTTCCCCGGCTGGCAGCGTTGCGAGCAGATGCAGATCATCGCCTCCGCCGGCCATGAAGTCGTTCACGGTGACTCTGTAGTGGCGCGCCGGATCGATCGGCGCCCCGCTGTCGTCACAGGCGTGTTGGACATGGGCTCCCGCGCCAGCGGTGGCATCCCAGCTGAATCGCAGGCCGGAAGTCTTTAGTATCTTCGGTAGCAGTCGATTGTCCCGAGGCCATTCCTCCTCCAGCACACCTAGCAGTTGTTCGCCGGTCATGTCGAGCGTTACCAGGTGATTGCCAAACGGTTGCAGGGTCAGTACGTCGCCCCAAGTGAGGGATCCTGAGCGTAAATCGGAGCGCAAACCGCCTGGATTCATCAGCGCGATGTCCGCGTGGGTTGCCGCACGTTGGGAATCTGCCACCAGATCGCCCAGGGTAGATTCGCCGGCATTGCTGGTGGCGCGCGTCAGCGCTTGCGGCAGGGTCGCGACCACACGGCTGACCTTCGCCTGAACGATCGACTGGGCGGACTGCACCAATCGGCGCGCGCCCTCGTCACCAGGTGTGCCCGGCGGCACGTCGGCCCACACCGGCAGGATGCGCGCCGACTTGGCGATCACGTCGTGCGTGCGGCGGTCGATCTGCAGATCGATCTGCGAGAAGGCAATGCCGTAGGAATACGCCTGAGTCACCAGGATCGGAGTGCCATCGCGCGCTGGCAGCAATGTGTTGGTGAAGCGATGGGTGTGACCCGAAATCACCACATCGATATCGGGGTCGAGCCTCGCCACGATGTCCTTCAGCGGTCCGCGATAGCTGATGCCCTGGTCGCCTGGTGTCGGCGTCAGCCCCTGATGAATGATGACGATCAGGGTGTGCACGCCCTGCGCCTCCAGCTGCGCGGCCGCCTGGTTTATCGAGTCGGCTTCATCCAGGAACTCCACATCGTGCACCGTCCAGGCCGGTACGATACTGGGGACATCGCGCAACACGGCGCCGATCACTCCGACTGGCACACCACCAGCCAAGACAATCGTGTAGGGCGGGAGCAGCAGTCTGCCCGTATGTCGGTCGCGCACGTTCGCACATACATACGGCACGCGACTGCCACGATAAGGATTCTCGATGAACGGCCCGTCGGCTGCGTTGCCGCCGTTCAGCAGTCGGCGGATCTCATCAATGCCGGCATCGAACTCATGGTTGCCGAGCGTACCGACGACATTGCAACGATTAGGGTGCCGCCGCCAGCCGCCGGCGTCGATCAGGTCGGTTGCGTGTCCGTACGCACAGTGATCATTTGCGAGCAGATTCAGCAGTTGCACGCCAGGTTCATTGCGCAACAGTCGGGTCGGAGGCGGACTGGCGCCGAGCTGATCGCCCGCGTGCACGAATATAGTGCTGTCAGGCGCCGCGCGCTCGGCCGTCTTCAGATAAGCCACCAGCGCGGGCGCACCGCCGACCGGTCGGGGCAGACCCATTTCGGGCGGCTGTAGATTGCCGTGAAAATCGTTGATACCGATAATTTGCATATGAATAGGGTGCGCAGGTCGCACGCCCGCGGCCGACCAGCTGACCACATCGGTCGGCGGGGGCCATGGGACCGTAGACGGGTCCGCCGCCCAAGATCCGGTGAACACAGCGCTTAGCAGGCCAATTGAGAGAATACGAAAGCTCATCCGATATCCTAGAATCGAGCGTGGACGTGTTGACTTGACTAGACTAACTCATCTGATAAAGAGGTATTCTCGTGTTAGTCATCAACATCTATGACGCTGACGCTAAAAGGCAATTGTCGAAACTGATTGAGCAAGCGGCGGTCGGCAAGATGACAAGGGTTGCGCAG
>Ga0116129_1001223_pt1 | contig 14453 bp, 13 predicted proteins | sample June2015DPH_17_2_FD_89732 | JGI IMG/M metagenome (GOLD analysis project Ga0116129, IMG submission 89732) | Peatland microbial communities from SPRUCE experiment site at the Marcell Experimental Forest, Minnesota, USA - June2015DPH_17_10 | ecosystem: Environmental > Terrestrial > Soil > Wetlands...
ATCGGCCACCGTGGGATCGCCGCCCGCGGTGGTGAACGCGGTGGTGGACGCGTTGGCGCCGTTCGGAGTTCGGCACGCCGATATGCCGCTGACACCGTCCCGGGTCTGGGAGGCCATGCAGGGGCGCGCCAGACCGCCTATCTAGAGAGTGACGATGACGATCAGCGAGCGAGTTCAGCAGCTGTTGGCGGCACGGACGCCGTTTGTGCACGCCACGGTGGTGCGGGCCCAGCCGCCTACCTCCGCCTACCCGGGGGATGAAGCGATTCTGTTGGCGGACGGCACAATCGAGGGTTTCGTCGGCGGCCAGTGCGCGCAGAACTCTGTGCGCAAGGCGGCCCTCGGTGTGTTGCAGGCAGGCGAAAGTGTGCTGCTGCGCGTGCTTCCCGACGGCGACGTGCACTTTCCGGAAGCCCCCGGTGCCTGTGTGGTCGTCAACCCGTGCCTGTCCGGCGGATCGCTGGAGATCTTCCTGACGCCACAGCTGCCGCCCCCGCTGATCCGGATCTACGGAGCCACGCCGATCGCCGACGCGCTGATCCAGGTGTGTGCCGTGTTGGGCTACGAAGCTGTAGGGGATGCTCGAGGCGAAACCGAGCTGACCGACTCCGCCGCCGTGGTGATCGCCAGCCATGGCGGGCCGGAAGCCGAAATCATCCGCGCCGCACTGGATAACGGCGTCGGGTACATCGGCTTGGTGGCCAGCAAGGTTCGCGGCCTGTCGATTTTGAACGAGCTGGAACTCTCCGACACCGAGCGGGCCCGGGTGCACACCCCGGTGGGATTGGCGATCGGCGCCAAGACACCGGCGGAGATCGCGGTGTCCATCGCGGCCGAACTCATCGCCGCCGTGCGCGACGGCAGCCTGACCCGTCTCGCCGTCCCGGCGAATGGCGGCCCGATCGAGGCAGTCGACCCGGTGTGCGGCATGACGGTGCCCATCGGACCGGCCACCGAGCATCTGCAGCTTGCCGGCGCGGACTACTGGTTCTGTTGCTCGGGATGCCGGGCGGCGTTCGCGGCCGGGAAAGCCAGCGTATGACCGCGCCGCGGGTCACCGGTGTCGTGCTGGCAGCCGGCAGCTCCCGCCGGCTGGGCACGCCCAAACAGCTTCTGCCATACCGGGATACGACGGTGCTCGGGGCGACCCTCGAGGTCGCCCGCGGCGCCGGGTTCGACCAGCTCATCGTCACCCTTGGCGGCGCTTCGCAAGCGGTGGGCGATGCCGTGTCGCTGGGCGGTGCCGACGTAGTGGTCATGGACGAATCGGGGGCAGACTTCGGGACCGGGTGTTCGGCATCGCTGCGGCTCGCATTGGGGCGGGTGGACCCGCTAGCCGCCGGCATCGTGCTGATGCTCGGCGATCAGCCGCGCATGAATCCCGCGACTGTGCGGCGGATGATCGCTACCGGGCCGGGGGCCGACATCATGGTGTGCCGTTACGCCGACGGCGTCGGGCATCCGTTCTGGTTCAATCGTGGTGTTTTTGACGAACTTTCGCAACTGCATGGTGACAAGGGGGTCTGGAAGCTCGTCCGGTCGGGCCGGCGCCCGGTGCGCGAACTCGCGGTGGACGGCCCGGTGCCACTCGACGTGGACACCTGGGACGACTACCGGCGGCTACTGGAATCGGTACCGTCATGATTTTCGCAAACCCCGACGACGTGCTCCGCCGGTTCGACGCCCAAGACTACCTACTTGACACTGGGACCGCGTCCGCGATTTATCTGGCGGTCACGCTCGGCAGGCCGCTGCTGCTGGAGGGGGAGCCCGGCGTCGGCAAGACGACAGCGGCGAAAACCCTTGCAGCGGTGCTAGATACCATGCTGGTCCGGCTGCAGTGCTACGAGGGGATGACCGCGAACGAGGCACTTTACGACTGGAACTACCAACGCCAGCTGCTGTCCATCCGGCTCGCCGAGGCGCGTGGCATCGGTATGGAAGAAGCGGATCTCTACACCGAGACCTACCTGGTAGACAGACCCATCCTGCAGTGTGTGCGGCATCGCGGCCCGAAACCGCCGGTGCTGCTGATCGACGAAATCGACCGGGCCGACGACGAATTCGAGGCATTGCTGCTGGAGTTCCTCGGTGAGTCCGCGGTCACCGTGCCCGAGCTGGGTACCTTCGTCGCCGAGCGTCCGCCGATCGCGGTGCTCACCTCCAACCGCAGCCGTGACCTGCACGACGCACTGCGGCGGCGCTGCCTGTACCACTGGATCGAGTACCCAGAGCCGTCTCGGGCTGCCGCGATCGTCCGCCGGACGGTGCCCGGAGCGACGGTGCCGTTGATCGCGCACGCCACCCAATTCGTTGGCAGCGCACGCGATCTCGATCTCGACAAGCCGCCGGGCGTGGCCGAGACTATCGACTGGGTGGGCGCTCTGGTGTCGCTCGGCGTCGCGGATCTTGTCGACGAATCCGCACTTGTCAGCCTGGGGGCGCTGGCCAAGACGCCCGACGACCGTACGCTGATCCGCGACGCGTACAACGCTTTTACTGAGTACAGCCGCACATGAGAGGACTCAAAGGATGAAGATCGCCAACCAGTTCAGCGTCAGCGCGCCGATCGAGCAGGCCTGGGACGTGCTGTGCGACCTGGAGCAGGTGATCCCGCTGATGCCGGGGGCGCAGCTGGTGGGCCATGAAGGCGACGATTATCTCGGCAAGGTCAAGGTCAAGGTCGGACCGGTCACCAGCGAGTTCACTGGCAAGGTGCGCTTCGTCGAGCAGGACCGCGACCAGCATCGCGCGGTCATCGACGGCAAGGGCAAGGAGTCGCGTGGCACCGGTAATGCAGCCGCCACAGTCACCGCCCAGCTGCACGACGACGGCGACCGCACCCACGTGACGGTCGACACCGATCTGAAGATCGTCGGCAAGCTGGCCCAGTTCGGCAGTGGAATGCTGCAACAGGTGTCGGAGAAGCTGCTGGGCCAGTTCGTGGAGTCCTTTGAAGCGAAACTGACTGCCGAGAGTGCCGGCAGCCCGCCAAGCCCGGCAAGCCCGGTAGTCCCGGCGGATACCGAGGCTGCGGCAAAACCCGTCGCGGAAGCTCGCCAAGCCCCTACTGCCGAGCCAGAGCCCATCGATCTGCTGGAGCTGGCCGGCGCCGGCCAGCTCAAGAAGTACGGCTCCGCGGCGGCGGCGGCGCTCGCCGTGCTGGTGCTGATCTGGGTGTTGCGGCGGAGACGTTAGCGGCTCGTGAGCACTCCCTTGCTGCTGCGCGGCGTCGATCTGGCGGCGTTTGCGGCAGCCCTGGTGGCGCGCCTGCGCAATGCCGGGGTGCTGGTGTCCGCCAGCGGCCCAACGAGTTTCGTGCAGGCGCTGCGACACTTAGCACCGCAGACACCGGCAGCGCTGTATTGGGCCGCCAGGTTGACCTTGGTCAACCGGATGGGTGACCTCGCCGCCTTCGATGTGGTGTTCTTATCGGTGTTCGGCGAACTCGACGGCCCAAAAGACCGCGATGCGCTTCTGCAACTCCCGGGTCCCCGCACGCCTGCCGCCGGCACGGTGGACCGCGCGGGCAACCGATCCAGTTCCCCCCAGGCCCAAGCCCAGGATTTGCCCTGGGTCACCCGGACCGCCACCGACGAGAAAAACACCGCCGGCCCCAACATTCAGCTTCCCGACTTCCTGCCCAGCCGTATCGCCGCACTGGCCGACGAACCATTCGACCAGTTCGACCCCGACGACCTCCGTCTGATCGGCTCGTGGCTGGAGGCCTCGGTGCAGCGTTGGCCCCGGCGCCGCAGCCTTCGGTTTGAGTCCAGTCCGCACGGGAAGAGGATCGACCTGCGCGCGACGATGAACGCGTCCCGGTCGACCGGCTGGGAACCGGTGGTCCTGGCGCGAACGCGGCCGCGGCGGCGGCCCAGGCGGGTCGTGCTGGTCTGCGACGTGAGCCGCTCGATGCAGCCGTACGCCGCTATTTACCTGCATTTGATGCGCGCGGCGGCGCTTCGCCAGGCAAGGATCCGTCCCGAGGTGTTCGCCTTCTCGACGTCGCTGACCCGGCTCACCGCGGTGTTATCCCACCACTCGGCCGAGGTCGCGCTGGAACGGGCCAACGCGAAGGTGACCGACCGATACGGCGGCACGTTCATCGGCCGCAGCATCGGCACCCTGCTGGCCCCGCCACACGGAAACGCGCTGCGCGGCGCCGTGGTGATCATCGCCTCCGACGGCTGGGACAGTGATCCGCCCGACGTGCTCGGGCACGCGCTGGCCAGGGTGCGTCGCCGCGCCGAGTTGTTGGTCTGGCTCAATCCGCGCGCAGCGCACACCGAATTCCAGCCACTGGCCGGTTCGATGGCGGAAGCCCTGCGCTACTGCGATCTCTTCCTGCCGGGGCACTCGCTGACCGGCCTGCACCAGTTGCTACTGGCGCTGGCTTCCGACCACGCGGCCGACGTAGTCAGTCGGGCATCGCGGCGATCAGCTGGTCGGCGGTGAGCGGCAGTGAGCGCACCCGGATGCCGAGCGCGTGGTAAACCGCGTTGGCGATCGCGGCGGCTGTTGGGCCTTGCGCGCACTCGCCGACCCCTAGTGATGGATTGCCTTTTCCAGCAACGAATTCGACGTCGATAGCAGGCACCTCGGAGAACCGCAGAATCGGATAAGTCTCCCAGGTGTCGCTGGTGACACCCAATCGGTCGAAGCGCACCCGCTCCTTAAGCGTCCAACTGGTGGCCTGTATTGCACCGCCCTCGATCTGATTGGCCGCACCGTCGGGATTGATGACCAGACCCGCATCTACCGCCACGGCCAGCCGGCGTACCCGGACCTCGTCGATCGCCTCGACCTCGGCGACGACCGCGCAGTAGGCAGACGAGTTCTTGTATCGGGCATAGCCGATGCCTTGGCCAATGGCGCCGACGGCCTCACCTGATGTCCATTCCGTCCAGCCGGCCCGCGCCGCCGCGGTCTGCAGCACCGCCCGTCCGCGGGGGTCCGACAAATGTGCCAACCGAAATTCGAGGGGATCGCGGGCCGCGGCCGAGGCGAGTTCGTCCATGAACGACTCCGCTGCGAAGACGTTGAGATAGGCCCCCAGCGAACGTAGCGCCGAGGTGCGCAGTGGCATCTCGGTTAACAGGTGGTTGATCACCCGGTAGGCCGGAAAGTCATAACACGGCAGGGCGTTGCGCCCAGCGCCACCTCCCCGTTCGATCGGCGGCTCGCCGCCGGCCCGGATCGGTTCGCCACCGGCGCGGTGGCTGGCCGCCAGCAACGCATTCGTAGGCGTCGTCCCGGGGCGGCCCATGTAACTGCCGCTCCATATCTCGTGGCGCCAGGAAAGCACGCTGCCGTCGTCGCTACAGTCAGCGGCGGTCTCGACGACCGCCGCGGGGCCGAACGGTGCCCACGCCAGTTCATCGGCGCGTGACCAGACCACCTGTACGGGCCGCCCGGGCAAGGCCCGCGCCAGCAGCGCGGCGTCCATGGCGGCATCGTCGGCGCCGTTGTGCCCGTAACATCCCGCTCCCTCGACGTGGCGTACCAAGACCAGATCGGGAGGGAGGTCAAGCGCTGCGGCCAATTCACGCCGCAACACGTGCACGCCTTGGCTGTGTGACCATACGTCGAGGCGGCCGTCCCCGTGCGCCAGCGCTGCCGCGGCCGACGGACCGATCGAGGCATGTGCCAGATAGGGCCGGTGATAGCGGGCCGAGTGTGACCGCATGGACTGGGTATGCGTTGCGGCCTCCTTTGACGCGAGCACCGAAGTGTCGGCTTCGGCCGACAGCAGATATCCGGGAAGGTCGTTCTCGTCCGGCAGGGTCGGCCGCTGGTCCCAGCGGGCGTCGCGGCGTAGCAGCTCAGCGGCGCGCAGCGCGACTTCTTCGCGTTCGGCTACTACTCCGAGGAAGTCGCCGTCACGCACGACGGTGAGCACACCCGGCAGTGTTCGGGTCGGGCGGGTATCGACGTGGCGCAGCCTCGAGCCGCGCGAGGGCGGCCGAACGACCCTGCCGTACACCTGCCCATCGAGGGTGAGGTCGTGCAGGTAGCGTGGCCGCCCGGTCAGCTTTTCTGGCAAATCCAGCCGGGCTACGTTGGTGCCGACGACCCCGTAGTCCGACTCTGGCTTGGGTGCCGCGTCGCCGGTCGCCGCCCGATCCAGCAATGAGTCGTCGGCGAGTTCCCAGTAGCTGGTGGCTGAGTTTTCCGGGCCGCTGATCTGGCCGTCCTCAACTACCAACTCGTCGGTCGCTGCGGCGAGTTTGGCCGCCGCGACCTCAAGATAAACCGCCCGTGCTTCGGCACACACCTGTCGCAGCGCCGCACCTGAGTGCTGGATCGACAGGCTACCGGCGGTAAAGCCCTCGTCAGGGCTGAGATCGGTAGCCGCAGCGATCATCTGCACGCGCGCGAGGTCCACATCGAGCTCCTCGGCGGCGATTTGCGCCAGCGCTGTCAGCACGCCTTGGCCCAGCTCCACCTTGCCCGAGCGCACCTCCACGACGCCGTCCGATCTGACCCGAACCCAGTCGCCCAGGACCGGATTGGCGGCCAGCGACGGGGGCAAGTCAGGCCTGGCCATCAGTGGACCCCGTTTTTTCAGCTGCCATCTCGGCCGCAGCGCTGCGCACCGCCCGAACCACCCGGTTATGCGAGCCGCAACGACATAGGTTGGCGTCCAGGGCGGTGCGGACCTGCGCTTCCGTCGGATCGGGGTGCTCGGCCAACAGCGCCGCGGCCGCCACCACGATGCCGGACATGCAATACCCGCATTGCGCTGCCTGATTGGCAATGAGAGCACGTGCCACCGGGTGGGGCTCTCCGTCGGCGCTCAAGCCCTCTACGGTGCGAATCGACTTGTCGGCTACCGACCACAACGGAACGTCACAGGAGTAGACGGGACGGCCGTCGACAAGCACGAAACATGCGCCGCACAAACCTAGCCCACAGCCGAAACGCGTCCCCTTCAAATTCAGGTGGTTGCGCAACAGATACAGCAGCGGTGTGTCGTCTTCAGCGCGAACCTGGTAGCGGCGCCCGTTGACGGTGAGCCATCGAACCGTCGGTTTCTCGCCCTCTCCCATGGCTCAAGCATCCCAGCCTGACCAGCTCACAGCACGCTGTCGGTGCCTCCATATAGTATCGCTCGTATGTTCGAAGTGTCGCTGCCGGACCCGGCCGAGCTGCGCGGATCCGGCGACGCCGCGCTGGTGGGCGCGATCGAGGAGTGTGCCCGCGCGGAAGCGGCCGTCGGCGCCCGGCGGTTGTCGGCGATCGCCGAGCTAACCCGGCGGCGGACCGCCAGTGATCAGCGGGCCAACTGGGCCTGCGACGAATGGGACGCCACCGCCGCCGAGGTGGCCGCCGCGCTGGGTCTCAGCCACGGCAGGGCCTGCGGACAGATGCATCTGAGCCTGGCGCTGAATCGGTTGCCCAAGGTGGCTGCGCTGTTTTTGGCCGGAGAGCTCAGTGCGCGGCTGATGTCGGTGATCGCGTGGCGGACCTACCTGGTCCGCGACCCCGAAGCGCTGGGGCTCGTTGATGCCGCGGTGGCCGAACACGCCGGCAAGTGGGGGCCGTTGTCGGCCTCGAAACTGGAACAGGCCATTGACGGCTGGATTGATCGCCACGACCCGGGTGCGCTGCGGCGCACCCGGGCCTCGGCCCGCAGCCGTGATGTGTGCATCGGCGACCCCGATGACGACGTGGGAACCGCCGCGCTGTGGGGCCGGTTGTATGCCACCGACGCCGCGATGCTGGATCGGAGGCTGACGCAGCTGGCAAACGGCGTGTGCGACGACGACCCGCGCACCCTCGCCCAGCGCCGCGCCGATGCGCTGGGTGCGCTGGCCGCCGGTGCCGAACACCTGGCGTGTGGCTGCGGTAATCCCGACTGCCCGTCGGGCAGCCGGGGCGATGAGCGGGCCACCGGTGTGGTCATTCACGTCGTCGCCGAGGCCGCCGCGCTGGGCGCGGTACCCGACCCGCACCTGTCGGGTCAGGCGCCCCCATCGCGGCCCATCACGGCGGGGATGACGCTGGCCGAGGCGTTGGCGCCTGACCCCGAGCCGGATGCGCCGTCAGCATCGTCGCGCACGCCGGCGGCGCTGATCACCGGCGGGGGTGTGGTGCCCGCGCCGCTGCTGGCCGAGCTGATCGGCGGCGGCGCCACCCTCAGCCCGGTGCGTTGTCCCGGCGAGCTGCCGTCAGAGCCGCGCTACCGGCCATCGGCCAAGCTGGCCGAGTTCGTTCGGGTGCGGGATTTGACGTGCCGGTTCCCCGGGTGTGACGTGCCCGCCGAGTTTTGTGATATCGACCATACGGTGCCCTGGCCGTTGGGGCCGACGCATCCGTCGAATCTGAAGTGTGCGTGCAGAAAACATCACCTGGTGAAGACTTTCTGGACGGGCTGGGGCGATGTGCAACTGCCGGACGGCACGGTGACCTGGACCGCACCCAGCGGACTGACCTACACCACCCGCCCCGGCAGCCGTATCTTCTTTCCCGCTTGGAACACCACCACTGCCGAACTGCCCCACACGCTAAGCCCCACAACCACTATCGGCGACCGCGGCGTGATGATGCCGCAACGGCGACGCACCCGAGCCGCGGAGCGGGTCCACCGCATCACATGCGAACGGGCCCTCAACGATGCCCACGTCGCCGAACGCAACAGGCCGCCACCGTTCTGATCAGCGGCGGCGGACCGGCCCCGCCCAGCCTTGAGGCAGGATCTAACTCATGGATCAGCTATGGGCTAACCGGGCAGCCAGCGCTGAAGCCGCTGTCGCGCAACGCCACCTGACACGACTCTGGGCGCTGCCCGGAACCCAGCTGGGAGTGGTGGCCTGGCCAGCTGCGCGGCGCGACCGGTTGTTCGGCACCTGGCACTACTGGTGGCAGGCGCACCTGCTGGATTGCCTGGTCGACGCGCAGCTGCGAGACCCGCAGCCGGAACGGCGCACCAAGATCAACCGGCAGGTTCGCTCACACCGGCTGCGCAACAACGGGTCGTGGACCAACAGCTACTACGACGACATGGCATGGCTGGCGCTGGCACTGGAACGTGCCGCGCGACTGGGAGTCGAGCGCAGACGCGCATTGCCGAAGCTCGCCGACCAGTTCGTCAAAGCGTGGGTGCCCGAGGACGGTGGCGGCATCCCGTGGCGCAAGCAAGACCAATTCTTCAACGCCCCGGCCAACGGCCCGGCGGGAATCTTCCTGGCCCGCTACGGCGACCGGCTGCCGAGGGCCCAGCAGATGGCTGACTGGATCGACCGCACGCTGATCGACCCGGAGACGCATCTGGTGTTCGATGGCATCAAGGGCGGGTCCTTGGTCCGGGCGCAGTACACCTATTGCCAGGGCGTGGTGCTCGGGCTGGAAACGGAGCTTGGGGCCCGCACCGTTGACAACCGGCATGCGGCACGGGTGCACCGCCTGGTCGCAGCCGTCAGCGAGCAGATGGCGCCGTCGGGGGTGCTGCAGGGCTCCGGTGGCGGGGATGGCGGCCTCTTCGCGGGCGTCACCGCCCGATACCTCGCACTGGTCGCCACAACGCTGCCGGGTGACTCGGCACCAGACGTCGCCGCTCGCGACACCGCCCGCGCGGTGGTGTTGGCTTCGGCGAAATCGGCGTGGGAGCACCGGCAGACGCTGGACGGGCTGCCGCTATTCGGAGCGTTTTGGGATCGCGACGCGGAGCTACCCAAGGAGGGCGGCCAAGAAGCGAAGTTTGTCCAAGGCGCGGTCAACGCTTCCCAAATCGCCGAGCGGGACCTCTCGGTGCAGCTGTCGGGGTGGATGTTGATGGAGGCCGCCGGTAACGTCACCGCCGTGACAACAGGCAGTGATGTTCGTGGCGGCGATCGGCCGCGGGAATGACCGAACCCGGCGACTGGATCCCCGATGAGGCGACCCTCGCCGCGGCCAACCTCACCCGTTTTCTGGCCTGGCTGGCCGAGACCGGACGCGGCCACTGCGCCAATTACCAAGAGCTGTGGGCGAAGTCGGTGGAGGACATCGAATGGTTCTGGAGCGCCATTTGGAACTACTTCGACATCCAGGCCGCCAGTCCGCCCCGCGCGGTTCTGGGCAATCGTTTGATGCCAGGCACCGAGTGGTTCCCCGGCGCCACGCTGAACTACGCCGCCGAGGTGTTCCGGCACGCCACCGACGAGCGCCCGGCCCTGATAGTCGTCGGTGAGGACGGCTCAACCGACTGGTCGTGGGCGCGGCTGCAGCGCGAGACCGCCGCATTCGCCGCCTACCTGCGGGGTCTCGGGGTGAACTCGGGGGACCGCGTGGTCGGATACCTGCCGAACGTCGCTGAAGCGGTGGTCGCGGCTCTGGCCGCGGCAAGCGTGGGCGCGGTCTGGGCGGTGTGCAATCAGGACCAGGCCGTCGACGGTGTGATCGCGCGGCTCGGTCAGCTGGATCCGACCGTGCTGGTGGCCACCGACGGCTCGTTGTACGCCGGCAAGCGCATCGACCGGCGCACCGAGCTGGCCACGATCCGGGAGGCGATGCCGACGCTGCGGGCCACCGTGGTGGTGCCGCGGCTCGGATTGGATCTGCAAAGCCTGGGAAGCGAACCCCAACTGGTGCCGTGGGCGGCGGCAGTTGCGGCAGATACCGCCCTGGAGACCACAGCGGTGCCGTTCGCGCACCCGATGTGGGTGCTGTTTTCGTCCGGGACCACCGGCAAGCCGAAGGGTATCGTGCACGGTCACGGGGGTGTGCTGCTGGAGCACCTGAAGTACTTGAGCCTGCAACTGGACTTGCACCCGGGCGACCGCTTCCTGTGGTACTCGTCCACCAGCTGGATGATGTGGAACCTGCAGGTGTCCGGGCTGCTGGTCGATTCCACCATCGTGCTTTACGACGGCAGCCCGACCTATTTGACGACCGATGGCCTCTGGCGGGTCGCCGCCGACACGGGTGTCACGGTGCTCGGCGCCGGGGCCGGCTATCTGCTGGCCTGCGCCAAAAAGGAGCTCACCCCGGGTACGTCGTACCCGCTGGAGGCGGTGCGCGCGGTGGGTTCCACCGGTTCGCCGCTGCCGGCGTCCGCGTTCGGATGGGTGCAAGAGGGGCTCGGCCGGCCGGTTCCGGTGATTTCGCTCAGCGGTGGCACCGACGTGTGCACGGCCTTCATCGGCGGATGCCCGACCCTGCCGGTGGTGGCCGGTGAGCTGTCCTGCCTGTGCCTGGGCGCGGCCATTGAATCCTGGTCTGGCGAGCGACAACCGGTCATCGGCGAAGAGGGCGAACTGGTGCTGACCCAGCCGATGCCGTCGATGCCGGTGTTCTTCTGGAACGACGCCGACGGCAGCCGCTATCGCGCCGCCTACTTCGACAAGTACCCGGGGGTGTGGTGTCACGGCGACTGGATCACCATCACTGACCGGGGATCGGTTGTGGTACATGGCCGTTCGGATGCCACCCTGAACCGGCTGGGTGTGCGGATGGGCAGCGCCGACATCTACAGCGTGGTGGAGCGCATGCCCGAGGTGCGCGATTGCGTGGTGGTCGGCGTCGAGCAGGACGACGGCGGCTATTGGATGCCGCTGTTCCTGGACTTAGCAGACGGCGTCGAACTCGACGAGGAGCTACGGTCGCGGATTGTCACGGCCATCCGCACCGGGGCCTCGCCGCGGCATGTGCCGGACGACATCCTGGTGGTTCCCGGCGTGCCGCGGACGCTGACCGGCAAGCGGCTGGAAATCCCGATCAAGCGGATCCTGCTCGGCGCGGCGCCGGCCGACGCCGTGCAGCAGAGTTCGGTCGACCGGCCAGAGTTGTTCGACGGCTTCGTTCAGTACCGCAGAACTCAGCTGTCCTGATTGGCTGCGCGACGGCGTGCCAGGTAGCCCCGGCCGGCCGCGACCAGAGCCGGCGACAGCGACACGAACAGAATGACCAGGATGATGAGTTCCAGGTTCTTGTGGACGAACGGCACATTGCCCAGGAAGTAGCCCGCGAGCGTCGCGCCCCCACCCCACGCGATGCCCCCGACGATGTCGAACCCCAGGAATACCGGATACCTCATGTACGACACCCCGGCGATCACCGGGGTGAACGTCCGCACGATCGGCATGAACCGGGCCAGGATGATGGCCCAAGGCCCGTACTTCTCGAAGAAGGCGTGCGAGTCGGTTACATAGTGCTTCTTGAAGAAGCGCGAGTCTTCCTTCTTGAACAGCGCCGGCCCGATACGGCGGCCGATGAAATACCCGGTCTGGTCGCCCAGCACCGCGGCCAGCGCGACTGCGGGGGCCAGCACCCAGATATCGAGGGTTCCTTTGGCGGCCAGCAGGCCGCCGGTGAACAGCAGTGACTCGCCGGGCAGCAGCGGGAACAGCAGGCCGGTCTCGACGAAGACGATGACCAGGATGGTGGGCAGCACCGCCGCGGCGAACAGGCCCTGGGGACCGATCCAGAACATCGGGTCGAGGATGTCGGGCAGGGCCATCACGGCGGTGCTCATGACGTCACAACATACCGGCCCCGTCCTGGCTGCCCACCGTCAACGTGGTGTTGCGATACTTGAAGGGAACCAGTCTTGGAGGAGGAAGTTTCATGCCCATCGCAACGCCCGAGGTCTACGCCGAGATGCTGGGCCGCGCCAAGGAGAACTCGTACGCCTTCCCGGCCATCAACTGCACCTCCTCAGAGACCGTCAACGCCGCCATCAAAGGCTTTGCCGACGCGGCCAGCGACGGCATCATCCAGTTCTCCACTGGTGGTGCGGAGTTCGCCTCCGGCCTCGGGGTCAAGGACATGGTGGCCGGCGCGGTAGCGCTGGCCAAGTTCACCCGCAGCATCGCGGCCCGATACCCGATCAACGTCGCGCTGCACACCGACCACTGCCCCAAAGACAAGCTCGACACCTACGTGCGGCCGCTGCTGGCGATCTCGGCGGAGCGGGTGGCCGCGGGCAAGAACCCGCTGTTCCAGTCGCACATGTGGGACGGCTCGGCGGTGCCGATCGACGAGAACCTCGCCATCGCCAAGGAGCTGCTCAAGGCGGCCGCGGCCGCCAAGATCATCCTCGAGGTCGAGATCGGCGTCGCTGGCGGCGAGGAGGACGGCGTCGAGGGCGCGATAGACGACAAGCTGTACACCACCCCGGAGGACTTCGAAAAGACCATCGACGCGTTGGGTCACGGCGAGCACGGCGAGTACCTGCTGGCCGCAACCTTCGGCAACGTCCACGGCGTCTATAAGCCCGGGAACGTCAAGCTGCGTCCCGACATTCTCGACCAGGGCCAGAAGGTAGCCGCTGCCAAGCTCGGACTGCCGGACGGATCCAAGCCCTTCGACTTCGTTTTCCACGGCGGCTCGGGTTCGCTGAAGTCGGAGATCGAGGAGGCGCTGGGCTACGGCGTGGTGAAGATGAACGTCGACACCGACACCCAGTACGCATTCACCCGCCCCCTGGCCGGCCATATGTTCACCAACTACGACGGCGTCCTCAAGGTCGACGGCGAAGTGGGCAACAAGAAGGTCTACGACCCGCGCAGCTACCTCAAGAAGGCCGAAGCCGGGATGACCGAGCGGGTAGTGGAGGCCTGCAACGACCTGCACTGCGCCGGAAAGTCTCTCAGCAGCTGACGCGAGTTCTCAGCCGCTGGAGGACTGGCAGATCTTCCACTGATCGTCGCGGTACTGCAGGTCAAGGCTGCGCGTCGAGCGGACCTCCGGGTCGTAGGCCATGAATGTGGTGATGTTTGCTTCCGCGTGCTCGCCGTTGACGACGACCTGGTCGATGCTGGCGATCACTGGATATTGTTTGACCGCTGAAACCCGGCGATAGGTTTCGTCCCAAGCCTGCTGGTCGTAATCCACATAGCCGTCGCGGGTGGTGCCGCACGTCATGGTGCGCAGCGCGGTCAGGTCGCCCCTCTGCACCGCGGTGTCAAAACTCTGGATAGTGTGCCGTACCTGGTCTTCCTGTGAGATTTTGGAGTTCTTACCGCGGGTCAGTAGCACGGTGAGCAGGATTGCGATCGCGGTCACCGCCAAAATGATCACCACAAGCGCCAGCACCCAGCCCCAGTTGAACTGCGGGGAGGCCCGGAGCCTTCTTGCCGCGCGAGGCGGGAACAACTGTGGCGCAGCATTTTTCGCGGCCATTCCCCGTTGCGCCTGCGGCCCGGCCGGCGCGGTTGGCGGTGCGAAGACTTCGGTGGCGGGTTCCGGCGGGGTGGCGATGACGGCGGTCTCTTTCGCGTCGAAGCCGGGTGCGGTGAAGCGACGTTCCGGCTGCCCTTCGGGATTCGCCTCGGGATCGTCGCCCGGATCGGGTTTGTTGATCACTACGGTCTCGGTCTCGGGGTCGCTGGGCACCAGTGGGTAGTCCTCGGTGGCTTCTTCGCCGGGAGCGCCGTGGTCGGGCTCGGGTGCATTGACCATGAGTGTTGCTGTCCTCCCGCAATCGATTGCGTAGTTGGAGCTTAGCGACCCGGTCCCGGGTTGGGGTG
>Ga0116129_1001225_pt1 | contig 14447 bp, 8 predicted proteins | sample June2015DPH_17_2_FD_89732 | JGI IMG/M metagenome (GOLD analysis project Ga0116129, IMG submission 89732) | Peatland microbial communities from SPRUCE experiment site at the Marcell Experimental Forest, Minnesota, USA - June2015DPH_17_10 | ecosystem: Environmental > Terrestrial > Soil > Wetlands >...
AAAACGGCTCGCACCAACATCCGCGGACGCCGTAATGCGAGAGTGAGCACAATCGTGACAACAGCATCGGCGATGATAGCCGCGCGGCAGACGGTTATATATAGCAAAATGCCGCACAACGCCAGGGCTATATATCGTCGTTGCCGCTCCGACCGGTCTTCAGCCGTCAACGCGGCCCAAAGCAGGACCGGAGCAGCCACAACTCCGATAATCGCGCCCAGGTTGTTTGGGTTTCCGAACATGTTATAGCCTACGAAGTAACTGCCCGACACTGCAAAAACCAATATCTCGCAAGCCCGAACCAGCCCACGAACAAAAGATCGTTCCCGTCCCAACAGGGCAATTCGTCCGCCGGTTGAAGCGTAGATGAATAGCAAAAACAGGCTCCCCACTTTCAACAATCCGACCCTCGCTACCACCGAAGAACTCGCCGAGGCCACCGCGGAAAACACACAGAACAATGCGACCAGATGAAATAATCCAAAATGGCGCGTGCGGGTAGTTCTCATCCAGATAATGAAACCCGCAAGAGCGCCAACTCCCAAAAAAAACCAGCGAAGAGTAAGGCTCTCCGGAGCCAGCGGAAGCCCTGTAGCTGCTACAAGGAAACAACCCATGGTGATGGGGAAAAAAACCTTTTCGAATCGCCACAGGCAAGCGACAACAACTTCGAAAACCAAAGTTGCACTCAGGTAGGTCGTATTGGCAAACCAAAACGGACGCCGCTCCAATTCAAAAAATAGGAGCAATACCGCAAACGGTATCAACAGAATAAAAATGAGTCGACTTTGAAATTTCACGCTGCGTCCATGATCGTTGGGGGAAGATCATTGTAGCGCGCATGCGCTGACTCTGCCAGAGCGTAAAGAGCGCCGCGCCCTGCCGCCAGACCGAACGAGCAGTAAAGAGCACAATGTTCTTGCTGGCATCATGCAAGCCGCAATTTCATAAACTCAGTACGAGTCCTTCTCGCCAACCGGCCGTCGTAAAGCTGTAAGAGGAAATCGTAGAGTACGAATTCATGGGGAACCTGGGAAGCGCGTATAAGACGATTGATATGCATATGGGCGTAGTTCGCCATGAGCTCGAGAATATCCACGGTCAGCTTTCCCTGTGCTTCGAGGGAATGCAATTTTTCGAATATCTTCATGTTGCGCGCCGATCGGTGACCGAAGGCCTGTTTCGCAAACTTCCACTCACCGCCAGCTTGCGGAAAATCGTCGATCAGTGACTCTAGCTTGCGCCGTTCCGCGCGAAACCTTTCCCCTAACTGTCTTTTCCCTTCGGCATCGGTTTTGAAATCCTCTTGAAGCCGATTGCGCCATTGCTCAATCGTTGCGCGTTTCGCATCGTCGTCGAGACCGCAATCTGAAAGCAGCCGGTCGATGCCCATGATGCCGGTCCGCCAGCGAATATCCAGTCCTTCATCTCCAGCTAGCTCTTGCAGAATTTCGAGCACTGCTTCGCTGTCGGCGCAAAATATTTCCTCCGCAGCCAGCAACCCTTCTATCCCCCCGTACCGTTCGATCTCGCGCTGGTAGGTATCGAATTCAATCTTCCACAACTTGCCGGAAGAGAGTAGCGGATTGAAGGCGTCGGAAACTAAAGGCAGCACATCTTGTCTAAGTTGAGTGGGCATACCGTGAAATCTGATCCGCAAATGATCGTGCGGATCGGCATAGCGAATGAAGAACCAGTGAGGGTCATTTCCCGCTTTAGTGATTTCTCGCACCAACGGGAGGACGGCCGATGTCAGCACATCATCCAAAGTGCCGGCACCACCATATAGCTTCACGTACAGCCACTCGCTTCCAAGAGGAAGAATTCTTACTGCGCGGCTTAATTCGTTTGCTTCCCTTCCCGGCATTCGTTCTTTCGTGATTTGTTGACTTGCTTGATTTGCCACGATTTCATGCTTCCTTACAAACGGCACGTTCAACTCATGATGAAATGAACCTTCGGGACCGCTCACGCACAACTGATCGTTCGAGGGATACATTTCCATCAAGCTGGTTTGCGATCCGCGTTTCATCACATGAACGAAGGCGTCCACGCTTAAAGCATTCTCCAGATCAACCGGCAGAGAGTTGTCTCCTTCCTGAAGCACGACCCAGCGCGGCAGCCTGCGCTGCTCGCGCAATTTTTGCACCGCTAAAAAACGCCGGCTTCCTTCCTCCTTGCCAATCGCTTCGATTTCTTTTTCCGATAAACGCCAGCGTGCGAGCGACAGTATCAATCGACCGACCTTGACTCGCGGCAAGTAATCGAAAGTTTCGAGGGCGCCCCAGGAGAAACTCGGCACCGACATGCCATGCTGGTGCTGCAAGAAGCACAAAAAGCGATACACAGAAGAGAGTTGTGGATTCACGAACCCGTGCGCGTTCGTAACTCGCGGAATGATTCGCCGTTTGAGTTTGCGCGAGTACAGCACGATGTTGCCTCGTTCAATTCCTACCATGAGGTCATTAACCGGCAATTGCCGCTCTAGCGGAGCCCCGGAGCGCGCCAGATAAGGGATCTCATATTCTCGAAGCACCGGGCGGCACAATACATTTCCAATTCTTCCTTCAGGCAAATAAACGACTTCTGCATAAACCGCTTCCGGGTCATGAAGTTCTTCCTGCCGAAGATGCCTTCGCACCCCACTATCAATTTCTTCATCTTCATGGCAGAAACGCCCAAGCAGCCGGGCTCCGCTGGGGCCGAACGCTCCATGCATATAAAATTCGAAATTTCCTTGCTGCAATTCTTTGCACGATCTCGCAACCAGCGTCCCCATCACGCAGAATGAATCAGCCAATTTAAGCGGAGATTTTTCCTTCTGCTCCAGTTCATCTAGATCTAAATCCAGTTCGCTCTGCCCGCTTTGCAGGCATTCTATGGTTTGTCGAATCAACGCCGGATGAACGCCTAGCGTTCGGCTCTTCCAATCGGTTTCGCCCGCTCCTCTCAACCTCAAACCGCGCAACAGAGGAGAAGCATCGGTTTTGCCCGCTGCATTTCCGAACCCAACCCCCGACTCTTCATCCAGCGCATCCATCAACGGCACCATGGAGGACTCGTAGCGTGCCGAGAAAGCTTCGCGAAACGATTTCAAGTCGTCCGGTTCGCTGGTCTTTCCTAACTGACACAAGATTTCGACCCCTTTGATCAATTCAGAAATGACTGCCTTGCCCAGCACGGCGTGCTCGACCGGCTTGATCATGTCCACCTGATACAGTCGCGCACGGTCGATTTTCGCTGGGAGTCTTTCAAGTTCGGCCGTGATCGCTTCATAGTCAGACGGGCTGCAACTACAGCTCGCGATTTCAATGGATGCAAGCCGGTTCCTAATATCGCGCAAAACTTTGGCTGTTTCCGTTCCCGATGAAACAGATTCCAGATGTTGGATGACGTCATCAAGGGGCGGAGTTCCCGTCAGGAGTGGAGAAAGATTCGAAATTAAAATTTCATTGTCTCGGACAAGTCCCAGCACGTATTCTTTGGCTTCCTCATCCGAGGGGTCCGCATCGCCGGAAGCGGACAAGACAGCTTGCACAAGTTGCGCAACTGTAGCTCCGTCCTGCGCTCTGGCAAGCACAGCTTCCATATAGGGGTCGCTTTCGATTTTAACGAGGTGGTGCGTCCGCTTGGTATCCGCCATGCGGGATTCGGTGTAGTACCATGCGTCGGCGATCTTGTGTAAGCTCGAGTTGGGCCAAAACTGCAACTCCATCTCGAGCGCAGGATCACCCCGGAGCGCCGCTGTAAGCGCGAATAAATAATCGAAATCCAGCCGGCAGGAAAGGCGGTATCGCGAGCGCGGCTCAAAAACCATTGCCGAAGCCTCGGCGCTGTCGTCCACCCGTCCAATGGAGCAACCGGAAAATAAGCCGAACGGCGTAGAACGCGCAGCCATTCTCACAAAATAACGCACCAGAGCCCGCTCTGCTTGCAGCCCTTTCTTGCTGTCCGGATCGCGCTTCCAATGTTCAATCCCGGCGTGTAAGGAAGGTGACGCAACATAGAGCGCATGAAGTATTTCCGGCTGCGCCACGATTTTTCTCAAGCGGCCGCGTAAAGTCTCTACGTCCTGCTTCCACGCATTCTCGAACGCCTCTCCATTAATTTCGATACGTGATGCGGGTGCGGCTGTGAGGTCTTTACTCCAAGCCTCAAGCTCCTCGGCAGGCAACAATGGAGTTCGTAGTGCAAAGAAGCCTGAATGGACAAGTTCAAGGGGTCGCTTGCTCGGTCGTCGTTCGGACATCGGCTTGAGATGTTACCATTACGCCAGTTGGCGGAATACTCGACATTTTAGAACTTTCAAGCCCGAGACACCGAGATTTATTCGTATTTTCGTGCTAACCTCGCTGTAATTAGACGGCAAAGGGCGCCACAGTCGCCACTCGGCAGGATAGGTCGATGCTTCCTGGAAACCTACAGGCATCCACGATGAATAGTAAGTCGCCGTTGTCGCGGTCATCGATACTTACATTAGGTTTGAAGCAGCCTGTCGGTGCTATTGGCTTCGACGGCTTTCATATTGCTGAAGCAGAGAATGCAAACGACGCATTGCTCAGGCTTATTAATGATGATGTCGCTGTACTAATATTGGGCGCATGCCTGTCGGCAAAAGAGGCTCTCGGCATTCTTGCCGCCTATGCTGGCCAATCTCCCGCCGCTCCAGCCGCTGCGATCATTCTCAGTGTCGATGGGCAGCCCGAATTATTCCAGAAATTCGTCGATGACGGCCTGATTTTCTACCTTGTAAATGGAGAAATTCCGCATGGGGAACTTGCTTCCTTGGTGGCCAAGGCGGCTGGTCGATCTCTTATCAAATCCAATAAAAAATTAAATCTTCTCAGTGAAAACACACCCAGCGCAGACCGCTTACTTGATTTTTGCGTTCGACTGCCCATGCAGTCTGATTTGGCAAGCGCGAGCGAATTGCTTGTGCATACCGTAAGCGAATTGATCGAGGTATCTCATATTCGCTGCCTCGTTTACGATCCGGAGAATGAAACGTTAAGCCCGGCAAACATCGCCGATAACAACGAAGAAAGTTACAGCGCCGCCTCGGGCCTGACCGCATTTGTGGCGCGCACCGGCGAACGGCTTGATCTTGATCGTGTCAGCGAAGACGTTCGCTATGATAGTGACATTGATAATCCTGGAGAAACACGCAATGCGCGTTTTCTGGCGCAGCCCATCGTCGGGCTTGATGGGTTGCCAGTTGCGGTTATCGTGGCAGTTCGAAGCGGCGATTCACCGCCATTTTCCGAGGAAAATTTGCGGCTGATCGAGTTCCTCGCCGAATGTGCTGCTCCCACATTCAACCAAATTCTTCTGCAGAACCGGATGCAAGCTCTGCTCACGCAGCGTTCCACTGGGTCAGATGCCAATTCCGCTGTTTTTCGGCCAGAAGCTCTGGAGCACCACATTCGAAGATGGGATCAGCAAGGCGATGTCCTCAAGGCTCTGCCTTTGTGGCTGCGCAAATCGTATTGGATCGTGCTGGCGCTCTGTCTTGCGGGAATCCTCGCGCTGGCTCTACTCACACCCGGGTTAAGAACTTTTTTCGGAAAGGTGAACTGACGTCATCGTGCCGCAAGAACCCGAAAAATCGCCTGGCCTGTTGAAAAAATTCCCGGCCTTGCAAAGACTCGCCCGCGAAAATTCCTCTCGGCGCATTCCTTTGGTACGGCAGTTGTCGGCAACCGATTGTGGTGCGGCGGCATTGGGCATGGTGCTCGGATATTACGGAAAGCAGCTCCCGCTCGCAGAAATTCGCCAAGCTTTAGGCGTCGGACGAAATGGAACTTCGGCAGCCGCACTTCTTCGCGCGGGCCGTCTGTATGGGCTCCGCGGCCGCGGAGTGCGTGCGGAAATTGGCGACCTCGATTCCCTTCCATCGGGAACCATATTATTCTGGGAGTTCAACCACTACGTTGTTTTGGATCGCGTGGCCGCCGATCTCGTCAATATTGTTGATCCGGCAGTCGGCCGGCGCAAAGTGCCGCTAAACAAATTTCGCCGGGCCTTCACCGGCGTTGCCCTCATCTTTGAGCCCACCGAAGGATTCAAACCGGGTAAGGCAAAACCCGAGCGCGTATGGGGACTGCTAAAGCAAGTCGTCGAGCGTAAGGGTTTGCTCGCACGCATCCTTTCCATTTCAGCCATCATCCAGATTTTGTCTGCGGCCATGCCACTACTCACGGGCGTTTTGGTTGACCGCGTCGTGCCGCGACGCGACTACTCGCTCCTTCTTATTCTTGCCGTGGCTTATCTTGCATTTCAGGTTTTTAGTGGATTGGCAACTTTCATTCGCGCGCACCTGCTTCTGTATCTTCAAACTCAAGTAGAAGCCAGCTTCACCCTCCATTTTCTTGATCACTTAGTCGAATTGCCTTACTCATTTTTTCAGCAGCGCACATCTGGCGATCTTATGATGCGCCTCGGAAGCAACTCCAGCATCAAGGAGATACTCACATCCACCACCCTGTCTACTTTAATGGATGGATTTATGGTGAGTGTCTATCTTGTCTTGCTCATGCTGGTAAATGTCCCACTTACGCTTTTGATCATTGCTATCGCGGCAATGCGCGTTTTATTAGTTGTTCTGATGCGGCATAAACAACGAGAATTGTTGGCGGAAAACCTTGAGATTACGGCACGCTCGCAGACCTATCAGGTAGAAATGCTCAGCGGCATGGAAACTCTGAAAGCAATGGGGCTTGAGCATCGCGCGGCGGAAAACTGGTCCAATCTTTTTGTCGACAGTCTAAATGTCTCCGTTCGGCGTGGACGGTTAGACGCATTTTTCAACGCTTTGCAAACAGTTCTGATCACCGCATCCACTCTGGCGGTGATGTTTTATGGCACCTTCTTAGTGCTCAGAGGAACGTTCACACTCGGCACAATGATCGCATTCAGCGCTCTCGCCGCCGGCTTCTTCGGGCCATTAACAAACCTGATCTCGGCTGGCGTTCAGTTCCAAATGCTCGAAAGCTATCTCGAACGCATCAACGATGTCATCAACACAGCCCCTGAGCAAAAGCCAGGCACGGTAGCGCTTGCCGGGCCACTTCAAGGAGGCATGGCGCTCGATCAGGTTTCGTTCCGGTATGCCAAATCGGATCCACTCACATTAGAAGACATTTCCCTCACCGTAACTCCCGGTTCGCGCGTAGCTCTGGCAGGACGCACGGGCTCCGGCAAATCTACTCTGGCGCGGCTTATGGCTGGCCTTTATGAGCCCTCGTCTGGCCGCATTCTGTTTGATGGCCGCGATTTAAAGACTCTTGATCTGCGCTCCGTTCGCAGCCAGCTCGGTATCGTCACGCAAGATACGCAACTGTTTGGCGGGACAGTCCGCCAAAATATTTCTTTGGCAGACCCACAAATGGGGCTTGACCGTGTGATTCAGGCCGCGAAGCTGGCCTGCATCCACGATGAAATCGTGGCAATGCCCATGGGCTATGAAACGATCTTGGCAGATCGCGGCCTTTCGCTCTCCGGTGGCCAGCGCCAGCGATTGGCTTTGGCAAGGGCTCTGGCATGTCGGCCAGTCGTATTGGTTCTCGATGAGGCCACCAGCCATCTTGATGCTGTTACAGAAAAGCTGGTGAACGAAAATTTGGCAGGCCTTAGTTGCACGCGGATTGTGATTGCGCACCGCCTTAGTACAATTCGAGAAGCTGACTTAATCGTGATACTTGAAAGCGGTAGGATCGTAAGTCATGGTACTCACGAAGAATTACTGATCACCGGATCTCACTATGTTGAGTTACTCGGCACCCAACGTTACCAAGACAATTCCATGCAAGTACATGCGATCGACCTCCGAGCCTCCGACGTTCGTTCCCAATCTGATGGTTCTGTCTCGCGCAGAGGTTTAAGATGAGCAATCATTCGTCATATTTGATGAAAGAGTGCCCTTCCGCTACCTGGTCCCCGATCCTTTCACCAGAAAGCCGCACCGCCGCTCTCGCATGGGATTCAATTGATGCGATTGCTCAAGCGGTAGTGACCAGAGACTACAAGCCAACGGCACAGGACAAACTCCGCGGACACAATTATTACGAAGAAGCGCTGCTATATGCTTATTTAGCTGTGGCCCGTAATGATCTCGAATGGGCCAGTCGAGCCACGGAAAGCTTGAATCTGGCGATCGAACGCGTGGCCGAGAATGCTGGATACCTCGGCCTGTATGGAGGGATCACCGGTTTAGGTTGGACCGTCGAGCATGTTTCCCGGCTGTTCGAACAAATCGCTGTAGATGATAGTTCTGAAGAGAATAAAGACTGGGCTGCCGAATCGTCATCTGGAGAAACGCCGGAAGAAGATCTCAATGCCGATGTCGACGCCATAGTAATACGAAACCTGCGGCACATGACTGCATCAAATCCCTATGACTTAATTAGCGGACTGGTTGGATTCGGAGTTTATTTTATTGAGCGCTTGCCCAGACAATCAGCAGTGGAAGGCATCAACACCATCCTCGATCAATTAGAGCGTCTGTCCCAGAAAACTAATGATGGTATTACATGGCATTCAGGGCCTGAGCTCCTGCCAGATTGGCAGCGTGAGCAATGTCCGGGCGGATACTATAACCTAGGAGTAGCTCACGGCATCCCCGGTGTTATCCATTTCCTAAGTGAGGTATCAGCTTCACCGGTAGCCCGCTCAAACCGCTCTTGGCAACTATTGGATGGTGCGGTTCGTTGGTTTATAAAACAAGCGCGGCCTTCTGGATTGGCTTCGCGATTCAGCTCGTGGGTCGTCCCCGGAGTGGAACCGACCGATAGCAGAATGGCATGGTGCTATGGCGACCTAGGTATTTTAGCCGTGCTGCTCCAGGCAGCCAACCGGGCTGACCGCCCCGACTGGCGCCAGTTTGCCAACGAACTTCTGGATCATTGCCTGGCGTGGCCAATGGAAAAAGCCGGCATCGGCGATGCGCCTCTTTGTCACGGTGCTATCGGGGTTGCCCACATTTTCAATCGAATTTATCAGGAAGAAGATGATCACAGATGCTTGAATGCCGCGCTGCAATGGTATGAACGAACATTAGCAATGCGGCAGCCGGGCTCCGGGGTCGGCGGCTACTCTTCACTTACAAAGCCTGATCCCGACAAACCAATCGTCTGGGAACCAAGTTCCGCTTTTCTCGATGGAGCGATCGGAGTCGCCTTGGGGCTCCTCGCCGCGGTCACGGCAATAGAACCCGCTTGGGATCGAATGTTACTGCTGTCAGGCCGCTAGTGTTTTGCATTACTCTGCGTTTGTTTTTCCGGCGGAGAATCAAAGTAGTATTGGTAGTGGTTCCGGCAACCAGGGTTGAATAGCGCGTCACAACTCGGGCAACGAGAATCACTTCGCTTATACTCATGGATGGTAAGTTCAGCGCCGCAGCCTCCGCAGAGAATCGCTTTCTCGTCCCATTCACTCTCTGGCCAAACTTGAATCGTGTGCCCGGCCAGTGCCGCGTGGCAATCTTTGCAAGCGTAGTAAACGCCGCAACATTTCATTTTGATCGCAATTATGTCGGTCGGCCCGTGGTAGTGTTCGCAGCGGGTTTGCGCATCGATATGAACACCTCGAACTTCGCGAAAATGAACGTCCATTGCAATATCGGAAAGTCTATCGAGGGCTAGCCGATGGTTAACAATTCCTCGTAGAAACCACCAACCTCCCGTGCCCGGTCGACAAAGTGAATTTCAAAAATCCAGTGCCGCTTTCGGCCGGAAGCGTCAGGCACCTTCATGCGATTGTGGTTTTCGGGATGAACGTAAAGAGTGACTTTATCGCCCGCAATTCTTTCGTGTGGAAACACGCCGATCAAATGTCCGGCAATCGGGCCGCCATACTCCCAACCGGCTTGCTGCGCTAATTGCTGCGCGTGTTCATACAATTGTGCGGCGGTGATATCTGGATGTTGGTGAAAATATCGCTTGCCTTGGGCGAAGGCTTCTTCAATGTCTCGCCGTAGTTTCTGCTTCACCGGATCACTGCCAACTACAAACGTACGGCCGAAATCCGTCTCCCATTCTTCGAACACCGGCCCGAGATCGAGAAAGACAACGTCATCTTCGCCAACTGTCAAATCGGGAGGATTTTCATCATAAGGCGCAAGCGTATTGCGTCCTGCGCGCACGATGCGCTTGTGCCAATAACGTGTAATTCCGTACATTCGCGATGCAAGGTCATAAATGCTTTCATTGATCGCGGTTTCCGCCACGCCTGCGCGGATAAGATTCTGCGATTCAACCGCATCAAAAAGCTCCTGCGCTTTTTCCTGCGCCTCCAGCAAACCCGCCGCCACTGCCTCTTCCGACTTGTCCATAGGGAAACAGATTACCGTATCCGAAGTTGATAAAAAAAGCGCCGTCTTTCATCGTCCGTAGTCTGCGACGAAGACCGCTTTTCCCAACAAGTGGTCCCCAGCAGTCGATACAACCATTGCGCCGCTGGAATCGGCAGGCACGTCAAGTTTATCCACGCTCAATGCATAAACCGTAAACGTGTAGTGGTGCGGACGGTCTCCTTTATCCGGGCACGGACCGTGATAGGCATCGTTGCCAAGATCGGTGCGTCCTTGCATCGTTCCAGGCGGTAAAATAGAGCTATGCTCGACGCCGGCCCCTTTAGGCAGGCTGCTCGTGCTCGCAGGCAGATCATAGACGACCCAATGCCACCATCCCGAGGGTGTGCTGTGCTCGTCAGGATCGAATAAAGTGACGACAAAACTTTTCGTTCCAGCAGGCGCACCGCTCCACTGCAACGGCGGCGACATATTTCCTCCGGTGCATCCGAAGACATTCGCCGTATAGACTTCGGGGACTTTTGCCTCGAGTTGCGTGTCTGGACTCGAGAGCACAAATCTAGAGCGAGGAATGGACTTCACTTGCGCCGCGCTGAGACAAGCAAGCAGGGTTAATAAAACCGTGAGTCTCGGTACATTCAGGATGTTCAAAATTCGAGTTGGCAACATGCAAACCTCAGCTATATTGAGATTCAATTTTGGTGGCTCAGGGTCCAGACGTATGCGGCCAGCGCGGACAACTGATCGTCCGTAAGTTGCGCTCCTCCCATGGGAGGCATTGGGCTGCGATATTTCTTGGGCTGCGGCACCCCCTCTTTGATAGTTTTCAAAATTCCAGCAAAGCTGCCGTCGCTCCACATCCATTTTTGACTCGTCAGGTTGGGACCCAGCGACGAGCCAGTACCTTTCTCACCGTGGCAACCGGCACAGGGAGCCTCTGCCTCTTGACCGTGATAAATGCGATCACCCAGCGCGACCATCTCACGCGTCGCCCCTTGAGGAAGTTGCGCGCTACCATTCGCGGCCGCGCCTGCATCCGCATTCGTTCCCTCCGGCGGTTTGGCCGGAGCTTCGACGACTTTACCTGCAGGAGCTGACGCGCTTGGGCACGGCGTGCCCATCGCAGCGCTGCCTGCAGCTCCGCCTTGATAAACAATGCGGTAGATGCGCCCGCGGATATCGTCGGAAACGTAGAGCGCCCCATCCGGCGCAACCGCTAGCCCCGAAGGACGATGCGCTGCACCCTCCGGACTCTTCACCGCTCCGGCAAAACCGTCAGCAAAGATTTCACAATTGCCGGAAGCATGCTCGCCGTCGAGCGGCTGAAAAACCACGTTGTAGCCGCCTTGCACGTAGGGAGCACGATTCCATGAACCATGAAATGCAATGAATACTCCGTTCCGATAGCGTGCGGGAAATTGTTTTTTGTCGTAACGCACCATCGCGTTCGGCGCCCAATGCGCGGGAAATGCAGCAACCGGAGGAATTTTCTCCGCGCACACGCCTACCTTCTTGCCGCCGTCACCGCCATATTCCGGAGCGAGCACCAACTTTTTCTGTATACCGTCGTAGTAACACTCGGGCCAGCCGTAGTCGCCGCCCGATTTTAGAAGCATCAATTCTTCCGCGGGCTGCGTCGCTTCCTCTTCCGGCTTATAGAAATCAGGCCAATTCGCATGCAGTTGGTCGCGTCCGTGCTGTGTCACGAATAGGTGGCCGGCGGAATCAACGGCAAAGCCTTCGCCGTTGCGTATTCCCATGGCGAAGCGCTCAGCGGGCGAAAAAGTCTGATTCGTTTTATTCGCGTCGTAACGCCAGATTCCGCCACGAGTCTCCAGTTCGATACAGGGATTGTCGCCGGGTATTTTCGGCTGCCGGTTTTTCGCCTGACAGGAATTGGTCGCGCTGGCAACGTCCACGTACATCGATCCTTTAGCATCGATCATGAACGGATGCATGGGATGGTCGCCGCCCAAAGGCAATTTGGAGACAATCATTTCCGAAGAATCTTTCGGAACGATTGAATCGGCGGCCAGTGAATACCGCACGATTCGATCGTTGATTTCCGCATAAATCGATCCCTTATATAAGCCGATGCCGGTTCCACCGGCACCACCCGTTTGAACAGTTTCACCAAAGCGCTCAATCACATCCGCTTTTCCCGTCCCGTTCTTATCTTGCAAGGCCACCAGGAAGCCGCCTTCATGCGGTTTATCGTTGTCGTAATACTCGCCCGACCAGGTGTTGACATAAACTACCCCGTCTGGCCTCACAACCATGTGACGGGCATGGCCAATACCGTCGGCAAATACTGTCGCACAAAATCCGGCGGGCAACTTCAAGCCACTGTCATCGTTCGCGCACGAAGTGCTCTTAGCTTTCTTGCCCGAATTGGGCAGGCTCTGAGCCAAAACTGTTGCGCTGACAAGGCACCATGCAGCGAGCACGGCGATGAAATGGAAAAAAGGTCTACGGCAACGAGGCCATCGCATGGAACCCTCCAAAGATTGGGTGCGGATAATTGCGAGTGATTGTATTACATCTTTCCGCTACTGTACTTGCCCATATTGCCGTAACTTTTAAACTCCTGACGAATCCAACATTTGGGTAAGATTCTCCTACAAGATGTCGCGAACCATCAAGAAAGCAGAGTGTACGGAGCGATGCTGATTTACGTGTTGGCCTTTGTTGGCGGAGTGCTGACAATTCTGAGTCCGTGCATTCTTCCCGTACTCCCGTTTATTTTCGCGCGCGCCGACCAACCCTTTCGGCGTTCCGGCCTGCCGTTGCTTACCGGGATGGCATTGACCTTCGCATTGGTAGCCACTGCCGCCGCTTTCGGCGGCCATTGGGTCGTGCGCTTGAATCAAGGCGGACGCTATGTCGCCATGCTGGTTTTCCTGATTCTTGGAGTAACCCTTCTTTTTCCGTCTCTTGCTGAAGTGTTGACTCGACCACTGGTAAACGCAGGTGGACGACTGCAAGGCAGCCCCTCAGAGGAGAGTAGTATCGGAAAGTCTTTTATCTTAGGTGTATCTACCGGCCTGCTTTGGGCCCCGTGCGCCGGACCGATCCTTGGCCTGATTTTGACTGGCGCGGCAATTCAGGGACCGGGTGCGCGTTCCTCTTTTTTATTGCTATCCTTTGCGCTGGGCGCAGCGGCTTCTTTAGGCGTCGCACTTTTCGCTGGCAACAAGGTATTCTCCGTCATGAAACGTTCTCTATCGTTTGAGATATGGATTCGCCGCACTCTCGGCGTCGCTGTAATCCTGGGCGTAGTCGCCATCGCGCTGGGCTGGGACACAAACTTGCTCACTAAATTTTCTTTCGTCAACACAGCGAGAGCAGAAGAGCATTTAATTGGCACATTGCAGCAGGCTCGGCCGGCGCTGGTAACCGCGAATGCAGCGGAGCCTCAGCCTGCGCTTTCCGACGAAGGCCCGTTCCCCGATCTTAGCGGCGCAGTGCGCTGGATCAATTCCCCGCCTCTGAGCAGCAAGTCTCTTCGCGGCAAAGTCGTCCTGATTGATTTCTGGACTTACTCCTGCATCAATTGCCTGCGGGCGCTGCCTTATGTGGAAGGTTGGGCGGAGAAATACAAAGACGCCGGCCTCGTCGTCATCGGAGTGCATACCCCTGAGTTTGCCTTCGAGAAGGAACGGGCAAATGTTGAAAAAGCTGTACACGACCTGAAGATCACCTATCCCGTTGCCATCGACAGCGACTACAAAATTTGGCAGGCTTTTCACAACGAATATTGGCCCGCTCACTATTTCATCGACGGAAAAGGTCGAATCCGATATCACCACTTCGGAGAAGGCGAATACGGCGAGTCGGAGCGGGTCATTCAAGAGCTTCTCAAAGAAAACGGCGCGCAACTATCCTCTTCGGCGGCAATCAACATTGCCGCCGCGGGTGCCGAAGCCGCTCCCGACGTCGTTAACCGGCAATCGTCGGAAACTTACATTGGCTATCACCGGGCTCAAAATTTCGCCTCTACCGAGCCGATCGCTAAAGATTCGCGCTACGACTACAAACCACTGCCCAGACTCTCGCTCAATCAGTGGGCTCTTGGTGGGAGTTGGAAGGTGAGCGAAGAGAACGCCGTACTTCAAACAGCTCCGGGAAAAATCGTCTTCCG
>Ga0116129_1001227_pt1 | contig 14413 bp, 16 predicted proteins | sample June2015DPH_17_2_FD_89732 | JGI IMG/M metagenome (GOLD analysis project Ga0116129, IMG submission 89732) | Peatland microbial communities from SPRUCE experiment site at the Marcell Experimental Forest, Minnesota, USA - June2015DPH_17_10 | ecosystem: Environmental > Terrestrial > Soil > Wetlands...
ATGCGGCCGACATCGTCAAGTACCCTCACTACCATCATCAGTACTTGCCGGATGAAGTCGATTACGAGCAGGGCGCCTTGAGCGATGCCGAGATAACGGAACTGCAGGCCAAGGGTCACAAGCTGAAGCTGTCGGGACGGCAATGGGGCAACATGCAAGTCATCACCTGGGACTTCGCCACCGGAAAAGTAGAAGCCGCTTCCGATCCGCGGGGCGAGGGTGAGGGATTGGTTTACTAGGCTTCGATTGTTCCGGCACCTCTGCGCGACAATGACTTTAGCGCGGGCAGGTAGAACATCAGCGCTGGCAGGTAGAACACCAATACGTTGAGCGCTGGCCCTGGGTGAATTGTTTCACCGGCGATTTGCACACACGGCAGGCTTGCTTGGCCCGCTCATACACGAAAAGCTTCTGCCGAAAATATCCAGGTGCGCCGTCGGCATTGACGTAATCGCGCAAGGTCGTGCCACCGATGGTAATGGCGGCTTCGAGGACATCCTTGATAGCCTTCGCCAATTTGGCCGCCTCGGCCCGAGTGATGCGGCGGCTCGCGCGGCGCGGCGAAATTCTCGCGCGAAACAGCGCCTCGCTGGCGTAGATATTACCGACCCCCACGACGACCTGCGAGTTCATGATGAGGTGCTTGATGGCGACCAAGCGCCTGCGCGTGACCTTGAACAAATACTCGCCGTTGAACTCATCGCTCAAGGGCTCGGGCGCCAGTTTCTTCAGCAGCGCGTGCTGCGCAGGATCCTCTTCCGTCCAATGCAGACTGCCGAAACGCCGCGGGTCGTGAAATCGCAAGATCCTGCCGCTGTCCAGAACCAGATCCCAGTGATCATGCTTTTTCGGGGGTGTGTTGCTGCCGACCAGGCCCAGGCTGCCGGACATCCCGAGATGCAGGATCACGGTGCCGGTCTCCAAACGGATGAGCAGGTACTTCGCGCGCCGATCGACGCTGCGGATGAGTTGATTGCGCACCGCCGCTTCGAATTCCGCGGCAATCGGCCAGCGCAGGCGCCGGTCGCGCACGACCATGTCGACGATGCGATGGCTTACGAGAGCGGGCGCAATGCCGCGTCTCGTGGTCTCTACTTCAGGAAGTTCGGGCAGCCGCGAGGAGCCTTAAGCCGGACTACTTGATCTTCGATTCTTTGTAAGCCACGTGCTTGCGGACCACGGGATCGAATTTCTTCGTTTCCAGTTTGTCCGGATGCAGGCGCTTATTCTTGGTGGTCGTGTAGTAGTGACCGGTGCCGGCGGATGAGACCAATTTGATTTTGTCGCGCATGAGTGGCCCCTTAAACTTTGATGCCTTTGGCCAGTAAATCCGCCACCACGACATCCACGCCGCGCTTTTCGATGGTGCGCAGACCGCGGGTGCTTACACGCAGGGTGACGAAACGCTTTTCTGTTTCAAGCCAGAAACGATGGCTGTGCAAATTGGGCAGAAAGCGGCGACGCTTGCGGTTGTTCGCATGCGAAACCGTATTACCCGTTTTGGGGCCTTTGCCCGTGACCTGACAGACTCGCGACATGGCTAAACCTTTGAAAGGAAGCTGTAGAAGAGCCGCGCTTTATACCAGGGTGGACCCCCCGGCGGCAAGGCCCACCCTTACCGCTCCCCGTGGCCGCGAATGAATCAGTCCCGGTGTCCCGGCGCCCACAAATAGCCGTCATGCGGATGCCCGGGAGCGCAGGACACCGACAGCGGCAGATCGATTACTGGGTATCCATACAGTATATCAAAAAAGCCACCCATAACACCTTGGCAAACATCGAGAAATGCGGATCGTGGGAGGCACGCAAGGCTACGCGACGACCGTCCATGCCGATTTGCCTCGTGCGCCATCAAGTGCGCGCGGCCTTGCCTGGGTGCTTGCAGGCATGTGGCTTGCTACCTTGAATGACTTGCGCCAGAGCGATGTGCGAGAAGCTTGATTGCCCGAGACGGCTCTCGCCCACCCTGTCGTACTTCGCAGCCACCTGGCTGCCGCTGAGATCCTCGAGGAGCTGAAGCCCGCAATTTTCGAGTTCGAGAGCAAGGGTTCCCGGGTTGAAACCCGAGAGGAACGGCTCTCCGAGGGCAGCCACTCTCCTTTCCATTTCGCCGAAGGATGCCGATTGAGCGTTGAACGCCCGCTCATCGAGGTAGGTGAATACCAATTCGCTTGCCATAGGCGCGCATGAGGCGATCGATTTTAGCGTGTCGCGATTCGCTGGCTTCGTCAGATACATCGTCACGCCCAACCAGGAAAAAAAGGTCAATTCGTCGGTGCGAAACGGCGATCGGGCAAGCGCGGCAGCCACCGTCTCCCGGGAAAGATCGGCCGCGATGAAATGCACCGAAGCGGGCAGCGTCAGGCCGCAGCCTGCGATTCGCGCGACCTTCAAGCTCTGCGTCGCAGGAAAGTCGATTTCGAAGATCTTGAGGTCCGTAGCATAGGCAGGGCGTCGCAACGCGAAGCTGTCGAAGCCCGCACCGATCAAGACGTATTGACGAATTCCTTTGGCCACCGCGAGTTGCAATGCATCTTCCGCGAACCGTGTTCTGGTGATCACATTGGAATACGCCGCGCTGCGCCGAAGCGACTCATCGAGGATCGTGTCCGGCGAGATCAGCGCCTTGGTCCGAGCTTCGTCATCCATTCGGGCCAGCGCATCCCGGCGAAACATGTCGCGCACCGATTTGGGTACGAGACGATCTCCCCAGGGATCGTCGATCAACGGGTTCGGATCGAGCCGGGTATGCGCCGCGCGCATGAGGGATGTGGCAAGAGCCGTTCTGCTGACCGCCAGATTTTCCATAAGGTCCTCGACGACATCTACAATTGTATTGCGCTCCACGCAACCAGTCCAAGTAACGCCGCATTAATGTGCTCGGCGGCATCAAAGTGCATACTCATACGGGGAATTTCACAGATTGTCCTTTCACGTTTGGGGAGAACAACTCATGAATTTAAAGATTCTATCGCTGTTTACCGGACTGCTGCTGCTGCCGTTGCTGGCCAATGCCGATCTGCCCGGAAAGCACCCGTACTACCTGCATGCATTGTCTGACCTGCGCGCCGCGCGCTGGATGTTGGAGCATCGTCCCGGGGATGCGGCCGTCAGCGGGCAAGAAGACGTGGCAGTCACCGAGATTGATGCCGCGATCCGCGAGATCAAGCACGCGTCGATCGATGATGGCAAGGACATCAACGATCATCCGAAAATGGACGTACCCGAAGGCCGTCCCGGGCATCTGCACAAGGCGCTGGAGCTTCTGAGAAAAGTGCGCGCGGACGTCGCACGCGAAGAGGACGATCCGGCGGTCAGGGGCCTGCGCGACCGTGCGGTCGGGCACATAGAGGCCGCCATCCATGCCACCGAAAGGGCCGTCGGGGACGTCAAGAACGGCCGCTGATTCCCGGCACGGTTCGGGCCGGTGTGCACCTGAGCTAACGGGAGGTACACCGGCTCTTTTCGCGCGCGAGCAACTGAAATTTGAATAGATTTTCTGGCCGCACGGCGTTGGTGACCGGCGCAACGCGGATTGATAGAAAGCCGACGCGGCCAAGCCGGGGCGCTGCCGACGGTGCGGGAATTCGCGGCCGCCATCGTCGACGCAGCGGGCGATGCAGGCCGGCCTAACGGACACGTCACCTTCGTCGGAACCACCGACTGACCTCCCATCTAAGTGGTGGCTTTCATGCCAGCCATGACTCAAACTCACTCGTCCAACCAGGAAATCATTGCATGGCCTCAGGTGAAACGCGCGAGCTAAAGCGCACCATCGGTAACCGGCAGCTGAGCATGATTGCGATCGGCGGCGCGATCGGCACGGGTCTGTTCTTCGCCAGCGGCGCCGCGATTGCGCAGGCCGGACCGGGCGGCGCACTGCTTGCGTACGCGACCATGGGTTTGGCGGTTTACTGCATGATGCAGTCGCTGGGCGAGATGGCAACTCAGCTGCCCATTCCCGGCTCCTTCGAAGCGTATGCCGAGCGCTTTGTCGATCCCTCTCTCGCTTTTGCCGTCGGCTGGAACTACTGGTTCAGCTGGGCCATCACGTTGGCAGCGGAACTGGTCGCCGGGGCTCTCATCGTGCAGTTCTGGTTTCCGCACTCGAACTCTGCGTGGTGGGCCATGGGATTTTTCGCGGTGCTCCTCGCGTTGAATCTCTTGTCGGTCAAGGTGTATGCCGAGGCTGAATATTGGTTCGCGGGCATCAAGGTGGTTACCGTGATCATCTTCGTGGCAGTGGGCCTGCTGATGATCGCCGGCATGTTCGGCAATCACAGCAGCGGATTTCACAACTGGACTTTGAGCGACCCCAAAGCGGGGACGCACGCTCCCTTCGTGGGTGGCTTTACCGCGATGCTGACGGTGTTCCTGGTCGCGGGCTTTTCATTCCAGGGGACGGAAGGTGTGGGCCTCGCCGCCGCGGAAACCGCCGATCCCAGCAAAAACGTTCCCAAGGCGATCAGAACCGTGTTCTGGCGGATACTCTTGTTCTACATCGGCGCGATTTTCGTCGCGGGCACCTTGATCAGCTACACCGATCCTAATCTGCTGAATGCGGATGAAAGCCATATCGCGTACTCACCCTTCACCATGGTCTTGCAGCAGCTTCCGAGGTTTGGCTACTACGCCTCGAACATCATAAATGCGGTGATTCTCTCCTCGGTGCTGTCCTGTGGAAACTCGTCCATGTACGTGGCCTCGCGGATGCTGCACGCGATGGCCCACAGCCGCAAAGCGCCGAAGCTGTTCGGCGTCCTCAATCGACGCGGTGTGCCGGTACTGGCGCTTCTCGCCACAGGTTCGGTGAGTGCGATGGCCTTCTTTTCCACCGTGGTGGGCGACAAGAAGATTTATCAGCTGCTCTACAATGCCTCGAGCCTGAGCGGGTTTTTGATTTGGCTCGGGATTGCGATTTGCCACTTGCGCTTTCGCAAGGCCTGGGTGGCCCAGGGCCGCAGCCTCGATGATCTGAAGTTCAAATCCAAGTTCTATCCATACGGCCCGTGGCTCGCGCTCGTCCTGTTCGTGGTGGTTTTGTTCGGCGCGAACATCGGCGTGTTCCAGACGCCGGTGTTTTCCTGGTTCGACTTCGTCACCGACTATCTGATCATCCCCGCCTTCGTGCTTTTCTATCTGGGCCACAAACTCTGGAACAAGACACACGTGGTGCCTCTGAAAGAGGCCGACTTCGAGTTGCACTAAGAAACAGGAGCGTGCGGTTATGGGCACCTTGAGTACAGCGCTCGCGCAGCACGGCTACTCCCTATTGGCGGCCATCGTATTTCTCCAGGCAATCGGCGTGCCGGTCCCGGCTGCCGTGGCGCTGCTGATTGCGGGTGGCGCGGCTGCCCGCGGCGTCCTGCAAGCTCAGTACGCCCTGGGCATCGCGCTGTTCGCCATGCTTGCAGCCGACACGCTGATGTTTCTCTTGGGCCGCTACACGGGATGGTGGCTACTGGGGCTGCTCTGCCGCATTTCTCTCAACCCGGAAGCCTGCATCCTGCGGTCGGCCGATTCTTTCTACCGTCGCGGCCGCACACTGCTGGTCATCGCAAAGTTCATTCCGGGAATCAACACCATGGCGCCGCCGCTGGCGGGCAGCATGAACATGCGCTTGGCAACATTTCTGCGCTTGGATCTGGCCGGTGCCGTGCTCTACATTGGCTCGTATTTCACCGTCGGCTTCGTGTTCAGCGGCGCGCTGGAGGCGGTCACGCGAGGATACGACTCGGTGGGCCGGATGGCCGGTTGGGCCGTGATTGCGCTTGTCGTTGCCTACCTGCTGTTTCGCGTGTGGTTGTGGGCAAGAGGCCGAAGTTTAAGCGCCGTGCCGTTCGCGACACCTGCGGATGTGGCCCGGAACATGGCGGACGGCGCCTCGGTTTACGATGTTCGAAGCCACGGCTACTTCGACCCCAAGGCCACGCGCATTCAGGGGTCCCGGCGGCTCGATCCGAATGCGCTTCACCAGTTCGAAGTGGAGTTCCCGGCCGAAGGATTGGTCTTCGTGTACTGCACCTGCGTGCGCCAAGCCACGAGCACTCGCGTGGCGCGGGAGCTGCAGCAAATGCTGCAAGGAAGGAAAGTGCGCGTGACCGTGATTCAGGGCGGCCTGCGCGCCTGGGTGAGGGCGGGCTTGCCCGTCGAAGAGGTACCACCTGGAGAAGTCGCGACGCTGCCGGCGTTTGACTAAGCCAGCAACGTAGCGCGGCCCCTGGCCGGAACGCCGGCGGCCCGTGTTGGCCACTCCCGAGCCGGACGGGTTCGCTGTTTGACATTGGAACTCATGGCCAATATTGCGATTTCCCCAGAGTACGAGCGAGGCTCTCGAGCATCAGCCCACTCAGATCTGCAGCAGCGGCTGGGCTTCCGACAGAACTGGTGGCGGAACGCCGCTGGAATGAAGTAGGACATGTCCATGTTGGCGATGGGCGAAATGTCAAATAAGTCCACGTTCCGCCAGCGACACGCACTGCGCGTCGCCGACGATGATGTGATCCAGCAAACGAATGTCCACGAGCGCCAAGGCCTCCTTCACCCGTTGCGTGATGAATTCGTCGGCCTGCGAAGGATCGGCCACGCCGCTCGGATGATTGTGCGCAATGATCACCGCGGCAGAATTACGTTGCAGCGCCAGCTTCACGATCTCGCGCGGATGCACGCTGGCGCCGTCGATGGTGCCGCGAAATAATTCCTCGAACTGGATCAGGCGGTGGCGTTTGTCGAGATACAGGCAGCAGAACACCTCGTGTTCCAGATCTCGCAGCCGCGCGGAGAGATAGTCGCGGGTGGCCCTTGGGCTTGCGAGAGTAGGGCCGGTGCGCAACGTCTCCGACAGCTGCCTGCGCGCGATCTCGACCGACGCCTGCAGTTCCGCGTAGCGGGCGGGCCCTAAGCCGGGCTCTGCGCAAAATCGTTGCCGGTCGGAGGCGATCAGCTTGCGCAGGGAGTCAAAGCTCTTGAGTACCGCACGCGCCAGATCGAGTGCCGAAGACCCTGGCGTTCCGGTGCGCAGCAGGATGGCCAGCAGCTCGGCATCGGAAAGCGCGGCGGCGCCCTTCTCGAGCAGCTTCTCGCGCGGTCGTTCACACTCCGGCCAATCCCGAATTGCCATGCGCGCAGCTTGATGAACGCCGGCGAAACTCACCAGCGCCATTTCGATGGCGAGCGCGGAGATTGGCGCGGCGGCGCAGCGCCCGCCCTTTGCCGGCGGTGGCCCTCACCATCACCATCACCATCACACTCACCCTCAGCCGTGTCCGGAGCTGCCGAACCCGCCCGTGCCTCGCGCAGTGGCCGAGAAGTCTTCGACCACTTCGAAGGCCACTTGGACGACCGGCACGATCACCATCTGCGCGATGCGATCGCCGGGGTTGATGGTGAAGGGCTGCGTGCCGCGATTCCACACCGACACCATCAAGGGCCCCTGGTAGTCGGAGTCGATCAGGCCCACCAGATTCCCCAACACGATGCCGTTCTTATGGCCCAGCCCGGAGCGCGGCAGGAGCATGGCGGCAAGAGCAGGGTCCGCGATGTAAATCGACACGCCTGTCGGTATCAGTTCCGCGCCGCCGGGGGGCAACAGCAGCGGTGCATCGATGCAGGCGCGCAAATCCATGCCGGCCGAACCGGCGGTCGCATGTTGCGGCAACGGGAATTCTCGCCCGATGCGCGGATCCAAGATCCGCAGCTTCACAGTGCAATGCATTTCCTAGACCCGACGCGGGCGGCGGCCGCGCACACGGTCGCGAGGCAGCGCGGCAGCGGTCCTGCGCTTGCGTGAGCCACGGCGCGGGCTGCCGTCAGGCGGGGGCAGGCGTTTGGCGATGAGCGCCATGAGCGCGCGCGCCACCTCGATTTTCGGTCCGCGCGGCACCTCCATTTTGCCGCCGGGCCAAATCACGGTGAGCGCATTGTCCTCGCAGTCGAAGGCGATGCCGTCGCCGACTTCATTGGCGGCGATCATGTCTAGCTTCTTGCGCTTGAGTTTGATGCGCGCATTGTCTTCGACGTCATTGGTTTCGGCCGCGAAACCGACCACGAAGGGGCGCTTCGCCATATCGGCCACCGACTTGATGATGTCAGGCGCCGGCTCGAGTTCCAGTTGTACCGACCCGCCTTGTTTCTTGATCTTCTGCTTGGCCACGTTCACCGGCTGAAAGTCAGCAACCGCAGCGGCCGCGATGAAAATGTCGGCATCGCCCACCTGCCGGTGAACCGCAGCGTACATATCGCGCGCACTTTCCACGTTGATGCGCGTAACGCCCGTCGGGGTCTGCAGCTGCACTGGACCGCTGACCACCGTGACATGCGCGCCCGCTTCGCGAGCCGCCTCCGCCACCGCAAATCCCATTTTTCCCGAGCTGCGGTTGGTGAGATAACGCACCGGATCGAGTCGCTCGCGGGTGGGGCCGGCCGTGATCAGTACATTCAGCCCGGCCAACAGCCCCGCGTTGACGGGCGGGGCGAGCACGGCTTCCGAAAGCTGCGTCGGTTCCCACATGCGGCCGGCGCCGACCTCCCCGCAGGCCTGGTTGCCCGATGCGGGCCCCAAGAAGCGAATGCCGCGCCCGATCAGCGTGTGAACATTGGCTTGGGTTGCCTTGTTGGCCCACATGACGCGGTTCATCGCCGGCGCCAACATGATGGGTGCTTCGGTCGCCACGCACAACGTGCACAGCAAGTCGTCGGCGCGGCCGCCCGCCAACCGCGCCAAAAAATCGGCGCTGGCCGGCGCAATCAGCACGATCTGCGCCCAGCGCGCCAGTTCGATGTGACCCATCGCCGCTTCCGCGGTGTTATCCCACAGATCGCTGCGGGTCGGACGGCCAGATACGGCTTGAAAAGTCATGGGCGAAACGAACCGCTGCGCGGCCGACGTCATCACGACCTGAACATCGGCGCCTCGTTCCATCAGACGCCGCACCAGGTCCGGACTTTTGTACGCGGCAATGCCGCCGGTCACTCCGAGCAGAACTCGCGTTTTTGGGGTCATTGAATGTGCTTCAACTCTTTGAACCGATCGATGTCGCTCTCGAATTGAATGCCCATCGACGATTCTTCGGCGCGTTTCTGCTGCAGGTTTTGCTGTTGCGTGCGCATGTCCATGGTGAGCCGCACCAGATCCTCCGCCATCTGGTCCGGCATGGGCGGCGCCTTGGGATCGCTGCTATACGGTTTGAAGCGTTGCGTATCGGCGCGCATTTTCTTCATGCGGCCATTGAGGGTTTCGAGAAATGAACTGGTCACCTTGATCTGGTCCGCCACCAGCTGAACGCGCTGGTCGCGCAGGCGCTCGATCTCTTGCACAGACGCGAAGGTGCTCAACAGGTTGTGGTCCCGCGTTTGGTTCTGTTGCGCGTCGAGCTTCCTCCGCTCCTCGGCCGCCACTTGTTCCGGGGTCTTCTGTGCGTCGAGGCGGTCGATCTCATAACCCCGCGAGTTGAGGACATGCTGCTCCTGGGACGCGTACTCGGGCGGGACGTGATCGCCGTAGTGCGTCACCCCATCGGCATCAACCCACTTATAAAGCACCCGGCCGTTGCCGGTAGGGGTCGACGAGGGGGGGGCGCCATCCGCGGCCCCAAAGGCCAGCAGCGCACAACCGCAGAGCATCCAAGCGACATTCTTCAAGAACCTATCCTCAAGATGAAGCGGCCGCCATTGTGAGCGGAGCGGGCGTGGTTTTCTAGGGGCAATTCCTCAGTCTGCGAGCCCATACCGCTCGCGATACAGCCGCATGCTCGAAAGCTCGCCCGTCTGGCCCGACCGGGAGACATGCTGCATGAGGTCGGCAAGATTGACCACGGAAATCACCGGAATTTTGTACTGGCTGCGCACTTCCTGCACCGCCGAAAAGTCGCTGCCCGAGGCGCGCTCCTGGCGATCCAGCGCGAGGAGCACCCCGGCGGGCGTTGCCCCGGCCGTCTGTATGATATCGACGGACTCTCGGATTGCGGTCCCTGCCGTGATCACATCGTCGACGATCAAGACACGGCCCTTCAACGGGCTGCCCACGATCGTGCCGCCCTCACCATGGTCCTTGACTTCCTTGCGATTGAAGGCAAAGGGCACATTGCGCTCATGGCGTTCGGCCAGAGCCGCCGCCGTGATGGTCACGAGAGGAATGCCTTTGTAGGCGGGACCGAACAGCATGTCGAAGCGCAAGTCCGAGGCGGCGAGCGCGGCCGCGTAGGCACGCCCCACCGCTCCGATGGCCGCGCCGGTGTTGAATAACCCCGCATTGAAAAAGTACGGACTCTCGCGGCCGGATTTGAGCGTAAAGCTGCCGAATCGCAGTACGCCCAGCTGCACACACAAGTCGATGAACTCACTTTGATACGCCAAGGCCATGGGACTGATATTATCGCGTGCGATGCGCATCGTCACGAATACCGCTTTCCTTTGACGGAACAGCCCAAGCCCACGCTCCGGCAAGCGCTCGGCGACAAACGCATCATGGCGGTGCTGTTGATGAGCTTCGCCTCGGGGCTGCCCTTTAATTTGTCCGGATCCGGATTTGCCTTTCAGGCGTGGCTGGCGTCCGCAGGCGTCGACTTGAAGTCCATCGGCTTCTATTCGCTCGTGGGTCTGCCTTACATCTTCAAATTCTTATGGGCACCTTTGCTCGATCGCTACCTGCCGCCCCTCCTCGGCCGGCGTCGCGGTTGGATTTTGATCTTCCAGGCTTGTCTTGCAGTGGCCATCGGCGTGATGGGCTTCAGTTCGCCGACAGAAGGCCCGTATTTCTTGGCCGCCATTGCGCTGCTCGTGGTGTTCCTCTCTTCCTCCCAGGACATCGTCATCGATGCCTATCGCGTCGACACCATTCCGCCGAGCGAACGCGGCATCGCCGCTGCCGCGACGGCTTTCGGCTACCGCACGGCATCGGTTCTGGCGAGCACCGTGCTCGTGCTCATTGCCGCACACACCAGTTGGCACCTGGCTTTTCTGGTCATTGCCGTGATCATGGCGGCGACCATGCTGTCCACATTCTGGGCGCCTGAGCCCCTGACGCCGGGCCAGCCCCCGAAAACCTTGGCCGATGCGGTATGGCATCCGCTGCGCAACTTGATCAGTCAGAAGGGCGCGTGGGGATTTCTCTTGCTGGTGCTGCTCTATAAGGCCGGCGATGCCTTCGCCCTGAGCCTGTACAGCGCCTTCATGATCAAGGGCGTCGGCTTCTCGCTCGATGAGCTCAGCATCGCGGGCAAGGCCAACATGACGATCTCCACCATCACCGGCGTGTCCTTGGGCGGCTGGATCTACATGCGCTGGGGCATGTTCCGCTCGCTGCTGGTCTTCGGCATCGGTCAGGCGCTGACGAATTTGCTGTACACGGTGCTGGCGTTGGCCGGCAAGAAGCTCTGGCTGATGGCGCTTGCCACCACACTGGACACCGGCATCGGTGGCATGGGACTGGCCGCGTTCACGGGATTTCTCATGTCCCTGTGCAACTCGAGCTTCAGCGCCACGCAGTACGCGCTGCTCTCTGCCTTGGCGACTCTTCCACGCGTCACTACCGGCGCAATTGCCGGCACCTTGGTCACCGCGATCGGCTGGCCGAAATTTTTTGTCGTGACCTGCCTCACGGCGGTGCCCGGCCTCATCTTGCTTGTGATACTGCGCCGCCCGTTGCAGGAACTCGCGGCGCGCGATAGCGCTGACGCGAAACGTTAGGAGCCGGCAGGCCCCACGCCCAAACTCATGGTGTTTTACCGGTGCGAATTGCTCAGCGGCGCATCGACCGGTCGTGCGGACTGGACCAGGCCGATCTCGCGTTGTCCTCGAACTCGCGGCCCAAATCTTCGGACTCGACGTCAATGGCGCCCGACCAGTCTTCCGGTGCGTCCGCAGCCTCGATGAGATCATCGCGCAGATGCTCATTCCAAGAATCGAAATCCATTTCCTCGATGGTGCCGTCAAAATATTGAATTTCGATGGTCTCGTCTTGATGATCGATGGCGACCACTTCAAAGAGCTCGTTGGTACCGCCCCTGTACCATTCGCCTACGATCGGCCTGATTACGTTCATCGGCGTCTCCGTCTGCTATGCTCGGCTCAATTCAACTCCCAATGAGCCATTCGCGCAATATGTAAATTTTGCGCGCAGCAACATTCCATGGTCGAGCAGCTCATCAAGTTTTTCGTGGTCTTTTTTGTCGTAGTTGAGCCGATTTCCTTGATCCCTTTGTTCGCGGGGCTTACCGCCGGCGCCAGCACACGCTACAAGAGAAAAATGGCCGGCAAGGCGGCGGCCATTGCGCTGATCATCTGCGTATTGTTTGCGCTGGTGGGTGCGAAGTTTCTGGACGTCATGGGGATCTCATTGAGCTCGTTTCGCATTGCCGGCGGCACGCTGCTGTTCTTGATCTCGCTGGAGATGGTGTTCGCCCGCACCTCTGGATCGAAATCGACCACGCCGGAAAAAGAAGAGGCCAAGACGCGCGACGACATCTCGGTGTTCCCGCTGGCCTTCCCCTTCATCGCAGGTCCGGGCGCGCTAGCCACCATTTTGCTCACCTCCGGCGAGCTGTGGGGAAAACCCCTGCAATTCACCGCCTTCCTGGGCGTCGTGTTTTTCGTGATGCTGATTTGCTGGGTGTTGATGCGAGCGACACCACGGCTCATGAAGGTGTTCGGAGTCACGGGCGCCAATGTCATGAGCCGCCTATCCGGCGTCATTCTCGCCGCGCTGGCGGTCCAGTTCATCATCGACGGCATTCGCGGCAGTTTTCTCTCCTCGTGAGTAGGCCAGATCCCAGACGCCGTGACCCAGGCGCTCGCCGCGGCGTTCGAACCGGGTGGCGGGTCTGAACTCGGGGCGCTCCACGTAGGACAGGTCCCGGCTCAAGGATCGAAGCGCCGGTTCCCCATTGCACACCGCCAACATCTGTTCGGCATAAGCCTGCCAATCGGTTGCAAGCCGCAAGATCCCTCCGACGCGCAGCTTGGCTGCGATGAGGGACACGAACTCAGGTTCGATCAGGCGCCGCTTATGGTGGCGCTTCTTGTGCCACGGGTCGGGAAAGAATATCAGCACCTCATCGAAGGTTTGATCCGCGATGCGATGGCGCAGAACCTCCACGGCGTCTTGGCAGATGAGCCTCAAGTTTTTCAAACGGCTGTGTTCGGCCCGCAGCAAAAGCCGGCCCACGCCGGCACGGTGTACCTCGATCCCTAAGTAGTCGATCTGAGGATTATTCTCCGCCAAACTCCCAATCACTTCCCCGGCGCCGAAGCCTATTTCCACGCAGCATGGCGCTTTGCGGCCAAAAACGGCCGCAAGGTCCAATGTCGCCTCGCCGGCATCGATGCCGTAGATCGGCCATAGCTCGCCGAGTGCGCGCTCCTGCGCTGGCGTCGTGCGGCCGGCTCTCAAAACGAAGCTGCGAATGCGTCGCGGTGTCTGCATTGGTGCAAAGTCTGCCTGATATCATGTGCCCATGCGCAAAACATGCCTCTGGGCCGCCGCGATTTTAGTGCTCTCCGGCTGCGCCGGCTTGCCGCGGCATGTCGAGAAAACGCGGTCCGTCGCCTTTCAGAAACCTGAGACCACCACGCTGGGCCGCATCGTCGCCCAAGAGGAGGTCAGCAAAAATCTTTCCGGCATCAGGCTCTTGTCCTCGGGCGATGAGGCGTTGGCGAGCCTCATCGCGCTCGCCGATCATGCCGAGCGGACGCTCGACATTCAGTACTACATCATTCACGAGGACGAGTCCACGCGGACACTGCTGCATCATGTACGCCTGGCGGCGGACCGCGGCGTACGGGTGCGGTTGCTGGTCGATGACCTGAACACGGCGGGGGAGGACCGGCGCTTCCTGCACTTAAGCTCGTATGCCCGCGTCGAGGTGCGCGTCTTCAATCCCTTTACGGCGGGGAGATTCGCGACGTGGACCCGGTTCATCGCCTCAGCCACCGACATCCACCGCATCAATCATCGGATGCACAATAAATTGTTCGTCGCGGACAATGCACTCGCCATTACGGGCGGCCGCAATATCGGCGATGCGTACTTCACTCTCGATCCGCACAGCAATTTCGTCGATCTGGACGTGGTCGCGGCTGGAGCCATCGTGCCGGAGTTATCAGCGTCCTTCGATGCGTTCTGGAACAGCAAGTACGCCATCCCGATCGGCTCCGTGGCCTCCGCGGTCGATAGCGAAGGCGCCTCCACACCGATCGTCGAATCGGCCCCTTCAGCGAACGCCAACTGGCTCGAGCACGAACTGGATGCGCACAAGGTGCAGCTCATCTGGGTGCCGGCGACGGTGCTCGCAGACCAGCCGGCCAAGATCGCCTACGAGAGCTCCCCCGAAGAGGAGGTGACGATCGCCAATGACATCGCGGCGCTGATGCAGGCGGCGAAGCAAGAGCTCATTATCATCTCGCCCTACTTTATCCC
>Ga0116129_1001228_pt1 | contig 14411 bp, 11 predicted proteins | sample June2015DPH_17_2_FD_89732 | JGI IMG/M metagenome (GOLD analysis project Ga0116129, IMG submission 89732) | Peatland microbial communities from SPRUCE experiment site at the Marcell Experimental Forest, Minnesota, USA - June2015DPH_17_10 | ecosystem: Environmental > Terrestrial > Soil > Wetlands...
AATTCACGGAACATGCGCCCGACATAACCGCTCATGAAGAACAGCGGGATGAAGACCGCGATCAGCGAAAGCGTGATCGAAACGATGGTGAAGCCGATCTCGGCCGATCCCTTCAGCGCGGCCTCCATAGGCTTTTCGCCCATTTCGAGATGGCGAACGATGTTCTCGATCACCACGACGGCGTCGTCGACGACGAAGCCGACGGCGATCGTGAGCGCCATCAGCGATAAGTTGTCGAGGCTGTAGCCGAACTGATAGAGCAGCGCGAATGTGCCGACCAGCGACAAGGGCACGGTAATGCCCGGAATGACCGTCGCCCAGAAATTACGGAGGAAAACGAAGATCACCATCACCACCAGCGCGACGGTCAGGATCAGCGTGAAGCGTACGTCGCTGACCGAGGCCCGGATCGTGTCGGTGCGATCCGAGGCAATGGAAACCTTGATTGCCGGCGGGATCGAAGCCTCAAGCTGCGGGAGCAGCTTTTTCACGCTGTCGACGGTCTCGATCACGTTGGCGCCGGGCACGCGGAAGATGGTCAGGATGACCGCGTGGTCCTTGTCGTGCCAGCCGGCCAGAAGGTTGTTTTCGGATGCTTCGATCGCCTGACCGACATCGCGGATGCGCACCGGCGCACCGTTACGGTAGGCGATGATCAGGTCGTTATAAGAGTCAGGCTTGAGAAGCTGATCGTTGGTGTTGAGCGTATAGAGTTGCCGCGGGCTGTTGAGCGTGCCCTTCGGGAGATCGACATTGGCGCCGCTCAGGACATTGCGCACATCTTCCAGGCTCAAGCCGCGCGAGGCGAGCGCTTGCGGATTGACCTGCACGCGGATCGCGGGCTTCTGCTGACCGCCGATGCCGACCTGACCGACGCCGGATATCTGCGAGATTTTCGGCAGCAGAATGTTTTCCGCATAGGCGTCGATGGTCGTCAGCGGCAAGGTTTCCGACGACAACGCCAGAATCAGAACCGGCGTATCGGCCGGATTGACCTTCCTGATCGTCGGCGGGTAGGGCAGGTTGGTGGGAAGATAGGGGCTCGCGGCATTGATCGCCGCGAGCACGTCGACCGCGGCGCTGTCGACGCTCCGGCTGAGGTCGAACTGTGCGGTCATCGTGACGAAACCGAGCGCGCTGGAGGAGGTGAGCTGTACCAGTCCGGGGATCTGGCTCATCTGCTGTTCGAGCGGGGTTGCGACAGAGGACGCCATGGTTTGCGGGTCGGCGCCGGGCAGTTGTGAGCTGATCTGGATCGTCGGATAGTCGACGTTGGGAAGTGCTGCGACCGGCAGCAGCCGATAAGCGCCAAGCCCGCACAACAAAAGGCCTACCATCAGCAGCGCTGTGGCCACCGGCCGTTGGATGAAGGGCGCCGATAGGTTCACGGGATCTCCTGCTCAACCGCGCTTTGCATGTTCGTCTCTTCCGCCGCCTTGCCCGTCAGCAATCTGACGTGGGTGCCGGCTTGCAACTTGTATTGCCCGTCCACCACCACCTGCTCATTGTCGTGAAGGCCGGAATCGATCAGGGCCTCTCCCTCGTCGATCTGCGCGACATGGATCGGCCGCGGCTGCACCTGACGATCGGGGCCGATGACGTAGACGTAGGGGCCTTTCGGGCCCTGCTGCACGGCTCCGGACGCGATCGTCAATCCCTGAGGTTCTGTCCTGAGCAACAGCCGGGCGTTGACGAGCTCGCCGGGCCACAGCAGGCGCTGCTGATTGGGAAAGGTCGCGCGCAGCCGGATGGTCCCGGTGGTCTGGTTGATCTGATTGTCGATCAGCAAGAGCTCGCCTTCGTCGAGCCTCGTCTTGTCATCCTGGCTGTAGGCGAAGACCTTGACCGGCCCCTTGGCGAGTTCCTTCTGTATCTCCACGAACGTCGTTTCCGGCAGGGTGAAGATCAGCGAGATCGGCTGGATCTGCGTGACGTCCACCAGGCCGTTGGCGTCGGTCGGATGGATGATATTGCCTTCGTCGATCTGCCGGATGCCGGTGACGCCGTCGATGGGGGCGGTCAGCCGCGTGTAGCTCAGATTGACGCGGGCGCTCTCGATCGCGGCCTCGTCACCTTTCACCATCGCATCGAGCTGGGCGACCTGGGCCTTCTGGGTGTCGACCAGTTGCCCGGTCGCAAAGCCCTTCGACTGCAAAGGTACGTAGCGATCGAGGTTCGCTTGCGCGTTGAGGATCTGGGCCTGGTCGCGGTCGCGATTGGCGATCGCCTGGTCGAGCTGGGCCTGATAGGGACGCGGATCGATTTCGCCGAGAAGGTCGCCCTTGTGCACGGTCTCGCCCTGCCGGAAGCTGACCTTGATCAAGGGGCCGGTGATCTGGCTGCGCACGACGACATTGTTATAGGCAATCACGGTGCCCACGCCGCGCAGATAGATGGGAACGGGTCCGTTCTTCACCGGCCCCGCGACGACCGGAATCGTTTGTGGTTGCTGGGCGGGCCCTTCCGCTGTCGGTTCGGCGCGGGACTGATGCCAATATAAAAGTCCGCCGATCGCGCCGGCGCCCAGCAGGGTAGTCAGAACCAGAAATCCGGTGCGCATGGTTTTAAGGAGCTCCCTAGCAACCGCCATTGATGGTAGAGGCGGTCAGACCAGATCCGGTTGATGACCCCTGCGATGGGGCCATCGAAGGCAGACAGGGAGTGACGCCGGGCACGGCGGTCGTCTGGCTCTCGCCGGGTATGCCGAGATCGGTAGCGCCCAGGGGAATGTTGGAACCCACAACGCCAGAGCCCATGACCGGGCCGCCCGATCCCGCCCCGCCGGCGCCGGACATCGCCGCCAAGCCATTGTTATTCGAGGAAGCAGAGCCGCAGTTGTTCGACAGGCCCGATCCGCCGCCATCGAAGGCTGAATTCGAACTCGTATTGGGGCACGGCATCATCAGCGGGCTGACGCCCGGCGTGTTGATTTCGGTCGAGCCGAGCGGAATGCCGCCAAGACCGGACGAACTGGAATTGAACGAAGAGTCACCAGAAGACGGCGCGCCGAGCGGCGAGGTAGGGCCCATGCCCGGCGTCGTGGTCGTTTGCGCCTGCGCTGCAACGATTCCGATCCAACAACCGATGGCAGCCAGCAGAAAAAGCGGATATCGCATCGAACGTCCTTAAAGCCCGCGTTGCCGACGTCTTTCTGACCCGTCCCCGCAAAGTCGAATGAGCAAAGGCTCAGCGTCTGCGGGAGTGAGGTGCCGCCGTTCTCATCTCAGAACACGGCGACACCAAGCTGGTTCCGTTGCGTTCAACGGGATTTGGGGCGCTGCAAAAAACCAACGCTTGGCGGCGAAGCCGATTTCGTTTGGATTTACGGGCATTTCGGCAGCGACCCTCGCGATGACCGCACCGCAATCCTAACGAAAATTTCATGCACTGGAGCGTTTTCCAGCGAAGTGGAAACCGGTTCGCGTAAAGAAAACGCGTCAAAACAAAAAGATTGGAGCCCGGTTCTGATTCAATCAGAACCGAATAGGCTCCAGACATCGCGCGAAACAAAAATAAAACGAACGCTCGTACCGGAGATCGCATGAGCCATTCGCAACTCGAACAGCGACAGAAACATCGAGAAAACACCTCACGCCGATTTGTCGCCTCTCATAACTTCGGCGCGGGAACGCGGATGGCTTCGGCGAGCTTTAAAATAAAAAGCGGTGTTCGGGGTGGTTATCCCATGAGAGGCGACCGACCAGAAAGTCCGGATGGCTGTTGCAAGATCCTGCAATTCCGGCAGCGTGACGATGCCGATGCGCACCGAAGGTGCACTGTGGAAAATGCCGGGCGAGATATCGATCAATTGCTCGATCTTTCACGATATGAGGAACCGGGCAGAGATGCGGGCGACTACAAGGCCCGTATGGTGGAGAACGTCGCCGCGGTCGTGCTGCTCTCAGTGCTGGTGGCTTTCGCTGCCTTCGACGTCATCAGCCTTGAGCAGATCCAGCACTGCGCATCTGCGGGCGGTTGCTGACCGCGACGCCTCAATGCGGTGCGGCGTCAGCCGGAACGGTCTCCTTGACCTGAACGACCATCGGCTTCGGTGGATCGGGCATGATCTGTTCCCAGCCGCCGCCGAGCGCCTTGAACAGCGTGACCAGATCAAGCGCGACGTTGGTGGTGCTCTGCGCCAATTGCTGTTCGTTCTGGAGAAGGCTGCGCTCGGCATCGAGCACCGTCAGGAAGTCGGTGACGCCGTCATTGTAGCGCGAACGGCCGAGATCGAGCGCGGCGCGGGTGTGCTCAAGCTGGGCGCGCAGCCGCGTGCGGCGGACTTGTTCGAGCCGAAGGGAAGCGATCGCGTTGACGACTTCGTGCCAGGCCTGCAGCACCGTCCTGTGATAGGTGACGGCGGCCTCGGCCTGCTGAACTTCACTCAGATGGAGCATGCTTTTCAGCCGAAAGCCGTCAAAGATCGGCAAGGTCACGCTCGGGCCGGCCATGTATTGCAGCGAACTCGCGTTATACAGGCTGCTGAACTGAAGCGAATCCAGCACGACCTGGCCGTTGATCTGGAATTTCGGGTAGAACGAAGCAATCGCAACGCCGATATTGGCGGTGGCCGCATGCAATTGGTCTTCAGCCTGGCGGATATCGGGCCGCCGGCGCGCAAGCTCGGACGGCATGCCTAAGGGAACGTGCGCCGGCAGTCTGAGCGCGCGCGCCGATCCCAGTTCGCCGTTGAGCGAACTCGGCGGCAGGTCGAGCAACAGCGCGATCGCATTCTGATACTGGATCTGCTGCTGCTGCAGGCTTGGCACTTGCGCACGGACGCCTTCGACTTGCGCGGCCGCGTTTTCGGCATCGAGGCCGCTGCGCACGCCCTTTTGCTGGAGCTGCTGGGCGAGCTGAAGAATGTCGCGATCGACCCTGACATTGTTCTCTGCGATCCGGATCTGCTCCTGCGTTCCGCGAAGCTGGATATAGTTGCGCGCCAGCTCCGCCAGGCTGGAGACCAGCGCATCGCGCCGTCGATCCTGCGCTTCGTCGACCTGGGCGTCGGCAGCCTCGACCTGCCGGCGCACGCGGCCCCAGAGATCGAGCTCCCAGGACATGTCGAGACCGACCGTATATTCGTTGATCGGTTGATCGTTGATGCCGCTTGGGCCGGCGAGCGGAGAGAGCAGGCTGATGATGCCGTTCTGGCTGAAGAGTTCGCGCTGATACTTGCCGTCGCCGTTGATGCTCGGGAGTTCGGCGGCGGCGGTGGCGCCGCGCTGGTAGCGGCTTTCGGCGATGCGGATCGCGGCGGTCCGCACGTCGAGATTGGCATCCGCGACGCGGCTTTCGAGATTGGTCAGAACGGGGTCGCCAAAGATGTTCCACCAGTGGGGATCGCTCGGCGCCGGCAGATGGGCGTCGGAGACCGGTTGACCGTTGAAGGTCGTATTTTCAGGCAGATGGGCGTTCGGCTCGACGAAGTCGGGCCCGAGCGTGCAGCCGCCGAGCAGCACGATGATCGCGGCGAAGACGCCGTCGCGGCAGCGATGGACCTTCGACATCAGTGGCCCCCTCCGGCCCGCATTCCCCCGGTCTTCGGCGAAAGCAGGAAACACAGGGGTACAACGAGAAACGCCACGATCGCGCAGTAGAAGAAGACATCTCGATAGCCGAGGATGGCAGCTTGCGTCCGGAACACCTGATAGACCCGGCCGACGGCCGCGTCATGCGCCGCAGCGCCGACGCGGCCCATCGTCCGCAGCGTCTGTTCGTATTGCGCGACCAGCGCCTGATAGGGCTGGTTGAGCGGCGTGGTCCATTGCGCCAGATAACTCTGATGGACCTGGGAGCGCTGCGTGACCTGTGAGGTCGCGAGCGCGATTCCGATCGAACCGAAGATGTTTCGAAACATCGCAAACAGCGCGGCGCCGTCGCCGTTGAGTTCACGCGGCAATGTCATATAGGCGATGGTGCTGATCGGCACGAAAAGAAACGCCAGTCCAGCCGTCTGGAAGGTCCGCATCAGCACCAGGGTCTTGAAGTCGATGTCCGGCACCAGTGTGCTGGAATAGACCAGCGCGCAGCCGATGACGGTGAAGCCGGCGGCGATGAGGTAGCGAATCTGTATTTTGGTCATCAGCCGGCCAACGAACGGAATCAGGATAATTACCGCTACGCCTCCCGGCGATAAAATGAGTCCGGCCCATGTCGCGGTGTACTGCAGCACGGTCTGGGCGAATTGCGGGATCAAGACGGCGCTTGCGTACAAAATGGCGCCGGTGGCTCCGATCATGACGCAGCCTCCGGCGAAGTTTCGGTCGGCAAACACCGAGAGATCGACGATAGGCTTCCTGGCGATCAACAGCCAGCCGATCGCTCCCAATATCCCAAGGAAAGCGAGCAGCGCCATCAGGCAGATGAAATTGGACTGGAACCAGTCGGCATCCTCGCCACGGTCCAGCATGATCTCGAGACAGCCGAGCCCCATGGCGATCAGGGACAGGCCAATAAAGTCCATGCCGCGGCTGCGACGGTTCTTTTCCCACGGCGGATCTTCGACCAGGACGGAGACGAGGAATGCGGCGACCGCGCCGACGGGAACGTTGAGAAAGAAGATCCAGCGCCACGACACCTGATCGGTGATGATGCCGCCGAGCGTTGGGCCCAATACCGGCGCCACGATGGTGGCGATCGCCGTCACGCCGAAAGCCGCGCCGCGGCGCGCGGGGGGGAAATAATCCAGAATAATGGATTGCTGGTTCGGCTGGAGGCCGCCGCCGAAGAAGCCCTGCATCAGGCGGAAGATGATGAGCTGGGTGAGGCTTTGCGCGATCCCGCACAAAAACGAGCAGACCGTGAACATCAAGATGCAGATGATGAAGTAGCGCTTGCGCCCCAACAGGTCGCCGAGCCACCCGGAGATCGTGAGCACGATGCCGTTGGCGACGAGGTAGGAGGTCAAGGCCCAAGTGGCTTCGTCGTTGCTGGAGGACAGGCTTCCGGCAATGTGCGGAAGCGCCACATTCACGATCGTGGTGTCGAGAATCTCCATGAACGCGGCGGACGTCACGATCACCGCGATCAGCCATGGATTGTATTGCGGCTTCCAGGCCTCCTCGGGCTTGGCCCCACCAGGTTTGGCCCCGCCAGGTTTGGGCGCCGCGGGTTCGGCGTCGCTCATTGCACCGTGACCTTCGGTGAGACCGAAATCCCAAGCGGCAGCGGAATGTTGGGATCTAGCCCCTTGTCGATGACGATCTTCACCGGCACGCGCTGAACGATCTTGATGAAGTTGCCGGTGGCGTTCTCAGGTGGGAAGGCCGTGAACTTCGAACCGGAGCCGAGCTGGATGCTGTCGACATGCCCCTCGAGGCGCAGCTGCGGATAGGCATCGACCCGGATGCTGACATGCTGGCCGGGCCGCATGTTGACGAGCTGGCTCTCCTTGAAGTTGGCGGTGATCCAGACTTCCGGCGCGACGATTGAAAAGATCTGCTGACCCGGCGCGACGTAGTTGCCTTTTTCCACGTTGCGCTTGGTGATCCAGCCGTCTTGCGGTGCCGTGACCACGCTCCATGACAGATTGAGATTCGCCTGATCGAGCCTGGCCTGGGCCTGCTCGACCTGGCCCTTGAGCTGCCCGACGGCCGCGTCCGTTTCGCCGACGCGCTGCTCGACAGGGGAGTTTTGTGTCACCTGGGCGTCGGCCAGCGCCACCTGCGCTTCCGCCTGCTTCAACGCGGCTTCGGAGGCATCGACATCCTGCTGCGAGGTCGCCGCCTTCGGCAGCGCTTTTTGGCGATCGAAGTCGGCCTGGGTCCTGGCTTTGGTTGCCTTGGCGTTTTCGAGCTGGGCCTTGGCCTGTTCGAGTTGTGCCGGAAAATTCTTCTTCGCGACCTCCAGCCCGTATTGCTGTCCGCGATACTGCGCTTTCGCGGTGGCGAGCGCGCCTTCGGCCTGCTCGCGATCGATCTGGTATTGCCGGGGGTCGATGTGGATGAGCGGCTGTCCCTGCTTGACGAACTGGTTGTCGTTGACGTCGAGCGAGATCACGACGCCCGCGACTTGCGGCGCGATGCTGATGGCGCGGCCGTCGGTATAGGCGTCGTCGGTGTCCTCGATGCCGCGTGTCGTCATCCAGTAGTAGAGACCGCTGATGGCGAGCAGCGACAGCACCACGATGCCGATGATGAAGACGGTGGGCCGCCGCTTCTTTCTGGTTTCCTCGCGGGCAGCCGCCTTCGCGTCGCCTGCATCCGCCGACGCAGCCTTGCCCGCATCAGGCTTTGCCTCATCCGGCGCAGGCCCTTCCTGGCCCCGCCGTTCGGCCCGTGTCACCTCAGGCGAAGGGCTCGTTGCCTCAATTTCGTCGACCGCCATAGGGCGCGCCCCTTTAAACCACCAAACCGTCAGCCTTGTTCTCAGCCTTGAGCCTTGTTCTCAGCCTTGCCACCTGAGTGGCGCTCCGGATATAACCGTACCTGATGGTTCGGTTAGAGACAAGGGTTGCTCCTCCCTAACGCACTCTGCAAGGCGCTCCCGGCATGCCTAAAGACGTGGTCAATCGAAAAGTTCCGCGCGGCGATCGGCGGCGCATGGAACTGATTGACGTTGCCGAGAAAATGTTTCTTGAGCGCGGCTACGCCGATACCACGATGCAAGTGATCGCGCAGGCCGCAGGCGCATCCAAGGAAACGCTCTATCGCCACTTTGAAAGCAAGGAGCTTTTGTTTGCCGAGATCGTCGGCCGCAAAGCGCAGATGATTTCCGGGCCTGACACCGGCATCACGCGCGGTGGGTCGCCAGAGGCCGTGCTGTCGGAGCTCGGCACCAATCTCTTGCGGGCGATCAGCACCGGGCAATCATCCTTTCTGTTTCGGACAGTCGTTGCCGAAGCGGTGTGGACGCCGGAACTCGGCGATATCTTCTATGAGCGCGGCCCCGGACTCACGGTCGCCCGGCTTACGCAATATCTGGCGGACGCCTCCGAAAAAGGCGAGTTGCAGTGCGACGACCCGGGCATGGCGGCGCGGTTATTTCTCGGCGCGGTGGTCTCGCAATTTCACCTGTGTCGTTTGGTTCAATCGAGCTGGAAACCGCCGACGTCAGCCGAAATTGGCCGCCACGTCAAAGCCGCCGTGTCGATGTTTTTGGCGGAATTCGGCGCGCGAAGAAAGGCGCGTGTCGCGCGCGGCTAATTTTGCTGGCTCTGGCGGCGAGCGCAAGCATGTGACCACGCGATGAATAGATCGGCGAAATGGGGCTTGACCGCGGACTTCTTCAGCCGGAAGAATACACCATGGCTGGAATCTAGCTCACCAGCGCGGTGATTGTTGTGAAGTCGCCGCGCGTTTCCGGACTCGCCGATGAACATTCTCGACCCACAAGGTCCGATTGCGGCAGCCGATAAGGTCATCCTGATCGATTCCATCGCGATCATGTTGGCGATTGTCCTGCCGACGATCGCTGCGATTTTTGCCTTTGCTTTCTGGTTCCGGCGTTCCAACCCGCGTGCGAATTACCTGCCGGATTGGGAATATTCGGGCCGTCTGGAGCTCGTGATCTGGTCGATCCCCGCGCTCACCGTCATCCTGCTCGGCGGCGTTGCCTGGATCGGCTCGCATCAGCTCGATCCGGCGCGGCCGGTGGAAGGTACCGGACCGGGTGTGACGATCCAGGTCGTCTCGCTCGACTGGAAATGGCTCTTTATTTATCCCGATCAACGCGTGGCCTCGCTCAATTCGCTGACCGTGCCGGTCGGCTCGCCGCTGCATTTCGAGCTGACATCGTCAAGCGTGATGAACGTCTTCTTCGTGCCGCAGCTTGGCAGCATGATCTACACGATGAACGGCATGGTGAACCGTCTCGAGCTGCGCGCCGACGAGGTCGGCAACTATCAAGGCTTGTCGGCGCATTTTTCCGGCGACGGCTTTCCGGACATGCTGTTTGACGTGCATGTGGTCTCGCAGACGGAATTTGCCGATTGGGCGAGCAGCGCGGCACGCAGTGGCGGATCGCTGGATCGCCGGACCTATGATGAACTCGCCAAACAGTCCGTACCGAAGGACAAGCCGGTTTACAAACTCACCGATCGCTTGCTCTTTCACGACATAGCGACCCAGGAGATTCCGCCGGCGCCGGGGCCGGAGCTGACGTCCAATCTCGCAAGGCCGACGAGTAACCCAGGTAGCAGTTCGGCTGGCAACGCAGGCGGCGGAGGAAACAATGCTCGGTAAGCTGACCTGGGCCGCCATTCCCTTCGATCAGCCCATCCCGCTGATCACGGGCGCCGCGGTGCTGGTCGTCCTGCTCGCCGTCCTGATCTGGATCGTCGTCGCAGGCCATCTGCCCTATCTCTGGCGCGAGTGGATCACGAGCGTCGACCACAAGCGGATCGGCGTCATGTATACGCTGCTCGCGCTGGTGATGCTGCTGCGCGGCTTTGCCGACGCCATCATGATGCGCGGCCAGCAGGCGATCGCGTTTCATTCGCAAGGCTATCTGCCGCCCGAACATTACAACCAGATCTTTTCGGCCCACGGCACCATCATGATCTTCTTTGTCGCGATGCCGTTCGTGATCGGGTTGATGAATCTGGTGGTGCCGTTGCAGCTCGGCGTGCGCGACGTCGCGTTTCCAACCCTGAATTCGGTGGGCTTCTGGCTCACCGCGACCGGCGCGCTGCTGGTGAACGTCTCGCTCGTGGTCGGCGAATTCGCGCGCACCGGGTGGCTGCCCTATCCGCCGCTGTCCGAACTGACCTATTCGCCCGGCGTCGGCGTGGATTATTACCTCTGGTCCCTTCAGATATCCGGCGTCGGAACGCTGGTCGCCGGCATCAATCTCGTGGTGACAGTGCTGAAATTGCGTACCCGCGGCATGAGCTATCTGCGCATGCCGATGTTCTGCTGGACCACGCTGGCGTCAAATCTGTTGATCGTGGCGGCCTTTCCGATTCTGACGGCAACGCTCGCGATGCTGATCCTCGACCGCTATTTCGGCTTTCATTTCTTCACGAATGAAGCCGGCGGCAACATGATGATGTTCATGAACCTGATCTGGGCGTGGGGTCATCCGGAAGTCTACATCCTCGTCCTGCCGGCATTCGGCATTTTCTCCGAAGTGGTGGCGACCTTTTCCGGCAAGCCGCTGTTCGGCTATCGCTCGATGGTGCTGGCCACCATGGCGATCTGCGTCATCTCCTTCATGGTCTGGCTGCACCACTTCTTCACCATGGGAGCAGGCGCGGATGTCAACGCCATCTTCGGCATCGCCAGCATGATCATTGCGGTGCCGACCGGCGTGAAGATCTATAACTGGCTGTTCACGATGTATGGCGGGCGAATCCGTTTTGCCACGCCGATGCTGTGGTCGATCGGCTTCATGGTCACTTTCATTCTCGGCGGCCTGACCGGCGTCCTGGTCGCCGTGCCGCCGGCGGATTTTTTGCTCCACAACAGTCTCTTCCTGGTGGCGCATTTTCACAACGTGATCATCGGCGGCGTGCTGTTCGGCGCCTTTGCCGGATACACCTACTGGTTTCCCAAGGCCTTCGGGTTTCGCCTGCACGAGGGACTTGGCCACGCGGCATTCTGGTTCTGGCTGGTCGGCTTCTACGTCGCGTTCATGCCGATGTACTGGCTCGGCTTTCTCGGCATGACGCGCCGCATGCAGCATTACGACGTGGCGGAGTGGCGTCCGTGGCTGATGGTCGCCGCTGCGGGCGTCGTCCTGATCATGATCGGGATTCTCTTTCAAATCGCCCAGCTCGTCGTCAGCATTCGAAATCGCGCCGAGTTGCGCGATGTGACCGGCGATCCCTGGGACGGGCGGTCGCTGGAATGGGCGACGGCCTCGCCGCCGCCGGTCTTCAACTTCGCGGTCCTGCCCGATGTCAAGGGGCCGGACACCTATTGGGAGTGGAAGCGGCATGCCCGGCGGGGTGACGCCGCGGGCGGCGAGCCGGCGTACCGCGATATCGAAATGCCCCGCAATTCGCCGACCGGATTCATGTGCGCGTTCTTTGCGACCGTGATGGGCTTTGCGCTGATCTGGCACATCTGGTGGATGGTTCTTCTCGGCGGGATCGGCGCGTTTGCGACCTTCGTGGTGTTCGCCTGGCGCGACCATGACGAATATGTCGTTCCCGCGACTGAAGTGGCGCGCATCGATCGCCTCTATCGAGAAGGGCGCGCCGCCGCCGTGAACGCGATGGGGAGCCCATCGTGACCGACGTGATGGCGGACGAGCGGCTGCATCTTCCGGGAGGCCACGAGGGCCCGGCTTCGAAACGGATCGTCACCGGCTACGGCTTCTGGATCTTCCTGCTTTCCGACATGGTGATGTTCTCCTGCTTCTTCGCAGCCTATGCCGTGCTATCAGGACAAACCGCAGGCGGTCCGAAGGGATCGGAAATCTTCGATCTCAGGAATGTCGCGATCGAAACCGGCTGCCTTTTGCTGTCAAGCTTTGCCTGTGGTCTGGCGGCCATTGCCGCCGGCGTCCGCAACGAGACCTGGTTCCAGATCGCGATGGCGGTGACGTGCATACTCGGCCTCGCCTTTCTGGCGATCGAGTTCAACGAATTCGCGAGCCTGGTCGCGCGCGGCGCGGGTCCGTCGCGCAGCGCATTTCTGTCGGCGTTCTTTGCGCTGGTCGGATGTCACGGCCTGCACGTTTCGGCCGGCATTCTCTGGCTTCTCACCATGATGGCCCAGGTGTTCGCCAAGGGATTTCGCGCCGACATCCTGCGCCGCTTTTTGTGCTTTGCGCTGTTCTGGCATGCACTCGACATCATCTGGGTCGCGGTATTCTCCGTCGTGTACCTCCTGGGAAGCACGTCATGAGCGAACATCAGATCGACGACTGGCAACATCACGCAGACGTCGCGCCCGGCGATGAAGAGGAGTTCAGCGTCGGCAAGGCGCTGGCCGGCTATGTCGTGGGTCTGGCGCTGGCCGTGCTGCTGACGGCGACGTCGTTCTTTATCGCGAGCACCGATCTGGTCTGGCAACCCAGCATTCCCGTCGCCATTATCGTGCTCGCGATCGCCCAGATGGGTGTTCACCTCGTCTTCTTCCTGCACATCACCACCGGACCCGACAACACCAATAACGTGCTCGCGCTCGCTTTCGGCCTGTTGATCGTGTTTCTCGTGATCACCGGCTCGTTGTGGATCATGTCGCATCTCAACCAGAACATGATGCCGATGGACCAGATCATGCAAATGCAGCGCTAGTTGGAAAGTTGGCTTGGGGCGCGCCGCGTTATGCCACGGCCATGCCGACGAACATGCCCGCGCTGCTGACCGCCATCACGATGGTCGAAGCCCAGCCGAGACCGTATAGCCAGCCCCGGACCGCGAGATCGCCCATCACCTTGCGGCTTCCGACCAGGAGCGTCAGCATTGCCATCACGGGTGCCGCCAGCACGCCGTTGACCACGGCGCTCCAGTACAGTGCCCTGATCGGATCCAGGGGTGTAAAATTGAGCGCGACGCCAAGCCCGACCGACAGCGCCAGCACCGAATAGAATGCGATGGCTCGCCTGGGCCGGCGCGACAGTCCAACCGGCCATTTGCGTCCTTCACCGATCGCATAGGCTGCGGAGCCAGCCAGCACCGGTATGGCCAGCAGTCCCGTGCCGATAATGCCGAGCGCAAAAATGATTTCGGCGGCGGGACCGGCGACCGGTCTGAGCGCTTCGGCTGCTTGCGACGACGAGCGAATATCCGTCACGCCGTGGGCGTGAAGGGTCGCCGCCGTCGTAATGATGATCGCGATCGCAATCACATTCGAGAACGCCATCCCGACCATCGTATCCACGCGGATGCGCGACAGTTCATGGCGGGTGTTGGCGTTGTCGTGCTTGAGCAGTTTCCTGCCCGGATCGATGCGCTGGTCTTCGGCCTCCTGAGAGGACTGCCAGATGAAGAGATAGGGCGAGATCGTCGTGCCCAGCACGGCCACCAGCGTGGTCAGGAACGCTCCGTTCCACTGGATTTTGGGCAGCAGCAAGCCTTCGAGGACTTCAAGCCAGCGAATCTCGACGACAAAAAGCGCGACGACGTAAGCGAATAAAACCAGAGTCAGCCATTTCAGAATGGCAACGTATCGTTTGTACTTGAGAAAGACCTGGGCCAGTACCGAGAAAGCACCGAAAGCGATGACGTAGAGCGTCGACGGTCCGCCCACGATGAGCCTGAGCGCATCCCCCATCGCGCCGAGGTCGGCGGCGATGTTGACCGTGTTGGCGGCGAACAGAAGCGATATCAGGATCCAAATGACGGGCGCGGAATGGTGACGGGAAACATTTCCCGCGATCCCGTTGCCGGTGATCCGGCCGATCCGCCCTGAAATTTCCTGGATAGCGACCATGAGCGGATAGGTAAGCAACATGGTCCAGCCGATACTCAGACCAAGTTGTGCGCCCGCCTGGCTGTAGGTGCCGATCCCCGACGGGTC
>Ga0116129_1001229_pt1 | contig 14407 bp, 10 predicted proteins | sample June2015DPH_17_2_FD_89732 | JGI IMG/M metagenome (GOLD analysis project Ga0116129, IMG submission 89732) | Peatland microbial communities from SPRUCE experiment site at the Marcell Experimental Forest, Minnesota, USA - June2015DPH_17_10 | ecosystem: Environmental > Terrestrial > Soil > Wetlands...
CTAGTAGGGTACGAGGTTTCGCGAAGACACATCATGGCCAAAAGTATCGCCGCGGTTTCAAAAGGTGTGGGGCAGGCGCTGCAAACACGATTCAACGTGCTGCTGGCGTTGAGCTTCTCGCACTTTCTCAACGACATGCTGCAGTCGTTGATCGTCGCGCTCTATCCGTTGATCAAGGGCGAGTTTCACCTGAGTTTCGTGCAGATCGGCGCGATCACGCTGACGTACCAGATCTGCGCCTCGTTGCTGCAGCCGTTCATCGGCATCTACACCGACAAGCACCCGCAGCCTTATTCGCTCAGCGTCGGCATGGGATTCACGCTGTGCGGCCTGGTGCTGCTGGCGGTGGCGCCGAATTACGCCAGCGTGCTGGCAGCCGCCGCTTTGATCGGCGCCGGTTCATCGATATTTCATCCCGAGTCATCGCGTATCGCGCGCTTGGCCTCCGGCGGCCGCCACGGTCTGGCGCAGTCGATCTTTCAGGTGGGCGGCAATAGCGGCAGCGCCGTCGGCCCGTTGGCCGCGGCGCTGATCATCATTCCGCTCGGGCAAATCAGCATCGCCTGGTTCGCGCTCGCGGCGTTGCTCGCCATCGTCATATTGGCGCGCGTCGGCACCTGGTACCAGCGGCAGCATTTGCAGTCCAAGTCCGCGGAAGTGCAGCGCTCCGCGGCGCCCGGCCCGGTCTCATCGCGCCGCGTCGTCTGGTCCATGGGCATTCTGGTGCTGCTGCTGTTTTCGAAATACTTCTACATCGCCAGCATCACCAGCTATTACAGCTTCTATCTCATCGATAAGTTTCACATCACGGTGGGGTCGGCGCAGATTCATCTGTTCTTGTTTCTGTCGGCGTCGGCCATCGGCACGCTGTTCGGCGGCCCGATCGGCGATCGCATCGGGCGCAAGAGCGTCATTTGGGCATCGATCCTGGGCGTCGCGCCGTTCACGCTGCTGCTGCCCTACGCGAATCTGTATTGGACCGGCGTGCTGACATTCATCATCGGACTGATCCTGTCGTCGGCTTTTTCCGCGATACTGGTATTCGCGCAGGAGCTGATTCCCGGCAAGGTCGGCGCGGTCTCCGGACTGTTCTTCGGCTTTGCCTTCGGCATCGGCGGCATCGGTGCGGCGCTGCTCGGTGCGGTGGCGGATGTGCGCGGCATCGAGTTCGTGTATCGCCTGTGCGCTTACTTGCCGCTGCTCGGCGTGGCGGCCGCCTTCCTGCCGAATCTTGGATTCAAAGCGAGGACGCTTAGGCATTGAGCCAACAACTCCTGCTAGCGCTCAACCATTTCGGTTTGAGCATAGTCATCATAAACGTTTTCGTGTGTCAGCTCGGACTGCCGGTTCCGGCGGTCCCGACGCTGATCGTCGCCGGCGCGGTCGCCGCGAACGGCCAGCTGTCGCTGACGGCCGTGTTCCTGGGCGCATCGCTCGCCTGTCTCGCCGCCGACTGCGGCTGGTATTTGCTCGGCCAGACGTTCGGCATCCGCGTACTGAAGACCTTGTGCAGGATCTCCCTGGAACCGGACTCCTGCGTCAACAATACACAGACGCGCTTCGAGCATTGGGGCGTCAACTCGCTCATCATCGCCAAGTTCGTGCCCGGATTGGCCATGATTGCCCCGCCGCTGGCCGGCGCGCTGCGCATCGGCTGGATGCGATTCATCTTCTTGAGCACGCTATCCGCGATTCTTTGGGTAGGCTCCGGTCTCGTCGCCGGCATGCTGTTCAGGGCTCAGATCGAAACCTTGCTGATCGAGATGGATCGCGTCGGCAGTCTCGCCGGACTGGCGCTGGTGCTGCTGCTCGCCTGCTATATCGGTTACAAAAGCTGGGAACGCGCGAATTTCTACAAAATCCTGCGCATGGCGCGTATCAGTGTCGCCGACTTGCACCGGCTCATGGAGAGCGGCGCCGCGCCCGTGGTCGTGGACGTGCGCTCGCAGACGGCGCGCAGCCTCGAGCCGCGCTGGATACCCGGCGCCTTGCATGTGCCGCTCGAGGATGCGGCGCGGCACATCAAGGATCTGCCGCGTGATGGCGACATCATTCTCTACTGCACCTGCCCGAGCGAGGCTTCCGCCGCGCGCCTGGCGCGCATGCTGATGAACCATGGATTCAAGCGCGTGCGGCCTCTATTAGGCGGGTTGGATGCCTGGCTGGCGGCGGGCTACGCGGTGGAAAGCGCGCCGCCTTCGCCCACGCCGCCTTCGCCCACGTTGCCCCGATCAGCCGTTTAGCAGCCGCATCATGTCCGGGTGATAGCGGTTCCCGACGGCAACTCCATGCGGCGCCACGCTGTCGATGCGCTGCAGGTCCGCTTTGCTGAACGCGACGGCGGAAGCTCCGACACCGTCAGCCCCTGCTTACCCAATCGGCGCGTCTTCATCGTGTCCTCCACTTCGCGAAAGTTCAGGAAAATGCCTGTATTCCCGTTTGCGCCCGGCCGAGAATGAGCGCGTGGATATCGTGCGTCCCCTCGTAGGTGTTCACGACTTCCAAATTCACGACATGACGAATCACGCCGTACTCGTCCGAAATGCCATTGCCGCCGAGCATGTCCCGCGCGGCCCGCGCCACATCCAACGCTTTGCCGCAGGAATTGCGTTTCATGATGGAGGTGATCTCCACGGACGCCGTGCCCTCATCCTTCATGCGCCCGAGACGCAGACAGCCCTGCAATCCTAAGGTGATTTCGCACTGCATATCCACGAGCTTCTTCTGGATGAGCTGATTCGCAGCCAGTGGCCGCCCGAACTGCCTGCGGTCGAGCACGTACTGCCGCGCCGTGTGCCAGCAGCTCTCGGCCGCACCCAGCGCACCCCATGAAATCCCGTAGCGTGCCGAGTCCAGGCACGTAAATGGGCCCTTCAAGCCCCTCACGCCCGGCAATAAATTCTCTTCGGGCACGAACACATCGTCCATCAAAATCTGCCCGGTGACCGAGGCTCGCAATCCGACCTTGCCGTGCAGCACCGGTGTCTCCAATCCCTTCCAGCCTCTCTCCAGAATGAACCCGCGGATCGCCTCATCGTCGGTCTTCGCCCAGACCACGAACACATGCGCGATCGGACTGTTGGTGATCCAGGTCTTGGCGCCCGATAGACGGTAGCCGCCGGACGCGCTGCGCGCCCGCGCGATCATGCTGCCGGGATCGGAACCGTGATTCGGTTCGGTCAGTCCAAAGCAGCCGATGGATTCGCCGCGCGCCAGCGGCGGTAGATATTTTTGCTTCTGTGCCTCCGTGCCGAACTCGAATATGGGCAGCATCACCAGCGAGGACTGCACGCTCATCATGGATCGATAGCCTGAGTCGACGCGCTCGACTTCGCGCGCAATCAGCCCGTAGCTCACGTAGTTGAGGCCGCCGCCGCCATACGCCTCGGAAATCGTCGCTCCCAGCAGACCCACGTCGCCCATTTCCTTGAAGATCGCCGGGTCGGTGCGTTCATGGCGAAACGCGTCGATGACGCGCGGCAACAACTTGCCTTGCGCATAATCGCGCGCCGCGTCGCGAACCATCCGTTCGTCATCCGTCAATTGCGCCTCGAGCAACAGCGGATCGTCCCACCGAAACGCTTCACGTGACATACCGATAAGCCCTTGAAATTTCGAGGCTCAAAGCATCGCATAATCCGCCGTTCGGGGGCCACATTCAGTCCGCCTCGTAAACGCCAGTCTGCCCCCTAAGGCAGGTCGGCGCATTCCTACGCCGGCACAGCCGCCAATGCACAGCGGCGGCCGCAGACGGCCTACATATGTGCTGCGGCTTCGGATCTAGCGTTGACCCCGCAATACAACCAACGGAGGCGTTATCCATGGCGAACAGTCCTCAAAGCAACGACAAGAGCAAAAATCAGGCCGGCCAAGGCCAAGCTGGCCACGGCCAGGCAGGTCAGCCGGGCCAGCAAAATCAGGGCGACCCGAGTCAAAACCAGGCGAACCGTCAACCAGGCGGCGCTGATGCCGATCGTATGAACCGCGATGCCGATCGTATGAACCGCAAGGAAGGTTCCAAGGACAATACCAAGTAGCGCAAGAGGCAAGTAAAGTGAGCTGGCGCAAATGCGTCAGCTCACTTATGGATGGATCTTTAGATGAAGGAAGAACCAATACTTCCAACCGCCGTTCGACCCAAAGTCAGTTCCGTCGCAACGCTGCTCAAGGTGCTCGTGGCAGGCGCCGTCGGGGCGCTGCTTTACTTTGCGCATGAAGCGTTCGTTCCGGTGGCGTTGGCGCTGCTGTTCTCGTTGGTGCTGTCGGGTCCCGTGGAATGGCTGCATTCCTGGCGCGTGCCGCGCAGTTTGAGCGCGGCGTTGATCATGGCGGCGATCCTCGGAAGCTTGATTGCTTTGGGAGATTATATTTCCGAGCCGGCACAGCAGTGGTTCGCCTCGGCTCCGCACACCATCAGGATCATCGAGAAAAAGGTGCGTCCGGTCGCGCAGCTCATGGCGCGCTTCGACATGCTGAGGAACTCTGCGGGCAGCATCGGAACCGCACCGCATCCCGCGGGTACGGGCCCCGCGCCGGCGCCGGCCGCCGGCGGCGCCGAGGAAAGCGCGCCTGTCATGCTATTCGACGCCACGCGCGGCGCGCTATTGAGCACGGTGACCGTCATCATCCTGACCTTGTTTCTGCTGGCAGGCGGGCCGCCGATGTTGGCGCGAATGGCATCGGCGTTTTTCAGCGGCCTGAAATCCGCCCACATCATCATCGTCATCGAGCATGTGCGCCGGGAAGTGGGCCGCTTCTACGTCACCTCCGCGTTGATCAATGTTGGACTTGGTCTCGCTACCTCGCTCGCCATGATGTGGTGCGGCATGCCGAATCCGTTCCTGTGGGGTACCGTGGCGGCCCTGCTGAATTTCATTCCGTATGCCGGCCCGACGATGACGCTGCTGGTGCTCACCATCGTCGCGCTGGTGTCCTTCGACGGCCTGACCCGGGTGATGGCGGTCGCCGGCAGCTATGTGGCGCTTGCCGTGGTCGAAGGGCAATTCATCCAGCCCTTGGCCGTGGGACGGCGCTTGCAGCTCAATCCCATGCTGGTGTTCCTGGCCTTGTGGTTCGGCGGCATGTTCTGGGGCATTGCCGGCATCGTCCTGGCCACCCCCGCGCTGGTCGCACTGAAGGTCATTGCGGCCCATTCCCGTGCCGGGGCGCCGCTGTTGGATTTCCTGAGCCCCCATTCGGAAGCCGAGGATGATGATGCGGCGGAGGCGCTTGCCGCCACTATCCCTTAGAATGGGGAGGTGCGAACCACCGTGTCGGAATCGAATCGGTATCAAAACGGATTTGGCAACGAATTCGCGACCGAGGCCCTGCCGGGCGCACTGCCGCTCGGGCGCAACTCTCCGCAGCGCTGTCCCTACGGGCTGTACGCCGAGCAGTTCACGGGCACCGCCTTCACCGCGCCGCGCGCGCTGAACCGGCGCTCTTGGTTGTACCGCATTCGCCCCGCGGTCACCCACCACCCCTTTGAGCGCCTGGCCCACCGATTGCTGGACGCCGAGCCGCAGCGCGCCGCGGCCTCGCCTAACCAGCTGCGCTGGGATCCGCTGCCGTTGCCGTCGGCTCCCACCGATTTTCTCGATGGATTGGTGCCGATGGTGGGCAATGGGGCACCGCACGCGCATAGCGGCTGCGCCATTTATTTGTACGCCGCCAACCAATCCATGCGCGCGCGCTATTTCTACACGGCCGACGGCGAACTGCTGATCGTGGCGCAGCTGGGGTCGCTGACATTGGAAACGGAGCTGGGCCGCATCGACTTGAGCCCGCTGGAGATCGCCGTCATTCCGCGCGGACTGCGCTTTCGCGTCGATCTCCCCGCGGGCGCCGCTCGCGGCTATATCTGCGAGAATTTCGGCGCGCCGTTCAAGCTGCCGGATCTTGGTCCCATCGGCTCGAACGGCCTGGCCAATGCCCGCGACTTTCAGATTCCCCACGCCCGCTACGAGGACCTGGGGGGACGCTGCGAGCTGGTCGCGAAATTCCAGGGCAGGCTGTGGTCGGCCGCGATGGATCATTCACCCTTGGACGTGGTCGCCTGGCATGGCAACAACGCACCTTACAAGTATGATTTGCGCCTGTTCAACACTCTCGGCTCGATTTCCTACGACCATCCGGATCCCTCGATCTTTCTCGTTCTACATAGTCCCAGCGATACGGCGGGCACCAGCAACATCGATTTCGTGATCTTCCCGCCGCGCTGGCTGGCGATGCAAAATACTTTCCGGCCGCCTTGGTTCCACCGCAACATCGCCAGCGAGTTCATGGGCTTGATCCATGGCGTCTATGATGCCAAGAGCACCGGATTCGTACCCGGCGGCTCCTCGTTGCACAATTGCATGAGCGGTCACGGGCCGGATGCGGCCGCCTTCGAGAAGGCATCCGCCGCCGACACGTCGCAGCCCGCGTACATCAAGGATACGATGGCGTTCATGTTCGAATCGCGCTGCGTTCTCGAGCCGGCGCGCACGGCGCTGCAAGGCACGCCGCCGCTGCAGGCCGATTACATGAGCCATTGGCTGGACCTGCGGCGGCATTTCGATCCGACGCGCTCGTGAACGCCTTCGCTGCGCTCGACCATACTCACGAGCCGCGGGCGCGGAGCTGGCTGGCATCGGCCAACGAATCCGATTGCGCGTTCCCGATCCAGAACCTGCCCTTTGCCGTGTTTCGGCGGGGCACCGAACTATATCGCGGCGGCGTGGCCATCGGCGATCAAATCGTGGACTTGGCGCGGTTCGCCGGCCTGCCGCACTTAAGCGCCGGTGCGGCCCGCGGTGCCGGCGCAGCGGCCGGCTCATCGCTGAATGCCCTGATGCAGCTGGGACCGCAAGTTTGGCTGGCGCTGCGACACGCACTGTTCGCAGCCCTGTCGCCGGGCTCACCGCTCGAATCGCGCGTTCGCGAATGCCTGGTGCCGCAACGGGAGGCGGTATTTACCCTGCCGGCGCAGATTGGCGACTACACCGATTTTTACACCTCCATCTATCACGCCACCGCCATCGGGCGGCAGTTTCGGCCGGACAATCCCTTGCTGCCCAATTACAAATGGGTGCCGATCGGCTACCACGGCCGCAGCTCCTCCATCGGCGTCTCCGGGCAGAGTTTTCCCCGTCCTCATGGTCAGCGGGTCATGCCCGGTGAGACCGTTCCCACGTTGGGACCAACCAAACGGCTGGATTACGAATTCGAGCTCGGCGTTTTCGTGGGGCCGGGCAATGTCCGCGGCAGGCCCATCCCGATTACCCATGCCGAAAATCACATCTTCGGTCTGTGCCTGCTCAACGATTGGTCGGCGCGCGATCTGCAAGCTTGGGAATATCAGCCTCTCGGCCCCTTCCTGGCGAAGAATTTTGCCACCACCATATCCCCCTGGGTGGTGACACTGCAGGCGCTCGCGCCGTTCCGAACGGCCTTCGAGAGACCTGAGGGGGATCCGCAGCCGCTGCCTTATTTGGACGACCCGCGCAATCGTCAGACCGCTGCCATCGACATCAAGTTGGAGGCATTCATACAGAGCACCCGCATGCGCGAAGCGGGCCAGGCGCCGCAGCGCTTGTCCTCGACGAGTTTTCGTCACTCCTATTGGACCATTGCGCAATTGATCGCTCATCACACGATCAACGGCTGTGACCTGCGCGCCGGCGATCTGCTGGGCACCGGCACGCAATCCGGACCGACTCCCGCCGAGGCGGGCTCGCTCGTCGAACTCAGCGTCGGGGGCTCCAAGCCCTTGAGTATTGGCGACGGTGAGCGGCGCGCCTTTCTGGAGGACGGCGATGCGGTGATTTTTCGAGCCTGGTGCGAAAAACCTGGGGCCGCGCGCATCGGATTTGGCGAGCTGCAGGGGCACGTCTTGCCGGCCAACGACATCTTGCATTTCTGACAGCAGAATCAGAACTCATCCTACAGGGCTGGCCGGGCCGAAGGGCCAAGATGATCATGTGAGCACTGCGATCATCGTTCTTATGCTGGTTGGTTTTGCGCTGTGCGTGGCAGTGGGTCTATTGACCCTGCTGCAAAACCTGCTCAACACCGAAGGCGGCGACGATTCCGGCGAGATCCAACACCAGGGACCGATGTTTCAGGATCACAGCGTCAAGCAGCAGCATCGCTAGGTTTCGAGCGCTAGATCTCGATCTGCCTGGCGATCTCCACGACGTTCTCGGCGTTGAGATTGAATCGGTCCACGATCTTGACCGAGTTGCGATAGAGGAAAGCGAACAGGGCCAGGCGCCAGCCGCGCAGCGTCGGATTCTCTCTCTTGCTCACGACCAAATCGCGGGTTCCGACGAACATGGCCTGGTCGAAATCCACCCCTGCCGCAAGTCCCTTGGTGGCGCGCAATGCCCGCCGCAAATCCGGAATTTCGAAGAACCCGAATCTGGCCACCAGATGCCATAGACCTTCGCCCACGGTGTCCACCACCGTGCAATTGGGTCCGGTGATGCGCGGTGTGTTCTCGAACACCACGCTCAACGCGATGGCGTTACGCGGCAGCACGCGGACGAAACGGGCGTGATCCATGATCAGCCGGGAAACCTTTTGCGTGCTGCGCGTCAGGAACACGGTCGTGCCTTCGACCCTGGGAATCACGCCGCTCTTGAGGTCATTCAAGAAACGTTCCGCCGACTCCGGCGTCTGCCGCAGCGTGGCGCGCAGCGCTTCCACGCCGGTGCGCCACGTCACCATGACGACGAACAGTGCCGCCGCCAGGCTCAAGGGCAGCCAGCCGCCCTCGGCGATCTTGAGCAGATTGGCCGCGAAGAAGCTGGTGTCGACGATGATGAACACGCCCGCCACCAGAACGGCAGCAACCATCGGCCAGCGCCACAAGCCGCGCATGGCACGAAACAACAATATCGTCGTGAGCAGCATGGTGGTGGCCACCGCCGTTCCGTATGCACCGGCCAGTCTGTCGGAGCTGCCGAAAGCGACGGTAATGGCGATGGTGACCACCATCAGCAGCCAATTGACCACGGGCACGTAGATTTGCCCGTAGACGAGATCCGAGGTCTGGCGGATTGCCACACCCGGCAGCCAGCCCAACTGCATGGCTTGCCGCGTCATCGAGAAAGAACCGGTGACGATGGCCTGGCTGGCAATGATGGTCGCCATGGTAGCCAGCATTACCAGCGGGTATATCGACCACGCCGGCGCGATCAAAAAGAACGGATTGCCGCTCACCGTGCCTTTGTCCAGGAGCAACGCGGTCTGTCCCGCATAGCTCAGCAGCAGCGCCGGCAACACCACGAAGTACCAGGCGCGGCGAATCGCGCTCTTGCCGAAATGACCCATGTCGGCGTACAGCGCCTCGGCACCCGTGATGCACAGAAACACGCCCCCCAGAACCAGGGCACCGCCACGCCCCGAGGCGATCAGGAAGCGCACCGCATAGCGCGGGTCGACGGCGGCGATGACGTCCGGGTGACGCGCAATGGCTACGATTCCCAGCACGGCGATGACGGCGAACCACAGCAGCATAACGGGTGCAAAGGCACGGCCGATCTTCGCGGTGCCGAATCGCTGCGCCCCGAACAGCACCAACAAGATCAACACGGCCGCCGGCATGACGTAAGGCTTGAACGAATTGGTCACCACGTTCACGCCCTCCAGCGCGCTCAACACCGAAATAGCCGGCGTGATCGCCCCGTCGCCGTAGATCAATGCGGCGCCCAACAAGCCCATGCCGGTCAGCACCCGTACGCCGGGCAGGAATCCATTCGCGCCGATCAGCGACATGAGCGCGAGAATCCCGCCCTCGCCGCGATTGTCCGCGCGCATGACGAACAAGCAATATTTGATGGAGACGGTGAGTGCCAGGGTCCAGATGATCAGCGACAGGATGCCCAGCGCGCTCTGCCGCGTGAATTGCCCGCCGGCCGCTTGCACCACCGTCTGCAAGGTGTACAGCGGACTGGTGCCCAGGTCGCCGAATACCACGCCCAACGCGCTCAAAGCCGCCCATCGGCCCCCCTGACCTTCAGTTTGTGCCATGCGTCAACATTACGTGCGTCGGCGCGCTCCCACAACCAATTTGGCGCTCGTCGTCTGTCGCAACCATCCCCTTGTGAGTAAGTTCAAGCTGTAGCCTTTCGGCTGCATGGAGGGTGGCGAAATGCGCGTCAGGACTCGAACCGTGATACTTGTCAGCTGCATACCCTTGTTTTTTGCCGGCGTGTTTTTCGCCGGCGTGGCCTTGAGCGACGAAGGTCTTCAAGTGAAGGTCACGAACGATGGGACGGAAGACATCGTAGTGACGGTATATGACAATTCGCAAGACGGGCGAGTGGTTTTGCAAAACCGACGGATCAGCGGTTTTACCTCCGTCCCCATCTATGTGGGCGGCGATCTCTCGGGCCGGGTTACCTTGTCGTGGACTGCTGAAAGCGTCGACCGAGACATGCCCCAATGCGGACATGATGAGAGCATCGAGGTTGGCAACTCATCTTCACTGAACGTGCACGCGGACTCATCCTGCAACGTTTGAGCTGCGGCGGCTGCGGCGCATCGACCGCCGGCGCATTGACCCAAGCGCGGCGAGACCTGCGAGCCCCAGCAGCGTCGGCAATCCCATCTCTCCGCCGCCGTGGCTGCTCGAGGCCGCCGCGGTCACCGTCAAGGTCACCGACGTAGCCGGGGAAGTACCCGCGGTATTTGCGCACACCAGCGAATAGCTGTCGCTGCCGGCCGCCGCCGGCGTCAGCGTCTGGCTGCCGTTGCTTGCCAGCGCGCCGCTCCAACTGCCCGAAGCCGTGCAACCGGTGGTGTTGGCCGACGACCAAGTGATGGTGGTGGACGCGCCGACGACGATGGAACTCGAGGCCAGCGTCAAGGTGGGCGCCGCCGGAACGGTCGCGGGGAGCATGCTCGCCGCCGTGTTGACTTGCACGAATCCGAAGCCCGAGTAGTAGTTGGGCGAGGTCGACGTGGAGGTTAGCGTCGTCGATCCGACCGTCGTGCTCACGCCAACCCCGCTGTCTTGCAGGGCGAGGTAAATCTGAGCTGGAGTCAACGAGGCATTCGCTTGCAGGAACAGCGCCGCGGCGCCCGCGACATGCGGCGTCGCCGCCGAGGTGCCGTAATAATTCGGGTAGCTATAATTCTCGGCGCAGCCGGCAATCGACGTTGTGACGCTGCCCGCGGAAAGAGGGAAACCGAAGAAAGTCGTGTTGACGCCGTCGGGGGCCACGAAGTTCGGTTTCTGCCGGTACTCCGGCGTCGCAAGGGGCTTCCCCGTGACATCGAACAATATCGGGGTGCCGCCCTCGGAGGAATAGGCCTCCAAGATGGCCGGCGTGGTACCGCAGGCGGGTGTCTGGAAATAGAACGCCGCACCCACCGCCGCCGCGCCGGCCGCGCCCGGATGCCCCTGCAAGGTGCCGCTATGGGTGGCGAACTGGGTAATGGTGCTGCCCAAGCCATCATCCTCAACGGCAACCTTGATGCGTCCGGGCGCGGCGGTACCGCCGGCAAGACCGACGAGGATGTTCAGCGTCTCCGTGTCGCTGTTGCCTGAGGCGTTCGCGGGATTGCCGACGAGGATGATTTGCACGGGATCCGAGCCGGTTGCATTGGGCCCGGTGCAATAGTTCGTCGGCAGAGCGCTCAGGTCATCGTTGGTGATGCTGTCATTACCGATGACGTTGGCGACGCACAGGTCCAATTGATTTTGTGAACCGCCGCTATTCGGCGCCCCCGTGATGTAAGGTTGATCCCATTCGAGAACAATGGCGACGAATTCGCCGGGTATCATCGAAGGTATGGAGACGGGCAGGGTCGTGGTGGTGGTGGCTGCGGAGGTGTCGAAATTCAGAAGAAACTCTCCGGCGTTCACGCCGCTGCCGGCGGTCGCGAACGTCGGCGCCAGATTGTCGTAGCCGAGATCGCTGTCATTGCCCGCCGCGGAGAAGTAGGCGACGCCGGCAGCTTCCACCGTGTCGATGGCCTGCGCCACGATGCCGTCTTGAAAGAACGGCTCATCGAAATAGCCGACGTCATCGGCGATCACCTTGGCGCCGGCGGTGGAAGCCAGCGTCTCGATGCCGTTCGCGAAATCGGCCTCGCTGTTTTCGGCGGTGTAGAAGGCCAATGCCGCGCCGGGCGCGACAACGTGAATGATTTGCATCATGGCGCGGCCTTCGTCGGTGAACGGCAGCTCCAGCGGCGCACCGTAATTCAGGCAGCCTCCATCTCCCTGCTCCGCCTCCTCGAGCACGTTCACGGTCGAGGGCAATGCGCCGGTCGACATGTCGGTGGCCGCGGTGGCGGTGAAGCCATAGGGTGCATAGCCGGTGGTTCCTGATGCCGGTACACCGCTGCCCGGCTCGGCGTATACCGCATAACAATCATAGCTGTCGGAGAGCACGCCGACGGTGATGCCGCTGCCGTTGAGAGAGTTGGCGGAGCGCACCACATCGCTTTGCTGCACGTAGTCGCCCTGCGTCGCCACCGCGGCGCGCGTTCTTGGCATGGCGGCGCGGATGGCAAGCACTTGGTCGCTGAGCGTGGCGGCATTCAGCTGCGACACCGGCAGCCATCCGCCCACGTCGTTGGCGAACAGCGCCGGGTGCTGCAGCCCAAGATCGATGAGCGCCGTCTTCAAGGTAGCGGGATTGCCGCGCGTTACGGCATCGATCAACACCATGGGCTGCCCGCCGGTGGGCTGTATGAATCTCGCCGCCGGATTCAGCGTGTGCAGATCCTGGACGGCGTGATCGGGGCGAACCTGGTTCAGATGCCGGGAAATCTCCGCCAGCGCCGGGTCCATTTTGCGTGCCGTGCTGCTCGCCACTTGTTGCGCGCTGCGGCTACCGTAGGCGTGCAGCTTGGAGGCACCGGCCACGTTGAACTGCACTGGACTATGTCGCATGGGCGCAACGTCCGAAGCCGCCGTGATCGCAGTGATCGCCGCCACGGTGCCCAGTACAAAGTAACGTAAAGACATACGTGGTCTCCCTTATACGCCACGATTGTTTCGGGGGTGAGACTAACCTGTTGTAAAAAAGTTTGATACTACAAAGCGGTTACCGCGGCGCTTGTCGTTAAAAAGCGTCGGGTTTGTCTTTGCGGATCTTGACACTCGCGGCAAAGGCACTGGCGTCTCGCCCGGCGTCGATCGAGCATCCAGCCTCGATCAACCGTCCAGCAAGGTCGAATCCAGCGGGGCGGATTGCAGTTCGGCACGGTCCAGTTCGTCCTCCAGACGATGATAGCTGTCGTCGAGTATTCGGCCCCGCCGACGCTGTTCGATCAGGAATCGGCGCGCCGCCAGGACCCCCAGCAGGCGCGCGCGGTCGTAACTGGTGGTGGGCCGGGAACGACTCGAGCTGGCGTCACGCTCGGCTGCGAATTCGGCGCGCAGCCCCTCCACGCCCTCCTCCGTGACGCCGTCCAGCGCCGCAAGCGCGGCCTCGAGCATGCCTTGGCGCGCCGCCGCGACCTCCTCGTCGAGCGAGCTGTCGGGCGCGATGCGCAACAGTGCGATCAAGGGACGCATCGTGAAACCCTGTACCACCAAGGTGCCGAGCACCACCGTGAAGGCGCTCAGCACGATCACATCGCGCCCCGGGAATTCCTGGGGGAGCGCAAAGGCGGTGGCGAGCGTCACCAAGCCGCGCATGCCGCACCAGGAAACCAGCACGCCGACAGCCGCCTTGGGCACGCGTGCGCCGCCCAACACCCGCGTCTCGAAGAACGTGTGGAAACTCCGCAGCAGCAGCCCGTACAACATCACCCAAGCGAATCGCACGGCGATCACCACCACCAGCACGATGCCGGCGAATTCCAACGCTTGGCGCAACGCGGTCCCCTGCAGCTGGGTCAAGATGCTGCGCGCCTGCAGACCCATCAACAGAAACGCCAGCACATTGAGAACGAACACCATCACCGCCCACACTGCATTGGAATTGAGCCGGGCGCGCGCGCTGGTGCGCGCCGGCGCGTAGCGTGCCGCCACCGCCGCGAGGGCCACCACCGCCATGATGGGCGACAGCCCCAGGCGGTCCGCCGCGAGCCAGGTGCCGTAGGTGACGAGGAACTGCAGGAGCACGTGCGACAAAGTCTCGCCCAGACGCGCGAATATGCGCGTGCCCAACAGGCCGACGAGTACGCCGAACACTGCACCGCCAGGCACCGCCACCGTCAGCCGCGGCACCAGATGAGTCCACGGATCGCCCGGCGAAGCCGCGGCGGAGACGGCGATGCCGAAGACCAGCAATGCCACCGCATCGTTCAGCAAGCTCTCGCCTTGCAGAACTGCCATCGTGCGCCGTGGCAGATCGAATTCGCGCAACATCGCGGCCGCGGCCGCGGCGTCGGGCGGCGCCACGATGCCGCCCAAGGCGATGGCGGCCGCCACCGGCAAATGCGCGATCCAAGTACCGGCAAC
>Ga0116129_1001230_pt1 | contig 14393 bp, 13 predicted proteins | sample June2015DPH_17_2_FD_89732 | JGI IMG/M metagenome (GOLD analysis project Ga0116129, IMG submission 89732) | Peatland microbial communities from SPRUCE experiment site at the Marcell Experimental Forest, Minnesota, USA - June2015DPH_17_10 | ecosystem: Environmental > Terrestrial > Soil > Wetlands...
ACGCTCGACGAACAAGGCCGCTTACGGGTGGTCGAAATGCTGTGGGAGATCGTGTTCGTGGACGGTGCGGTCAGTGAATTCGAGGATAATGTGATGTGGCGGGTCGCGGATTTGCTGGCGATTTCGGCCCGCGACCGCATCGCGTTGCGCCAGCGGGTCGCCGGCAATCGGCCGGCCAGGGAGGAGCCATGAGCGAGGCCGCGTCCACCTTGCGTCCGGCGGCGCTCATCACGGGGGCTTCGGCCGGCATCGGAGCCGCCTTGGCGCACGTGTTTGCCCAAAACGGCCATCAGGTTGCGTTGGTAGCCCGGCGCAAGGAAAAGCTCGTCGAGCTTGCCGACAGTATCGCGGCGACGGGCCGGGCGCGGCCGCTGGTGCTGCCGATCGACCTGACCTGCGGCGACGCGGTGGCCCGGATCGCGACCGAACTCGCGACCCAAGGGCTGGAGCCGCAATATGTGGTCAACAATGCGGGATTCGGCCTGCTTGGCGAGGCCGCCAAGCTGGATCGCGCCGAGCAGCTCGCCATGATCGACCTCAACGTCCGGGCGCTCGCCGATCTGTCGCTCGGCTTCGTGGACAGCCTGGGTCGCCAGCGCGGCGGCATTCTCAATGTCGGATCGGTGGCGGGCTTTCTGCCCGGCCCCGGAATGGCGGTCTATTATGCGTCGAAGGCGTTCGTGCTGTCGTTCAGCGAGGCGCTGCACCAGGAGCTGTCCGGCCGCGGCATCCGCGTCACCGTGTTGTGCCCGGGGCCGGTGCGGACCGAATTCCAGGACCGTGCCGGGATCGGCGACATCGCGGGCTCGAGCGTGCTGACGTTCACGGCCGAGCAGGTGGCGGTGATCGGGTACGACGCCCTGATGCGGGGACGCCGGGTGGTGGTGCCCGGCATTGCCAACAAGCTGGTGACGCTGTTGCCGTGCCTGCTCCCGCGTGCGTTTTTCCTCCGGGCGGTAGCGCGCTCGCAACTGAGCCAATCGAGGTCTTCGAAGTCCTCATAGGTGCCGCCCACGCAATCGGCTTGCCAAGCCGCGATGACGGTCGGAAGTTGCGCTGGTGCTCATCGGACTCGCCAAGGCCCCATCATGACCCGGCCCGTTCTGATCGTGCTGCATCAGGAGCACTCGACCCCCGGACGCGTCGGTCAGCATTTGCAGGCCGCCGGCGTCCCGCTCGACGTCCGCAGGCCGCGGCTCGGCGATCCCCTGCCGGAGACGCTGGCGATGCATGCGGGCGCCGTGATCTTCGGCGGCCCCATGAGCGTCAACGAACCCGACCAATACATCCGCGACGAAATCGAATGGATCAAGGTGCCGTTGGCCGAGAACAAACCGCTTCTCGGCATCTGCCTCGGCGCCCAGATGTTGGCCAAGCACCTCGGCGCCACCGTGGGCTTTCACCCCGACGGAAAAGCCGAGGTCGGCTACTATCCGATCCGGGTGACACCGGCTGGACAGGCCGTGGTCGAAAGCTGGCCGCAGGTGGTCTATCAATGGCATCGGGAGGGCTTCGATCTACCGGCCGGCGCCGATCTGCTCGCCCAAGGTGACATCTTCAAAGTGCAGGCGTTCCGCTACGGGGCCGCCGCCTACGGCATCCAGTTTCACGCCGAAGTCACCCACGCCATGATGTGCCGCTGGACCACCCACGGACACGACCGTATGGCGCTCCCGGGCGCCAAGCCCCGCGGCGAGCATTTTGTCGATCGCCCGGTCTATGACCTTGCCATCCGGACCTGGCTGTCCGAATTTCTCGATCGCTGGCGCGCGCCGGCCCCGCGCGACGCCGGCCACACATTGACGGCCTAACGACGCCAGCAAAACCGTATCGCGCTTTCAATCCTTGTACAGGCGGTCGACCCGCAACAGCGCCGGAAACAGGCGCATGCCGATGAGCACCACCAGCAAGGTGCTGATGCCGCCGATCAGCACCGAGGAGGCCGTCCCGAACGCCGTCGCCACGGCGCCGGCACGGAAATCGCCGAGCTGATTTGCGGTGCCGGTGAACAGCGAATTCACCGCGCTGACCCGGCCGCGCATTTCGTCCGGCGTCTCCACCTGGATCAGGGTCTGGCGGATGACGACGCTGACCATGTCGGCAACGCCGAGGATCGCGAGCACCGCCATCGACAGGAAGAACGACGACGACAGGGCGAAGATGACCGTCATGACGCCGTAGACGGCGACGCAGGAGAACATGATGCGGCCGACGCCACCGCGCAGCGGCGCGCGCGCCAGCATGACCGAGACCGTCAGCGCCCCGACCGCCGGCGCGGCGCGCAGCAAGCCCATGCCCCACGGTCCCGTGCCGTAGACGTCGCGCGCGAAGGCCGGCAACAGCGCCATCGCGCCGCCGAGCAGCACCGCGAAGAGGTCGAGCGAGATGGCGCCGAGGATGATGGGATTGCGCCTGATATAGCCGAAGCCGGCGAACAGCGTGCGAAGCGTGAGAGGTTCGCGTTGCGACGTCGTGCGGGGCGTCTTGATGAAGAACATGCACAGGCTGCCGACGAGGAAGAGCGTGCAGCACAACGCGTAAACGAAAGTCGGCCCGATGAGATACAAAAGCCCGCCCAGCGCCGGTCCGCTGATGGTGGCGGTCTGTTGGGCCGAGGCCAGCGCCGCGATCGCCCGCGTCAGGTGCCGCGGCGCCACGATGACGGGCAGCACGGTCTGGAAGGTCGTACCTTCGAAAGCGCGCGCGGAGCCGAGCACGAAGGCGGCGCCGAAAATCCACTCCTTGGCGACGATGCCGGTCGCGGTCGCCATCACCATCATCAGGGCCGCGATCGCCTCGACGATCTGGGCGAGGCGCAGCACCAGCGAGCGATCGTAACGATCCGCGACCTGGCCGGCGACCACGGCCAGCACGGCGGCCGGCACGAACTGGAACAGGCTGATCAGGCCGAGATCGAACGGGTTCGACGTCAGCCCGTACATCTGCCAGCCGAGCGCGACCCCCAGCATCTGGAACGCGATCATGCTGGAGACCCGGGATATCCACAGCAACAGGACCGCAGGATGGTGCAGGACCGAAAACGGCTCAGCGGTACTCAAAATCCCGGGTCCTCATAGGGTTTCGTATTGAATGTGCTTGGATTTTCGCCCGAATTTGTTCTGCCAAAATGCGCGGTATTATTTTACCAGAGATCGCCGCCATCGCCTGCCGAAATTTCTTTTTAACGCTGAATGAACTTTTGCGCCGTTCGTGCAACTCACATTAAGGGCATGAATCGATTCGTAGAACCGACTGCAAGCAGTGCTGGTCATATCTGAAAAACGGGGAGAAGAACCATGCGCAACACCATGAACGCCGTCGCCGTCGCCGTCGCCGTTGTGGCCCTCGAATTGGTCGGCGCCTTCGTGGTCCACCCGACAATGACCGACGCAGTCATTATGGCATCGGCCGGCACCGCCGACATTCCGTTCGCCCCGCCAGTCGAGGTTCAGCCCGCCCAAAAGCTCGCGGCTTTCTGATTCACCCCGGATGATGGCGAGCGGTCGGGTTCGCGCGCCCCCGCAATTCTTGCCCCCACTCAAGTTGAAAGCGCCCCGATTACCTTCGCCGTGAAAGCCTTGGTCCCCAACGGACCGCCGAGGTCCCGGGTCCGGAGCTCCGGCACCGCGATGGTGGCGTCGAGGGCGTGCATGATGCGCCGGCTGGCCGCCGCGAATTTCGCCCCGCGACCGCGCTCTTCGAGCCACGCCAGCAGCATTGCGGCGGATTCGATCAGCGAGGCCGGGTTGGCGACATCGCGCCCCGCGATATCGGGCGCCGAGCCGTGCTGCGCCTGGGCGACCGCGTATCCGTGGCCGGCATTGAGCGAGGCCCCGATGCCGAGACTGCCGGCGATCTCCGAGGCTTCGTCCGACAGGATGTCGCCGAACATGTTGGTGGTGACGACGACGTCGAATTGGCCTGGGTCGCGGATCAGCAGCGCCGCCATGGCGTCGACAAGACGTTCCTCGCAGGCGATGTCCGGATAGCGCGCCGCCACCCGGCGCGCGCATTCGAGAAAAAATCCGTCGGAAAGCCGCAGCACATTGGCCTTGTGGACAACCGTCACCTTGCGGGGCCGGCGCGCCGCGAGCGAAAACGCCGCCTCGACGATGCGCTCGGACCCTTCCCGCGTGATCTTGCGGATCGCCAGCGCGGTGTCGGGGGTCGGCATGAACTCGCCGGGGCCCGCATGCATGGAGCGGTCGGCGTAGAAGCCCTCGGTGTTCTCGCGCACGATCACGAGATCGATGGGCCGCCCGCATCGCGGCGGCAGTCCTTCGCGCGAGCGCGCCGGCCTGACATTGGCGAACAGGTCGAGCCGCCGGCGCAACTCGCCGGACGGATTGAGGCCGCCCGCGGCGACCGGCGGATATTCGTTGTGCGACACCGGCCCCAGGATGACGCCGTCGGCCCGTCTTGCCTGTTCGACCACGGCGTCCGTGATCGTGGTTCCGGTCGCCTGGAGCGACGCGAAGCCGATCGCGGCCTGTTCAAACGCGAGATCGAGCCCGCACAGCCGGTCGATCGCGCGCAGCACGTCGATCGTCGCGGCGACGATTTCCGGCCCGATCCCGTCGCCCGGCAGAACCAGAAGAGCGGTCGCGCCACCGGGGGATTTTCGGCCGGCCTGTTCGGTCCCGTCTGACAACATCAACTCCGATCAAACGACGCAAGGAACCGCGAGCTTACCGGATTCGCGGGTGAGGCGCCGCTGGTTGCGATCCAAGAGGTTATGCCTATGTTGCTGCCGACCCCGGTAATCCTCTTTCGCCGGGAGCCCCGGAATCGGCGCTACTTCCGATATGGTCACAAGCCGAAGTCGTCAGCCTTTTTGCCGAGGTGCTCCCTAGAACCGCAAGGCGTGAGGGCGTGCCGCCTGAGGCGGCCATTCATCGCGCGCAGTTGAACCCTCCCGCCACCGGCAGAGACCACTAGAGCGCGATCATTTTAGATTGAATCGGATCGCGCTCTAGATTCATTGATTTTGGGCATCACCTTGTCCGAAAATTATGAAATTTTTCGGGATCATGCCCTAAGAGCGGCGGCGATCGGAGAGATGACGCATGCCGGAGCCGTTGAGAAAGCTTGACGCATACGGACGGTTGAAGTGGCTGTGGCGATCCTCGATCGGTACCGGACTTCTCTTCTTACTCATGGCTGCTGTTAGCAGAGACCTTTTCTTTGCTATCGCGGCTATTGGCGTGATCATCACCGGCGTTGCCGACTATGTCGATCATCGCAACCGCCGGCTTTGGTGGGCGCTCGTGGGCATGGGAATCATCCTCGTTGCGGCAGGCATCTACCTCAGCATCAAAAATTACCAATTGGCGGACTTTTTTCACAACATATTCAAACCGTAACTCTGCAATCCCAGAGTGAACGGGAAAATTCAATTCCGTAACGGGCGGCTGAAAAAGTCCCTCGATAGTTATAGGTCGCGATACGTTCTTCCAATCGAGCGCCGGTGCAGTCGACAGCAGACCGCAGTAGTTTGCACGCCGTCGCCGCGTTGCGTCGCTCGGCACTGGAGGAATAAGCTGCGGTGTGGAAGCGGGGTTTGCCGTTTTCAAACTGGAGGGAATCATGAGAAGAACGATGGTTGGCGCGTTGGTGATTTTCGCCGCTTGTACGTTCATCGGCGCCGCCGGCGCTCAGGATCTTGGTCCGCAGGTCAAAAAGCTCGCCGAAGGCATCTACGTCCACACCGGAAGGGGCTTCGAGTCGAACAGCGGTATCATCCTCACGAACGACGGTGTCATCGTGATCGATACCGGACAGAACCCCTACGAGTCTCACAACATCTGGGCGACAGTCCGAAATCTCACCTCCATGCCGGTGCGTCTCGTCATCGACACCGAGCCGCACGCTGATCATACGACCGGCAATTTCATGTTCTCGCCGCCCGCGACTGTCATCGCAGCCGCGGGCGCGGGCGAGTCGATGCGCGCCGCCGAACGCAATGCGCCCGATCGCATACAGCGGCTCGCCGCGATATCTCCGGAGTACAGGGCGGCCCTGGAGGGCTACCGATTCGTCACGCCGCACATCGAGTATCACGACAGGATGACCATCAATCTCGGAGGGCGAACCCTCGAGCTGATCTATCTGAAGGGCGTACACAGCGAAGCCGACACTGCGGTATGGCTACCCAATGAGCGTGTGCTATTCTCGGCGTCTGCCTTCGTGGTCGATCAGATCAATATCCTGCGTCCCTTCGTCACCATTCCGGATATCCTGGCTGCCGGCAAGATGATGAAGGCGCTGAACCCCGAGCACGTGGTTCCGGGGCACGGGACGCCCGGCACGGTGAAGATCTTCGAGGACGGCGAAAAGTATTATGCGCTGCTGCTCGATCGGGTCGGCGCGATGGTGAAGGCGGGCAAGTCGCTCGATGAGATCAAGAAGGACGTCAAGATGCCCGAGTATTCGAGTTGGGGCAGCCAGGATCGTTTCCCGACCAACGTCGAGGCGGCCTACAAGGCCGTGACCGGGAAATAGCGGGTGAGATTGACCGCGAGCGCGCCTATCGGCATGCGCCGATGAGCCGCCCGCAAGATGCAAGACACCATACGTGGCCGGGAGGAAACCCCGGCTACCCGCATTCTCGTAGTCTGCCGTCCGCCGACGTCATGCCGCGCCGGAGATATCCTGCCCTTTGATCGGCAGTGCGCGCAGCCGTTTGCCGGTGGCTGCGAAAATCGCGTTCGTCACCGCGGGTTGGATCATGGTCGCGCCGGGCTCGCCGATGCCGCCCCATCTCTTGCCGGGTGTGGGGGTGATGTAGACTTCGGTCCTGGGCGCGTCTTTGAAGCGCACGACCGGGTAGGTGTCGAAATTGCCCTGCTCGACCCGGCCGTTCTTGACCGTGATCTCGCCGAACAGCGCGGCCGATAGCCCGTAGATCATGCCGCCTTCGAGCTGAGTCTCGACGCCGCGCGGGTTGACCACGACGCCGCAGTCGCAGGCGATCACCACGCGCTCGACCTTGACCTCGCCGTTCGCCACCGCGACCTCGGCGATCATGCCGACGACGGAATCGTAACTTTCGTGGACGGCGACGCCGCGGCCCTTGCCGGCGGGCATCGGTTTGCCCCAGTCGCCCTTCTCGACCAGCACGTCGAGCACCCGCTGGAAATCGGAGCGGTGCGCAAGCAACTCGCGCCGCAGCGCCACGGGATCCTTGCCCGTCGCGTGCGCCATTTCGTCGATGAAGCTTTCCATAAAGAACACGTTCTGGGAGTGGCCAGGCGCGCGCCACGGGCCGAGCGGCACGTGCGTGTTCTTGATGATCGAGGTGACTCGGTAGTTGGGGAACTTGTAGGCGGTGTTGATCAGGCCTTGTGTCGTCTGCGGGTCGAGGCCATCGCGGACTGCCTGCGGGTTCGAACTGCCGGCCGAGTTGCGCATGTCGAGCGCAATCGGCGTGCCGTCGGCCGCAAATCCCGCCTTGAAGCGGATCGCTGCCTGGGTGCGGTAGCGGCCCTGGCGGATTTCCTCTTCACGCGTCCAGATCAGCTTGACCGGCCTGCCGACCGCCTTGGAAACCGCGACGGCCTGCGCGACCTCGTCCGGACGTAGCCGCCGCCCGAACCCGCCGCCCGAAAACGTGTTGTGGATATGGACGTCCTCAGCCTTTACGCCGGACGCTTGCGCCGCAAACGTCAACGCCACATCGGCATTCTGGGTGCCGACCCAGACGTCGACGCGGTCAGCCTGTACGTGCGCGATGGCATTGAGCGGCTCCATTGGCGCATGCGCAATGATCGGCACGTCGTAGGTCGCCTCGACGACCTTGGCAGCCGTCGGCATCGCCGCATCGACATTGCCGTCATGACGCGCCTCCGCCCCCTTTTGGTCGAGCGCGTCAAGATAGGCCTTGCGGAACTGCGCGCTGTCGGTTGAGCCGGAAGCGCCGACCGCCCATTCGATCTTCAGCCTGTCGAGGGCGGCCTGCGCGCGCCAATGCCGGTCGGCGATCACCGCAACGGCGTCCTTCAGCTTGACCACCTGCGAGACGCCGCGGCGGCCCGCGATCGCGCGTTCGTCGACCGACTTGACCGTGCCGCCGAACACCGGGCAGGCGATGATCGCCGCCTGCACCATGTTGGGCACCTCAAGGTCGATGCCGTACTTTGCGGTGCCGTTGATCTTGAGCGGCACGTCGAGCCGCGCGAGCCTTTTGCCGATGAACTTGAACTGATCCGACTTCTTGATCGCGGGTTCCTTGTCGAGCTTGATCGCGGCTGCCTCGACCGCCAGCTCGCCGTATCGGAACGTGCGGCCGGTCGGCTTATGCGTGACCCTGCTGATCGCCGCCGCGCAGTCGGATGCAGGCACGTTCCAGCGCTTTGCCGCCGCCGCGACGAGCCGTTCGCGCGCGCTCGCCCCGGCCTGCTGGACCATCTCGCCGGTCTCGCGCACGGCGTGGCTCCCTCCGGTGCTCAAGCTGCCGTAGACCTTGTTGTCTCTGAGATTGCGGTTGGCCGAGGCGTATTCCGGTTTCACGAAGGCCCAATCGCATTCGAGCTCTTCGGTGAGGATCTGCGGCAAAGCCGTGAAGGAGCCCTGGCCCATCTCGGCGCGTCCATAGCGGATGATCACGCTGTCATCGGGATTGATCACGACCCAGGCGTTGATCTCGCCGGCGTGCGGAAGGTCGTCGCTCCAGGGGCGCACCCCCAAGGTTGCCGCCTCGGCGTGGCCGCCGGTGCCAATGCCGAGCGCGAAACCGCCGGCCGCGGTGAGCGAGGTAGCGATGAACTGGCGGCGGGAGATTTGATTCATGATCGTCATGGCTGTTCTCCTGCTCAAATCTTCATCAGCGCGGCGGCGCGATGAACCGCGCGGCGCAGCCGCTCATAAGTGCCACAACGACATATGTTGGTGAGGTTGGCGTCGATGTCGGCATCGGTCGGATTGGGAGTGGTCTTGAGGTAGGCAACTGTCGCCATGATCTGGCCAGACTGGCAGTAACCGCACTGCGGCACTTCTTCGGTGAGCCAGGCCTGTTGCACCGGATGCCGGCTGTCGGGCGAGAGCCCCTCGATGGTTGTGACCTCGGCGCCGTCGATGGTGCCGATCGGCGTGACGCAGGAGCGCACCGCCTCGCCGTTGATATGCACGGTGCAGGCGCCGCACTGGGCAATGCCGCAGCCGAACTTGGTACCGGTCAGTCCGATCTCCTCTCGCAAGACCCAGAGGAGCGGCATCTCGTCCTCGATATCGAGCTGATGGGAGGTCCCGTTGACTTTAAGTGTGATCATGACGCTGTTCCGCTGCGCTGGGGTTCGGAGACAGCCGGTCTGCGCCGAGCCGGACTGCCTGTTGATTTACGGCCGACTTTGCCGCGCGGCCGTGGTGGGGCATAGATTCGCGGGCGGCCTCGGGCGATGCAGAATTATGATGTTGCCAGCTTCGAGGCTCGCCTTCTTGGCCGGGATTTCCGGACCATCTCCCAAATTCACGCAATGGTAGGCGTTTTCTGAACCGGTTGGAAGGTCAGGTGCGAGGTCTCACGCTGGCGTTGGCGGATGCCGATCGGGCATGCGGCAAGTTGGTCGCCCTGTACAAGGCAGCGCTACCTGACGGTCATGAACATCAACAACACTGAGGCTGACAGCACCTGACGCATGGCTTAGATTGCGAAGCGCCGGGAAGACAAAAAGCAGCGGGTTGCCGTTCCCGCTGGCCGCCGCCCCGGCGAGTGCGCTTTTTTAACAAACGAGCTTGTTCGGGAGGATTCCATGTCGATTCGTATCGTGCCCGCCATCCTGGCGGCGGCTGTGTCCGTGGCCTTCGGTTTTCCGTCGGCCAACGCCCAACAGCCTCAGAAGCCGCAGCCGCCGCAATCGCTGCGTCTCTATGTTCTCGACTGCGGCATTATCACCCCCGCCAACGTCGACGCGTTCGGCTTGAAGCCGAGCGAAATGGTGGAGACAAAGATGGTCACGCCTTGCTTCCTGATCGCTCACCCGCGCGGAAGCCTGATCTGGGATACCGGCGAAATTTCCGACAGCGCCTTCAAGGATGGCGTCTCGCCCCAGAAGTTGAACGCCTTCACGGTCGACCGCCCGCTGCTCCCGCAGCTCGCCGCGATCGGCTACACCCCGGCCAACATCACTTATCTGGCGCTCTCCCACTATCATCTCGATCACGTCGCCAACGCCAGCCTGTTCGCCGGTTCCACCTGGATCGTGCAGAAGGGCGACCGGGACCCGATCCTCGCCCCGCGGCCGGCTGGGCCACCCGTAATGGGCGGCGTGCCGGACCCGAAAAATTTCGAGGGCCTGGCCAACAGCAAAACGATTGTGCTGAACGGCGAGGATCATGACGTGTTCGGCGATGGCACCGTGGTCATCAAGTCGACGCCGGGTCACACGCCCGGGCACCAGGCCCTGTTTCTCAAGCTCGCCAACACCGGGAACGTCCTATTGTCGGGCGATCTCTATCACTATCCGGAAGAGATCACGTACAAGAAAATCCCGTCATTCGACTCCAACAAGGAGCAGACCGCGAAGAGCCGCGAGGTGATCGAAGAATTCGTGAAACAGAACCACGCGCAATTGTGGATTCAGCACGACTACACCAGCGGGATTAAGCGGAAGATGGCTCCTGCGTTTTACGACTGAGCGGGTCTTGCCGGAATGGGACCGATCTAATGGACCCACTGCGGTGTCATTCCCCGCTAAAGCGGGGAATGACAGGAGAGGTTAGCGGCGGAACGTCGGCTCTATTCGACCGGCAGTCGCTCTCTTTTCCCCCTACGTGGACGCCGATGATTTGGTGCGGCTCGCGCTTATAGGGCAGGTCGAGAGGTGACGAATGGTCCACATTCCTAAAAAGCTGGGTCGCCGATGCGTCGTCGTCGTCGGTGCGACAGCACTTTGTTTCGCCCTCGTAGCTTTGGGATTTCCCGCCCAGTCGCAAAGCCCTGACGAGCCACGGTATGCGCCAGGCGGCGACCTCCTCCTGCCGAACGGATTCGACACGTGGGTTTTCGTCGGCTCCAACCTCGGCTTGTCTTACACGCCCGATGCCGCGGCGGCGGCTTCTGCGCCGCCTCCGCGCGCACCCAGACAACAATTTCACAACGTTTCTATCAACAAGGCGGCATACGATTATTTCTTGGCAAATGGTCTGTTTCCCGACGGGACGGTTCTGGTGATGCAGGTTTTCGACGCTGCCGACAAGGAGCCGAAGGGCATTCTTGCGAGCGGCGTTTTCAACGGTCGCAGGGTCGGCCTTGAGGTCGCCGTGAAGGACGCGTCTCGGCCGGACGGCAAGACCACGCCGTGGGCCTATTACAATTTCACGGACCCCTCAGATCGGTCCAAAGTGCTTGCCTCGGCGACTGCGTATCCCGATGAAGTCTGTGCGAATTGCCATCAGCATCATGCCAGCATCGATAATGTTTGGGTTCAATTCTATCCGGCTCTGCGAGACAGAAAGCCGTAGCTCTTAGCTTTGGTCGTCGAGCCGGCAGAGAGAAGCCGGACTCGGGCGTAAAGCCGAGTCCTCTGAGGTTTTGCTGTGGTGGAGCCGAGGGGATTTGAACCCCTGACCTCCGCAGTGCGATTGCGGCGCTCTCCCAACTGAGCTACGGCCCCTGCCGGCCCGCCGGGCGCATGTCGCCACGGGCTGTCGCGCAAGTTGGCGCCATTTACTGGCCCGGTCCGGGCAGTGTCAAGGATCGCTTCGCGGCCGGTCTCCGCGTCCCTGCGCGGCGTCGCGGACAAGTGCCGCGCTAAGGCGCCGGATTGAGCGCGCCATTGTCCGGCGCCTTGGGGCGGCTACGCAGGCGCCGGCGCTGGGTGGCGGCGCGTTTCATGGTGCCGTTTTGGGCCTTGCGCAGGTGCTTGCGCACCCGGCTTTTGGCGCCGGCGAGCGAACCAGTTTGAAGCGGCTCCTCGCTTTCGGCCTGCCGCAAGGGCAGGTCGGCCCAGTGCATCTGCTTGTAATCGAACCCGAACAGGATGGTGGGTTTCACCACGTCGAAATAGGGCGAGATGTCGAAATCGCGCGGTGCGTAGAGCGAGGAGTGGCGGATTTCCAGGATATCGCGCCGCGCCTTGCGGCTGGTCATCTGGGTCACGCGCGGCAGGATCGGATAGCGCACCGATTCGAACGCCTGTGCGATCAGGGCCGAGCAGATGATCCGGGTCGGGTCACCGGAGCCCAGCGTCATCATGCGCCGGCGAAAGCGATGGGGTATCGGCAACGGCATGAAGTAGCGCAGGAGATCGAAGATGTTCTTGATGTCGTAATCGAGCCCGATGCGTTCGATGGCGTAGCGGCACACCTTGTCCTGGTCTTCCGCCGTCAGGCCGACCGGGCGGCACACGCGGGTATGGAACTTGAAATATTTGGACAGCGGCACCGACACCACGCCTTCGCCGATATTGGCTTCGATCAGCACGTGCGGCTCACCGTTGTCGGCCTTGTCCATCACCGGGCCGACATAAAGCGCCGCATGAGACCAGGTCGATTGGGTGAGGTACTTGATGACGCCGGCAACGTGGTTGTTGCCTTCGACCAGCAGCACGTCGCCGCGCTTGAGCGTGCGCGCAAGCGCGGTGGGATCGCTCGGGGTGAACGGCTCGTAGCCGGTGGCCGGCTTGTCCAGGTAGGCGGCCAGCATCCGGCCGATGCGGCTTTGAATCCAGTTCATAACGTTTCCCGCCGGAGCGCGCGTTCGAGGCCGCGCGTCTTATGATTGATACAAATTATCACAACAGTCATTGCGATTTGGTTCATGGTGCGCACGCGGGCGCAGTCGCCGCAGTGCAGCGAATTGCGAACCGGCAACCATTGGGGCATGGTGCGGATGTTCAATTTGCAACCTTCCGGGTTCATGCGTTAGCAACCGATTGACCATGCCTGTCCTCAGCCGCCGCCGGTTTCTCGCCGCCTCGGCCGCTTCGGCGGCCCTCGTGGCCGCGCCCGCGCGCGGTGCCCAATTTGCGGGCGACGTCGATATCGCGGTTATCGGGGCGGGCGCTGCCGGCATTGCGGCGGCGCGGCGGCTCGCCGGCACCAAGGCGCGCATCGCACTGATCGAGGCGTCCGGACGGCTCGGCGGCCGCTGCCTCACCGATACGGCCATGTTCGGGGTGCCGCATGATATCGGGGCGCACTGGATTCATCAGCCCGACCTCAATCCGATCTCCCCGCTCGCCACCAGATCGGGCTTCGACATCTATCCGGCCCCGCCCGGCCAGCGGGTGCGGATCGGCCGCCGCTATGCCCGCGAGAGCGAGATGGAGGATTACCTCACCGCGATCGTGCGGGCGAACCGCGCGATCGGCGACGCCGGCCGCGGCAAGCTCGACGTCTCCGCCGCCCAGGCGCTGCCGAAGGATTTCGCCGACTGGCAGCGCACCGTGGAATTCGTGCTGGGCCCGTTCGGCTGCGCCAAGGACCTTGACGAGGTGTCGGCCGCGGATTTCGCCCATGCGGCCGAGCGCGATGTCGACAACTTCTGCCGACAGGGCTTGGGTGCGCTGATCGCCAAGCTCGGTCAAGGCCTGCCGGCGCAACTGTCCAACCCGGCCTCCCGCATCGAGTGGGGTGGCCGCAGCGGTGTCGATATCGAAACCGCCAGGGGGCGCCTGTCGGCGCGCGCCGTCATCGTGACGGTCTCGACCGGCGTGCTCATGAGCGACAAGCTCAAGTTCGTCCCGGACCTGCCGCGCCGTCAGCTTGACGCCATCGACAAGCTCAAGCTCGGCAGCTACGACCACATCGCGCTCGAATTGCCCGGTAATCCACTCGCCTTGCAGAACGACGAGATGGTGTTCGAGAAGGCGGAGTCGGTGCGCACCGCCGCCATCCTGGCCAATCTCTCCGGTTCGACGCTGTGTACCGTGGATGTCGCCGGAAAATTCGGCCGCGATCTTGCGGCATCGGGCGACAAGGCCATGGTGGCGTTCGCGCTCGACTGGCTCGCGGGCCTTTACGGCGGCGATGTCAAAAAGGCGGTCAAGCGCACCCACGCCACCCAGTGGAACAACGATCCGTGGACGCTCGGTGCGTTTTCGGCGGCGTCGCCGGGCGGACAATGGGCCCGCACCGCGCTTGTCGAGCCGCTGCGCGACCGCATTTTCTTCGCCGGCGAAGCGACCCACGAAACCCTATGGGGCACGGTGGGCGGCGCGTGGTCGTCGGGCGAGCGGGCCGCCGACCAGGCCCTGAAGAAGCTCGGCTTCATCGCCGAACCGCCGGAGCCGAAGCGCCCGGCCCCGGAGCCGAAACGGCGAAAGTGAGGGGGGCGATCCACGCACGTAACACCCGTCATTCCGGGGCGCGCTTTTCGCGCGAACCCGGAATCGTGCGTCTGCGATGTTGCTTGGTCAGGAGGTGAAAGTCCAACCCATGTGAGGTCACGCCACATG
>Ga0116129_1001231_pt1 | contig 14383 bp, 13 predicted proteins | sample June2015DPH_17_2_FD_89732 | JGI IMG/M metagenome (GOLD analysis project Ga0116129, IMG submission 89732) | Peatland microbial communities from SPRUCE experiment site at the Marcell Experimental Forest, Minnesota, USA - June2015DPH_17_10 | ecosystem: Environmental > Terrestrial > Soil > Wetlands...
CGAGAAGCAGGTTCTGTTCAGCGCGCCGATAAAGCAGGCCGACGACGGGTTCAAGTCTAATCACCTCCTCAAGGATTGCGATTCGATCGATTTCATCACCGTTCAGGAACCGCATCCGCAAATCCATGCGGTCAAATAAATGCCAGGCAGCTACAACGATCAGTTCGCGGGTGGTTGCGACGCCCGCTGCGCCGTAGGTTATGCACTCGATAAGAATTTCCCAGTTGGTGTAGCCTTGATCAATCAGATGCGAGATGATGTCTTGCCGCTGCGCCAGCCTGCGCGATCTAATCGCAGGCATCACGTCGCAAAAGAAAAACCGTAGCATTCGATATAGGGCAAGACCCATTCTTGTGAGGCTCGCCAGTCTTCCGGAGCTCTGCTCTTTGTTGCAGAAGCTACTTAACCGATTTGCCAAACCAGGGCTCCAACGATCGGCCAGTCCAACTATCTCGGCGGTCACCGCGACAGATAACTCCAGGCCGAGCGAATCGAGCTGGGCGCGGCCTGTCGAACGCAAGTCCTTCATCAATCGCTGGCTCTGCTCCAGCATGAGCTGACGGTAACGAGTAGCGACGACCTTGGGAGCAAAGAAGCGCGCCGTAGCACTCCTTTGTTTCCGATGAGCGTCTCCCTCCTGAAAGAGGACAGGCGCATGGCCACGTTTTGTGAAGCGATTTGCAATCTCGGCCATAAATCCAGCTTGACGGAGACCATCGCTCCGAAGAATTTGGCGGGCAAGTTGGATGCCACGAATTCTGACCACTTCGTTGGACATTCGTTCAAATGGAGCGTGGTTTTCCTCACTCCTGAGGAACGAGGTTTTTTGATCATCTTGACGGTCTGGCTGGGGCACTGAGGAGATGTTCCTGCATCCTCACGAATAAGGCCGGTTATCCGAGCGGTGTTTCCGCAAAGTCGGAAACCACTAACGAACGCGGCCTCACGTGACTCCTGATTTCGGTGAGAACTGGGTCCTGGGCTATCCGTGACTCTCAAGGCGGCTTCGCAAAAAATCGCTTTGCCCGGCTTGGCATGATAGAAACTATACTGTATCGTTTATATAACGCGTGGCCATCGTGCTGACAAGTGAGACAGCGTACCAAGGGAGTGAATGACGCCGACGGATGCCATGCATGGGCGTGAGGCAGTCACCTTCGCGACCGGAAGTTTCGAGGGCTTAGAAACGGGTAGGCGACGATGCGTTTCGTCTATCTTTCGGCATGGTCGCCAGCGTCGCCAGGCGCAGTCATGCCACCGCTCGCTGCCGACCCCTGCCGATACCTTGGAGAAATCGTTCAATCATGTTGCCAGCCGACCAGAAAAAAGACCGCTGCGCTGAACGCCATCTGCCCTTCGAGTGTACCGCGTTGCTGCTGCAGGGGGGTGGCGCTCTTGGAGCTTACCAGGCTGGCGTATATGAGGCATTGGCACAATCCGGTATCCATCCGGACTGGGTAGCGGGCATCTCGATCGGGGCCATCAATTCGGCCCTTATCGCAGGCAACCCGCCGGAAAGGCGCGTTGAAAAGCTGCGCGAGTTCTGGGAGCGCGTTACCTCCGACGTCTTTGGGAGTTGGACGCAGGATTTTCTGACGCCTCTGGTGAAGGGAGACTGGGGCCGAGGAATCATGAACCAGATGAGCGCCAATTCAGCCATGTTGAGCGGCGCGCCCGGATTTTTCGTGCCGCGGCTTCCGTCTCCCTGGCTTCATCCGACGGGATCGATCGAAGCGACCAGCCTGTATGATACGTCCGCGCTAAGAAGCACGCTCGAAAGCCTTGTCGATTTTGACCGCATCAACGCTCGGGAAATGAGGTTCAGCGTCGGCGCGGTCAACGTGCGGAGCGGCAATTTCGTTTATTTTGACTCGACCACCCATGTGATCCGGCCCGAGCATGTTATGGCAAGCGGCGCATTGCCGCCGGCCTTTGCTGCCGTCGAAATCGACGGCGAACGTTATTGGGATGGCGGCCTAATCTCAAATACCCCGTTGCAATGGGTGCTGGACAGCACTCCGCGCCAGGACACGCTGGCGTTCCAGGTCGATCTTTGGAGCGCACGGGGAGATTTTCCCGGCAACATGGCTGAAGTCGAAACGCGACAAAAAGAGATCCAATATTCGAGCCGCACCCGAGCCAACACGGACCAGTTCAAGCGTGCACAGAGGGTACGCAACACCGTCGCCGCCTTGCTTGAGAGCCTGCCTGAAAATCTGAAGGACGAACCCAACGCGAAACTGCTCGCCTCCATCGCCGACCGCAAGGTCTACAACATGGTACACCTGATCTATCGGGCCAAGAATTATGAGGGAAACTCGAAAGACTATGAGTTCTCGCGCTCAAGCATGGAGACACATTGGCGCGCCGGTTACCACGATACGGTGCGGACGCTACGGCATCCCAATGTTCTGAAACGACCTGCCAATCACGAAGGCGTCGCGGTTTTCGACCTGGAGCGGGACGGTCGCGACTAGGGACAAAACGACAAGTCACTGCATCGGCGAAACCGGGAAGCCATCTGTCCGACGCAATCAACTCGCACTCACGAGCGTCTCACCTCACGCTGGAACACGTCCAGGCAATGGGCTTTCGTGCGCACAAACTCCGGCTCGGACAGCGTCGTCAGGTTACGTGGCCGCGGGGCGGCGACGGGAGTGAAGTCGGCCACCCGCGCCGGATATCGCGAGAGCAGCAGCACCCGATCGGCAAGATAAACCGCTTCCTCAAGATCGTGTGACACGAGGAGCATCGTCGTGCCGCTCTCCATGAAGAGACGCTGCAGTTGCTCCCGCATGAACAGCGTCATTTCATAATCGAGCGCGGAGAACGGCTCGTCTAAAAAGAGGATCTCCGGCTCAACCACTAGCGCCCGCATGATTGAGATGAGCTGCTGTTGTCCGCCGGACATCTGATACGGGAAGAGACTGAGGTTCAGCTTTATTCCGAGACGCTCGACGAGTTTTTCCGTTCGGGCGCGCCGCTCTTCGGTCGGTACCTTCATGATCTTCAACGGATAGCCGATATTGTCCAAAGCGCTCATCCAGGGAAATAGCGCCTCGCGGTAATTCTGGAACACGTATCCAAATTTGATCTCTTTGAGCAGCATGCCGTCGAACAGGATTTGGCCGGCGTCGGCCGGGATCAGCCCGGCAATGATGTTGATCAGGGTGCTTTTTCCGCAGCCGTTCGGCCCGAATATCGAGATCAGCTCGCCCCTCGGAATGTCGAGATCGAACTTGTCGTAGATCACTGTGTTATCGAACCGTTTGCTCAACCCGCGGATGGTGACGTGCGGCCGCCGGTCAGCGACGTGTGGCGGATGCGTCATTTGCTGGCTGGTTTGCCCAGAACTTGGGGCGTTCTGCACCGCGGTCACCACTGTTCTCTCTCTGGTTCGGCCACTGTTCTTGCTGGAGCAAGACTCATGCCTTTCCCCGAGCCAATCAGGCCGCAACAGGGGACTGCCGGCATCATTCCCTGCATCCCTTTGCGGTTTTGATTGAGCTTGATCCAGGCCGGAACTATGTTGCCTTGCCCCGAGGAGCGGTTTTTGATCTTCTTGGACCATCAGGTTGGAGAACGTTATTATGAATGTCCGTCCCTCATTCAAAGTTCAGGTTCAGAATCTCGAAACCGCAGCGTTCGCGCCGTTCGGAGAGATTATCGAGGCGCGCCGATCCGCGGGGCAGTTCGCGAACAACCCTTACGATCCGGAGACAAGTCCGGAAGAACCCAAACTGACGTTGACAAACGGGACGCCCAGATTGTGGATCATGCATCTTAGCCATCGCGGCGTTGTGTTCAAGAGCTTGGCTCGGCATCGTCGCACCAGCCAATGCCTCGGCTCGCTGCAAGGCAAAGAATGGTTCATCGGCGTTGCTCCGCCAAACGACTTTGCTGATGGAACGAAGCCGGAGCTTGATCGCATTGCCGCCTTCCGTATTCCCGGGGACTGCGTGATCAAGCTCCATGTCGGCACCTGGCACGCAGGCCCGCATTTCGTTCACGAGGAGTGCCTATTTTTTAATCTGGAGAACCTGGACACCAATAAAAAGGACTTCGACACGGCTGATCTGCCGGGCGAATTCGAGATGGTTTCCTGACCTGTCAGGGATTTACGACGTTATTTGCCGCCCCAGTGCACGAACCTCTTTTCGATCGAGAGGAATATCCAATTCAACGTGTAGCCGAGGGCGCCTGCCGCGAAGATGGTCGCGTACATGGTTGGCATGTCAAAACTCATCTGCGAGTCGATGAGCCGACGGCCAAGGCCGTCACTTGAACCGATGAACATTTCCGCAACGATGACGATGACGAGCGATACCGACACACCGTTGCGCATTCCGACGAAAATCTGCGGAAGCGACTCCCACGCATAGACATCGAAGAGCACGCGTACCTTCGATGCACCCATGACCCGCGCGGCGAGCACGCGCGTTTTGCGTGAATTGATGACCCCGTAGGCGACGTTGAAAAGGATAACAAGGCTCGCGCCAAATGCGGCGACCGCGATCTTGGTCTTGTCGCCCACGCCGAACAGCACCAGAAATAGCGGAAACATGGCCGAGGTGGGCGTGGAGCGGAAGAAGTCGACCACGAATTCAAGCGAACGATAGATATCCTCATTCGAGCCGAGAATAATGCCCAGCGGAATGGCGATAAGGCACCCAATCGCGAGTGCCGCGGTCGTACGCCAGATCGTGACCTCGAAATCATAAAGTAAATTCTGATTGGCAAACGCGTCGACCAAGGCCAGCACGGCTTTCCATGGCGACGGCAACAGCACCGGATCAAATAGCTCAGCGGCGGAGAGACCCCACCAGGCACCGAGAAGCGCGATCACGCCCAGGAACGGCCGCGCGGCCCGTAAAATACGCTTGAGCTTCATGAGTGCCTTTCCTGGCCGTTCGCGGTCGAAATACCTTGATCAGGTGGCATCCGCGCGCTTGCCGTCAGAGCTGTCACTTGTCGAGTGTCACCAGATATTTTGTGACATCCACTTGTCCCTTGACGATGCCCTGAGCGGTCGCAAAGTCCATGTACTTCTGAAAATCCGCCATGTTCTGCGTGGTGACCTGATCGGCCATGACGAATTTTGGCAATCCGACCTTCATCACCAGTTCGGGCGGCACTGAGGTGTTGGCCTTGAGAGCCTCACGCGTGCTCGGATCCCTGTCGATTGTTTCAATCGCCTTGCGCCAGGCGATCGCATAGCGGCGGGCGACGTCGGGCCTCTCTCTGGCGAATTTGGTCGTGATGGCTCCGCCCGCGGCAAACACCATCGCGTCCTTGCGACCGAGGATGTAGGTCGCGATCACGCCGCCTTCCAGCTCGGCGGCCCCGCCATTCGCCTTCAACATCGTTCCGGCCGGTTCAAGCGTGAAGCCGGCATCAAACGTACCTGCTGTCATCGCGCTGACGTGAAGATTCAGCGCCAGGTCGGTCATGGTGTAGTCCTTGCCTTCTTCCAATCCGTTGGCCTTCAGCACGGCCTTCGCAAAAGCCACGTTGGCCGGACCGGAAGCCGACATGATTTTCGTCGCCTTGCCCTTCAGATCCTTGATCGAGCTCGCGTCGAGTCCTTTGCGCACGACAAAGGTCTCTTGCCGGTTCTGCTCGTTCTGGCCGTTGATGGAAAGATAAAGAATAGTATTTTTCGTCATCAGGTTGACGTTGAAAGCCTCAGTGGTGACGAGCGCGGACGCAGTCTCCAGGTCGCCCGAAAGAAAGCTCTGAATGATCAAAGTACTGGAAGCCAATCGCGTCGGAACCGGCTCGATTCCCTGCTCGGCAAAATAGCCGCGCTCAACTGCCACGAAAAACGGAAGCGCCGACGATACCGGGAAGACGCCGACTTTTACCTGGTCGGCAGCTTTCGCGGTCGTCGCCAGCACAACCAATAAAGCCGCCAGGAGTGAAGCGAAGACGCCGCCGAAGCCTGGTTTGAAATCGCGAGGCATAATTTCCCTTTGATCGAGGTGAAACATGAAAAAGGGCAGTCGTCGGCGACTAATGCCTCTTTAGTGAAGCGGAGTTCAACATAAAATAAGGAAACCGCAAAGCATCAGACGGAGGCAGTGTAGGGGATTTTTTGACCAATTTTCTTGGGGAGCGAAGGTTGCCACGGCCAGGGAGGGTATTTGTCTACGCATGCGTGGCCTTCGGGGAAGCCGGCCGCTTCGAAGTTCAGCGCACGAATTCGAGGAGTAAACTACGCTTCCCTGACTTTGTTTTTTACCAAGGGCTGCTTGAGGTCCGACAGATTGGCGCTGGTCTTGTTAGCGCTGGTCTTGGATATATCCAGGAACAGGAGCGCCACGACCCCGATGCCCATCTGCAGGGTTTCGATGATCAGCGCGCCGTCGCCCCAGCCATAGGCGCCCTTGAGCTGAGCGAAAATGTAACCGGAGAAGGCCGCTGACATATAGAAAACACAGACAAACAACCCGGACGCGCGGCCGGCAATCTTGGCACGCACGGCACGCTGCATCAGCGAGTAGCCATTGACGTAGATGATGCCGCTGACCGCCATGCCCATGACGAAAGACAGGGCTTCCTGCGTTTCCACGGTCGTGGCGACGTTGAAAATCGCGTAGCCGCTGGCGGCGGTGAGCACCATAGCGAAAATTTGAAGGTACTTCTGGCTAACTCGGTCGGCAAGGAAGCCGAACGGAATGGCCATCAGGGCGCCGACGCCATACATGCTGGCCGCAGCCGCGGTCTCGGGCTTGGTGAAGTGCAGCATGGAGTCGAGGAAGGTCGGATAGAGACCGAGATAGGCGAAGTTAGCGAGGCCGCTGCAGATTGTTGCAATCGCCAGAAACAGGGTGTTGCGGTTGATCAGGCTGTCGGGGATATGCTGTTCGTTGGCTGCATCCTGTTCAGTGACAAGACCGACTTGCTCGGTAAAGCGCTTTGAGATGAACATCGCCACGACCGCGCCAACGAGGCCGACGACGCCGAAGACGTAAAGCGGAACGCGCCAGCTATCATAGGCGACCATCAGCGCGCTGCCCCAGCGCGGGGCGATGAAGGCTCCCACACCATAAGCCACGTTCAGCATCGCCATTGCGAGCGTGCGGTTCTTGACGAAGTAGGCGCCGGCGAGCGTGAAAATCGCCATGTTCTGCAGTGCCTCGCCGACACCGGAGACGGCGCGATAGGCCGCCATGTCCCAGAAGCCGATCGAGGTCGCGGTCAGGATCGTGCAAATGGAGTAGATGACGATGCCGAGCACGGCCACGGCCTTGCGCGACATCTTGTCGAACAGGTAGCCGCCCGGAATTCCGGTGAGGCCCAGGCCCAGGGTGAAGATTGTTGCCAGCAATCCGCCATTGGACAGCGCGAAGTTGTATTCTTTCGCCACAGCCGGCAACAGCACCGGGAAGACGATACGATCCATGGCATTGACGCAATAGGTCGCGCAGATCAGGAGCAGCGAGATCACTGCCATCCGGTTTGATAGGCGAGGCAAACGCTGCATGATCGAAAATGCTCCTGAGAGATGTGTTGAAGGCAACTGAATAGTTCGCGTTGACCGTGATCGGACGGCGCTGGCGCAGGCAAACCAAAGACGATTATGCGTGCCCCGATACGGGATGTGTTACTGGATATGCTCGCTTGCGAAGTCGCGACATGTTAGCTCTCGACCGCTGCAATGCACTCGATCTCAACCTTCAATCCAAAACTTAGCTGCGCACCGCACACGGTTCGGGCTGGCGGATTTTCAGGAAAGAACTTCTTGAATACTTCGTTCACGTTCTGAAACTCGAGCATGTCGTAAATGAAGACTGTCATCTTGATAACGCTCTTTAGAGACGAGTTTCCGGACTCCAGAAGATGCTTCATATTTTCCAGGATTTGAGTCGTCTCCATCGTGAGCGTGCCTTGTTTGTGCTCTCCGGTCTCCGGATCGGTGGAAACCATCCCGGAAAGGAACAGAAGGTCTCCGCAACGAACTGCAGGCGAGTGCGGCAATCCCCGGTTCTTGGACACGTTGAGATTGGGATTCTTTGGTTCAACAATTTCTCTGAGCATTGCCATACTGGTCCTCTATTGCGCCGCAACCACATCAAGCTGGACTTTGAAGCCGCTTTCGATGACCACCTGCCGAACCATACGAGCCGGAGGTTCATGCGTGAAATATTGTCTGTAAACGCGATTGAGTACGTCGTACTCGATGCGATTGTAGATGAGAGCGTGCACTTGCAGGACGCGGTGCAAACCCGAGCCATTTCCTTCCAGCAGGATCTTTAGGTTTTGGAGAATGCGGTGGGTCTCACTGGTGACCGTCCCGTGCTCTCGTTCTCCGGTGTCCGGATTAACCGCGACCATTCCGGAGCAGAAGATCAGACCTCCGCATCGGATTGCCGCCGATTGCGGATAGCCAAACATGCGCGCGAAATCCAGGCCAGGCGCAATCGGATCAAGGATGGATAGAGAAAGCACTTATAGCCTCCGTTCATTACTCGACAGCCATGACCCGGAGGGATAGGCATCAATACGTTATGACTCAAAGGATTAACGTCGTCGGCCAGCTGGTCGCGACGTCGCTGACGGCATCGCTGCCAGCCGCGGGTTTGACTCGGTGAGGGAGAGAGGAGCAGCCGCTGGGGCTGGCGTCAACTGCTACTGCGCTTGGATTCCCGCGGCGCGTGCGACGTCGGTCCAGCGCCTGACCTCGCGTGTGAAGAACGCCTCGAAGGCCGCCGGATCGGTCGCCATTGGCTCGACCGCCATCGCTGCGATGCGCTGCTTCGTATCATCGAGTGCCATGCCCTTCGCAATCGCTTGGTAGAGCGTGTCGATGATCGCCGCCGGCGTGCCGCTGCGCACGAGCACGCCTTGCCACGCCTGCACCTCGAGGTCGTTGCCGTAGCCGAGTTCGCCAATCGCTGGCACATCGGGGAAGCTCGACAGCCGCTTGTTCGACATCACCGCAAGCGCGCGCAGCTTGCCGTCGGCGACGTAGGAATGCGTCGTCGGCGCCGGCGTATCCCACATCAGCTCGACGTCGCCTGAGAACAACGACTGCACCGTCTGCGCGCCGCCGCGATAGGGCACGTGCACGAGCTCGATGCCGACTTTGCGCGCGAACAGCTCGGCGCCGAGATGAGCCGAGGAGCCGACGCCGCCGGAGGCATAGGTCACCGTGCCCGGCTGTGCCTTCGCCGCCGCCACCACGTCGGCGACGCTGTGATAGGGCGACTTCTCCGACGCGAACAGGAAGAGGGGCACGCTTGCGATCTGCGACACCGCGGTAAAATCCCCGATCGTATCGTAGTTGAGTTTCATCAGCGCCGGCGCGACTGCGTGCGAGAACACGCCGAACAGCAGCGTATGGCCGTCGGCCGGTGCCTGCACTACGGCGTTCGCAGCGATGCTGCCGCTGCCGCCGGGCCGGTTCTCGATGATGACGCTCTGGCCGAGGGTCGGGCCGATCGCCTGGGCGACAACGCGGGCGATGGTGTCGACCGTGCCGCCGGCGCCGAAGCCGACCATGATGCGGATCGTCCGCTCGGGAAAGGCCGCGCGCACCATGCGCGGCGCGGCGAGGAGCGCGGCACCGCCTGCGGTGAGACCGGCGAACGTGCGTCGCGTGATGGCGCTCATGTTTAGGACGTTCCCGTGAACTCGATGACGTGCACGCCGCGCTGTCGGTCCGTCAGGTAGATGAGGCCCCGCTTGTCCATCGTCACGTCGTTGGAGGACGCGAACTCGCTGCCGGGCGGCGGATCGGGCTTGTAGAAGCCGATCTCGCGCGGCCGGAACGGATCGGCGATGTCAACCACCCGCAGCCCCTGGGCGAACCAGGCGAAGGGGATGACCGTGTCGGTGAACACTTCCGAGGGTTGATGGCAGCCCATCATCTTCGGCTGCGGCGCGCCGTCCTTGTCGAGTCCCTCGACGTCGAAGGTCGCGATGGGCATCGGCTGGCGCTCGTCGGTGATGTCGTAGATCCACGAGAATGCGGGCGGCGAGGGGCGCAGCTTCGCCACGTCCTCATCCGCGACCACCATGATGCGCCGGCCGCGCAGCGGTTGCGGGATCGGCAGGCAAGTGTGCGTTGGATGCGGATGCGCCGGGCTCGAATTCATCGCCGAGACGAGGCGCGGACGCGCGAGGTCGGCGATGTCGAGGATGAAGAAGCCGTGGTGCCAATAGGAGACGTAAAGCCGGTCCCCCATGCGCAGCGGGTGATGGCAGCGCGGCTTCACGTAATTACCCCACGGATACTCTTCGCCGCCGGCCGTGTGCTGGCCGGGGATCCACCAGCGCCCCGCCTCCTGCGGACTGGCCGGGTCCTTGAGGTCGAGGATCATCACGAAATTGCCGACGAACCCGTCGGCGGTCGGCGAGATGTAGGCGTAGCGGCCGTCGAAATCGAAGCGGTGCACGCCGCTGCCGCCGGTGCGCCACTTGTGGATCAGCCTCGGCCGCGACGGCGTCGAGACGTCGTAGATGCCGAGCCCGCCGCCGAAGGCCGGATCTCCGTCCTCGCCCTGCTTCTCGTGGTTGACGATCATCAGCCCGTCGCGGGCGCGCACCTTATGCGAATGAAAACCCGCCGGCAGTTCGATATGGGCGAGAAGGCGCGGGTGGCGCGGGTCCGCCACGTCATAGATCGAGGTGCCGGCCGGCGGGGTCATGTGCGCGACGTAGAGTGTCGTTCCGTCGATCCAGACTTGCCCGCCGCCGGGACAATCGATGGTGGCGATGAGCGTGGTGTTGTGCGTTTCGGGCATGGTGCGGCTTCCAGTCTTCGCGAGAAAGGACGAGCGGCCGCCCCCCATTGGGCGAGAGCCGCCAGCTTTCATCGCATAGCGCAGAGTCGGGTTGTCAACAGCGCCGGGCGCCAGCCCTGCTCCTGCATGGCCCCCATGCGGGAAGCCGCGGCCGGGCGACGAGCGGACAGGACATCGGGAGAGATGGCCGAGTAGCTTGGCCGGCCCTTGCTCTACCCGGTTGCCACCTTACGGAATCACCGGCAACAGCAGGTACGGGGGCTTGCCGGCCTCGAAGTGCAACGTATTCGTGCCGCCGAAGATCTTCGCGGGCCGGTCGTGTTCGTTGGTGTGCAGGAAAGGGCCAATTCCGGTCATGCGGTACATGGCATTGGCGACGCCGGCGTCACCAAGGCCGTGGTCGTAATCGTGCCCCCGTATGTTCAAACCAAAACGATAGCCCGGTGGAATCACGATCGACGTCGGCCAGATTTCAATATCGAGTTCAACCGGGACGTTGGGTATGAGTGGCTGCTGTTCGTCGTGGCTATGGAACGGCCGGTAGGGGAGTGTCTTCTTCGGGGCGAGCTTGCGGTGCGAGGCGCGTAGCCAGCCGAGCGCAATCGGCACACGCGGATCGTTGGAGCCGACGAATAGCACCTCCTGGCCCTGCGGATCGAATAACCGTAGCGCAAGAAACAAGTCTGCGTCGGTGGTGTCTGATGAGATGAATAATTTCGCCGCCACTGGGCCGGTGATTTCCAGCGGCTTCGTGAAGGGCGGCAGGAAGTAAGTGACGCCGTCGCCAGTCGTCTCGTAGGTGACCGCATCGGCGGTCACCGGCTCACTGCTTAGTGAGTTATTCTTCGGGTCGAGATAGAACTTGGTCCACTCGGTGCGCGCCAGCGGCCATTCCCTTTCATCACGGACGACAAATTTTTCACCAGGGTGCCGGATGTGAAGCTGGACTGGAGCCTGCTGGTCCCAGCCGGTCTTCTCGCCCTTCAAGAAATGGCCGAAGAATTTCTTCTGCAACGCCACGCCGTCGTTGCGATAGAAAGGCGAGAAATGCGAATCGCCATGAACCTCAAGCCACTTCTGCGTCGAGGCCGATGCGAGAAAGCCTTCGAAATTACCTCGCGGATGCAGGCCCATGCCGCCCCAATTCCCAGAAGACAAGAACGGAACCTTGATCTTCGAAAAGTCCGGCGAACGGTCGCGATAGTATTGTTCGTCAAGCGGCCGATTGAGCGCCTCTATACCGGGGTCGACCCGGTTGGCTGCGAGGGTCTCGGTCGGCAACGTTTCCGGTCCAGCGACCAATTCGCCTGTGATCTGGCTGCGCGCGCCGCGGTCGCCGTAACCATGCTGCAGCGGAACCACCTGGCGATTGAACCAGGAGTAGAGAAATTCGCTATAGATTCCGCCGTGCCGGGCGACGTCACGGTAGTGATCGGCAGCGCCTTCCCACACCGCCATTGCGGTGAGATGCGGCGGCTGCAGTGGCGCGACGTGCCACTGATTCATGGCATAATAAGAGATGCCGAGCAGCCCGACCTTGCCGTCGCTCCAAGACTGAGTTGGAATCCACTCGACACAGTCATGCAGGTCCTTCGCTTCGCGCGGCGACCAGGCCTCGATCTTGCCGGGCGAGCGGCCGGCGCCGCGGCTGTCGATGCGCACACAAACATAGCCATCCGGAACCCACCTCTCGGGGTCAATCAGTTCCCAGTTTTGGTACTTGTTGCTGGAGCCTTCCAAAATCTCGGGATAGGCCGCCACCATGCGGTCCCAATTTCCCTTGTAGCCGAGCTGAAACGATAATCCTTTAGCGTAGGGCCCATAGCTCGCAATGGCGGGATAGCGGCCCTCGGCGAGCGGTGCGAAAACATCCGCGCGCAGGATGACACCGTCTTCCATTGTGATCGGCACGTCCCAAAAGATACGCATACCGTCAGCGACGACGCTTTTCATTTCAGTCATTGGCAACACTCGTTTCTTTTTGTTGAGGAATGGTTTCGGTCGCGCGGCTCCTAGAGCGGCGCAGCCTGATGGGACGTTCCAATTAGCGGGGCATTACGGGGCATCTCGACAACATCCTTGTTTTCGTCTTCCATGTTGCGGATCTGGGTGATCTGTCGGCCGTGGGTTTCTACCCGGAACAGGGTGAAGGCGATTGCGGAGAGCAGTGTGCAGGCAGCGAGGAACACAAACGCCGGCTGTACCGCGTCCGCCGTCGCCTTTGGCGAGACAATGTCGCCCGACCCAGCGATCAGCGCCAGCGCCAACGGGCCGATGATCTTGCCTACTCCGTTGGCGGCTTGCCCTAATCCCAGCGCTCGGGCGGCGAGTCGCACGGGATGCGCTTCGGCAGTATAGGGCGTCAGGTTGGAAAATCCGCCGCTATAAAAGAAGGCGCCGCCGACGATCAGGATAACGAAAACCGATGCGCCGTAGACGAAGACGTCATTGTAGATGCCCGCGGCCAGCAGGATCATTGTCGAGACGTAGCACATTAACTGTCCCGACCAACGCCGGCCAATCCAGATGGGGAGGAATGAAAAGGCGATACGGCCGGCGAAGTTCATCACGGCAAGCAGCACAAAATATCCGGCAGCAGTTTGCGCCGGGATTTTCAATAGCTGCGACACGATGGTCGGCCCCCACAGCTGCACCCCATAGGTCGCGGTCGAGGCGCCGATCCAGATCGCCACGACCCACCAGAAGCGCTTCTGGTCTTTGAACAATTCGAACGCCGACCCGGTGGTAACCGCGACCGGGGGAGATGCCGGCATGACCACTGTTTCAAGCGGCACGCCGAGCTGGCGCGCTGCCTCCCGCCGCGCGTCGCCGAACCGGTTCTGCGTCAGCAGCCAGCGAGCCGACTCCGGCACCCACAACATTACAGCAACTGAAATCAGGATCGGCAGCGCGCCAGTGGCCGCCACACCGCGCCAGCCGATAAGCGGCATCAGATAAGCAGCGATGATCGCGGCGAAGAAAGTTCCAAGCGCCACCGGCGCCAGCATCAGGCTCGATAGATAGGTCCGGTAGCGCGTCGGCGTTATCTCTACAATCAATACATTCTGCGTCGTGACGGCGCCGGCCATACCAAAGCCAACGAAGAATCGGCAGATCGAAAACATGATCCAGGCACCCGCCGGCATCACAGCGGTGGCGCCGCAGCCAGCCGCGAACACCAGCCCGCCGAGCGCGACAAGATTGCGGCGACCAAATTTGTCGGCCCAATGCCCGAAGAAGAGACCGCCGACGACGGCACCAACACCACCGCTCAACAGCATCAACGATGATTGCCCGTAGGTGAGATGCCAATCTGGTGCGAGCACCGCGACCAGATATCCGACCAGGAAGAAATCGTAAAATTCAAACATTTCCTGCAGGACGAGCAGGGCGACCGTGAAGAAATATCGGGGTGTCAATTTTGCGTTGTCGTAGAATCCCAACCACGCCGTGGTCGATCCAGTCGATACCACCATCGGATCCGCCCCATTTATTTTTATTCCGCCCTTTTGGGCGTTGAATTGTAGTTAGAGTATCCAGACGATGGTCACAGTGCCCGCTCGCTGAAAAGGAGTTTGCATTGGTAACGCATCGTCGTTCGAAGTTTAGGCGAGGGATAGTAACATAGCCGTGAG
>Ga0116129_1001232_pt1 | contig 14381 bp, 20 predicted proteins | sample June2015DPH_17_2_FD_89732 | JGI IMG/M metagenome (GOLD analysis project Ga0116129, IMG submission 89732) | Peatland microbial communities from SPRUCE experiment site at the Marcell Experimental Forest, Minnesota, USA - June2015DPH_17_10 | ecosystem: Environmental > Terrestrial > Soil > Wetlands...
CAATGCACTTAATTTATTTGCCACCCGCGAAGGTGCACTGAGTAATTGAATGCACCGCACTGCTCATCGTCTCTCCTGATTCGCGGGACAATCTTGCCCGCCGTCAGGCAGAAACTCCACTTATCGCCCTGTCCAGAATTACGGTGACAGTGCACTTAACTTTCCACACATCGGCGTCTTCTCGATGCCGCCCGAATTGAGCAAGGTACCGGGGAGGCTCGCACCTTCTCCTGATCGCGACCTCGCGGCGAACATCCAAAGTTGGCCGATTGGTGCGGGCGGTGGGACTCGAACCCACACGACGTTGCCATCGAGGGATTTTAAGTCCCTTGCGTCTACCAGTTCCGCCACGTCCGCTTTGGTCACGAGATCAGATACTTAGCGCGATTCCTGACCCGGTGGAATTGGCCGGTTGACAGGAAACGCAGCCCTTCCTTAAGGGAGCGCGCGGGTTAAGGCAAAGCCTCAATGCCGACACCTGCCGGTGCTTTACGCAGCCTCAATGTTGTCGGCTTATGAAGGTCGCATGATCGTGCCCATTGCCCATCGCCCGCTGCTGCTGCGCGCCACCCAAGTGGCGGCGCTGCTCGCGCTCGGCATCGGGCTTTCCGGTTGCGCCGCGATGGACGACCCCATGTCAAGCGCATTCGCCGATCCCGCCAAATACGATCTTTACGATTGCAAGCAGCTGGAGACCGAGCGCAAAACCCTGGCCACCCGCGCTGCGGAATTGCAGAGCCTGATGGCGAGGGCCGATACCGGCGTCGGTGGCCCGGTGGTCGCCGAGTTCGCTTACCGCAGTGACCTCCTTGCGGTGCGCGGGAAAACCAAGCTTGCCGACGAAGCCTGGCGACGCAACAAATGTCATGAAACGCCGGCGGCAACATCCACGCCGGCGGTGTCGCCGGCAACAACCGCGCCGCCGGCAACCCGCAAAGGCTCGCCGTCGCAGGCCGGCAGCGCGGCCTTTTGAGCGCCGTCACGCCCGCCAGTCGTAGATCCGGTCCTGCAGCGCCAGCATGCGCTGCGGACCCATCGCCTTGATCACGAGGTCGCGGGCGAAGGCAGCGGGGCCGGTGAGGTGATAGACCAGCCCCGATCGCCGCGCGGCACGCGTGATACGCCCCACCCGCGCGCGCCGCAGCCGTTCATAGCGCCTCAGCGCGTCCGGGATGTTCGCCGCAGTTTCGCCCGCAGCTTCGCGGAGGCATTTTGCCAGCACCGCGGCATCCTCTATGGCCATTCCGGCGCCTTGCGCGGCAAACGGCAGCATGGCGTGCGCGGCGTCGCCCAATAGCGCAATCGCGCCGTCGGTCCACCGGCCGCGGTGCGGAAGCGTGAACAGCGCCCATTTGCGCCATTCGTCGACGGCGCCAATCATCATCCGCGCGGTCGCCGGCCATTGCGATGAGGCGAACGCGTTCTTGATCTCGTTGATTTCGCCGGGCGCGCTCCAGCCCGGCCTGTTCCAGCTTCCCGGCACCACGGCGACGACGTTGATCCGGCGCGCGCCGGCGATCGGATAGGCGACCAGATGCGCATTCGGCCCCATCCAGAGCTGGACCCGGGACGAGGCGTATTCGCGCGGCAACTGGGTGGCGTCGAGCGTCCCGCGCCACGCGATCAGCCCGGAGAAAAACGGCTGGGCTTGCGGAAACAGCTGGCTCCGGACCGTCGACCAGATGCCGTCGGCGCCGATCAGCGCCAGCGCCAGCTCCTGGTGGCGCGTCATGCCGCTGCGCTGGACGACGGTCAGTCCCTTGGCATGGGGCTCCACGTCCTCGAACTGGCAGCCGAGCCGCAGCTCGATATCGGGATTGTCGTTGACATGGGCCAGCAGCGCCGCTTGCAGATCGGCGCGGTGCATCACCCAATAGGGCGCGCCCGCGCGAGATGCCGCGGCCTCACCGAGCGGCAGGCGGGCGATTTCGCCGCCGCTTCGCGCGCTCATGATGCTGATGGCCTCGGGGACGACGGCGCGCGGGCCAAGCCGCGGCCGCAGGCCGAGATCGACCAGCACGCGGCTGGCATTGGGCGAAAGCTGCAAGCCGGCGCCGGCTTCCTCGAGCCGCTCGGCCTTCTCGATGATGACGACGCGAAAACCCTGTCCCGCAAGCCCGAGCGACGCCGTCAATCCACCGATCCCGGCGCCGGCAACGACGATCGTGCGTGACGCCGCCACCGTCCGGTCAGGCGACCTTGTCTTTCACCACGCATTCCGGCGGCCGGGCCTCACCGGCGGCGAGGTCGGCGGCATAACGATAGAGGGTCGAGCAATAGGGACAGATGATCTCGTTGTCGTTGCCAAGATCGAGGAAAACGTGGGGATGATCGAACGGGGGATTGGCGCCGACGCACATGAATTCCTGCGAGCCGATCTCGATGACCGAGACACCGGCGTCATTGTGAAAATGTGGAGCGACATGATCGGACATTGTATTCACCTTGAGTCGAAATGGCAGCGGTCGCGATCGACGAAACGCGGCAGCATCGAAATGCCGCGTATCATACCGGGGGGCGGAGTCGATTCCCAGAGTCGCAGCCGCTCACTTGCTCATGCAAATTCGACACAATCTTGTCGTCCCAGAGAAGCCCTTCTTTCGTCGGGGTTGTTGTGTCCCAAAGGCGGCACACCATGTTACGGAGAGCGATAGATCGGAGTTTTCGGATGAAACGGTCGCGGATCGGTCCGGCTTTGGCTGCCGTGGCGGTATGCGCGGTGGCATGCGCGCTGCTGTGGCCGCGTGCGCGCGATGCCGGTGCTGTTCTGGCGGCGCAGGACGATCCGGCGGAACTCAGTGATCTCAGGCTCGATTCTGCTCTGCGGAACAACCAGGCCGTGATCGCGCAAAACGTCGAGGCGGCGCTTGCCGCCAACGATGCCGGCCTCGCCAACAGCTTCGTCGATCTGGCGCGGGAGAAAAATATTTCCCTCAACGATGAATTGTTGCAGCGGGTCACCGCGGCCGTCACCCAGGAAAGCTCGACGTCGCATTTGGCCGGTCGCTTCGCGAGCGGCCTTGTGACCGGAAATGCCGACGATGCGGCAAGCATGTCGGGCACGGTCGCCGGCGATCTGCTCGTGTTCGGCGATATCAGGGACGTGGTGCGTGAAGGCAAGCACCTCGCACTGGGTGAGGACACCGATCGGCTGGTGCTGGGCCTCGCCGCCGCGGGCCTCGCGGTAACGGCGGCAACCTATATCTCGGTCGGCGGCGTCGCGCCGGTGCGCGCCGGCCTCACACTGGTCAAGGATGCCCGCAAGGTCGGCCGGCTGGGCGAGGGGCTCACTGCGTGGGCGGGCCGCTCGGCGCGGGAGGTGGTTGACGCGCCGATGCTGGAAGATGCGGTCGCATCCGGCTCGGTGATGCGGCCCGGGCAAACGCTGACCGCGATCAAGGCGGCGTTCCGTCCCGAACAGGCCGGCGCGCTGGTCCGTCTCGCCAAGGACGTCGGACGCGTCGGCGAGAAAGCCGGCGCGAGCGGCGCGCTCGATACGCTGCGGGTAGCCGAAGGCCCGGAGGATGTCGCCCGCGCCGCACGGCTTGCGGAGTCCAAGGGCGGCCAGACCCGCGCAATCCTGAAACTGCTCGGCCGCGGTGCATTGCTGCTGGCGGCAGGGGCGTTCGATCTCACGCTATGGGTATTTGGCGCGCTGCTGGCGCTGTTCGGCCTGCTGTCGTCGATCAAGGCCACCACCGAGCGGCTGACCCTCTCGTGGCTATTTCGCAGGAAGGCGCGGCGGTTGCGTAGACAGATGGCGGCGGCGACGCAACCGGCCATGGCGCTCGCCGGCCTGAATGGTTAAGTTTGCAATCGGTTTCGTTTTGCCGACCCCTCCCAGAAGATGCGGAACGTTCGATGCCGAGTTTTCACAACGGCGCTGTTGAGATTGCCTATCTCGATGAAGGCGAGGGGGATCCGATTCTCCTCGTGCACGGCTTTGCGTCCACCAAGAATGTGAACTGGGTCTATCCGACCTGGGTTTCCGAGTTGAAGAAGAACGGCCGCCGCGTCATCGCGCTCGACAACCGCGGCCACGGCGATTCCGGCAAGCTCTACGACGCCGAAGCCTATCACATCGGCACCATGGCCGGCGATGTCAGCGCGCTGATGGATCACCTGAGAATCGAGCGCGCCGACATCATGGGCTATTCGCTGGGGTCGCGGATGACGGCCTGGCTCGCGCGGCGTGAGCCGCGGCGGCTGCGTTCGGCTGTGTTCGGCGGCATCGGGATGGGTCTGATCGAGGGTGGCGGCCCCGGCGAAAATGTCGCCGAAGCGCTTGAGGCTTCTTCGCTTGATGAGGTGACCGATCCGGTGGGACGGACCTTCCGTGCCTTCGCCGAGCAGACCCGCAGCGATCGCCGGGCGCTGGCCGCCTGCCTGCGCGGCTCGCGGGGGCTGATGACAAAGGACGAAGCCGCCGACATCACCGTGCCGGTGCTGATCGCGGTCGGCACGGTGGACGAAATCGCCGGCTCCGCCGAAGCGCTCGGACAAATCATTCCGGGCGCGCAGGTCCTGAACATTCCGAACCGCGACCATATGCGCGCCGTCGGCGACAAGGTCTACAAGGCGGGCGTGCTGGAGTTTCTGTCACGGCGAAAGTAATGGGGCAGCGCTGCCGGAGAATTTTGGCCAACGCAAGGGGCCGCCAGCCGCAATAAAAAACCGCTGAGCGGCAGATCGAGTATTTTATTCTCAAAACCATTACCTAGGTAAAGGGAACAGCCGCCGGGACAGCCGTCCGGCCGCTATGTTATACTGCCTGACGGACCAGTGGAATTTACGAGAGCAGCACATGGCAAAGCATCAGATCAATCCGCAGGGCGCGAAGCTGGCGGCGCTCGATCCGATCTGGGATCGCGTGCGCAACGAGGCGGAAGACATCGTTCGCCGCGAGACCGAATTGGCCTCCTTTATCTATTCGACCGTGCTGCATCACGACCGGCTGGAGGATTCGGTGGTGCATCGCATCGCCGAGCGTCTCGATCATTCCGCGTTGTCGGGCGATCTTATTCGCCAGACCTTCGATGAGGCGCTGCGCGATGATCCCGACCTGGGCAATGCCTTCCGCGCCGATATGGTGGCGGTATACGACCGCGATCCCGCGACCTCCCGGTTCATCGACCCGCTGCTCTACTTCAAGGGCTTCCACGCCCTGCAGACCCACCGTCTGGCGCACTGGCTCTATCAAAAAGGCCGCAAGGACTTTGCGTTTTACCTGCAAAGCCGCTCGTCGTCGGTGTTCCAGACCGATATCAATCCCGCGGCGAGAATCGGCCGCGGCATCTTTCTCGATCATGCCACCGGCTTTGTGTGCGGTGAGACCGCCGTCATCGAGGACGACGTTTCCATCCTGCACGGCGTCACGCTCGGCGGCACCGGCAAGGAGAACGAGGACCGCCATCCCAAAATCCGCCACGGCGTAATGATCGGCGCCGGCGCGAAAATTCTCGGCAATATCGAGATCGGCCACTGCGCGCGCATCGCGGCCGGCTCCGTGGTGGTGAAACCGGTGCCGCACAATGTCACCGTGGCCGGGGTCCCCGCCAAGATCGTCGGCGAGGCCGGCTGCGCCGAGCCCTCCCGCACCATGGATCAAATGATCAACGCGATCGGACTTTGATTTCCGGGTAGCCGGAGCCCCGAGGGGAAAACCGGCTTCCACCACCGGATCAAGTCCGAGGGCGTGATTTTTGCGGATCATGCACGACAATCGCGTGTACGATTTCTGCAAAGTTTGGCTGGCAGTCCGCTTCGTCTCGGCCTAAAACCCCCGAAGCCTCAATCCTATTGGAGACTGCCGTGGACGTTCAGGAAGTCAGGAAACTCGACGCCTACCTCAAGCGCCTGTTCGGCAATCCCAAAATCCGCGTGGTGCCGCGGCCGAAGAAGGACGATTCCGCGGAAGTCTATATCGGCGAAGAATTCGTCGGCGTGTTGTTCGTCGACGATGAAGACGACGACCGCTCGTTCCAGTTCCAGATGGCGATCCTCGAGGAGGATCTGGTCGAGCAGGGGTGAGATGAATAGTGCATCGTGTCCCGGACGCGGTGCAACGACGGCGTTGCGCAGCATCCGGGGCACATCACCCCTTCGTCCCATGCAACTGCACCGTCAGCCGCTCCATCGCATTGGCGACGTCGCGCCACTGCGAAAGCCAGCTCCGTGGAAAGCGGAACATCAGATCGGCCCCGTCGATGCGGCGTTCGCTCAGGCACATACCGGGGGTGGCGGCATCGCGGCTGCAGCGAGCACTGAGGTCAGGCATGTCGGCGAAGAACAGATCTTCGTTGCTGTAGGGCGTGCCGTCCCGGAATGCGCGCATCGTCAATCCGTCCTGCCCCGGCGATGAAGCCTGCTCGAGATAGCGCGGATAGATGGTGCGCATCCTTGCATCCGGCGCCAGCGCATCGTGGTGCGCCGATATCGACAGGAATATCCGGTCGATCGGCGGTACCGCTTCTTCCAGGGTATCGGCACTGACGTGCTTCGGGGCGTCGGGTGCCTCGAGCGAGGGATAGGCGAAGTTGAGATCGATGCGTTCCTGCGGCCCGGAGTGGCGCTGGATTTTCATGCGGATTGTCGTGGTCGGCACATTGAACAGGGTATTTCCGATGCTCACCGGCAATCGGGCCGGACCGCTGGAAGCCTCCGGTCCCCAGGTCGGCCACAACAAATAGGCGACCAGGGTAATCGCGCAGGCGGTGACCGCGCCGGCCAGCATGATCGGAATCATATGGCCGCGGCTGGACTCGCGCGCGATATGTTGGGCGGTGGAAAAAAATGGCATGAATGCAGCATCGCGAGGGACATCGGAAGGCCAATGCGGATTCCGAAGTTCACGTCGCAAGGCGTTGCGAATGCTTGCGAGTTTCGGAATCGGCGCAGCAGCCCGAATCATCCGCCGACTATGCCACGCGCCGTCGGGTTTCCGCATGATTTCGCGCAAGCCCGGTGCCGCGCCGGCGATGCTTGAGCCGCCCAACCGGCCGGCGGCCGTTAACCTTTCCTTAAGGATGATGTGGCGGCCGGCGGCCAATTTTGCCAAGCAATGCGGGTGCCCCATGTAGCGGAAGAGCGTGCGATGTCGCCTGATGCGTTGAATTCCCTGTTCTCCCTTTGCATCGGCTTTGCGCTGGCAGGCGCGCTCGCCAGCGGATATCAGGCGGTGGTGCAGCGTCCGGCGGGTTTCGGGCTGCTGCAGGAGGGGGTGGCGCCGAGGACGTTCGCGGCGGTGCCGTTCCTGGTGTTTGCCGCACCCTTCATCATCATGCGCAACACCCTGCGCGGCGCGCGGATCGAACGCCGCCGCTTCGAATTTGTGATGATGGCAACCGTGCTGGCGGGGTTCTGGAGCCTGATGTCCGGCACCTTTTTCCTGATGACGCTGCGCGCCGCAGGACTGCTGGCCTGAGCGATACGGCTATGCCAAGGTCTCCGTGGCAACAGGAGGCCTTTGGAACATGGCGATCTACGAATTGGACGGGCAGGCGCCCGAACTTCCCCCGGACGGAAACTATTTCATTGCCGACACCGCCAGCGTGATCGGCAAGGTCCGGCTGCGCAATTCAGCCAGCGTGTGGTTCGGCGCGGTGCTGCGCGGCGACAATGAGTGGATCGAGATCGGCGAAAACTCCAATGTGCAGGACAACTCCACCTGCCACACCGACCTGGGCTTTCCGCTGGTGATCGGAGCCAATTGCACCGTCGGTCATAACGTCATCCTGCACGGCTGCACGCTTGAGAACGGCGCGCTGGTCGGAATGGGTTCGATCGTCATGAACGGCGCGCGGATCGGCCGAGGCAGTATCGTCGGCGCGGGCTCGGTCATAACCGAAGGAAAACAGTTTCCCGAGCATTCCCTGATTATCGGATCTCCGGCGCGGGTGATCCGTAGCCTCGAACCCGCGCAAGTTGCGGCGATGGGAAGCGCCGCGAAATTCTATGTCGGCAACGGGCCGCGATTTAAGAAAGGCCTGAAGAAGATCGGGTGAAGGCTGTTCTTTGAGCGCGAACCGGTGCCCACAGAGATCAAGCGGGGGGGCAGGCTCTCGCTCGAAAACGCTTTGTTCAAGTCGCTTCGGATTCATCAGCCTCGGCCTCGCCGGCGGCTTCTTCGTGGCCGGCGGCCCACAGCGAATGCTGCTCCGTGCCGTCCCGATACGGATTTGCTTCGGCCGGGATGTTTTTTCGAGCAGCGGCCTGGCCTTGCTCGAACGGATCTGGATCGGTCGTCATGATCTGGGTTTCCTTGGTGGGCCCGATTTCGCATCGCTTTTCACCGGCGCTTTCGACAGCGCCGCGCTCCTGCGCAGCGCCTCCTTTAGGTCGACCGGAATGCCGTGCTTTTTGAGCAGATCGGCGAAGGCCTCGTCCGCCAGCTCCTGAATCGTCCCCATCCGGTCGCGCCCAAGCTGCTTGAGCTTGTCGAAAGTGTCATCGTCGAAGGCGATCAACTTGCGCACCACCGGGCCTCCTGCCTCAGCGGACGCTCGCCAGTTCAGCACGGCAAACGGCCAATGGCTCCATAGTGTATCACCGGACACTCCGCCATACCAACGGCTGAATGGATCGGGACGGCTGCGGGCGGGCCGGTGCGCTCGACGGCCGTTATATTGCAGGGCGCGCATTTAGCGGCGCAAGCTGAAAAGCATTTGCTCGCCGGGTCAGGTGCTGACTGCACCCGGTCGCGCGGATGTGCGCGTATTTTATTTTCCGGCAAGAAATTTCAGAACGTATTACGGTTTGCAGCGTTAGCGCGCCCGGAGCGTCATTACTTTCGGGAGCAAGTGATGAAGGAGAAAGTGACTATGTTGCGTAACACGATGATCGCCTTGTTCGCCATTGCCTCGATCGGCATGCCCGATGCCGTCTCGGCCCATGGCGGCCACGGCGGAAGCGCTGGCGGCCACTTCGGAGGTGGGGGCTTCCATGGGGGCGGATTTCGCGGCAGGGGATTTGGGGTGGGCGGATTCTATGGAGATTATCCGTACTACTACGACGATGACTATTATGACGATGGCGGCTGCTACCTCGTTCGGCGGCGCGTGCACACACATCATGGGTGGCGGTGGCGGACTATCGAGGTCTGCGGCTGATCGCGCTGCCCTCGACGGCGCACGTCGAATGAACTTGAGGACCGGTCTCAACCTGGATGATTGATGCGGCCTCGATGTTTTTTGCACCGGGACCGTTTGCTTGACGCCGCCAGCCGGTACGCGGCTGGCCGGCTGAAAAAACGATCATGCGCGACCGTCAGGCCGCGCATGATCAATGATTTCGTCCCGCTCAGCCTAGCACGTTGTATTTCCTGAACCAGGCCCGCATCTGGTTCCAGGCGTCCTCGGCGGCTTCCTTGCGGTAGCTGGCGCGATAGTCGGCGTGGAAGCCGTGCGGCGCGTCCGGATAGATCTTGAATTCGGCGGGCTTCTTGGCTTCCGCCAATGCTGCCTTCAGCGCCTCGACGGTAGCGACGGGGATGCCGGTATCCGCCTCGCCGTAGAGGCCGAGCACCGGCGCTTTCATCTCGGGGGCAAGCTGGGTCGGGCTCTTCGGCCAAAGCGGGTTCGGTGGGTCGACCGGCGGACCATAGAACGCGACGCCTGCCTTCAGCGCGCCGCTGTGGGCGGAATATTCCCAGACCGTTCGTCCGCCGCGGCAGAATCCGACGATTCCGAGCCGGCCGGTGTCGCCACCCTGCGACTTGGCCCATGCAACGGTGCTGTCGAGATCGGACAGCAGCTCCGCGTCCGGCTTGGAATTCACGACCGGCAGCAGCTGGGTCATTTCGGTGATCTTGGTAAGATCGCCCTTGCGGAAATAATAATCCGGCGCGACGGCAAAGGCGCCGAGTTTGGCCAGGCGCCGCGTTACGTCCTTGATGTATTCATGAAGGCCGAAAATCTCCATCGCAACCAGCACGACCGGCGGATTGCTGACGCCATTCGGGCGCGCGAAATAGCCGGGCATTTCGCCGTCAGCCACCTTGATCTTTACATCGCCCGCGGTGAGGCCGTCGGTATCGGTCTTGATGACGTCGGCCCGCACCGGCCCCGCGGCCAGCGTATAGCCGGCCGTGACGGCGGCGGAAGCGGTCATGAAGCCGCGGCGCGAAAACGGCGCGACTTTCGTCAGTCCGATGAAATCGGGCGTCAATATGGGTTCGGCACTCATTTTAAATTCCTCCAGCTTGTTGGGCGGCGCATTCAGCAGGCAATTGCTTCGGAATGCAAGTCACCAGCCTGCGAGTTCTGTGACCGGGCGGCCGCCGCATGCCTTGCCGATCTTGAAGTGGAAATCGCCGGTCAGCGAGGAGCGATCCAGTGGCCCTGCAGCTCTGCGGTCTGCTGGCGACCGGTAGCCGTCAGGCAGCGGCTCCTTCCGCGCGCCTGGTCGCGATCAATTCCAGAAAAAAAACAAGGCCGCCCGCGCAGTATGACGCAAGCGACCTTGCCAGCCCCGGACATTGAAATCGGCTCGCGCCGTCCGGCAGGACTTGGTCCTACCCGGTAATTTTGCCGGCAAATGTGATGCACTTCACAAATTGCGCAAAAATCTTCCGGCCGCGCCTCGGGCAGGGGACTGCCACGCATCGCCTTGGGCCTGATCTTGCGACTGACCTGGACCGGCGACGGTCGCAGCGAGGCGGCGTCAATGCCCCCTTTGAGCGGCGAAAATCTGATAGAAGGTGCCCACAATTTCGAAAGCGATCAGCAGGACCACGACTATCTCAAGCCGAAGCGAGCGACGTGTATCGATAATATCGGCCAGCGTGTCGGCGGTTTCGGCGATCACGGCGAGCTTTCGGCTGAGCGCATCAAACCTCTCCTTGAGCTCGTATTCATCCTCCAGGCGCGCGTACAATCTTTCGAGTTCCTGACGGTCCCAGAGCGTATCCGGCTTCTCGGTGACGGCAACGCGACCGGATACCCGGTGCTGCACCAATAGCGCGCTCCCTATCAGCTTCAGAATTCCGGTACGGTTCCTGGGCGTTCTTCCGTGGCTCGCCAGTTGCTGGGCGAATGGCTCGATAATATCGAAGACCTTGGCTACCTCCCGTTCGTCATGGGCGAGCACGACACTCTTTGCCAAAACGTCGGCGATGACGAGAAGTCGCTCCAGCGACATCGCTCTCACGTCGATCGATCCGCCGACCGAAATCTGGTCCTCCAGTTCGGCGACAAGTTTTATGGTCGCCATCTCCTCTTCATTGCGGGAGAATTTACTCGATATGCGTGGCGTCAATTTTTCCAGAAACTCAAGCTCGTCGCTCGCAGCGAGGCCTATGAATACGATCACGCCATAGCGAAACAGAACCGCTATCCCGGTGCCACCAATCTGAACCGCCAGAGGCGCTGTCGACAGGGCTTCTCCCGGAAAGTTTGTGGTATTGATGCGGTCGCCAACGTAAACGGCGTGGGCCGTGATCTGTTGTCCGCTTGCGACCGGTTGGAAGCCGCTCATTGCTCGTTCCTGCCCGGCCTGACCGCCAGAGGATCGCACCTGCTTGTCGCCGATTGCAAGCTGCACCGGCGACTGCGCGGCCGGCGCCATGCGCAAACCGGCCGGGATGACCGTCAGCCCGCCGATCTGGCGGGCCTGCGACGCACGCTTCCGGTCGCGTGGCGTGGCCGGCTCGTATTTCGCGCCGAAGGCGGATTGGTGCTTTCCGCCGAACGAGCGCTTGCGAAGGATTGCCGCAGGACGTCGATCGCCTCGGTGAGACCCGACACCTGTTCGGACAGAAGCTTTGACTCGGTCTGCTGCGCGGCGAGCAGGCGCCTGACCGTCTGCAACTGATCCTGAACGACCTGCAACTGGTCGATCGATTCCTGCTGGGTTATCTCAAGGCTACTGGTTTTCTCCACAAGCTGCTCGGAGACCTGGGCAGCGCGGGCCTGCAACTGGCGGGCCGATGCGGCGCGCTCCTGCTGGCGTGATGTAGCGGCGGTAGCGCGCCACAGCACGACAAATCCGACCCCCACCAGCACCAGGATCAGCGCCGCTGCGGCCAGTGCAATCGGCTGCGAGCCGATTCGTGCGATGGCGCCGACCCTTGCATCGTTGGACTTGATTTCGATCATGAGACTCCCAGGCCCCACCGAAAACGAAAGCTCCCCAACTCAACACCGCGCCAGATTGGCCCACCTTCGAGTATCGGCGGCCCCGGCGAACACTGTCATCGCTAACCGACTGACCTGGTCCCTTTTAGTTGCACGGGTAACGTCTTAGTTGCACGGGTACCGTCGGCCGTCCTGGCCCCGATAGTTCGCCGACGACTGTTCGCAATGGCGACCGAAGCCATCATAGATGCCATAGGGCCGGTCATAGACGGGAACGACGACCCGGTCCGGCGGCGCCAGCGTTCCCGGATAAAAATCGGCGGGACCGTAATTGTGGATATAGTCGATGATCAGCCGATCGTCATAAGCCTGCCAGGCGTAGTGACGGTGATGATGACGGACAGGGATATCCGCCGAAAATGCCGGCATGGAAACCACCAGCAATGCCGCCGCCGCAAGAAATCTGACTTTCATCTCGCCCTCGATGTTTCACTCAAAGCCAATTCTAGCGGCATCGGGCCGGGCGGTAAACGCCGAAACCCGGGCAAACCGGGGTTTACGGGCGCATAAAAGTCTGGTGGACAACTTTTTGGGACAGGTCGGATCTGTCCCAAGCGGGGTCTGGGCGTCCACGCCATGGTTCTTTGCGGCCACCTGAACCAAATTGGCAGCCATCAATCCGGTGGCCTCTTTTTGGTCGCCCGTAGTTTAAGGCTTGGGCTTGGGATCGCGGCCTGTATCATCCGTCATCTGCAGACAGGCGAGCACGTCAAGATAGCTGTTCATTCCAAGGGCAACGGTATCGCCAGTGCATTGCGCCCGGATGGATGCGGAATACGAAGACCAAATCGGTCCCAATTTTTGTTGCGCCGACTTCTCGTCGCTCAAGCACTCATTGTAGGTCTGATCTGATTTCGTACCCACAAGCGTGTCCTCGCTCGTGGCCCTGCAGATCCTCTCCACCTGGAAGTTGGGAGCATGATCGGAAACCTGGACGGCAAGTTGAGTGCCGAGGGCAATTCCAAGGATTGCAGGGTGCATGAAAAGTCCTCTGATGGGTACCTTGGCGCCGCCACCGCCGGCCCAAGGGTGTGGGGTATATTGCGCGCGGGCCTTTATCAACAAAAGACTGGCGAAACTGTTTCGATCGCGCGTCCACGAGAAAGGGCGGCCAAGGCCGCCCTTTCGTTTTTGTTCGCATGGTTACGGCGATAGCTTACCGGCAGATGTGCCGGCGGCCGTCCTCGCCCCTGAACCAGGTTCCGGGCTGACAGACAAGACCGTTGTTGTAACCGTTGTTATAGTAGGCGTAGGGGTCGCCCCCGAACGGCGCGAACGGCGCAGCGGCGATCGCGCCGGCCGTGTTGACCGCTGCATCCGCGGTCGCGGCCGCGCCACCTGCGACGCCGGCCGCGATATCGCCCGGCCAGAAGGCGGGATTGTTCCAGCCGTTATTCCAGCCGTTGTTATCGTTGCGATAGGCCATGTTGTCGCGAGTCATATTCCGGTTCTGGGCCATATTTTTCCGGGCCATACTTCCCTGCCGGTATGCCATATGACGCTGATTGGCGCGGTGAGGGGTCATCCGCATGTGTTTCTGCGTTTGATCGCGAGGGGCGTCTTGCGCCATGACCGGGCTCGCCAATGCAACAACAAGCGCGGCGGCGCCGAGAAGTTTGAATTTCGTCATGGGTTTTCTCCGTGCTGGTAAGTGCAGAGCCAAGCGCTGACAAGGACAGAAGCTCCGGATTTGTAGCGGGATGTTCCGCCGATTTCCGCGCGGTTTCGACAGACGTGCGGCTGCGAACACGTCTCGCAGGCAAAACCACCTGCGACGGCCGTCGTTCCGAATTCGACCAGCACGCCGATCAAACCGACGTGAAGTTCCGGTTCCGTCGGGGTAGCGGCGGCGAGCTTAAAGGCGCGATTTTTTGCACGGCAGAAATCGCCGCGAGCTTCGCGCGCATCAATAGGTGTTTGAAGTGGCCGCCATCCTTGAAGCGGAACAGGCGCTCGCCGGGACTTGCCTTCAGGTGGGCTTGCAGCGGCCTTATGATGTCCTCTCGGAGCTTGATCCCGCAGCGCCAGCGCTTGCGCGGCGTGTGATGCACAGGCGCGGGCTTTGATTGGATCATGGCGGGTCCCGGTCCAGTGGGCGGCCTGCTTTGAAATTCAGTCACAAAAAAGCCCCGGGCGATCAGGCTGTGTGGGAACGATTGGAGGCTCCGGTTTGACCGGGGCCTCTTTTGTTTCAGGCAGCCGCTGTCCTGATATTGATGGTTCGAAGGATGTTGTAGGCAAGGACTGACA
>Ga0116129_1001233_pt1 | contig 14371 bp, 11 predicted proteins | sample June2015DPH_17_2_FD_89732 | JGI IMG/M metagenome (GOLD analysis project Ga0116129, IMG submission 89732) | Peatland microbial communities from SPRUCE experiment site at the Marcell Experimental Forest, Minnesota, USA - June2015DPH_17_10 | ecosystem: Environmental > Terrestrial > Soil > Wetlands...
CATACTGCAGGTGCTCAACGCCGTCAACAACAACAGCTAAGGGCACCGCAGACACAACGCCGCCATCGGCAGCAGCGCACCGGCCAGCGCTGCTGCCGATGTTTTTTCAGCTACCTGCGGCTAGTCCTGCAAGGCGCGGCGGTCCTGGTGGAAGTAGGTGTATACGGTGGTCAACGCACACACAACCGAAGCGACCACCAACATCCACAGGCCATTGACGACCAGGCTGATGCCGCCGCCAACCGCCGCGCCCAACGCGAAGCTGGCGAACAGCAGAAGGTAGCCGAGCCAGTCGGCCGCTGTGCCGCCGGCGATGTGGCGTTCGATGCCCTGGCTCATCTTGACCAGCGTGCCGGTCACATAGCTCAACGGGACTGACACCTCGCCGTCCTTGACGAACGACGTGTTCAAGGCGCCAACACCGAAGACCACCAGCATAATTGGCGCGAAATCAAGCGAGCTTTCCGCCCAGCCTTCATCGATAACGTCCAGCAGTGTGGCGCCCACCAGACTGAAGGTCGTCAGCACGATCGGGCCATGCGCATGTCCCGCCCAGAGACGCGGCCGGAACATAGACGCGACCACCACGCCGGCGACGAAGCACAGCAGTAGCACCCCCGCCGTGATCGACAACACCACATCACCCCGGAAGTACCCCAACACAGCGCGTTGGGCATTGCCGGTCATGAAGGTCACGAAGTATCCCTCGGAGTGGGTAAAAGCAGTCGCTCCCAGCACACCGGCGAGCATTGCCAGCACCCACGACAGGCGCGCCTCACGATCGAAAGTCTCACTCACCACACGCATATACTTTCAGACCGCACCGATCAACTCAGGCAGCGGTGAGCCGGGCGATGGACCGCAGCGGGATCGGCAGCCATCCAGGCCGGTGCCGCGCCTCGTAGCCGACCTCGTAGACGGCCTTGTCGAGCTCATAGGCGGCCAGCAGCTGCGCCGCGTCTCGTGGATCGATCCCCGACGCGGCCGCGTAGCCATCGCAGAACGCGGTGCGATTGCGCTCGATCCATTCCCGGGCCCGGGCCGCCAGCTGTTTGTCGGTGCCCTGGTCTACCAGCGGCCCGTAGGCGGCGTACTCGAAGGAGCGCAAAACACCAGCCACGTCCCGCAATGGCGAATCCGGCGCCCGGCGCTCGTCCAGCGGCTGGCCCGGCTCACCCTCGAAGTCGATCAGCAGCCAGCTCTCCGGGGTACGCAGCACCTGTCCCAGGTGCAAGTCGCCGTGCACCCGCTGAACGGTGACCGGCTCACTTGCAAGCTTCTGGAATTTCTCTTCGATCGTCGCCGCGTACCCCTCCAGTTCAGGAACCAGCGCCACGGTCGACGAAAGCCGCGCCAGCACGTTATCCACCGGGAAAGTTGCCTGCGCGGTTCCGAGGCATTCGGCCAGAGTGGCGTGCACGGACGCAACCGCTTCGCCGAGCCGATTGGACTCACCAGCGAAATCGCCGCCGACTTCGTGGGCGTACAAGTCGCCCTCGGCGAACAGGTCGCGAACGCTGGCCGTCGCCATTGCCCAGCCCTCAGCGGCGTTGACCGCAAACTCGGTCACCATACCCAGCGGCCACGCCGCGTCGGCGGCGTCATCGGGTGCGGCTATCTCGTAGGTGCCTAGCAGCCGCGCCACATGCGGGTTGCCAGCGCGGGCGAGCACCCGGTTCAGTTCGATATCGGGATTGATACCGCTGCTCACCCGACGGAACACCTTGAAGATGGCACGCCGATCGAAGATCACGCTGGTATTGGACTGCTCGGCGTCGGAGACATGCGACTGCGCCTCCAGCGGCAGTTCGACGTCGGGTTCTTTGGTAAACGTCACTTCGACGCCGGACGCATCGCGCACGGCTGATGAGTTGATCAACGACAGCAGAAATTGCGGGGCGTTGGCGTCGTACAGCGCATCGAAGCCGGTCCGATCGTCGGCAGCGCCGATTGTGGCCACGGCGCTGTACTCGGAGACGGGCGCGGAATCCCACCCGACGATCACTTGATAGCGCTCCGATGAGCCGTTGGTGTAATCGGCGTCGATCAGGACCAGGTCGAGGTCGTCCCGCAGTTGGACGACGATGCCGGTTTCAGCGGCGGACAGCTCGCGGTTGCGTCCGGCGTACCAACGTTGCTGTGGAAGCCACTCGGACCAAGGCAGCTTGGCCGGCAGGGTCATAGGCGCCGCTCCTCCTCATCGCTATCGCTCTGCATCGTCGCCGACGGGGTCATGGGCGCCGCTCCTCTCCCCCGCAAGCGGGCGGTACCCCCACATCGCTGCGCTCTGCATCGTCGTTGGCGTTGGTCATTGGCGCCGCTCCTCCTCATCGCTTCGCTCTGCATCGTCGTCGGCGCGCGTCATACGTTCTCCTCAGATGGGGACAACTGGAACCAGTAGAACCCGTGTCCTGGCAGTGTCAGCAGGTAGGGCAGGTGGCCGATGCGCGGAAATTCCACGTGCCCGGTCAGCTCGACCGGCGTGCAGCCACTCCAATGCTGCAGGTTCAGTTCGATGGGCTGGGGGAAGCGCGACAGATTGTGGACGCACAGCACAGTGTCGCCATCATCTGCCGCTTCGCGCACGAAAGCCAGCACCGACGGGTTCGACCCGCCTAGTTCCTGGAATGTCCCGATGGCGAAGGCATCGTGCCGGCGGCGCACCGCCAGCATCACGCGGGTGAAGTTAAGCAGCGACGTCGAGGTGTCGCGTTGTGCCTCGACGTTGACGGCCTGGTAGCCGTAGACCGGGTCCTGGCTGGGCGGCAGGTAAAGCCGACCCGGGTTTGCGGTGGAGAAGCCGGCATTGCGGTCCGGCGTCCACTGCATCGGGGTGCGCACCCCGTCGCGATCCCCCAACCAGATCACATCGCCCATACCGATCTCGTCGCCGTAGTAGAGAACCGGTGAGCCGGGCAACGACAGCAGCAGCGCGGTGAACAGCCCGATCTGATTGCGGTCGTTGTCCAACAGTGGCGCCAGCCGGCGACGGATGCCGACATTCGCCTTCATCCGCGGGTCTTTGGCGTACTCGGCATACATGTAGTCGCGCTCTTCGTCACTGACCATTTCCAGTGTCAGCTCGTCGTGGTTACGCAGAAAGATCCCCCACTGAGCCATATCCGGGATCGGCGGTGTCTGGGCCATGATCTCCGAGATCGGAAACCGCGACTCCCGGCGAACCGCCATGAAGATGCGCGGCATCAGCGGGAAGTGAAACGCCATGTGGCACTCGTCGCCGCCGGTGCTGGCGTCGCCGAAGTACTCGACGACATCGCCCGGCCACTGATTGGCCTCGGCCAGCAGCACCCGGCCCGGGAACTCGTCGTCGACCACCTTGCGGACGCGCTTGAGGAAGCCGTGCGTCTCGGGCAGGTTCTCGCAATTGGTGCCCTCGCGCTCGAAGAGGTAGGGCACCGCATCCAGACGAAACCCGTCGATACCCAGGCCGAGCCAAAAGCGAAGAACGTCGATCATCGCCTCCTGCACGGCCGGGTTGTCGTAATTCAGATCCGGCTGGTGGGAGAAGAACCGATGCCAGTAGAACTGGCGGCGCACCGGATCGAACGTCCAATTCGACTCTTCGCTGTCGACGAAGATGATCCGGGCGTCGGTGTACTTCTCGCTGGTGTCGCTCCACACGTAGTAGTCGCCGTAGGGTCCGTCGGGGTCGCGGCGGGACTCTTGAAACCATGGATGCGACTCAGATGTGTGGTTCATCACCAGGTCGGTGATAACCCGGATTCCCCGCTGGTGAGCAGCGTCGACGAGCGCGACGAAATCGTCGACGGTGCCGAATTCGGACAGCACCTTGTAGAAGTCCCGGATGTCGTAGCCACCGTCACGCAGCGGCGAGTCGTAGAACGGGGGCAGCCAAATGCAGTCGATACCCAGCCACTGCAGATAGTCCAGGCGGTCTATGAGTCCACGCAGGTCACCGGAACCGTCGGCACTGGCGTCGAAGAACGCCCGGACGAGCACCTCGTAGAAAACGGCGTGTTTGAACCACGTCGGGTCGGCGGGCAGAGCGGCGGCGTTGCCGAAATCGTCGGCACTCGGGTGCTCGACCACACCGCCTTCGATGTGACTGCCCCCGGCGGGATGGTGCTCGACAGCGTCTTTTGCGTCGTCCATCAATTCCACGATGCCACGGGTACCCGAGCCGAGAGATTCAGAATCACGGCCGTAGACAGGCGATGAACAAAGTCAGGCAGCAACCGAAATGGCCAGCCGCGAGGCAAGATCCGCACGAATCTCAGGCTGGAGGTCCGTCCGCCAATTGCACATTCACGGTGCGGTCGCCACCTGAGTTAGTGTGCAGGCTCACCAAAATGGTGTCTCCGGGGTGATGCGCGATGAGCGCATCCGTCATCGAGGTGGCCCCGTTGATGGCGCCACTATCCACCGAGTAGATGATGTCGCCAACGGAGATCCCGGCCGCCGCGGCGGGACCGTCGCCGACCACGCGTGCGACCCGCGCGCCGCGGCCGTTGTTGTCGACGACGCCTAAGCCGAGGAAGGCCGTCGGGCCGATATGCACAGTGTTCGAGGCGGCGCCGGCCCGGATGGCGCCGGCGACCCCCAACGCGTTACCGATCGGAATGGCGAAGCCCTGCCCACCGGACATCTTGTAGCTGTCAGTGGCCGCTGTGTTCATGCCGATCACCTGACCGGCGTTGTTGACCATGGGCCCACCTGAGTCACCGGGCTTGATCGCGGCGTCAGCCTGGATCAGCCCGCCCAGGTTCTCTGCGGCGCCGGTCAGGGTGTCAGTTGCCGAGACGCTCTGGTTGAGTGCGACGACGCGGCCGGCCACCGCGCTGGGCGGTCCGCCCTGGCCACCTGCGTTGCCCAGCGCGACGACCGGGTCACCGACTCCCACCCCGCCACCGATTACGGCGGTGGGCAGGCCACCTCCGCCACGAAGCTGCACCACCGCCACATCCGCGGCGCGGTCATAGCCGACCACGTCAACGCCATAACTCTGGCCGCTGCCGACACTGTACGCACTGATATCGGTAGCGCCCGAGATCACGTGATTGTTGGTCAGCACGACACCGTTGGGGTCGATGACAATGCCGGTTCCGGCCCCCACTGCGTTGTTGTAGCCGAATTTGGTGCTGATGTTGACCACCTGCGGCCCAACCTGACCGACCACCGCCGTGAGGTCCTGCGGTGGCATGGGCCGGTCGCTGAACCGGTCGAGCGCCAGGGTGGATGGTGATGCGGACGCCGGCATGGTGGCCTGGCCGAGGCCCAGTCCGACCACAGCCAGCACGCTGACTAACCATGACCACCAGACGGGGCGGTGGTGCCGTTCGCTCATCCCGATACCTCCTGCGTCGCGGTAAGAACCAGAATTATCCGGCCTCCGGGTCTGGGAGGCACAACATTGCGTAGATTCACCGTAGTCCAGATAGCTATCGGGTACAGTCGTCAGGCTCCCGGCTGCTTTCGGCGCGATGGGATCGCGATGGGATGAGTGAGATGGTGACTGATATCACCGACCAAGTCGATGAGTGTGAGGTCGCGGTAGGAAAACCGCCACTGGCCGCCGACACGTTCGAAGCGGTCGTGATAACGGCCGGTGACGATCGTCTGCAGCGGCAACTCGTCAGTCTGCTGTAGCACCGTGTAGTAGCTACGGCAGCTCGCCGTGCCGGCCGCCTCGTCGACCTCGACGATCGGATTGGTGGTCACGTGCTTGGTTCGGGGTGTCCCGTCCGGATGGATCACGATAAGCGACTTCCAGATCCCCAGCAGCCGGGCCGCATCGATGGTGTCTTGGCCAGTGTCTGGGCCACCGACCCGGATGCGTGCGTGCTCGAAGAGCTCAGCCGCCCCCACCAGATCGCCGGTGTCGATGCATTCGGCGTAGCGATAGAGAAGGTTCGTGATCTGCATTTCCGCCAGCATGCGGTTAACCTAGCGCGGCGACGATGCGGCCCGGAACGGGCCGAGGAGGAGCCGGGCAATTCAGCCCTAGCGCGGCGACGATGCGGCCCGGAACGGGCCAAGGTGGGATGCTCCCGGCCTTAAGCTGGCATGGTGGGCGAATTCGACCCGAAGGCCAGGTTCACACAGTCCCCGGTAGCGCGACTGGCCACGATCACGCCCGACAGCACACCCCACCTGGTGCCGGTGGTATTCGCGGTCGACGGTGAGTCCCAAGACTGCCGCGATGTGGTCTATACGGCTGTCGACGGAAAACCGAAAACAACGCAGCGGCTGCGCCGACTGGCCAACATCGCGAGCAACCCACAAGTCAGCCTGCTCGTCGACGAGTACGCCGATGATTGGACTCAGTTGTGGTGGGTCCGGGTCGACGGCGCCGCCGCGATTCATAGCGACGGTGCGATGATGCACACCGGAATTCGATTGTTGCGCGCCAAATACTCTCAGTATCAAACGGTTGCGTTGAGCGGCCCGGTAATCGCGGTCACCGTGGCCCGCTGGTCCAGCTGGCACGCTTGACCAGAGATCGACGTGGGAAAGCCGTTCCCAGGCGCTGGACTTAGGCCACCGGCGCAACCATCCGGGGCCAACCCGAGTGTGGCTGGCCCGTGGCCTTGTGTTCGGCGGCAGTTGGGAGAAAAGTTGCTAGCGCGCACCTGTGAGCTGGGACACACCGCGCGAGCAGGTGAACGCACCCCCGTACGCGGGAACGACCCGCCGCGCCCAGCGCCGCGGAGCGCCCCGGGAGAACTGGAGGAAAGTCATGGCGGACAAGGCGAATGCTTCCGACGGCACCGGAGCCGCTCCCACCGCGAACGGTCCGGGCGACGTTCGTAATGTGGTCCTGGTTGGCCCGTCGGGGGGCGGTAAGACAACCCTGGTCGAGGCCCTGTTGGTTGCGGCCGGGGTGCTGTCCAGAGCCGGCTCGGTCACGGACGGCAGCACCATCTGCGACTACGACGATGCCGAGATCAGGCAACAGCGGTCGGTGGGCGTTGCAGTGGCCTCCCTGTCACACGACGGCATCAAGATCAACCTGGTCGATACACCCGGATATGCCGATTTCGTCGGTGAGCTGCGGGCCGGATTGCGAGCCGCGGATTGCGCGCTGTTCGTGATCGCGGCAAACGAGGGCGTCGACGAGCCGACCAAATCCCTTTGGCAGGAATGCAGCCAGGTCGGCATGCCCCGCGCCGTGGTGATCACCAAGCTCGACCACGCCCGGGCGAACTACCAGGAGGCACTGGTCGCCGCACAAAGCGCTTTTGGCGACAAGGTTTTACCGCTTTACCTGCCGACCGGTGACGGTCTGATCGGGTTGTTGTCGCAGACGCGCTACCAATACGCCGACGGCAAGCGGACCATGCACCCGCCGACCGGATCGGACGCCGATCAGATCGAGGACGCGCGCGCCACCCTGATCGAAGGAATCATCGAGGAATCCGAGGACGAATCCCTGATGGAGCGTTATCTCGGCGGAGAGACGATCGACGAGGCGGTGCTGATCGAGGATCTGGAGAGAGCCGTCGCCCGGGGTTCGTTTTTCCCGGTGATCCCGGTGTGCAGCGGCAGCGGTGTCGGCACCCTGGAATTACTGGAGGTCGCCACCCGCGGATTTCCGTCTCCGATGGAACACCCACTGCCGGAGATCTTTACGCCGCACGGCGTTCCGCACGCTGACCTGGTCTGTGACGCTCAAGCGCCATTGCTCGCCGAGGTGGTGAAGACAACGTCGGACCCCTACGTCGGCAGGGTCAGCCTGGTCCGGGTGTTCTCCGGGACCATCAGGCCCGACACAACGGTTCATGTGTCGGGCCATTTTGCGTCGTTTTTCGGGGAGTCCGACGGTGCCGGGAATACGCACCCCGACCACGACGAAGACGAACGCATCGGAGTCCTGTCGTTCCCGCTGGGCAAGCAGCAGCGCCCCGCGCCGGCGGTGGTAGCAGGCGACATCTGCGCGATCGGCAAGCTGAGCCGCGCCGAAACCGGCGACACCCTCTCGGACAAGTCCGAACCCTTGGTACTGAAACCCTGGACGATGCCCGAGCCGCTGCTGCCGGTCGCTATTCAGGCGCACGCCAAGACCGACGAAGACAAACTGTCGGTCGGGTTAGGGCGCCTGGCCGCGGAAGACCCGACGCTGCGGATCGAGCAAAACCAGGAAACGCACCAGATCGTGCTCTGGTGCATGGGCGAGGCCCATTCCGGTGTTGTGCTCGACGCGCTGGCCAACCGGTACGGGGTAACCGTAGACACCGTCGAACTCCGCGTCCCGTTGCGAGAAACCTTCAGCGGCAAAGCCAAAGGCCATGGCCGCCACGTTAAGCAGTCCGGCGGACACGGCCAGTACGCGGTGTGCGACGTCGAGGTGGAGCCGCTGCCGGAGGGCTCCGGATTCGAGTTCGTCGATAAGGTGGTCGGCGGAGCGGTGCCACGGCAATTCATCCCAAGTGTGGAGAAGGGCGTGCGCGCGCAGATGGAAAAGGGTGTGCACGCAGGTTATCCGGTGGTCGATATCCGGGTGACCCTGCTCGACGGCAAGGCTCATAGCGTCGACTCCTCGGACTTCGCGTTCCAGATGGCCGGTGCGCTGGCGCTGCGGGAGGCCGCTGCCGCAACGAAGGTGAGCTTGCTCGAGCCGATCGACGAGATCTCCGTGCTGGTACCCGACGGCTTCGTCGGTGCGCTGATGGGCGACTTGTCGGGCCCGCGCGGCCGGGTGCTCGGTACCGACACCGCGGGCCGCGACCGTACGGTGGTTAAAGCCGAAGTACCTCATGTCGAGCTGACGCGGTACGCGATCGACTTGCGCTCACTGGCTCATGGGGCCGCATCATTCACCCGTTCGTTCGCCCGTTATGAGCCCATGCCGGAATCCGCAGCATCCCGGGTGAAGACCACCGTTTGACTCAAACAGGATCGTCTGACTCAAAATTATCTATGTCGACCGTCAACGGACTCCCCGCTCACATCCTGCTGAACCATTTCATCGTTGTCCTGGGCCCGCTGACCGCGATCCTGGCGATCATCTGTGCATTGTGGCCAGCAGCGCGACGACGACTGATCTGGCTGGTTCTGTTGCTGGCAGTGGTCACGCTCGTGTTGACCCCGGTGACCGCCAATGCGGGAGCCTGGTTGAGCGGGAGCGGTCTGGTGGGTACAAAGGCGCCGGTACTGGCCACCCACGAGAAGCTCGGCGAAACCCTCGTCTACATCGTGGCGTCGCTGGCGGCCGCTATCGCGCTGCTCGCCGCCCTCCACATTCGCCTGGCTCGGGGACACACCGTGAAATTCAGTCTGCACGCATTGGTCGCGGTGCTGGTCATTGCCGCTGCGGTGGCCACACTGGTGCAGATCTACCGCATCGGTGATTCGGGTGCGCGAGCTACCTGGGGCAACGTGGCGAGATCAAAGGACCTCTCACGCTCCGGAACCGAACTGCTGTGCCACAGCGCGGCGGTCCAGCGAGCCTTTAGCGGTATGCGGTAGCGCGCTCGCCTCCATGAAATTCGCGGGCACCTCGAAGGCCGCCAGCCGGTCGCGGCAGAACTCCGCCAGTTCGGCCGGGGCGGGCGAAGCGGACCCGCGGGGAACGATCACCGCGGCGACTATCTCCCCGTACAGCTTGTCCGGGACGCCGAACACGGCCACCTCCAGCACATCGGGATGGCTGGCCAACACGCCCTCCACGCGTTCGGGCGAGATCTTCTCGCCGCCCCGGTTTATGAGTTCCTTGATCCGGCCACGGATGGTTAGGTCGCCGGTTAGCGACAATGTCCCCAGATCGCCGGTGCGCAACCATCCGTCGGTGAAGTTGGCGGCGGTGATCGCCGGGTCGCCGAGGTAGCCACGCACCACGGTGGGGCCACGCAGCCAGACCTCTCCGACCACATCCGCAGCGACGGGCCGCCCGTCGGACCCAACGATGCTGATCTCAGGTCCAGTCGACCGGCCGACGAGACCGGTTGTCGCAGTGATGCTTTGGTCGCTATCGATGCGCTCGATGCCCGTAGTCGCCGCCTGGTGAGTGGCCTCGGTCATGCCGAAAGCACACACCACAGGCGTTGAGAACTCGTCTTGCAGCGCTTGCGCTGTTTCCGGGGTCAGCGGTGCGCTGCAACTGCGGATGAAGCGCAGTGCCACCGGCTTTCTCCCGGACTCGTCAGTCTTGGCGCGCTCCAACAGGATCTGGTGAATCGTCGGGACCGCGGTGTACCAGGTGGCCCGCACGGCATCGATGTCGTCCCAGAACATGTGTGCAGAGAACCGCCCCCTCGCGGGCAGCAACACACGACCCCCGGATGCCAGGGTCGACAGCAGCGCGGCCAGCAGCCCATGACCGTGGTACAGCGGCATCACCGCCACGGTCGCATCCGTTGGGCCGAGCCGGTAGCCGGCGATGATGGCCCGCGCCGAGCGGGCGATGTTCGCGTGCGTCCAAGGAACCATCTTCGGCACGCCGGTGGTCCCGCCGGTGAACATGATCATGGCGTCGTCGTGCCTGAGTCCCTCGGGCGTGGATGCGGCTTGGCTCGGCGCCGTTGCCGCGTCCAGGTGGACGGCCGGGGCTGTGCCGTCGCGGCCGACGGTCACCGCGATCGACCACGACCTCAGCGACGGTCCCTGCCGATCACCGGGGCCTTCGTTGTCGACGAGCACCACCCGCGCGCCCGCCGCCTCGCCGCGCACTCGCTGCTCGCTGACGGGCAGGGCGGGATCCAACGGGACCACGATGAGTTCGGCGCGCGACGCAGCCAACAATCCGACGACGAATTCTGCGTTGCTGCCCGCACGCAGCGCGACCCGATCACCCGGCAACAAGCCGCCTTGCTTCAACTGCCCGGCAAGGTCATCGACGAGTCGAACCAAATCGCCGTAGCTGACCGGTATCCGATCGGCGTTGATGACGAGGGCTGGCGCCTCCGGGCGATTGGTTGCCGCCATCGCGACTAGATCGGCGATGCGCGCGCTCGAAAACTCGTCGGTCGGCCCCGCCTGCGCGGCAACCGCGGTGGTGGTGATCGAGTCAGACCTCATCGGACCGCGCTCCTTCTTGTCAAGTGTCACTCTCCTCAAACCATGCGCCGGGGCCTTGTTTTTGGTCCAATACGCACCTGCTCACGATAGATAACCGGTAGTTGTTGAGCATTGGAATGGTATAGGTTCCTGCAAACTCCCAGGCGGTAGCGAGCTGCGCGAGGCGGCGTGATCACCGCCGGCCCCGAGGGCCAGATCACGCCTGCGTGGGTCGGACTCCGGCCCGGCGCTTCCGCGCGCGGCCGAGCGCAGCTTGTATCACCCTTTCGAGGCAGGAACAACCCTTTCGGTCTAACCGCCATTGATCTGTGGTGATTGCACGGGGCGTACCGATCACAAAGGAGAACGTCACGAGCATGCCTCCCGCCAGAGTCCATGTAATCGCTTGTGAGGGTTGCCTATCAGACATTGATGTCATCGCGGGCCGATATCGCAGTCGTGACGTTGTTTCGGGTGACATCAGAAGGGGCGCTGCATTGTCGGCTTGAACATCGACAACAACGGTGGCTGTCAGCGGTCACGGTTTTCCCCAGGTTTGAGGGGTTGTCCGTCACGTAATTCCCCACCCCGGCTGTCACGTAATTCCCCACCCTGGGCGGTGTGTCTGCCCGGCGTGGGCCTCGCTACAAGGTTCGCTCTGCATCCGTTGGCTGACGGATGGAAGGGCGCTGATGGCGAGGAGAAATATCACGATGTTCGATTTGGTCGAGCTGTTCACCCACTGGCACGCGGGGCGTTCACAGGTCCAGTTATCGGAGTCGCTGGGCATCGACCGCAAAACGATCCGCAAATATCTGGCCCCGGCGCTCGCGGCCGGGATCGAGCCCGGCGGCGAGCCCCTGGGGGCCGAGGCATGGGCCGAGTTGATCGCGGGCTGGTTTCCTGAGTTGGACGATCCGGGTGTACGTGCGTCCACGTGGCCGTTGATCACCCCGCACCGCGATCGGATCAAGAGCTGGCTCGACGATGAGGTAACGGTGGCCACGATCGGTCAGCGGCTGCGTGATGATCACCAGGTGGCGGCATCGGAATCCTCGGTGCGTCGTTGGATAGCAACGCATTTCGCCGAGGAAGTCGCTCGCGAGCGGGTCAGCGTGCCGCGTGGGCCGGTAGAGCCGGGCAGTGAAGCGCAGATCGACTACGGCCGGCTGGGTATGTGGCTGGACCCGGGAACCGCCAAGCGGGTCGCGGTGTGGGCGTTCGTGATGGTGCTGGCCTGTTCACGGCACTTGTTCGTGCGCCCGGTGATCCGGATGGATCAAAGCACCTGGTGCGCATGCCATGTCGAGGCCTTCGAGTATTTCAGCGGGGTACCGGCCCGGCTGGTGTGCGACAACCTCAAAACCGGGGTAGATCGCCCCGACCTGTATGACCCCAAGATCAACCGCACTTATGCCGAACTGGCGGCTCATTACCAGTGTCTGGTCGACCCGGCCCGAGCGTTCAAACCAAAGGACAAACCACGCGTCGAACGCCAGATAAGCTATGTGCGGGAATCGTTTTGGCGTGGACGCCAGTTTAGTTCACTGACCGAAATGCAACAGGCCGCGATCATGTGGTCTACCGAGGTGGCCGGGGCGCGCCACTCACGCGCCCTGGAAGGCGCCCAGCCGCTGCGGGTGTTTCAGGCTATTGAGGCGCCGGCGTTGATCACGTTGCCGCCCCGGCCCTTTGAACTATCAATCTGGTCCATTGGCACCGTCGGGGTCGACACGCACCTCAAAGTCGGCAAAGCGCTCTACAGCGTGCCGTGGAGGCTGATCGGGCAACGCCTGCATGCGCGCACCGCCGGCGATGTGGTGCAGATCTTCGCCGGCGCCGACGTGGTGGCCACCCATGTGCTCCGGTTCAGCGGGCGCTCCACCGACTTCTCCCACTACCCGCCGGAGAAGATCGCATTCGCCATGCGCACGCCGACCTGGTGCCGGCAGATGGCCGAGCTGGTCGGCCCGGCCTGCCAGGAGGTCATCGCCGGGTTCATGGCCGATAACGCCATCCACCACCTGCGCGCCGCGCAAGGGGTGCTGGGGATGCGCGACAAACACGGCTGTGAGCGCCTGGAGGCCGCCTGTGCCCGCGCCCTGGCCGTCGGTGACCCCACGTATCGCACCATCAAGGGCATCCTGGTCGCCGGCACCGAGCACGGCGGCGAGCAGCCCACCGGTGGCCGTGGTGCGGCGGCGACGACGGCGGGGGCGTGTCTGCGTGGCCCGGATCAGTTCGACACCACTCTTCCTGTCGCCTGACATCAATCATCGAATCACCCTGACTACCAACACCATCAACCCATCAAGGAGTACATCATGTCCATCTGCGATCCTGCGCTGCGTAACGCGTTGCGCAACTTGAAACTGTCCGGCATGCTCGACACCCTCGATGCCCGGCTGGCCCAGACCCGCGAGGGCGGCTTGGGGCACTTGGAGTTTCTGCAAGTGCTCTGCGAAGACGAGATCGCCCGCCGCGAATCGGCAGCCCTGACACGGCGATTGCGTCGAGCCAAGTTCGAAGAACAAGCCACGTTCGAGGACTTCGACTTCACCGCTAACCCGAAACTGCCGGCCGCGATGCTGCGCGACCTGCTGGCACTGCGCTGGCTGCAAGCCGGTGAGTCAGTCATCCTGTACGGCCCGGTCGGCGTCGGGAAAACCCATGTGGCACAAGCACTTGGACACGCCGTGGCCCGCCGCGGCGGTGACGTCCGCTTCGCCAAAACCTCACGCATGCTCTCCGACCTCGCCGGTGGGCACGCCGACCGTAGCTGGGGCCAACGCATCCGCGAATACACCAAACCCCTCGTGCTGATCCTCGACGACTTCGCGATGCGCGAACACACCGCCATGCACGCTGACGACCTCTACGAACTCATCAGCGACCGGGCGGTCAGCAGCAAACCTTTGATCTTGACCAGCAACCGCCCACCGAAAGATTGGTACGGCCTATTTCCGAACCCGGTTGTCGCCGAATCGCTACTCGACAGGCTCATCAACACCAGTCACCAAGTCCTCATGGACGGGCCCAGTTACCGGCCCCGAAAGAGACCCGGACGCACCATCAGCTAGACAACCCCCAACCGATCCGGTAAGACCACCACCGAGGCCCACGCCTGGGGAATTACGTGACAGAACCCCTGGGGAATTACGTGACGGACGACACAGCTTGGCGCGTTACACGCTATCCTGGCGAACCGTTCCACTGAAGACACCGAACCAATGACCGTTGTGATGCCGACGGGAACTGGCAAAACGGACACGATGTTAGCGGCGTATTGCCACTCGCCGAAGACAACTCTGGTGATGGTGCCTTCCGACACGCTGCGCACCCAGATCGCCTCCAACTTCGTGGCCCTCGGTGTGTTGCCGGTCGTTGGTGCGATCAC
>Ga0116129_1001234_pt1 | contig 14367 bp, 10 predicted proteins | sample June2015DPH_17_2_FD_89732 | JGI IMG/M metagenome (GOLD analysis project Ga0116129, IMG submission 89732) | Peatland microbial communities from SPRUCE experiment site at the Marcell Experimental Forest, Minnesota, USA - June2015DPH_17_10 | ecosystem: Environmental > Terrestrial > Soil > Wetlands...
CGGGATGGTGTCGATGACCAGTCGAAGGCGATCTTCGGATTTCTTGATTTCGTCAAAAGCCTCTTGCAGCGCCTCCTTTGCAGCGTATTGCTCGGTGACATCCATATGTGTGCCGATGATCTCCACGACATCGCCGTCGCTGCCGAGAACAGGATGCCCCACGGAATGCAGGCGCTTTATCGAGCCGTCAGGAAGAGCTATTCGAAAGTCAACTTCGACGTACTTTTTCTCTCGGACAGCCTCGCGATTTACTTCGATAACTCGGCGCAGATCCTCGGGGACAATACGCTCCTGAAAGGTCCGCAGTGACCCAGAACTCTCTTTCGGATCAAGCCCGAACAGCCGGTATACTTCGGCCGACTGATACACAAACTCTTGACGGCGCACGTCCCAGGCCCAACTGCCTGTATGACTCAAATGCTGGGCTTCGGCCAAATAGGCCTCGCTACGCCGGAGGTTAGCATCGGTCTGGAGTGCTGCTTGCGTTCGCTCGTGGGCATTTTGGATCAAGCGCGTCACAATCAACGAAGTAAGAAAGAAGGCGACCACCACCATGAGATGTTCGGAATCGTCGATCCGAAAACTGAAGATTGGCGTAACAAAGAAGTAGTTCAAGCCTGCAATAGACATGACGGCAAGCAGCGCTGATGCAGTGAAGCTGCCCATCAGGGAGCACAGCAGGATCACAACCAAATAGGCAAAAGCGGTCGATGCGAGGTCGACACCAAGCTGAAAGAAAACCAAGGTCACCAATGCCAGCGCAATGCTGCCGAAAAAAAACTGCGCAGCTGAATTCCAGAAATTCGTAGTCTGGTTGCTCATCACTCGCAGAATGTCCTGGGTCTCTCGGACAAACACGAGACAAAATGGGAGCATTGCGGGACCCACGTCAATATGACTTGTTGTCGCTAAGGGGTGAGACAAGCCAGCCTGCATTAACTTGCCGAACCCCATTTGTCTTAGGACGGCTTCTTTCGCGGCTGGACCATCCAGATCGCAGGGTGTGTGTACCGAAAACTCAAACTCGGAGTAGTGATGGTGAAGCCCTTCTACCAAGGTGAGGCCGGTGCAATTGGCTTATCCCGGATAAGCAGTGGGGTGAAAAAGCTAGGGATGTGAGTAACGCCGTCGATCTGTTGCTTCGGTCCCTTAGCTGTCCAGAGATTTAGCGGGAGGTTTAGCTCCGAAGCGGACGTCACCCACTCCCCACGGCGCCCCCGCTTTGTGACGACAGCAGCTTTCGCGGGCCATTTGGTGTAAAGGATACCTGAGGGCGCAGGCTGTCTGTCCAACGGTTAATTGGCCAACGGTAAAGCCGATAGCAAGGTAGACCATGTTGAAGCACTGGCTCATTGACCTCATTGGTCACGTTTCTGGTCTCAGCGATGCACAACTTAGACAAATTGAGAAATCGTTGCCGGCGAGCAAGGCGCTGATCGATCTTCTCAATAGAGCAGAGCCGATGATCGAACAGGCGCAAAAGCTTTACGCAGAAGCTGAGCCGCTGATCGATGAAGCAATGAAAGAGTTGCAGACTGTCGGCCCCGCGGTGCAAATTTTGATCGATGTTATCGGGCATCATGTCAACAAAGGTAGTTCGCCGGCAGAGGCTGCTGAGGCAGTCCGCACGGCGCTTAACGGCTCAATCAAGAGCGTCGCCCAGGATCGTGGGATTGATTTGCAAATGAGCCGCGTAACCGTGTTTGGAGGAACTGGCTTTGTTGGCCGTCGCATCGTGCGCTACTTGTCCGAGTCCGGCGCCACGGTGCGCGTCGCATCCCGGCGTACTAGGCAGGCTGAGGGCGACCACGTCGAACAGATCGCCGCCGACGCACATGACGAGCGCTCCATAGAAGATGCCGTTGGGGGCGCCGATGGCGTGGTCAACGCGATTAGTCTGTACGTCGAGCACGGAAGCGATACATTCCATTCGGTGCACGTTGAAGCGGCCGCTAGGATCGCGAGCGTAGCGCGGCGGGTCGGAGCCAAACGGCTAGTTCACCTATCAGGAATCGGCGCCGACGCTGCCTCGCCTTCGCCGTATATTCGTAGTCGCGGCGAAGGCGAGGCGGCCGTGCAGGCCGCATTCCCTGGCGCGGTCATCATCCGCCCAGCGGTGATGTTTGCGTCGGACGACGGCTTGCTCACGACAATCCTCAGGCTACTTCGGGTCCTGCCGGTTTATCCAATATTCGGCGATGGCAGGACGAGGCTCCAGCCGGCGTACGCCGATGATGTTGCTGCGGCGATTGCACAAGTTCTGCGGCAGAGCAAAAAGCCGTATCCTGTCTACGAACTGGCCGGCCCACGCGTCTATTCATACGAGGAATTGCTGCGAACCGTTGCCCGTACCGCCGGTTTACGGCCTGTGCTGATGCGGATGCCGTTTGCCTTGTGGGATGCAGTTGCCGGCGTCGCTGAAATCTTGCCGCACCCGCCCCTCACCCGCAATCAGGTCGAGCTTATGCAGATCGACACCACAGCCTCAGACAACTTGCCGGGGTTTCGCGTGCTCGGCATTTCGCCGCGATCGCTCGAAGAAGAACTCGAAGCGACGCTCAAACAGAACAAATGAGGAAACTCAGCAAAATTGCGACCGGACAGCGAGGAGGAAATGGTACCGACCGACATCAGATGCGACGGGCCGATGTCCGCGTTAAATCGACTGTGTTGGCCGCCTTCTCCAATTGCCCACTTTCCACTGTTTCCTCCGCCGGAACGCTCGACCCAACTCAGACGGATTGTTAAACGCGATCTCCCAAGGTGAGATCTGAGTCGCGAAATGACTGTCGCTATCGAGATTGGACGAACCGCGGCGGGGGAATCAGCGACTTTGGACCTTGAGGAACTGCTCGCGACGCGCCTGCTAGTGCAAGGCAATTCCGGTTCCGGCAAATCTCACCTGTTACGCCGCCTACTCGAACAGAGCGCTCCTTGGGTTCAACAAACGGTCATCGATCCCGAAGGTGATTTCGTGACGCTGGCTGAACAGTTTGGCCACCTCGTTATCGACGCAGAAGAGCACACCGAGAGAGGTTTACAGATTGCAGGTGAGCGGGCGCGCATTCATCGCGTATCCACAGTCCTGAATCTGGAGGGGCTCGACGCCGAAAACCAGATGCGGCGTGCCGCGGCCTTTCTTGGCGGCCTTTTCGAGGTCGTCCGTGATTACTGGTACCCGATGCTGGTGGTGGTGGACGAGGCTCAGTTGTTTGCGCCCGCGATTGCCGGAGACGTTTCCGACGAGGCTCGGAAGCTTTCTCTCGGAGCTATGACTAACCTGATGTGCCGTGGCCGCAAACGTGGGCTCGCCGGGGTCATCGCTACGCAGCGGCTTGCAAAGCTCGCTAAGAACGTGGCCGCCGAGGCCGCTAATTTTCTAATGGGCCGTACATTTCTTGATATCGATATGGCGCGCGCGGCAGATCTTCTTGGAATGGAGCGTCGACAGGCAGATGCGTTCCGCGACCTGGAACGCGGACACTTTATGGCGCTCGGGTCAGCTCTTTCGCGCCGTCCTCTGAGCGTACGGATAGGCCCAACGGATACGAGCCCGCGCAACGCAACACCACGACTTATGCCACTGCCAGAAGAACCGGTTGCTGACGCACGCGCCGTAATCTTGGCAGCTCCGCCACCCGACGTTAATCGGCCGGTCCGTAAACCATCCGCCGACATAGTCAGTCAACTTATGGCGGCCTCAACTGCCGAAGCAGCCTCCCAGGCAATTGAGCCGCCAACTACGCCAGAACAGCAAAAGGAGCGCCGCGAAAGGTTGGATCGCGTTCTCGTTGCCATCCTTGCTGAACCCGACACCGGATTTCGGGCAACAGACGTTCTGTACCAAGAGTTTGTGGTTCGGTGCCGGATCGAGGGTCTCGGTTCTGCAGCCCCAACCCTTAACTCCTTCCGACGTATGCTGACGTGCGCACGGGCTGGACTGTCTCGTGACATGGAGGAGGACGCAGAATGGCAAGAAGCGTTACTCCGCGCCGGTATCCTCCCCGAGGACATGCAAGGTGTCTTCCTGCTGATTGCTCGTGCTGCAAAGGAAAACTTGCCCTGCCCCAGCGATACGGTAATTGCACGCACCTACGGCACGCACTCGCTCCGCCGCGCCCGACGCACGTTGGCCTACATCGAGGAACAGGGGCTTTTGGTTTGTCAGCTCGACGGTATGGGTCGACGAATTGTAACACTCGTCGAACCTGCCTGGACGACGGCCCCGGGCGATCCGAATACGGATGAGACGACGCAAGAACCTTGTGTGTCATGAATCAAACGACGAGACCGTGGGGATTTTTTTGTCCGACCTTTGACGCGTCAGACCGAACGGAATGACTCTGGCGGCAGTCGTGATCGCACTTAGTCTCCGGCCGTAGTCTCCGGAAAACGGGAATATTCGCAGACGTGCCTGGAGACTTTCGGCAAGTGGCGCCCGAAGAATGGCAAATTGGGAGTCTGGAGACGAAGCCGAATGCGTAAAAAGCCCGCATTTGCGGCCTAGTTTCGCTTTTCGAGGCAAATTTGGCCAGACGCTAGAATGCCTGGCTGGCGACGCAGTGCAGATCGCATCCATCTCCAGCCGAATTCCCCGCAAACAGGGAAATTCCCGCCGGGGCCGACAAAGCCCTTTACATCGCCCCTTATGATGCCTTGGCAGGCATCGACAGTCGTGAGCCCATCCGAGCGTGGCGGCTCAAAGCCGTCCAAGTCGCCTCAAGTACCCATTGGGGTCTGAGTCAGGTCGGCTGATGGCCATTTGCAGCCTGGTGTCCCGATTCCGAAGTTCGCAGCCTTTTTCGGAGCCACGTTTCGAACTTCGGAATCGAAAGGACACTAGCTAACTTATTGATCTAGTGTGGCCTTGGTTCAGAAGTCCGCATGACCAGCTCGCGGCGCCAAAGATGCGGACTTCTGAACCGCCACACTAGCGTTTTGCTGGTGACAATGGCAAAAAAATATCGACCTGGTTTCATCATCTAACTTAACTTCGCCCGCTGTGGTTGTGATCGATTCGGACAGGGCGGCGTACCGATTGCTGCTAAGACGATGCTCGCCGATCGGTAGCTCAATGGGAATTTGACCACCCACCAGGAATCGAAGCAAGCCTTGAACCGCGTGCATGCGGGCACCAACATAAAAATCAAGAAGAGGCGCCTTGAGTGGATGATACCAAGATAAAGCTCCTGACATTCGAAATCTGGCACGAAAGGTTCGGCATCCCTCTTACTGATGTACGCGAAATCGTTCGTGCGGTGAGCATCGTTCGGCTCCCTAAAGCGCCTCCGGTCGTGGAAGGAATAATCAATGTGCGGGGCAGCGTCGTTCCCACGCTCGATATCCGCGCCCGTTTCAACTTGCCGCCCAAGGCTGTGGAACCTTCCGATCATCTCGTCATCGCCTTCGCAAAACTCCGGCTTGTTGCCATCCGCGTAGATCGCGTTACCGATCTGATGACGCTGGCCAAGAGTGACGTTGAAGATGTGGCCGGCACGGTACCCGGAAGCGATTTGATCGCCGGCGTCGCTAAACTCGACGACGGCCTGTTGCTCATCCATGACCTCTCAACGTTCCTGTCTGCCGCCGAAGCTGAGGCGCTTGACAGGCTTGAGGAACAGACACTGCCGTGAAGCTGGAAACAACCGATTATCCGCAGCTTCGCGTCGTCATGGAGTTCATCCGGGCGCGCACGGGCCTTGTGTTCCCACCAAGCCGTCAAGAAGACGCGGAGGCGTGCGTTCGCAAAACGATGGAAGGCGCCCACATCGATGATTCACAACGATTCGTTCAGCTTCTCGACGCCGATGAAAGCGTATTTGATGAGTTGATCTCCTCTCTGACCGTGTCGGAGACGTACTTCTTTCGAGAACCGCAACAATTCGAGTTCATCCGTCTCCAAATCCTGCCTGAGCTGCAGCGGGCGCGCCAGTTGGACGCCGGCCTTCGCTTTTGGAGTGCGGGCTGTGCATCCGGCGAAGAGGCGTATTCACTGGCTATTCTCCTTGAGCAGGAAGGCCTTGCCCAACGTGCTACCATTCTCGCGACGGACATTTCTGGGGCGGTCCTGACCATGGCTCGCAAGGCCTCCTACAGTTCCTGGTCTTTCCGAGGCAACAGCGTAGACGCGATGGCGCAGTACTTTCATCGGCGCAGCGACCGATTTTTGCTCCGGGACAGCTTCCGCCATCAGGTCGCGTTTAGATCCCTCAATCTTGCCGTCGATAATTATCCGTCACATGCCACGGGCACGCTAAACACCGACGTGATCCTTTGCCGCAACGTGCTTATCTATTTCGACCAGGACACGGTGGCGCGAATCGCCCGACGCTTGTTCGCAGCGTTAGCCGGAGGGGGGTGGCTCATCACCGGACCCTCCGATCCCCCATTGTGGGACTACGCCCCATTCGAGACGAAGGTGACCGAGGCTGGCGTGTTCTATCGGCGGTCTCCGCAGATGGCCTCCCTGCCCTCCCTTCGCGAGCCGGCAAGTTCGGCCTACGGTAGCCCGCGCCGCGTCATGGTCCATGAGGCATTGGCGACGAAAGGCGTCGCGACCAAGCCCGTTCAGGCCCTGCCTCAGGCGGTCCCGGAGCGGGCACTGTTGCCTGGCAAATTTGACCGCGAACCACCGCCGTCGATCCAGCCTCCGAACGATGTCGCGGCGTATGTTTCATCGATTCGCGCGCTTGCCGATGGCGGGGAACTCCACCAGGCGGCGGCGGAAGCGGCGGCGGCGATCCAGGTCCAGCCGCTTGCCACCGAGCTGCACTACATCCGCGCCATCATTCTGGCTGGGCTCGGACAATACGACGAGGCCTCTGCGTCCCTGCGTCGGGTGATCTACCTCGATCCGTCGCTCGCCGTCGCTCACTTCACGCTCGGATCCGTTTTGTGGCGGAGCGGAGCCGAAGCAGAAACCCGGCGCTGCTATCGCAATGTCCTCGCCCTTTGCGCCGAGCGCCCGCCGCAAGAACTTTTGCAGCTGTCGGAAGGGGAAACAGCCGGCCGTATGGCCGAAGCGGCACGGAACCAACTCGCGCTCATTGACAGAGATCGGGAGACGATGCCGTGAACCATCCGTATCGACCGCAAGGTTCTCAGATCGATTGGCAGGCGCTCGGCAAACGCCTCGTGGAAGCCTCCGTCGCCACTCAGGAAGCTTTGCAGCCCTCGCCAGAGCGAGCCAGACGGATTCTGAATGAACGGGCAGCCAACCTCGCGCGGCCATCGGTGGATTCGCATTCGGTTCGCAGAACGACCATCGTCATCACCTTTGCACTCGAGGGCGACCGGTACGGCCTCGATACCCGCTGCGTACGGGAAGTGCGCCGGTCTGGCGAATTTACACCCTTACCTGTCGTTCCGGACTTCCTGGTCGGTGTCATCAATTTGCGCGGTGAGATTCTGCCCCTGATTGATATCAGACGTTTTTTGGAACTCCCTGCGAAAAAATCGGCAGCCCCTACACACATCATCATCTGCGGGGATGCGCGCGCAGAGTTCGGAATTGTCGCTGACACCATGCATGACGCATCGCCCGTGGCCATCGATGAATTGGTGCCTAATCCGATCGCCCATAGCCAGCGCAGCCGAGATTGCGTCCTGGGTATCACACCCGACGCAACCGTCGTGTTGAATGGCCTTGCCCTGCTGAAAGATCGACGCCTGTTCGTCGGGGAAACGACTGACGCCACCACGGTGAGTACCGAAGGAGATTCGTGATGCTGAATATGCGAACCATTAAAGCAAAGCTGATATTGGGCTTCGCGCTCGGGCCAATCATTCTCGCAATTATCGGCTGGGTCGCCTACACCAATACAATCGCTCTCGTCGAGAGCCTGAACCGACAGCAGCACACCTACCAGGTGCTGCAGCAGGCCGAGGTCGTCAACAAGTTACTTCTTGACGCCGAGACCGGCCAGCGCGGGTTCCTGTTGACCGGCGCCGACCGCTATCTGCAACCCTACTCAGGGGCGCTCACCGCCTTGGGCCCAAACATCGCGCGCCTGGCCGATTTGACAGCGGACAACCCGCACCAGCAGGCGCGGCTAACGGCCTTGAGGGAGTTGATCCGGCAGAAAACGGAAGAACTCGCGGAGACCATTAGTTTGCGCAGGGAAAAGGGACCCGAGGCCGCATCCGCAGTAGTCCAGACGGATCGAGGTAAGAAGGCCATGGATGATATCCGGGCCCTTCTCGATCAGCTTGAAGCCGAAGAAAACGACTTGCTGGCGCAACGCAGCGCAGAGGCTGCCAGAACCGCCCAGACAACCTTCAGCTCAATCACATACGGAACGTTGGGCAGTTTTGTGCTGCTTATCCTGGTTGGAATCTTCATAGCCCGCAGCATCGCAATTCCCATCAACAAGGCGATCGAGTCCCTGTCCTCTGTCTCGGCCGAAATCCTTGCGGGCACGTCTCAGCAAGCTGCGGGCATGCGAGAGCACTCCACGGCGGTGACTGAAACCGTTAGCACGGTCGATGAAGTCCTGCAGACGTCCGAGCAGGCCGCACAGCGAGCCAAGATGGTGTCGGAGTCGTCACAACAGGCAGCGGAGCTGAGTCTGACAGGGCGCAAAGCCGTCGATGATTCGGTCTCCGCCATGGGCACGGTCAGAGATCAGACTGGCTCGATCGCCGAGAGCATCCTGACATTGGCCGAACAGGCACAGGCAATCGGAGAGATCATCGCAACCGTCAACGATGTCGCCGAGCAGATCAATCTTTTGTCCTTGAATGCGGCAATTGAAGCCTCGCGAGCGGGCGAGCACGGCCGAGGGTTCAGCGTGGTGGCAACGGAGATCAAGGCGCTCGCCGACCAGTCGAAAAGGGCGACCGCGCAGGTCCGGCAGATTCTCGGCGAAATTCAGAAGGCAACGAATGTCGCCGTGATGGCCACCGAGCAGGGCACCAAAAGCGTCAGTGAAGCGATCAAGACTGTAAACGACGCAGGCACGACCATCAGGATGTTGACCGACATCATCGGTGCGGCCGCGCAATCGGCGGCGCAGATCGCGGCTTCGTCCGGACAGCAGGCGACGGGCATGCGCCAGATCCATCAGGCGATGCAGAACATCAGCCAGGTCAGCACACAGCATCTTGCGGCCACGAATCAGTCCGAACAAGCGGCGAAGCATCTTACGGTCCTCGGTACGAGCTTAAAGCAACTGGTCGCCGGATAGGGGCGCTGAATGGACAAGGATGATCTCGTCCAACGTCTGATGGTCACGTTCGTCGGCGAGCTCGAAGATCATGCGCGAGCCCTCGAACGGGATCTGCTTGCGCTGGAGAAGAGCCCGGCTCCGGACGTGAAGGGCGAGCTTTTTGCCTCCTTGTTCCGCACGGCGCACAGCCTCAAAGGGTCTGCCCGAACGGTACGCGTGAGCCTGCTGGAGACGGCGGGCCACCACCTGGAGGAAATCATCGGCGCCGCACGCGACGGACGATTGCCCGTTGACGCGGCCTTATTCGAGTTGCTGTTCGCGACCGTCGATGCGATCGGCGAGGCCGGACATCGTCTGCGCACGAATGCCAATCTCGCGGGTGTGCGCCTTGATGAGGTGGTACGAAAGCTCGCGATGGTGATGGAACCACGCGAGGAGACCTCGCCTTCGGCGCCGGTCGAACCGGGCGCCGTTGCTCGGCCCGCGGCGGAAGAGTGGGGCGGCGCCGTGCGAGTGCCAGCCGAGAAACTTGACGCTTTGCTCGCGCAAACCGGCGAGATGCTCATTGTTCGCCATCGTGCCGAAGCACGCAGCCAGGCGGCGGCGGTACTTCAAGACCTTATGACTACTTTGCACAGGGAATGGCGCCGCGTCGAGCAACACGTCGCAGGTCTTCTGAAACACGATATCGGCCCGGAACCGCATTCGACGGCGAGGAATAGCGTTATCCAGCATCGCCGGCTGGAAACTACGATCCAAAGAAACAGAGATGCCTTGTCGCGGTTCGAAGGCAGTTTCGAACGCCTTGTCGCCGATCTGGGCGAAGACCGCCGTGTGATCGAGCAAACGGTCCCTCCCCTCGACGTTGAGGTGCGTCGGACGCGGATGGTACCATTTTCAGCGGCATGTGATGGACTTGAACGGCTGGTTCGCGATCTGACCGCGCGCGGTGACAGGAAGATTCAGTTCGACATCGAAGGAGGTGAGATCGAGCTCGACCGTTCGATCGTTGAAGGTCTGAAAGACCCACTTCTCCATCTTGTTCGCAACGCCGTAGACCACGGAATCGAACCAGCCGCCGCACGTCGCGCCGCCGGCAAGCCCGAATTAGGGCGGCTGACGGTGGCTGCAGCACTGCGCGGTCCCAGGGTCGAGGTCACCGTCAGTGACGACGGCCAAGGCCTCGACACCGAAGCGATTCGCCACCAGCTTCGCAAGAGAGCTCTTGCGGCGCCTGCCGATGACCTGGATGCAACGCAGATAATTTTCCTGCCAGGCCTTTCTACCTCGGAGACAGTCACATCAATCTCCGGGCGCGGCATTGGTCTTGACGTTGTCAAGACCAGACTGACGTCGATGCGGGGAACGGTCGACGTCTCGTTCAAAGCCGGACAGGGAACTAAATTCACGCTGGTCGTTCCCCTGACCTTAACCTCGATCCGCGTTATCCTCGTCGAAGCATCAAGCCAAGTCTATGCGATCGATACCATCGGCGTTCACCGGGTGCTTCGCATCAACGCGGACGAGATCCTGTCAATCGAAGGACGCAGGGTCCTCCTGATCGCCGGCATACCGGTCCCCCTTGCTACGTTGAGCGAAGCGCTGGGTTTCCGCGGCAGTGCGCCCTTGGCCGGCGGCGGCAAGATTCCAGTCGTCGTGCTCGCCGCCGGAAATCGGTTGGCTGCTTTCGTCGTTGACGATCTGCAGAGCGAACGGGAAGTCGTCGTCCGTGCGCTAGGACCTCGGCTACGTCACGTCAAGTACGTCAGCGGAGGTACCATTCTTCCCGATGGCCGGATCGCCCTCATTTTGAACGCATCTGATCTCATCCAGCAGGCATTAAACCTGCCCGCCGCAGCAAGTCTCCCGGATGCTCAGGCGAACACCCCTCGCTCCGCTAAAAAGCGTCTGCTGGTCGCCGACGACTCCGTTACTGTCCGCACCTTGCAAAAGAACATTCTTGAGTCGGCCGGATACGACGTGATAGCTGCGGTCGACGGCATGGAAGCCTGGCGTCTGCTGTCCGAAAAAGGAGCGGACCTGGTTATTTCCGATGTTGAGATGCCCCGGATGGATGGGTTTTCGCTCACCGAGGCAATTCGCGAGTCCAAGCGTTTCCGTGAGCTTCCGGTCATTCTGGTAACGGCAATGGAAAGTGATGCGGACAAAGCGCGCGGCTTGGCGGCCGGGGCCGATGCCTATTGTCTCAAGAGCACGTTCGACCAGAAGGACCTGCTGGCCACCATCGCGCGGCTCCTGTGACGGAGAGACGGATGATAAAGGTTCTGGTCGCCGACGGCTCCGTGACGGATCGTGATGCTCTCGTCAAACTGCTGCGACTCGATCCTGAGATCGACGTAATCGGCGAAGCATCGCACGGCGCCGAGGCGATGGAAATGGTGAAGCGGCTTCGGCCCCACATCGTCGTCATGGGGGTTTATTTGTCCGCGTCGGGTGGATTTCGAACCACCAAGGAAATGATGATCGAGGCTCCCACTCCGATCGTGATCGTCTCGGATGAACGTGACGCACGGCAAGTCGAAATGTCGATTTTGGCGCTAAGCGACGGCGCACTTTCGATCGTATCGATGCCTTCACCTCACATGCCCGAAGTTGCCGGGCCCGCAGGAGAACGCCTGATTGCATCTGTGAGGGCCATGTCTCAGGTTAAGGTCGTCCGCCGATGGAGAGAAAGATCGCGGCCAGGGACGGCGGCGCCTCAATCTGCCGCATCGACTGAGGCACGTATCCGAATTGTTGCAATGGCTGCGTCCACCGGCGGCCCGGCGGCACTGCAGCAGATAATCTCTGAGCTCCCCGCAGATTTTTGTCTTCCGATACTGGTTGTCCAGCACATTGGTTCAGGCTTTGTCGATGGTTTGGTGCACTGGCTCAATTCAGTCTGTTCGCTCAATGTCAAACACGCGACGGATGGCGAGCTTTTGTCCCCGCACACAGTTTATGTAGCGCCTGACGACAACCATCTCGGGGTATCCAGTCGGTCGAGGATCATACTTTCGTCCGCTGAGAAGATCGGTGGATTTCGACCCTCAGCAACGTTTCTGTTTGAATCGGTTGCGCGGGCATTCGGAGCCTCAGCAGCCCACGTCATTCTCACCGGCATGGGGCAAGACGGCGTTTCCGGCCTTCAGGTTGCTCGCAAGCTCCAGGGCACGATCCTTGCTCAAGATCAGGCCAGTTCAGTCGTCTTCGGAATGCCCGGCGCGGCCATCAACGCGGGACTGGCCGACTACGTTCTGCCGCTACCATCCATCGCGGACCATCTCATTGAGTTGGCGCATCGTTCAAGGAACAGACCATGACGCGGATTCTTGTTGTCGAAGATAGTCCGACGCAAGCACAGCAGCTCCAGCTCGTCCTGGAAGCCGCGCGGTTTGCGGTCGTCCTCGCCCCTGACGCCGACGCGGCGCTCCGGCATATGGCGGATTCCTCGTTCGATATGGTAATTTCCGACATCATGATGCCCGGCCCCTCGGGTTACGAGCTCTGCGATCAGATCAAGAGGGACGCCAGATGGCGCGACACTCCGGTCATTCTGCTCTCAACTCTTGTCGACCCGATGGACATTATCCGCGGACTCGAGTGTGGCGCCGACAACTTTATCACCAAGCCGTACGAACCGGAGCAACTCATCGATCGAATACACACCGTCTTGCGAAACAGACAGGCGAGACGTCAGGGGAAACTTGCCTTCGGAGTCGAGGTCGTCTTTCTCGGAAAGAAATTCGTCGTCAATTCGGAGAAGGAGCAGATCCTCGACCTTCTCATCGCGACCTTCGAAGACATTGTCCGAACGAATCGCGGGCTGCAGGAGAGCAAGGCAGAACTTCTCGCCGCCAAGGCCCAGATCGAGACATACGCGTTGGAACTTGAGCGCCGCGTTGAAGAACGAACAAAAGCGCTTGTCGAACAGCAGCAGCAATTGGCACAAGCACAGAAGATGGAAGCTGTCGGCCAATTGACGGGCGGCATCGCCCACGACTTCAACAACCTCCTCACCGTCATCACCGGCACGATCGAAATCTTGGCGGACGCCGTCGGGCACCAACCACAGCTCGTGGAAATCGCCGCGATGATCGATCAGGCGGCGCACCGCGGGGCCGAACTTACGCAACGTCTTCTGGCTTTTGCCCGCAAGCAACCGCTGCACCCACGAGCGACCGATACCAATGAGTTGGTCATCGGAGCTGCCAAGCTCCTCAGACCAACCCTCGGCGAGCACATCGAGATCGAATCGATGCTTGAGGAGAATGCCTGGCCGGCGCTCGTCGACCCGGGTCAGCTCACCACTGCGCTCGTCAATCTTGCGGTCAATGCGCGCGATGCGATGCCGAATGGAGGAAAATTGACGCTCGAAACAGGGAACGTCTATCTCGACGAAGCCTATGCCAAAGCTCACAGGGAAGTCTCGCCGGGAGCCTATGCGATGGTCGCCGTCACCGACAATGGAACGGGCATCCCGGCGGCAATTCGCGACAAGGTATTCGATCCATTTTTCACCACGAAGGAAGCCGGCAAGGGAACGGGCCTGGGCCTGAGCATGGTGTATGGATTCGTTAAGCAGTCAGGCGGCCACATCAAGATCTATTGCGAGGATAGTCATGGAACTTGCATCAAAATCTATCTTCCCCGTGCCGCGGCGCAAGACATCGAATCTATCGACGTAGCTATGGTCACACCGGCGCAGGGAGGAACGGAGACGATTCTCGCCGTCGAGGACGATCCCTTGGTGCGTAACTACGTGATCGCCCAACTTGTGGGGCTTGGCTATCGCGCGATTCCGGCCGCGAACGCAGACGAAGCTCTGGTGCTTATCGACCAGGGAACTGTATATGACCTTTTGTTCACCGACGTGATCATGTCCGGGAGCAAGAGCGGCCGAGAACTTGCGGAAGAGGTGTTGCGACGCAGGCCGGACATCAAGGTGCTGTACACTTCAGGATATTCCGAAAGTGCAATCATACACAACGGACGCCTTGATCCCGGCGTTCTCCTCCTCACGAAGCCCTATCGCAGATCTGATCTGGCACGGATGATTCGTGTTGCACTCGGTGGAACGAGATCTGGCACACCCGGTTGATGACCCGCGATGCGCCGATTTTTTCGTCCGATTCAACAGATCGGAATCATTATTGGCCCAGCGGACGAATGAGACGCAGGGCCTTTGCGTAATCACCTC
>Ga0116129_1001235_pt1 | contig 14362 bp, 16 predicted proteins | sample June2015DPH_17_2_FD_89732 | JGI IMG/M metagenome (GOLD analysis project Ga0116129, IMG submission 89732) | Peatland microbial communities from SPRUCE experiment site at the Marcell Experimental Forest, Minnesota, USA - June2015DPH_17_10 | ecosystem: Environmental > Terrestrial > Soil > Wetlands...
AGCCACGACCTGCGTAGCCCTATCGGCAACCTGATCTCCTTCCTCAACCTCCAAAAAGAAAACCCGGACCTGCTGGAGCATACCCGGGCCGAACAACACCGCCAGGAGATCAACCGCTCCGCCGCCATGCATCTGCTGTTCCCGAGCATCGCGACGCGGGGAGGACGCGGATTCGATAGCGTCGATTTCGCCGATGAGATCGCGCTGCTGTTCGGCGGTGGAAGCGCTGTCGGCACGTATACGGAGGCCAAGCGCAATTATGAAACGCAGGTGGCCAAGGTGACCGAATTTTTCGACCGCGCGCGGCAGTATCAAAAGGAGCGGACGGCGAATCTTCCCGGTTTCAAACGCGATTTGAAGCTGGAAGCCATGATTCCGGTGCTCGAAGGCAAGGTCCCGGTGGCCGTGCCGGCATCGAGGGAACGGGCGATTCACGATGCCATCGCGTTCGCCGACAAGGAGCACATCAGGATCGTGATTCTGTCGCCGCAGGAGCTGGGCAAGGAAGGCGCGGAACTGAAGGCGAAAAATATTCCGGTGATTATGGGCCGCACCGAAGCGCTGCCGGAGAATCAGGACGCGCCGTATGATTACGCGGAATCGCTACCGGGCCAATTTTATAAAGCGGGCGTGAAGATCGCGTTCGGGACGTTCGATAACGAGTTTTCACGCAACCTGCCCTATAACGCGGCTCGCGCGGTCGCCTACGGTTTGCCGTATGACGAAGCGCTGAAGGCGGTCACGATTAACGCGGCTGAGATCTGGGGTGTCGGCGATAAGACGGGCTCGATTGAGAAGGGAAAATGGGCGGACCTGATGCTGACCACGGGCGATCCGCTGGAGGTTCCGACGCAGATCAAGGCTCTATACATTAAGGGTAAGGAAGTGGATTTATCGAACAAGCAGACGAGGCTGTACCAGAAGTATTTAAATCGGCCGTAGACTCCTTTTCAGAGTTTGGGCAGCTGCGAGATCTCACCCCGCGACTGCCCGCCCCCCTTTCTAACGTTAGCCACAACCTTTCGGCTGCGGGTGGGTACCCGATCCGTGTTATGACTCTCACGGCAAAGCCCGCAGAAGATGCGCAGGTCCTCCCCGATACAATATGACAATCCGTCTAGGGTCTCGAGAACTTTAACGGATCACGAACCAGGCATCAACCGGGCGACTCCTGGCTTCTTGACTGTATGTTAGAAGGGGTTTTTGAGGGCGGGGGTGGATGAAATATGTAAGATGATGGATTTAGGGGAGAACGAATTCATTTGTGTGGCGCTACGGACGTCATGAGCCAGGGCATCACAGTGAGAACCATTCTTGAAGAACGGTCCGGAAACGGTTGAAAGTTTTGCTTGAGGCCCAGGCGTCGAGGTCCGCTGAGGCGGCGACGTTCGAGAAATCTTCCGGGAGCGGTTGGCTGCGCCTTTTCTGGTAGAAGAGCTCTCCAAAAAGCTCCTTCGGATGCTCCTTCACAAACCTTTCGACAGGAAGGTTTTGCCCCACCGCGATGTCCGCTATGCGGCGCTCGAAGTCGCGGGCGCCGAGTCCAAGATGCCGCGCGAGGGATGTTCGACAGCGCCATATCCATTCCTCAAGTTCCGGCACAAGGACGATCGCCGCGGAACGATTCTCCCAGGTCACCCCATTGAGGCGCTGTTGGATCTGTGCCACGGCGGTATCAGGTGTAAGAGCGTGCCATCCGCTGCCTTCGTGATCCCAAATCAGGACCAGGCGAGCGTACTCGGATTTTTGCACTTTCATTCTGGCGATCTCCGGACCATCCTTCACCATCCCTGGGTCGCGTCCCACATGGCGTTCGACATCGAAAGTGATAGGACGGATTCCCAACGCCTTTGGGCGTTGCAGCACGCTCCTAATCAAGCCTTCAGCATCAGCGTCGGCGGTAAAGACGAATAGATCCTTCATCCAAGTACCCGGGAGGAAAAGATCGAGGAGAGATCGGGGGTCCCATCCCAGTTTTTGAGCGCCGGATGGTTCGGGCCGTGAACGATGCGAACCCCAGTCGCATTCTCGCGCGTGAAGCACAGAAGAGGCCCGGGCCCAACCTCCTGGATGACCAACGGGGAATGCGTTGCGATGAACACCTGGGCTCTCGGGATCGCCGCAAGAGCTTTCAATATGATTTCGATGGCGTGAGGATGCACGCCATTTTCCGGCTCTTCCACCATGTATAGAGCCGATTGGCCGGGCAAGAATGCTGGAAGCGTCAGCGCTAGCATCCGCAGAGTTCCGTCACTAAGAAGCCAGCTTGGACACTCTAGGCCGCCATCAAACCGTAGGACCAGATACTCAGCGTTGTCAGGCTTGCGGGCAGCCCATCCTATAGACTGCAAATCTTTTAGCGCGTAACGCAGATGATCAGTCCAGCGGCTAAGCGCTAAGCCAGATTCACTCTCGGAGTCGAGCATCGCGTTCTTAACAAGATTTCCGACGACTCGGGCTAGGTTCGTTCCATCTAACTCCAACTCAGCGGGCCTTGTAGCAGGCGTGGGGCGGCGCATCGCAACGCTATTGAGTTGTAAATAGCGAACGCCCTGCGTGAGGAATTCACGAACCGCGTTTCCGGTCGGGTATCTTTGACGGTCCGGAGGAATTAAGGACAAAGCCAATTTTCCGGGCCCAAATTGAAAGGAATCTGTATATGTACCCTGCTCGCGCCGATAAAAGTCATTTCCCGTTTGCGTCTTGCCTAAGATGCGCCGAATCTGGCCTGCCCTAGCACCGTTCCCTGAATCTTTGCTCAACAGCTCCTCACGGACTCGTATGCCTAACTTTTGGTCTGAAGTAAGGACCAGCCGGTAACTTAATATGGCAGGCGTGTCGATCGCCGACTCGGCGAGTTTCAACCGTATATCAAATTCGATCGGGCCTCCCTGTCTTAGGAATGTCAGATCGCGAAAATCTGCTCTTTCTTCGACCGCTTCAACTGGACTTCGGATCAGGCATGTTTTTACAAATTCAATCGCATCCAAGAAGGTGCTTTTGCCACTCGCGTTGGGTCCAACGAGCACATGGAACTGTCCCAATTCAATCCAGGGAGATCTCTTGATGCCTTTATAGTTCCTGATTCTAATTGCACTGATCATAGAGAGGTCAACAGCTTACCGGAATCCGAACCTTGGGTGACTTGCTTATCGTTGGTATTTCGTGGACGACCTTACAAAGAACGGCGTGGTCTCGCGTATAAAGTTTCCCCTCGCTAACTCGCAGCCAGACGGCGTTTACCGTTAAGGGAGTCGTCGCGAATGCCTTTGCCCACGTCGCGCTGACCGCTACTATTCCGGGCCAGGATCCCGATGCCAGTAAGCTTTCGGAGGCTTGCCCTAGAGAAATGACAAGAGCTCCATTTTTATACCGCAAATAGGCTTTGGTCGCGCCTTTCTGGCATCGGCTAAGGCGTTTTAGGGCTTTGGTGAATTCGCCGTTTTGGACCTCAAGCGAAAAGGCGGTTGAGTTCATGTTAAAAGCAGCCCATTCCGATTGGCCCAAGTCGGCTATGCATTCGGGGGGGCGGCACCTCTGTTACACTATAGCTTAGCCTTCCGAATGGCTCCCGCCTGCGAACTTTGTCCGTGGGCTAATCATGTTTGAGAATCTTAGCGACAAACTCCAGCGGGTTTTTAAAAATCTGCGCGGAGAAGGGAAACTCACGGCGGAAAATATGGACGCCGCGCTGCGGGAGATCCGCGTCGCGCTGCTGGAAGCTGACGTCCATTTCCGCGTTACCAAACAGTTCATTGAAGCCGTTCGCGAAAAAGCCATGGGCGCTGAGGTGCTTACGGCTCTTTCGCCTACTCAGCAAGTGGTCAAGATCGTGCGCGATGAGATGGTCAAGATGCTGGGGACGCATCAGGCCAAGCTGCGGATGGCGAATGAGCCGCCTAGCGTCATCATGATCGTCGGACTGCAAGGATCGGGGAAAACCACCTCCACAGGCAAGCTGGCGCGGTATCTGACCAAAAATTCGCAGTCGCCGATCATGGTTTCGGTGGACGTTTATCGTCCGGCGGCGCGGAAACAGCTCAGTGTTCTGGCGCGAGACCTCAAAGTGCCGATTTATGAAGGGACCGCGGACGAGACTAAGCCTCTCGATCTGGCCCGGTCGGCGCGCAAGGAAGCGGTGCAGACGGGACGCGACGTGCTGCTGGTCGATACCGCCGGGCGGCTCCATATCGATGACGATTTGATGACGGAGCTTTCCCAGCTTAAAGAGCTTTTGAACCCGAGTGAAATTCTGTTTGTCGCCGACGCGATGACGGGGCAGGACGCGGTGAAGTCGGCCGACGAGTTTCATAAGAGGCTCGGCATTACCGGCGTAATTCTTACGAAAATGGACGGCGATGCGCGCGGCGGCGCGGCGCTATCGATTCGATCGGTGACGGGGCAGCCGCTGAAGTTCGTCGGCGTCGGCGAGAAGTCGGACGCGCTGGAGCCGTTTCATCCCGACCGGGTTGCGGAAAGAATTCTGGGCATGGGCGATGTGCTCAGCCTGATTGAAAAAGTCACCGACAGCATCGATCAGAAGTCGGCGGAGGAGATGCAGCGCAAGCTGCTGGACGACGATTTCACGCTGGGCGATTTCCGCGATCAGATGAAGCAGTTGAAGAAGCTGGGTCCGCTCGAAAACCTGCTGGGGATGATGCCGCAGATCGGTCCGATGAAGGACCTGAAGAACATGAAGGTGGACGACAATGAGATTACGCGGCTGGTGGCGATTGTCGATTCGATGACGCCCAAAGAGCGCAATAATCACATGTTGATCAACGGCGCCAGGCGGCGGCGGATCGCCAAAGGCAGTGGGACGTCGGTGCAGGAAGTGAATGCGCTGCTCAAGCAATATGCGCAGGCGCGCAAGATGATGAAGAGTTTTTCGGGTGGAGGAGGTTTCCTGGGCAAACGGCTCGGGAAATTGAAGTTACCGCCCGGCATGGGATTTGGTCCACAATAGTAACAGGCAATTCTCCAGAGGATTGCCTCCAGAGTAACAGGCAATTCTCGCGAGAATAGCCTCCAGACAACAAATAGGAGTCAGTTGATGTTGATGATTCGTTTAGCGCGATTCGGCGCGAAAAAGAAGCCGAGCTACCGCGTGGTGGTGATTGAAAAGGAACGGGCGCGCGATAGCCGGGCTGTCGAAGTGGTGGGATCCTATCATCCGGTGGAGAAGCCGGCGTCGGTAAAATTGAAGCACGACCGCATCGAACATTGGATGAAAAACGGCGCCCAGCCGTCGAGCACAGTGGCGCGGTTGATGCGAAATAATCCCGCGCAGCCGGCGGCAGTTTAATCAGGTAGAGCCTGTTACCTGCTAGAATCGGTCCAAGTAGGAGGACAACGGGTGAAAAATCTGGTGACGGAAATCGCGAAGGCGCTGGTGGATATGCCGGACGAAGTCGCAGTTACCGAAATCGCAGGCGAACAGGTGACGGTTCTGGAGTTGCGCGTCGCGCCCTCGGATCTGGGGAAGGTGATCGGCAAACAGGGCCGAACCGCGCGATCGATCCGGACGCTGCTTGGGGCGGCGGGGATGAAGTTGAACCGGCGTTTTACGCTGGAGATTCTGGAGTAGCGTGGTTGCAGTCGGCCGTTTATTCCGGGCGCGGGGAATTCAAGGGGAGCTGACGGGCGAGATTTATTCCTCGCATCCGGGACGGGCAGAGAAGTTGAAAGATGTGGTGCTTGAACGGGAGGATGGGAAGAAGATTCCTACCCGGGTCGAGGAAGTCTGGTGGCAGGGCGGCCGTCCGGTGTTCAAATTTGCCGGCATCGATTCGATGACCGATGCGGAACCATGGGCCGGAGCCGATATCCTGGTCGCGGATTCTGAACGGGAGATGCCTGAGGAAGGCGCCTATTCGCATGCCGATTTAATGGGGTGTGCGGTTTGGAATCGTGATGCAAAGGTTGGAGTGGTTCGCCGCGTAGAGGATTTCGGGGGCGGGCCGCTGTTAGAGATAACGCTCGAAGACGGGCGCGATGTTCTGGTTCCGTTTTCGCGGGCGATTTGCAAAGAGATCGACGTCGCGACCAAGAACATTCGGGCGGTGGTGCCTGAAGGGTTACTCGAAAAGTGATCTTTCATGTCTTGACGATCTTCCCGGATTTTTTCCGGGCTGCCTTCGAGCAAGGTGTGGTGGGGAAGGCCCGGGCGGCGGGCTTAGTAGAGATCCGGGTGCACGACTTGCGCGATTGGACGCGCGACCGGCATCGGACAGTGGATGACCGGCCTTTTGGCGGCGGCGAAGGCATGCTGATGAAAGCCGGGCCGATTTTTGAGGCAGTGGAAGCGATCTGGCCGGAGCGCGGGGCAGGCGGGAGGGTCGTTCTGCTGTCGGCGCAAGGTGCGAAGTTCGATCAGGCTCGGGCGCGGGAGTTCAGTAAGCTGAACGAATTGCTGCTGATCTGCGGCCGCTACGAAGGCGTGGACGAACGCGTGGCGGAGCATCTGGCCGATGAAGAATTGTCGATCGGCGACTTCGTGCTGAGCGGCGGGGAATTGGCGGCCGCGGTGGTGATCGACGCGACGGCGCGGTTGATTGCCGGTGTGTTGGGAAATGAAAACTCGGCCGTGGCGGAATCGTTCGGCGAGGAAGGATTGCTGGATTGCCCGCAGTATACGCGTCCGGCGGAGTTTAGAGGTTGGAACGTTCCGGAAGTGCTGGTGGGCGGAAACCACCAGGAGATCCGGAAGTGGCGGCAGCGGGCGGCGGCCGAAAAGACGGCCCGGAAACGTCCGGATTTGCTGTTGAATTTAACGAAATCTGTTGGAGAACACGAAAATGCAAAACGCACTGATGACGAAGATCCTGAACAAGAATAAGCGCCAGGCGGCGCATCCCGGCTATCGTCCCGGCGACACCATCAAAGTTCACGTGAAGATTAAAGAAGGCGACAAGGAACGGTTGCAGGTTTTTGAAGGCGTGGTGATCGCGCAGCACAACACCGGCATGGGCGAAAGCATCACCGTGCGCAAGGTCAGCTTCGGGCAGGGCGTGGAGCGCATTTTTCCGATCAACGCTCCGGTGGTGGATCATATCGATATCGTCCGCACGGGACGCGTTCGCCGCGCAAAGCTGTATTATCTGCGCGCGTTGAAGGGCAAGGCTGCCCGTCTCCGCGAGCGCACTCCGGCAAAATCGGCGTAAGGCTGAATGCCCAGCAGCCGCTATGAGCGCGCCGCCCGAATTGCGGGATTCCGCAGCATTGCGGGTGTCGATGAAGCCGGCCGAGGCGCGTTGTTCGGTCCGGTCTTCGCCGCCGCGGTGGTGCTGGATCCGTCGCGCCAGATTCGCGGGCTCGACGATAGTAAACAACTGGCTCCAGAGCGGCGCCACGTGCTGGCGGCCCGTATTCGGGAGCGGGCGGTGGCATGGGCCGTCGCCGGAGCCGATGCGTTTGAAATCGACCGGGTCAATATTCTGCAAGCGTCGCGGCTGGCGATGAAGCGTGCGGTGGAGCGGCTGCCGGCCACTTCCGATTACCTGTTGATCGACGCCATTACGATCGACCTGCCGGTTTCGCAAAAGGCCCTCATCCACGGAGATTCCTTGAGTTTTTCGATTGCCGCAGCGTCGATTCTGGCGAAAGTTGCCCGCGATCAGGCGCTGGCCCAATGGGATGGCGTGTTTCCCGCGTACGGATTCGCCCGGAATAAAGGCTACGGCACGCCGGACCATCTCGTCGCACTGGAAAAATTCGGACCGACCACGCTGCATCGCTTCAGTTTCGAACCAGTACGAAACGCGTGTCAGTCGCGGGACTACTCCTGGACGGGTTATCCTGAACAAGGCGAACTTTTTGCATGACATTGAGCCCAGGCGGGAATTCAGGCGATAACGCCGTCCCGGTCGACCAAAATCCCGTAGTTCCCAGCCGCTGGCGAGGCCGCCTGCTCACGATTTGTTTTGCGATTTTTGCTTTCGAAGTGGGTCTATTTCTGGTTATTTTCCCGTGGCAGGACTCCTGGAGCCTCAATTATTTTCAGGGAGTTAATCCGGCTGTCGAAAATCTCTGGGAAGAACCTTCTTTTCGCGGTTTCGTGACCGGCCTTGGCATCGTGAACATCTATATTGCGCTGCTGCAAGTGATCCGCCTTTTTCGCCGTAGTAGTCCCGGTACCAACTAAACCATCCCTCCGTATTTTCCCCGCCTCGCCTCTACGGTTCTACGACTTCGCTCTATTACTCTTTCAGTACTAAGGAAAAATCCTAGACACTAGTACTTGTCGTTCAGCTAACATAGGGTATTGATCTTAGTGCTTGACACGCTCAAGTACTAATTATCATTGATAACGCTAGAGTTTAGGTGATTAAGTGGCTAATATTCGCAGTCTTTCCATCGCTCGCTGTGCTACAATCTGCACAGTTATTTTAGTTGCGCTTTTTGCAGGCGCAGCCCATTATGGTTCGATCCACACTGCTTTCTCAGGACCAGTTGCGGGTGGGGAGACAGCATTCTCCGGACCAGTTGCCGGTGGCGAAACAGCTTTCTCAGGACCAGTCGCTGGCGGTGAAACGGCCTTCTCAGGACCGGTTGCCGGTGGCGAAACAGCTTTCTCAGGACCAGTTGCTGGCGGTGAAACGGCTTTCTCCGGACCAGTTGCCGGTGGCGAAACAGCTTTCTCAGGACCGGTTGCTGGCGGTGAAACGGCTTTCTCCGGACCAGTTGCCGGTGGCGAAACAGCTTTCTCAGGACCAGTTGCTGGCGGTGAAACAGCTTTCTCAGGACCAGTTGCTGGCGGTGAAACGGCTTTCTCCGGACCGGTTGCTGGTGGCGAGACGGCTCGCGCGTAAGAGCGCTTTCCTTCTGAAGTCCAATAGGGCCGGACGGAGTTCCGAGTCCGGCCTTCTCTTAAAGACGAGTGCTGCAGGGTGACGCGGGCCTACGATCTTCTCGCGCCGTTACTGGGTATCAGTAATGCGGTAGCCCTGCTGTTGTTGATTGTCTTCCTCCTCTTAGGTCCCACCCGAAAGTTCTGGGTTGTTCTTCTCTACGTCTCCTGGGAATTATTCGCGACGGCGGGGCTGACCCTCGCCGACATGCTTCTGAACGGCACCTCGCAGCAAATGGACCGGGCCACGCAGACGGCGGCCAGCAGACTGTACGCCAGGTTCTACTGGAGTAACGACGTCGTGGTCGATTTACTGCGTTTGGTCCTGGTGATGGTCCTCATTTACAGAATTGCCGAGAGTGCCAAACCGACCATCGGGAGAATTCTCAGCGGTGTCGTGGTGGCGATGGCTGTGCTTCCTTTTGTGCTGTTTCATCCGACGTTCGAGCGGCTGCCGCAGCAGTTGATCGACAGTGCGGGCCAATTCGGAAGTTTCGCCGCCGAAGTAATGAAGCTGAAAATTCCCAGGGTGGCTTGGTTTAACAGCACCAGCCAATTGCTGAACTTTGGCGCGGCAATCATGAATGTCATTTTGTGGGGCGCGCTGATTAAATCGAGGAATCGCGAGCCGCATATTGTGCCGCTGAGCCTCGGATTAGGAATTCTGGTGACGGGCACGGCGCTTTCCTACGGCCTGCGCCACTTCGCGCTGTTTCAGGGCGGCTTCACGGCGGCATTCAATCTATTCCTGAATCTGACGCAGCTTGGCGCCTGGCTCATCTGGTGCCGGGCTTTCTGGCCTAAACGGAAGGCGCCCGAGGGACGCCTGCCGTCCGCTTAGGCCGACGGCGAAGGAATTCGACATGAGATTTTTGCTTCAGGATGCGCGCTTCGGCTGGCGGGTGTTCCGGCAGGCTCCGGCAGTCACCGGCGCGATTATCCTGCTGCTTGGGTTGGGGATCGGGGCGAATTCGGCCATGTTCAGCGTGGTGGACGAATTGTTGCTGCATCCGGTGCGCTATCCCGATTCGGAGAAGCTGGTTTTCGTATGGAGCCACGATCCGCAGGGCGCGCTGAGCGACGTTTCCGCGGCGGACTTCATGGACTTGCGCGCTCAATCGGCCAGTCTGAGGGATTTCGCGGCGTGGATGCCGACGTCGTTCGTAGTGATGGGCGGCGAGAGGCCGGAACAGCTCGGCGGGGCTAGAGTGTCGGCGAACTTCTTCCACACCCTGGGAGTGAAGCCGGTTCTGGGCCGGACGTTCCTGGCGGAAGAAGATGGGCTGACCCGGCCTGCGGACGCGGCGCATTCGGTGGTGATCAGTTACCGCTTGTGGCAGCAGGATCTGGGAGCGGATCCGAATGTGCTGGGCCGCACACTGCGCGTGGATTCGGTCCCGTACACCATCATCGGCGTCGCTCCGGACGATTTTCGTTTCTGGTGGCGGCCGCACGATCTGTGGATTCCCGTATCCCTGAACGTTCAGGAGCGCGATTATCACGATCTGGTGGTGCTGGCGCGGCTGAAGGGAACGCGGGCTGAGGCGAGCGCGGAGTTGAAGGTCATCTCGCGGTCGCTCGCGGACGCATTTCCGAAGAGCGACAAGGGATGGACCATTCAGGTTGAGAACTTGAAGGAGCGTCTGTTGAACCAGACGTTCCGTCTGCGGCTGCTGGTGTTGTCCGGGGCGGTGGGGCTGGTGTTGTTGCTGGCGTGCACCAACATCGCAAGCCTGTTGCTGGCAAGGGCGGCCACCCGGCAGCGGGAAATAGCCGTGCGGATTTCCTTGGGGGCGACTTCGGGCCGGCTGATCCGGCAGCTTTTGACGGAGAGCGCGCTGCTGGCGTTATCCGGAGGCGCGCTTGGACTGGCCATTGCGTGGGCTTTGATCCGCGCGGCGCCGCACGTGGTTCCGGCCAGCGCGATTCCAGGCGGCCCGATCGAGCTGAGCATGCCTGTGGTCTGGTTTAGCCTGGGGTTATCGGCGGCGACTTGCCTTCTGGTGGGTCTGGCGCCGGCGATTGGGGTGGCGCGATCGGGAATGAACGCGGCGATGCGCCGGTCGGGACGCGGAACGACGGCGGGCAAGGCCAGCCAGAGGGCGCGGCAAGCTCTGGTGGGAATCGAAGTGGCGGCGGCGCTGATCCTGCTGTCCGGGGCGGGGCTGATGGCGTCGAGCCTTCGCAACCTGACCCGGATCGATCCCGGCTTCGATCCGGCAAACGTCCTCACGGCGCGTCTGTTTCTGCCTCCATCAAAATACAATGCGGCGCAGGCGCTGCGGTTTTATCGCGCGGGGCTGGAGCGGATCGCGACACTGCCGGCGGTACAGGGCGTCACCGTGGGCACGAGTTTGCCGTTGCTGAACAACATGGAAGTGCGCTTCGACCGGGAGGGTTCCACGCGCGGCGACGCCGAACGCCCGAGCGCGCCCTATGCAGCGGTGGGAACCGAATACTTTCTCATGCTGCGGATCCGGCTGATCCACGGGCGGTTGTTCACCGACGCGGATAATGAGAATGCGCCTCCGGTGGCGATTGTCAGCGAGGCGCTGGCATCGAGCTTTTTCCCGAATGAAGATCCTATTGGAAAGCGGATCGTGATCAGCCGGCCGGTGCGGTTTCAGAATAGCGAGGAGCTGGTGAAGGCGGAGATTGTGGGCGTGGTGGGGAACGTCAAGCTCTCCGATCTGGCGGCGGAGCCGAAGCCGGCGATTTATGTCCCGCACGCGCAGAATCCATTTTCCCGGGGCGTCTGGTTCGCGGCCCGGACGGCGGGAAATCCATCGGCGCTGGCGTCGGCGGTTCGCCGGGAGTTCATGAACATCGATAAGGAGCAGCCGGTAGAGCAGGTGGGGAGCCTGGCGCAGATGCTGGCCAGCCAGCTTGCGCAGCCTCGATTCCAGACGGAATTAATGGCTTCGTTCGCGGTCGTGGCGTTATTGCTGGCGGTGGTGGGGATTTACGGAGTGAATGCTTACGCGGTAGCGCAGAGGCGCAAGGAGATCGGACTGCGGATGGCTCTGGGGGCGAACCGGGCGATGGTGCTGCGCGAGGTAATGGTGCGGGGCATGATTCCGACGGGCATTGGCATTGCCGCCGGGATGGTGGGGGCCGCGTGGTCCACGTATGCGCTGCGCAGTGTGCTGATCGGCACGGACGCGCTGGATCCATTCGCGTTTTTCGGGGCAGCGCTTTTGCTGGCGGCCGCGGCCGCGTTGGCCTGCTATTTTCCGGCGCTGAAGGCCACCAGAATCGACCCGGCGATTGTGTTACGGGCGGAATAAGAGCAGAATACAGGGAGTGCCATGACGACGCTCGCTCAATTCCATGAACAGGCGGAATTTTTGAGAGAATCCAGCGGCTCCAACATCGAAAAGACGCTGCTGAAGGCAGTGAAAGTGCTGGCTCTCTTTCGCATCCCCCACTATATTTGCGGTGGTTTTGCCGTTCAGGAACATGGCTATCCCCGGTTTACGGTAGACGTGGACATCATTGTGCCGGACGTGGATCTCGCCCGGGAAAAGCTGGGCATGAACGGGTTCAAAGAAAACCCCGGCTCGAAAATGACCGTGACGGATAGAGAGACGAAGGTGGAGGTTGATCTTCTGCCTGGCGGGAGCAGGGTGGATCCTGGACCGCTCAAATTGCCTGTTCCCACCAACGTGTCCGATGAACCGCAAATCCTTACGCTCGAAGATCTCATTTCTGCCAAGCTATCCACTTATATAGGCCGTGGAATTGCGCGAGCGCAAGATTATGCAGACGTCGTGAAGCTGATGCAAGTGAATCATTTGCTAAGGGAGTACGGTGTTGACCCGAAGGTTCGGGATTTGTATCAGGCAATGTGGGATGAACTTCAGGTGGCGAGGTCGTAGCGGATCCCGCGAATGTGGGCTGCGGGAAGCCCGCTGCACATTTGCGCCCCACTTGCATCGCCGTGGCAAGTTTGTTACCTTAGAGTTTCGTATTCCCTTGGGAGGCTGTGGGTCTGTACGTGTGACTCCGGCCGCTTGGACCATATAAAACATGAGCCGCAAATCAGGTAAGAAGTATACTGCTGCATTGAAACAGGTCGAGAGCAAACCCTACGCCCTCGATGAAGCCGTTCCCCTCGTCAAGAAAATCAAGTTCGCCAAGTTTGATGAAACTATCGAACTTCATTTGAGGCTGGGCGTCGATCCCAAGCATGCCGACCAGATGGTGCGTGGCACCGTGGTGCTGCCAAACGGACTGGGCAAATCAAAAAAAGTTCTGGTCATTGCCTCCGGCGACAAGATTCGCGAAGCGCTGGATGCGGGCGCCGACCTTGCCGGTGGCGACGAGATGGTCACCAAGATCCAGACCGAAAACTGGACCGATTTCGATGCCGTGATCGCTACGCCGGATATGATGCGCGGCGTCGGCAAGCTCGGTAAGGTTCTGGGACCGCGCGGGCTGATGCCGAATCCAAAAACCGGCACGGTGACCACCGATGTGGCGAACGCGGTGCGGGAAGTGAAGGCTGGTAAAGTGGAATTCCGCGTCGATAAAACCGGCGTGATTCACGTTCCATTCGGCAAGGTGAGCTTCGATTCGACCAAGCTGGTCGAGAATGCGAACACGCTGCTGAACGCGGTGGTGAAAGCCAAGCCATCCGCGGCGAAGGGCAAGTATGTGCAGAGCGTCACGGTCTGCTCGACAATGGGCCCGGGTGTTCAACTTGACGTGGCTCCGTATAACGGGAAGGCTGTCTAAGGTCTCAACATGAAAAAGAAACCTGAAAAACAAAAGGACATGGAAGCGCTGCGCGAGCAGCTCGCCAAGGCGCAAAACGTGTTCCTGACCGGCTTCGAGAAACTGACGGTTAGCCAGGATTTCGAGCTGCGCAAGACGATTCGCGGCGCGGGCGCGAACTATAAGGTGATCAAGAATCGCATCGGCGAGAAGGCTGCCGAGGGGATTCCCGCCGGGGACCTGTTAAAGGAATTGAAGGGGATGTGCTCGATCGCCTATACTTCGGGCGATCCGGTGGCGCTGGCCAAGGCTTTGACGACCTACGCCAAGGCGAATCCGAGCTTTACGTTCAAGGCGGGGATGGTGGAGGGCCGGGTGGTCGATATCACCGGCATTCAGGCGCTGGCGAGCCTGCCTCCGAAGGAAGAAATTTACGCAAAACTCCTGTATCTGATCCAGGCGCCGGCTCAGCGGCTGGTCTCGGTGATCAACGGAGTGGGCCGGAACCTGGCGGTGGTGGTCGACCAGGGTGTGAAAGAGAACAAGTTTTCGAGCTAATTAGAACTAAAGGATAAGGGAAATGGCAGACATCAACGCGATTGCGGAACAGATTCAAGGGCTGACGCTCCTCGAGGCATCACAGCTCGTTAAATTGCTGGAGGAAAAGCTGGGTGTTTCGGCGGCGGCAGCGTCGGTAGCGGCTCCGGCGGCGGGCGGCGGCGCAGCGGCGGCGGCTCCGGTGGAGGAGAAGACCGAATTCACGGTGGTCCTGACGGCCGCGGGCGCCAACAAGATCAA
>Ga0116129_1001237_pt1 | contig 14346 bp, 18 predicted proteins | sample June2015DPH_17_2_FD_89732 | JGI IMG/M metagenome (GOLD analysis project Ga0116129, IMG submission 89732) | Peatland microbial communities from SPRUCE experiment site at the Marcell Experimental Forest, Minnesota, USA - June2015DPH_17_10 | ecosystem: Environmental > Terrestrial > Soil > Wetlands...
ACCCGGGGGCGGTCAGTCCGAGCGCCGCGATGCCAGTATGCCGATCGCGAGCCCAACGATAGCGGCGATGCCGATGACTTGCCACGGGTTGTCACGAACGAAACCGTCGGTGCGCTGACCCACCTGTTGAGCATGGCCGCGCAACTGGGTGGCGGTATCCGCAACGGCGCTCTTGGCCGCCGCCAGCGCGATTTTCACCTTCGCCTTGACCCGGGCGATATCCGGCGTTTCCACGTCCTTGAGCGCCTTGGTCAAATCCTCGACATTTTGCAGGAAGGTATTGATCTGTCCGTTGGCATAGTCGGCGGCATCACGTGCCTTTGCTGAAGCTGATTGCATGAGCTCTCCTTAACCTTTAGACCCGACGACCCAGGCTCATCAGGAATGTAACCACCGCGCCAATGAGAAATACCACGAACAGAATCTTCGCGATGCTGGCCGCGCCCACCGCGATGCCGCCAAAGCCAAAGAACGCGGCAATCAACGCGATGACGAAAAAAACAACGGCGTAGTGAAGCATGATCGCACCTATTGTAAAGGAAGCATTTCTGCGAGGGTGCCAGCATGTGCGTACATCCCGATCCTTTGCAGTCGGCCGACAGCGGCCTCGAACGTAGGACACGGCTCACGATTTGCAGCAAAATGTGGACGTGCCCGCATTCTCCAAAACCCTGTTGATCGTCTATCACTCGATGACGGGCGGCACCCTGCAAATGGCTGAAGCGGCCGCGGCCGGCGCACGAGAAGCCGATTGCGTCGACGTCCTGCTCAAGCAGGCCAGCGAGGCGCGGCCCGAAGACGTCACATCAGCCGACGGCTTCATTTTCGCCACGCCCGAGAACCTGGCCGCGATGTCGGGCATGCTCAAGGACTTCTTCGATCGAACCTACTACGCAGCCCTAGATCGGTTGAACGGGCGCCCCTACATGATCCTGATCTGCGCCGGCAGCGACGGCCGCAACGCGGCGCAGCAGATCGAGCGCATTGCCACCGGCTGGCGCCTCAAAGCGGTCGCTGATCCTTTTATCGTTTGCACCCACGCGAGTTTGCCCGAACAGATTCTCAAGCCGAAAACCATCGCCGCCGAGTCGCTGCGCAGCTGCGAAGAACTGGGCAAGACCATCGCCAGCGGCCTGGGTTTAGGCATTTTCTAGGTCTGCCGAACCAGGGCCAGCCTTCGGTCCGAGCAGCCTGGACAGTGCGGCGCGCGAGGGCTATCCGGCCGCGCTTACGCGCCGTATGCTAGGCACTCCATGCATGCACGAAAAAATCAAGAATCCTTGCAGCTGCGCTCGCTGATCAAGAAGAACGGGGAGATGGAGCTGTCCTTGGTGTCGACACCGGTTCCCGACCCGGGGCCCGACGAGGTTCTGGTGAGGCTGGAAGCGGCGCCGATCAATCCTTCGGACTTGGGATTGTTGCTGGCCGCAGCCGACTGGAAGAGTCCCAGAATCGGCGGCACGGCTGGCAGACCTACCGTCACGGCGGCGACGGCCATCTCCGCGAATGCGTTGCGCGCGTTGGCGGCGCGAGTCGATGTATCCATGCCGGTGGGCAATGAAGGTGCTGGAACCGTCGTCGAAACCGGTTCCTCGCCGGCAGCGCAGGCGCTGATGGGACGCACCGTTGCCGCCTTGGGCGGAGCCATGTACTCGCAATTTCGCACCCTTCCCGCCAGCCAATGTCTGTCGTTGCCGAAAGGCACGACCGCCCTGGAGGGGGCCTCATGCTTTGTCAATCCTCTGACCTCGCTTGGCATGGTCGGCACCATGCGCAGCGAGGGCCACAAGGCGCTGGTGCACACCGCCGCAGCTTCCAACCTTGGACAAATGCTCAATCGTCTTTGCCTGCAGGATAGGATCCCGTTGGTCAACATCGTCCGCAAGCAGGATCAGGAGGCTCTGCTGCGCGCCGCCGGCGCACTGTACGTGTGCCGCAGCGATTCTCCGACATTCATGCAGGATCTCACCGAAGCGCTGGCTGCCACCGGCGGAACCATCGCCTTCGATGCAATCGGCGGCGGCCCGCTCGCGGGCCAGATCCTTTCCTGCATGGAAGCCGCGTTGAACCGCAATGCCACAACCTACAGCCGCTATGGATCCCCGACTCACAAACAGGTGTATCTGTACGGTGCGCTGGACATGAGCCCGACCGTGCTGAATCGAAACTTCGGCATGGCGTGGGGCGTGGGCGGCTGGCTGGTGACGCCGTACCTGCAGCGCCTCGGAGCGGACGCGGTGCAGGCCTTAAAGGATCGTGTCGCAGCCGAGATCAAAACCACGTTCGCGAGCCACTACTCGAGCGTGATATCGCTGGCTGAGGCGCTGCGTCCGGACATCATCGAGGCCTATGGCAGGCGCGCGACGGGACAGAAATTCCTGATCAATCCAAACAAAGTGCCGTAGCTGCGATCATGCGTAGGAGCAAGCAATATACGCATCTTGGCAGCATGAAACGGCTGCCCTAAAGGGGCCTCTGCGCGTCAAGTGCGCCGTCCGACGCGGGCTCACGGCGGCGTCCTACAAGCAGCGGCATCCACCTGTTGCACTCTTATGCTCGTGGCTGTGTGCCTTGGAGCGCACGGCGAGGCAAGATTCTTGGGAGGCATTGTCATTATGATGAAGACGCTTATTCGGGCGGCCAAGGTGGCCGCGGCATTATGCTTGACGGTCGGCGTGGCGCAGGCGGGAAAATACGAGGATACCATCGCGGTCTTCAAAGAAGCACCCGAGAGCGCTTCATTCTTCCGTCATAGCTACGGTTACGCGGTATTTCCGACGGTCGGCGAGGGCGGCTTCATCATCGGCGCCGCGCTCGGACATGGGCGCGTCTATAGGCGCGGCCGTCTGATCGGCGACACCACCATGACGGCAGTCAGCGGCGGTTTCCAGGCTGGCGGCAAGGCATTTAGTCAGATCATCTTCTTCAAGGATAAGCGCGCGTTGGCCGCATTCGAATCCGGCTCCTTTCAGTTCGAGGCGGGCGCCAGTGCGGTAGCGATCACCGCCGGCGTTTCGGCGAGCGCCGCCACCGACGGCGCATCATCGACCGCCAGCCTCACCGATCATGATGCCACCAATGCGGGCGTCTGGAGCAACGGCATGGCCGTTTTCAGCGTAGCCAAGGGTGGCCTGATGTATGCGGCTACGCTCGCCGGACAGCATTTCTCGTACAAGGAGCGGGGTGCAGGCTGACGTTGTTGTAGGGCGCATCCTACCGAGCACGGCGGCGCCATCCCGATGGCAGGGGAAATCGCAATGCGTAGAGTGAAATCCATGGACGCTGCGAGCAAACTCGATCGATTGGTAGAGAATACCGAAGAACTGCTCGCGAGCATCGCTCACGAGCGCGGGCCGCAGATCGACGCGGTGCGCCAGCGCTTGCAAGAATCGCTCGAGCGGGCCAAAAGCGCCATCAGCGCCATCGACGGCGAGCGACATGGCCATAACGGCCATGAGCGGCATGGCAGGGAAAGAGACGCACGAGTCAAGGTTCGCGACCTCGCCGGCTCCTTGAACGATTATGTGCGACGCTATCCCTGGCTCGCGCTCGCCACCGGCGTATTGGTCGCCTCGAGCGTGGGCGTCCTGGCAACTTCCGTCACCAAGCGTTCCTACCGTCACACCGCATGAGCCGAAACGTCGGCGAGTTGTTGGCTGCAACGCTTGCGGATGCGGGCGTATCGCAAATATTCGGCGTGGTGGGCGACGCGCTCAATCCGTTTACGGAGGCAATACGCCGCGATAAGCGGCTTTCTTGGCTCGGCGTCCGGCACGAGGAAGGTGCGGCGCTCGCCGCCAGTGGACAAGCGAAACTGACCGGACGCCTCGGCGTTTGCGCGGGCACTGCAGGTCCGGGAGCGACGCATCTGATCGCTGGTCTGTATGAGGCCAGCCACGATCATGCTCCTGTGCTCGCCATCGCCGGCGACCTCCCCAATAGCAAGGGCGGAATCGAGTACTTGCAGGCCGCCGACCATGTGCAGGCGTTTCGCGACGTGTGTGTGTACGCGGCGTCGATCAATGCGGCCGATGCGGCCGGCGCCCAGATTCATGAAGCTATTGCCGCCGCTTACGGTTCGCGCGGTGTGGCGCTGCTCAACATTCCCCAAGACGTGTTCGGCGCGACGACGTCGGTTCCTGCCGCGAGCCTCGCGACGCTGCGGCAGCGCCCCGAGATCTCACCGGCTGATGCCGACCTGGACCGTGCCGCAGCGCTCATCGAAGGGGCTCAGGCGATCGTCATTTTCGTTGGATTCGGGGCGCACCCGGCCAAAAACGAAATCTCCGAATTGGCGCGGCGCCTCAACGCGCCCATCGTGCATACCTATCGCGCGTTGGATCTTTATGAGTTCGATGACCCGCAAGTCGTCGGCGGGCTGGGGCTGATCGGTTCCAAGGCAGGCTACAACGCGGTTCAGGAGTGCGATCTGCTGATCATGATCGGCAGCGATTATCCGTACTCCGAGTTTCTGCCGCAAAAGGCCAAAGTCATTCAGATCGATGAGCGCGCCAATGTCATCGGCCGGCGTTTGCCCGTGACACAGGCGTTGGTGGGTTCCAGCCGGCCCAGCGTGGCGGGGCTGTTGCAGCGGGTCGCTGCCAAACCGGAGGCCAAGTTTCTGCGGGCGGCACAATCAGATTGGAAAGCGTGGACCGATATGCTGGATAAGAAGGCAGATCCCACGCGCAGTGACGACCGCGTGCATCCTCAGGCCTTGGCACGCGCCGTCAGCGACTTCGCAGCGGATGACGCCGTGGAAGAGGCGGGCCTGCCGGTATTCTCGAGCGGCGCGACCTTCAAGAATCCGGATTTCGCCATGTTTGCAGAGGCGTGCGGAGCTCACGGGTTTCGCGTGACCAGACCGTCGGCGCTGCGCGAAACGGTTGCCACGGCGCTGGCCATGAGGGGTGCGGTCATCGTGGACGTTGCGGTCGATCCGGGCGAAATTCCGGCGATGCCGCGCATGCGGCTCGATCAAATCTGGAAATTTGGGATCGGCAAGATGCGCGAGTTCTTGCACAGCTGAGGTTTGGAACACCAAGGTGTCCCTAATGGCAGACCCGGGAGGGCGCAGCTAGCTATATGATCAGCGCTGTGCCCGTCATCGAGCCCTTTTACCTATGACCAGCCTCGCTTCTCCGTTGGACGGCATCACCGTCCTCGACTTCTCGCACGCCCTGGCGGGGCCTTATTGCACCATGTTGATGGCGGCATACGGCGCCAAGGTCATCAAAATCGAGAGCCCGGACGCGGGCGACATCGGGCGCACCTGGGGACCGCCGTTTCACGGCTCCGATGCGTCCTATTTCGTGGGTTTGAACAGCGGCAAGCAAAGCGTCGCGCTCGACCTCAAGAGCGATGAGGGCTTGGCCAACTGCCGCGCCCTTGCGGCCAAGGCCGACATTGTGCTCGAGAATTTCAGGCCGGGTACCTTGAACCGACTGGGCTTGGACTATGCCTCGCTGTCGGCGATCAATCCGCGGCTCATTTACGTGTCCATTTCCGGTTACGGACAAACCGGACCGCGGCGCCTGGAGCCGGCCATGGATCTGATCATTCAATCTGCTTCCGGCCTGATGAGCATCACCGGAACCACCGCGGGCGAAACGGTCAAAACCGGTCATTCGATCGCCGACATCACCGCCGGTTTGTTTTCCATGATCGGGGCGTTGATGGCGATCGAAGCCCGCCATCGAACCGGTCGCGGTCAGTTCGTGGATGTCTCCATGATGGACACGGTGATGTCCACCATGCTGCCGAACTTCGCTCGCTACCTGGCATCGAAGGTGACTCCGCGTCCGATGGGCACGCTGTTCGACGGCATCGTTCCTTACCGCAACTATTTGTGCGCGGACCGCGAAATCACCATCGCGGTCGCCAGCGACAAACTCTGGAAGAGCTTCTGTGCGGCCATCGAGCGGCCCGATCTGATCGATCACCCGGACTACAACGCCAATCCGTTGCGCGTCAAGAACCGCGATGCCCTTGAGCCAATCATCGAGGGCATTTTCCGCTCTCAGGCGGCTGAGCACTGGGTGCAAGTCCTGTCGCGCCATGGAATTCCGGCCACCGTGGTGAGAAACCTCCAAGAGGTCATCGAGGATGAGCAGACGGCGGCGCGCGACATGATGCCCCTGGTCCAGCATCCGGTTGCCGGTACCATGCGCGTACTCGGCGTACCGGTGAAGTTGTCGGAAACGCCCGGGCGGATCCGCTGCGCAGCACCCCTATTGGGGGCCGACACCAAAGCCGTACTTGCGGAGATGCTCGGTGCCGATCGACGGGGCTAGCCGATTTGAACGGGGCCGAAGTCAGCGATTTCAATCGAACCGGGCGGCCGTCGGCCCGAATATCCTTGCCATATTGCCGCACCCCTAAGGTGCCCGTACACTAGCGCGCCACCGCAGCGGCCCAGCAAGACCGCGCGTCTCGGGGCGTAGCTCAGTCTGGTAGAGCGTCTGGTTTGGGACCAGAAGGTCGCAGGTTCGAATCCTGTCGCCCCGACCACTTCTCAAAAGCCCATGTACCGGCTGCGATTCGTCGGTGTTTTTGATTTGAATTCAGAGAAGGCAGGAAGATGGCCAAAGATCCGCTGGAATCCTTGCAGCCTTTATCGTCCGGCGCGCGCTATGGGAATACGGCGATAGCATTTCATTGGATTGTGTTCGTACTGGTCGTCATCGTTGGGACTTTGGGCTTATTACACGACGATTGGCCGCGCCGAACCCAGAGTTTCTGGATCAACGTTCACGCACTGCTAGGCCTTTTGTTATGGGTGGTGCTCATTTTAAGATTCGGCTGGCGCATCAGACATGCTCCTCCGGGCCTGCCCGCAAATGTGGGCGTACTCGCGCGGCGCTTCGCGAGCCCCGTGCATTTTGCGCTGTATGCGTTGTTGTTCGTGATACCCATCATTGGCGTCATCACGTTTATTTACCATGGACGAATCTTCGACTTCGGTCTGTATCGGCTGGACCTCGGCATCAAAAAGAATCGAGCGATATTCGGGCCCACCGAAGATATCCACGGCTATTTGGCGTACGGTTTGTTCGGACTCGCTGGTCTGCATGCCGCGGCCGCGCTATGGCATCAGTTCTACTTGCGCGATGGCGTGTTGCAGCGCATGTGGCCGGGTAGCCCGCGGCGCATGTGGTCGGGTAGGTCTGCCGCGATGCCCGTGCAAGAGCGGACCGGCGATTGAGGTTGCTGGCAACCATCATCTGGGATTGTTCGTTATCGATTAAAGGCAACTAAAAGGTTGCCTCTACGCGGAGACGCCGGTTAATATGCAGCCAGGAGGTTGCATATGGACACATCGACGGACAGGATCGAAAGAAACATATTCTTGAAAGCGCCAGTTTCGCGGGTATGGCGCGCGCTTTCCCAGGCCGAGGAGTTCGGCAATTGGTTCGGCGTCTCATTGCGCGGCAAGACGATGAAGGTCGGCGAAACGCTCGAGGGACCGGTGACGTATCCGGGTTATGAACACATCATCATGCGTGTGAAGATCGAGCGCATGGAGCCGGAGCGATCGTTGGCCTGGCGTTGGCACCCCGCCGCGAACGATCCTACCCGTGACTATTCCTCGGAGCCGATGACCTTGGTAGTTTTCGAGCTGCAAGAAGTTCCCGGCGGCACGCACCTTCGCGTGGTCGAGTCGGGCTTGGATTCGATCCCGATTGAACGGCGTGCTCACGTATTCCGGCTCAATTCGGAAGGGTGGGATGAGCAGATGATCAACATCGAGAAGCATGTCGCGTCGAGCCAAGGGTAGTTACAAGGCAAGCATGCCGGCCAACACGGCGCCGATTTTTGCAGCGCTCGGCGATGAGACGCGCCTGCGCTTGATCGCTGCGTTGTGTGTCGGCGGGGCAATGTCCATCTCGCAACTCACGGCGGGGACCGAATACACGCGCCAAGGCATCACCAAGCACCTCGATGTGCTCGCCGCAGCCGGATTGGTCCGTGACGCCAAGGTGGGCCGGCAGCGCTTGTGGGAATTCGATCCGACGCAGCTGCTAAAGGCGCGCCAATCCCTGGAGGTCATTGCCGAGCAGTGGGACGCGGCCCTGCAGCGGCTCAAGGCCGCGGTCGAGCAATAGCCGGTCCAAAATCGCAGAAAGTCCTATATAATTCGCGGCCACTTCCGATTCGGTATATGTGGACCCGAGCATCGGCCTGAAAAGATTACGTTTGGCGCTGTAACCCATTGATTTATAAAGCGCCCGTAGCTCAACCGGATAGAGCACCGGCCTTCTAAGCCGGCGGTTGCAGGTTCGATTCCTGCCGGGCGCGCCACATGTCGAGAGTCTCGAGGCGATGGTGGACGTAGCTCAGTTGGTAGAGCCCCGGATTGTGATTCCGGCCGTCGCGGGTTCGAGTCCCGTCGTCCACCCCAATTCCCTGTGCTGCTGGGGAGGCATCGCGCGGATAGGCTCGTCAATGACAAGCGCATCCTCGGGGACGGTTATCGACTTATTTGGGCCTGATGCTCTGTCAGTTGATGAGTTCTAGACCGCCAACAGTCGTGCGATGCATCATCCTTCCCGAATCTGGCGCATACGGAATCACGCGATGCAGAGCGCACGTGTTGTCCCATATCACGCAATCGCCCTCGCTCCAATTGTGGCGGTAGGTAAAGGCCGGTTGCACGGTCCACTCTAGAAGCCGCGCGAGAATTGCCCGGCCCTCTGCCTGGCTCTTGCCCATGATGAGATCCGCCGTAGATCCTATGACCAGCGAGCGAGCGCCGTTCGCGCGCTTCCACACGAGCGGATGCTCGTGCCGCATGGCGCGCCGCGCGGGGTCGAGCGATTCGGGCGCAGCGATCTCTCGGACAGAGGCTGTGACGGTGTGCACAACCCGCAGGCCTTTCAGCTCGGACTTCTCATCGTCCGGCAGTTCCGCATAGGCGACTTTGGTACTTGCGAACTCCGTTTGGCCGCCTTTGGCGGACAGGCGTCTGGCGCTGAGCACCGTCGCCTTGGGAGGAGCGATATCGACGGTCAGCCCGTCCATGTGCCAGAAAAACGTGCCCAGCACATACTCCTTCTCGATCTTGGCGCCTTCGTTGAGAGTGACTTGGTACACGGCATCGGCATTTTCCCGGCCGGCGATTTGCGCGGCGATGTTGACGCGTTTGCCGAGCGAGTCGGTCAGCGCCAGTTGCTCGTCGTCGGTTAGTCCTATCCTGGGAAAGACCAGCACCGTGTGCCGTTCCAGAAGCTGCAGCAACTCCTGCGCCGTATCGGCGTTTCGGATCGCAGCCTTGCTCAGGTGAACTTTAGCTCCGATCGTGGGTTTCAAAGGTTCGCATTGCAGGCTCATATCAGGGCTTCCTTAGACGCAGATCCCCATCCGGCTCCCCGGGACGACGTGCCGTTGCGATAATCGTACAGCTTGGTACTAAACGTCAACATGAAGTCGTAGAGACTGCATTTGAGGGCTGATTGATACAGTGTGCTACCATCAAAATCACGGCACGAAAACCACGTGCTCGGATAATGCCGCGGCGCGGCGCCTGATGTGCGATGCCCATATGAGTGTGGCCACCAAAATGGACGAATCGAACAAGCAGACAGCACTGGCGTTCCTCGAAGCTATGGACAAGGCAGATGCGCAGAGCGCCGCGCAATATCTGACTTCCGACGCATTCACGATTTCCAGAGGCTTCGGCAAGGTCTCGGGACGGCGCGACCGGGCGGCAATGCTTGCGACGATGGCCGCTTTCAAGGATCTGGTTCCGACTGGCTTTCGTCCGACCTTCAATAGCATCGTTGCCGAGGGCGATAAGGTGGTGATCGAGTTCGAAGGTAATGCCGTCTTGTGTAATGGAGCGCCCTATTGCAATCAATATTGCTTTGTCTTCACTTTCGAAAGCGGTTTGATAAAGCAGTTGAACGAATACTTCTGTACGGTGCTGGCTGACAGCGCGATTTTGCCGCTGCTGGTGCAGAAGGGAGGCGAGGTGGCGTGGACTTGAGCCGCCGGTTGCGCGGCGCATACCAAGTACGCTGGAAAGCAGTGCTCAAGCGCCGGCCTCGTTGGCTAATGTCTCGGAACGGCGTTGAAGAAGTCGAGGCCCGCCTGTTTGGGCAAAAAATATTCGAGGTAATGACCGAGTTCCCGCGCATCGACAAAGCAGACCTCTACCAGGGGGTTGTCGCTGTGGTGAGGAATGGACCACCCCAGTTCGCTGGTCCTGGCCACCATCGCGTCCCATTGTTGACGGTTTTGTAACAGGTACGCCAGGTGATGATGCTTCAGCGCAAACGCCTCGCCGGGAGGCAGACGATCCATGTAGAGCTCCGATCCCGGGCCGGAGGCGCATATCAGTTCATACATGATAGATCCCACCCAGGCAAATTCCGCCTGGATGTGGCCTCCCGCCGCCAGCTGCCCCTCCAGCCGGCTGAATTTGCGGATGCCCAGTTGCGAGCTAAATAATCGACGCGCTCGATCCAAATCTCGGGTGACATACGCTGTCTGAAAGTGTTCCGCGAGCAGCAGTCCGTCACCAGGATTGACAGACCCTGCGGGCCTCTTGAGCACGTACTCCATACCCTTCTCCGATGTCGACCCGCATTTTCTACAGGCCGACGACAGACGATTTTCGGTCAAATTTTCGTAGAGATAGTGTACGCTATCAATCATAGGTAGGCGTCCGGGGATTTGCCGACACGAGCCAGCGCCGCTTCAGCAAAATCCCTTGGGTTGGCGGAGATAGTTATGACGTTAAGCGTTGAACCGAGCCTTCTTGCGTATCTTGCAGACCTGGAAGGAGCCGTGGCCAACCTTAAGGACACCTGGCGTCCGGACGATCCGCGCTACCGTGCCGATGTTTATCGGCAGACCATGACAAGCCTGTCGTACGCGTATTTCGCATACTTTCACGCGGACGCGGAGCATCCGGACTGGGCGCCGCTGTGGAATCCGGTCTACACCCTGCAACCCAACCCCGACGATATCTATGTGCAGTCGCCGATCCGCGGTGATCTCACCTACCGGGTATCCGGCAACCGAGGTACGTGCAGGATCCTGAGCTTCACTACGCAGAAAGCGCTGTCGGGTACTGTGGATCAGATGCCGCAGCCGAACGGTCACAATGAGGTCGATTCAAACGATCTGGGGCTCGAGTTGGGACAGGACTTCGAAGTCATATTCAGCGCAAGACGGCCGGCGAATTACACAGGCAAATGGGCGCCGATCGACCCACAGGCCGGCGGCATGATGCTGCGCTACCGCAGCTATGACTGGGCCAATGAAGTCGACCCGGTGCTGACAATCGAATGTCTCGACGCGGTGCCGCCGAAGCCGCGCCTCACACCGGAGCAGATTATCCGGCGCATTCAAGAGATGGCAAAGTTTCCAGCCCGTAAGACGCGGCTGTATTACGGCATGCAGAATGGGGTCAAACAGCGCGTCGGCTTCAACGTGTTCGAGCCCGTGCGTTACCCGGGTGCGCTGGTGAAACAAACGTACTGGCCGGCCTGCTTCCAGTTCGACGAGGGCGAGGCGCTGATCATTGAGACCGAGCTGCCGAAGAGGCGTCCCTATTGGAACATCCAGCTCAACGACCCCTACTTCAACGCACTCGAGTATGTCTATCGGCTGTCGAGCAGCAACGGTCACTACGCTCGCCTGAGTTCAGACGGCAGGTACCGGGCAGTCATTTCACTCACCGACCCGGGCGTGCCAAACTGGCTCGACCCGGCCGGATATACCGAAGGCGGCATTTATGGCCGCTGGTACGATTGTGACAGCGAGCCGCTGCCGACCATCAAGCGCGTCAGGCTGTCGGAGCTGCGCCAGCATTTGCCCGCCGACACGCCGGTGGTTACGCCTGCCGAGCGCGCCGAGGAGTTGAGGCAGCGGGTGAGAGCCTGTCAGCGACGGCGTCGCTGGTGATGGAACTCCACCACGAACCGCCCGAGGTTTTCCGCACGGCCATGGATCAGGCGCACGAGATCGTTGCTCGGGAGATCGGCAGCGACGACTTCGGCCCGAATGACTATCTGCCCGGACTGCGCGTGCTGCTGCAGTCGATGGACTATGACCCGCATTTCTCTGACACCGGTCGCAGTATGGCGTGGGGAATGGTTATCGACGTGCTGCGCGGGCGTGGCCAGGCCATTGCTTCGATGAAGCAGACGCCTGGTTTCGATGCGCGTGCCATCCGCAGTCCGGTAGTGATCACCGGTGTTCCGCGGACCGGCACCACGGCGCTGCACCGGCTGATGGCGACGGACCAGCGGTTCCAAGGGCTGCAGACCTGGCTGCTGGATTCGCCCATGCCGCGGCCTCCGATCGATACCTGGCCCAGCTATCCGCAATTTCAGAGGACCGTCACGGCGCTGGAAGCCCAGTATTCTGCGGCTCCGGAAAAGCGCGCCGCGCACTACAGGGCGGCCGAGGAGGTGCACGAATGCTGCATGGTCCTGCGGCAGTCGTTTGTTTCCAACCTCTGGAACTGCGCGTGGTCGGCCGCGACATACGACGCGTGGTGGCAATGCCAGAGCGAAGATGCTGCCTACCGCCATTATTACCGGTGCACGCAATTGATCGGGAGCAACGAGCCTGACACGCGCTGGTTGCTCAAAAATCCGGGCCACATCGACAACCTGGACCTGCTGTTTTCCATCTTCCCCGATGCAAGGGTCATACAGACGCATCGCGATCCGGCCAAAGCGGTGCCCTCGCTGGTGTCGTTACTGATGCAGCTCAACTCGCTGACCGAAGACGGACGAACTCAGCAGCGAGCCGAGACGATGATGACGCGTGAGGTGGCCAAGTGGTCCAGTGCGGTGCGCAAGGCAGATCGAGTCCGTCAGCAGCATCCCGGCAAGATACTCGATGTGGTGCATGCCGACTTTCACCATGATCCGATGGGTGTTCTGGAGCGCATCTACCGATTCATCGGAATGGAGATTACCGATGAGGTGCGCGCTGGTTTTGCGCAGAGGGTCAGGGAGAAGCCTGAACTCTCCCGTGGCGAGCATCGCTACAACATTGCCGACTATGGAATGACCGAGGAGCAGGTGCGCGATTCTTTCGGCGACTACATACGGCGCTACGAACTGGTAGAAGGAAGCAAATGAGGGCCGCAATCTATCCAGGACAAGGCAAGGCCATCGTCATCGAGAATCTGCCGGATCCGAAGCCTGGTCCCGATGACGTCATCATTCGTGTGGCGCGTTGCGGCATATGCGGCACCGACCTCACGATGACCAAAGGTGAGGGTCCGTGGGACTTCGGCGCCGGCAGCCAATTTGGACATGAATTTGCCGGTACGATCGTGGAAGTCGGCCGTCAGGTGACGAGTTTGCGTGTTGGTGAGCGCATCAGCGTGCTGCCGTCGCCCGCCTGTGGACACTGCGCAGCGTGCCGCAGTCACGGCAACCATGTGCTTTGCCAGAACAAGCCAGGTACAGCCATGGTCGGTTTTGCGGAGTTTGCCCGTGTGCCGGCCAATCTGGCAACGAAGCTGCCAGGCACCCTGTCCATGGCCGACGGCGCGCTGATCGAACCACTGGCCATCAGCCTCTACGGGGTCAAGTTTGCACGCATTCAGCCTGGCGACCGTGTGCTGGTGCTCGGCGCCGGAACGGTTGCCCTCTATGCGATTTACTGGGCGCGACGCCTGGGCGCCGGGCGCATCGTCGCGATGTCGCGCTCCGAACGTCGCCGCGATCTGGCACTCGCGATGGGTGCCAATGCGTTCGTTCCCTATGGCCGGAGCGAGTTCGCTGAGGTCAGCGAAGCGCTTGGCGGGCCGCCGCAGGTGGTGTTCGAAGGTGTCGGGGCTGAAGGCATGTTGCCCAAGGCGGTTCAGCATGCCGCGCAATTCGGTCGGATCGTCTCGCTCGGTTTCTGCACATCGCCGGATCCGCTGATTCCGGCAATGGGTTCGTACAAGTGCGTGTCGATTCAGTTCGCCGTCGGCTACTCAATGACGGAGTTTATCTATATAGCGGATCAGATGGATAAAGGCCACGCTGATCCCAAGGCGATCATTACGCGTGATATCCCGCTGATGGAACTGCCGTCGATGATGACTACGCTTCGCGGAGCCAACAATGAAACCAAGGTTCACGTTAGTTTGGCGTAGCTCGAGCTGGCACCTTGGGGTCGGATGAAGCGCTCCAAATATTTGATCAGTTTCTCCTTGTAGGCGAGGGAAGCCTCCACCGAGATGCCATGCAGATCGACGGTGCGCTGCAGACCGCGCATGAAGGACGGGGCGCGGGACGTGAGTTGCTCGAAGCGATCGACGAGGGACAACAGGGCGGTAGAATTCCTCGACCGAGCTGAAGTCTGCGGTGGCAGGGGAATCGTCTAGGTTGC
>Ga0116129_1001238_pt1 | contig 14342 bp, 12 predicted proteins | sample June2015DPH_17_2_FD_89732 | JGI IMG/M metagenome (GOLD analysis project Ga0116129, IMG submission 89732) | Peatland microbial communities from SPRUCE experiment site at the Marcell Experimental Forest, Minnesota, USA - June2015DPH_17_10 | ecosystem: Environmental > Terrestrial > Soil > Wetlands...
GAGACGTTGAGGCTAGCCACTGCGGCGATCCAGGAGGCGCCGGCAATGAAACTGGCAACAATCGCGGTCGTTGGATGGCGAGCGAGCGCAAACAACGCCGTTGCGAGCGCGGTGCCCAGAGTGGCAGCTGCGACCAGGGAATCGGCTCCTAATTTTTCCTTGAGCCGGCGCAAAAGGAACGCGCCGCCCACGGCCGAAGCGCCAATGGCACCGAGCAGCACGCCATACAGCGCGGGGCCGCCGGCGATCTGCGTGCGAGCGACCAGTGGTAGAAGCGCCCAATACGCGCTGCCAAATACGAAGAATGCGACCGTGCGAATCAGAGTTGCTCGAAGATGAGCGTTATACCGCGCGTAACGAAGCCCGGCGCGAATTGCACTACCGAAGGGTTCGGGCGGCAGAGCGGAGGCGCTTCTCTTCGGTGCGCGCCACCAAATAAGCGCTGCGATGACCCCCACATTGCTGAAGGCATCAAGCCAGAAGGGGGCGGCAATGCCGAGGGTTCCGATGATGACGCCGCCGAGCGCCGGCCCGATCGCACGGCTCACATTGATGCCCACACTGTTGGCAGCAACGGCCGATGGCAAATCGGTTTTTGGCACCAGCTTAGCGACCACAGCCTGCCAGGCGGGTGCGGTCATTGCGGAGCCTACGGTGACAACGAAACTGAATAGCAGCAAACTGACCGGAGTGATCAGATGCAGCCAAACGAGCGCCGCAAACGCCGCAGAGACCATAGTGATGGTCGACTCACCGAAGATCAAAAAGCGCCGCTGATTCACAATATCCGCGAGCGCGCCCGCCGGAATTGCGAACAAAAACATCGGCAGACTATTGGCGACCTGTACCATCGAGACGATGAACGCGTTGGGGTCAAGGCTCGTCATGAGCCAGCCGGAAGCGACGCTGTACATCCAGCCGCCGACGTTCGAGACGACTGTCGCAATCCAGATTACGGTGAACGCCCTATGACGAAACGGACTCCCTGCCGGGGCGACGACGCGCGGACTCGAAGTGGTCAGAGGATCATTCATGCCAGCAGCGGCCTGGGTGCAGAGTGCTGGAAGTCTAGTAGACTGCCGAGAATATACAAGCTTCAGAGGATCGCTATTCCAGTGAACGGGAACCGCCGAATACCCGCCTGTTGCATTGTTCTGGTGGTGCTGAACGTCCTATGCGCACGCGCTCCGGCGCACGCCGCGCAGTGCGACGCGGCGCCATACAGTGTGCCCCAGGATAAATATCCGGTACTTGTTCGGCTACTCACCAACCTTTTTGGCGAGCCTAAAACCGAATTAATTTCCCAAGTCTGCAAGATGAAGTATGACGGCGCCGACCGAACGGCGCTGTACAAACTAGGTTTCACCGATGAGCAGATTGATACGACAGATACCGAAACGCTTGTCGTCAACACGCTCAAGGCGCTAAAAAAGGCTATAGAGCAACTACCACCTGAGTCCAAACACTAGCTGTCAACAAGGGTGATAGATCAGCTTTCTTCCTCGCTTTCGGCTCGAGGCATGCCGCCGTCCTTGAAGTCGTCCGCCTGTAGTCGGTAGCGTTCCAGGAGCTTGTAGAAGTCCGTGCGGTTGCGCTTGGCAAGTCGCGCGGCCTTGGTCACGTTGCCGCCCGCACGTTGCAGGTTCGCGGCGAGAAAATCGCGAGAGAATTGGTCGCGCGCCTCGTCGTACGCCGGCATGCTGGGCGGGTGCGGTCCCAGAGACTGTTGTACAAACTCCTCGGTCATGAGCTTGCCGTGGGAGAGAGCCACATGCTGCTTCACCAAATCGAAGAGCTGGCGGACGTTTCCGGGCCAGTCCGTGGTCGCCAGCAGTTCGATTGCCTTCGGAGAATAGATTTTCTTTTGGCCGCCGACCTCTGTGGCTTGCTCCAGGAAGTGCGACACCAATAATGGGATGTCTTCTCGACGACGACCCAGCGGCGGAATCTCGATCGACAGGATGTTGATCTGCTCCAGCAAATCGCGAAAAAAGGCGCCGCTCTGAACCAAGGCTTGCAGGTCTCGCGAGGTGGTGCAGACGAGGCGCGCATTCCTGCGTGCGGCGGACGGATTTGCGTCCTGAGCATTCGAGGAGGGCAGGGAGTCTTGCGCGATCGCTCGGGCCAGCGCGACCTGAAGATCGGATGGCAATTCGCCGATCTCATCGACCAGCAAGGTGCCGCCCCGCGCGCGTCGCAATGCTGATTCCTGAGATTCGTCGCCGAACAATTCCACTTCCAGCATCTGGCGCTGTCGATCTTTGCAGGCTAGCACCACAAAAGGCCTCTTACGGCGCGGACTGGCCGCGTGGATGGCACGGGCCAGCAACTCCTTGCCGGTGCCGTTCTCGCCGGTCAACAGCACCGGCACCTCGCAGCTCGCGGCTCGATTGGCGATGCTGAGCCGATCCTCCATGAGCTGGCTGCGGGACACGATATTCGCCCGCCAGTCGCTGTCGTTCGGGTCGAACGTTGAGGTCGAGATCGCGCGTTGTACCTGTCCCAACAGCTCTTCTCGCTCAATTGGCTTGACCAGGTAGCCGAAGGCGCCGCATTGGGTGGCCTCTACGGCCTCTGGGATCGTGCCGTGCGCTGTGAGTACGATCACCGACAACAACGGCCAGCGACTCTTCAGTTCCTTAAGAAATGAGATTCCGCCCATATCCTCCAGGCGAAGATCCGTAACCACGAGATTCGGGCGGGAACGAACGCAGGTATCCAAGGCCGCCAGTGCGGTGCCGACTGATTGCACCGAATAATTTTCGGCACCCAGACGGGCGCCCATCAGGCGGCGCATGGCCTGATCGGCATCCACGACCAAAATTTTTGGTTTGCGAGTTGCCGCGGGCGCTGTTTCGCCGCTCCGGCGCCGGGGCTCCCGTATCTGGGGCACGATCCCAAAGCCCAGGGAGGTCGATGGGGGCGTCAATTTGCTTTTCATCGGTTGTCCATAACCTGCGAATGGCCGACGTGTCATTCTCCCCGCGCAAGCATCACCGATTGTGTGATTTGCGTCGCATTATTTGTGCGCGATCGGCTCTTGCGTCTCGCGCCGCGGGCCCGATGCAAGGCGAGTTCGACAACTCGCCGCTTTGGCCGAGTGGGGCCCGGATTCGGGCCCCTCGCTTTGGCCGGTTATCAGTGTTTGCCCTCGGTTGCGTGGCCGCGTCCATCCCGCTCTTCGTTACCTTTGAAGTGGGCGGCGTCGACTCGCTTCGCCGGTTCGGCTTTTTCGCCGCGGTTTGGCAGCGGGCCCTTATAGCCGTGTTCCGGGTGGTAGGTGTTGTTTACGTGGCCGCGAAAGTTGCTCGAGCCGTGAAACCAGGGTCCGGCGCCGATGAAGAGGCCTCCCGTGAACCATTCTGGGCCGTAGTAGCCGGAAGGCGCGCAGCCATAGGGGGCCGTGTCATAGTAGCCGTAGGGACATTCGGGGGCGACGCCAATATTGACGCTGACTTGGGCGGTTGCTGGGACGAGTGCCGCGAAGCAACTTCCCGCAGCGGCAACCAACATTAGAGATTTAACACCTCGCATAAATTTACCTCCGGTGAGTCTACATTTGAGAGCCGTAATCAATGACACGCGTGAGCCGCGGGGTCTGTTCGCCAGCGAACGGACAGGATGTTAAGTTCGAGACATGGCATTCTATTCTAAAGCGGTCCGCCTGAAATTCGATTGCTGTTAAACTTAGCGGCTGAAAACGCTGCTTGGGATTTGCGAGATACCTCAATGCATCCCATACTAATAACCCTGCAGCTGCTGGAACTGTCGTAACAAGGAATGGAGGAGAGGCGCGGCACGCGCTGCAAGCGCGCCTCGAAGGATGTGAAAGCAGTTCCCGACGAGTCAGCATCCGCCAAGGCGGCATCGGCAACGGCCGTGGGCGAAATTGCCCAATGGGTCGTCTTTAGTCTTGATGCCGGCCGCTATGCGCTGCCGCTGATCGCAGTCGACCGTATCGTTCGAGCGGCGTACATCACGTCCTTACCACTTGCTCCAGACATCGTGCTCGGCGCCATCGACATAGCGGGGCGCGTACTTCCCGTGTTCAATACTCGCCGCAGATTCCGGCTGCCGGAGCGGACTATAGATCCGGCGGACCACTTGCTGATCGCGCGCACCGCGCAGCGTACCGTGGTGTTGGTCATCGATGCCGCGCAGGGGGTGTTCGAACGCCCCACGACAGCCATGATCGATGCGGCAAGCATCGCGCCGGACCTCGAGCATATCCACGGCGTGATTCAGCTCGAGGATGGCTTGGTGCTGATTCATGACTTGGAGCACTTTTTATCCCCCGACGAGGCGAGAACGCTGGACGAAGCAATGAATCAGCAGGTTTCGCATGCAGGCTGACGTCGTCTCGGACGCCCTCTGGCGGCGCGTCAGTGAATTCATCGCCCAGAATACCGGGCTGCACTTTCCGACCGAGCGGCTCTCGGATTTGCAGCGCGGCCTCGCAGCTGCCGCCGCGGAGTTCGGTTTCGCAGACGCCGCCGGCTGTGCGGATTGGCTATTGTCGGCGCCCCTGACCCGGCCGCAGCTGCATACCTTGGTGAGCCATCTGACCATCGGCGAGACGTATTTTTTTCGTGAGCGAAAGAGCTTCGATGCGTTGGCCGAACACATCCTACCGGAGCTTTTCCGGCGCCGCCGCGGCCGCGCTCAGCGCCTGCGCCTTTGGAGCGCGGCCTGCAGCACGGGGGAGGAACCTTACTCGCTGGCGATCCTCATGCAGCAACTGCTGCCCGACTGGCAGGACTGGGAAGTGACGATTCTGGCCACCGACATCAACGAGCGGTCTCTGCAGAAAGCGATCGCCGGTGTGTACGGTGAATGGTCGTTCCGCGATTCGCCGCCCGAATTCAAGGAGCGGTATTTTACCCGCACCTCCGACGGACGGTTCGCCATCGCTCCCCGGATCCGCAACTGCGTGCGCTTTGCGCGATTGAATCTCGCGGAGGAGGGTTCGGCTTGGCTCACGGCCGGCGCCCACGCGATGGACGTCATTTTCTGCCGCAACGTGCTCATCTACTTCACCGCATCGCACGCACGCCGGCTCGCCGACAATCTACGCCAGGCGCTGGGAGATGAGGGCTGGCTGGCCGTGAGCCCGAGCGAATGTTCGCAGGCCCTGTTTCCAGGGTTGCGCGCCGTTAACTTTCCCGGCGCGATCGTGTACCGGAAAGGCTCTCTCGCGGGGCCCGCAACCGCGGCCCCACCGCCGCAAACCGGCACAGCCTCTGAGCCGGTCTCGTTGACTGCGGAGTTGCCGCCCCGTCCCCTTCCACTTCCACTTCCCCTGCCCGCTGCGCCGGGAGCGCTGGAATTTTCCGGTCTCGCCAGAAAATCGGCGAACCAAGGGCAGCACGCCACTGCGCTCGTCTGGAGCCAACGCTGGATAGCCGCGGACAAGATCGACCCTGCCGCTCACTACATGCATGCCATGATCTTGCAGGAGATGGGCGAGTTCGAGGAGTCGCGTAGCTCATTGCAGCGGGCCCTCTATCTGCAGCCCGATTTTCCACTGGCGCATTTCGCCCTCGGCAACCTGGCTCGGTCCGGCCTGCGCGACGAAGATGCCCGCAGGCACTTTGCGAATGCGCTGCGCTTGCTGCGCGCCTGTCCGCCGGACGCCTTGCTGCCCGAGTCGGATGGCATGACCGCCGGCCGGCTCGCGCAGATCGTTGGGGACCTGCTCGCGCCACCCGCTCATACGCCCTCCGCAGCGGAAACCGCCTCGAATGGCAAACGCTGACGCCGACAACGAGCGGATTCTACGCGAGCGTGCCCAGGCGCTTGCGCGTCCTCAGTCGTCCGCGCCGGCGCCGAGCACGATGCTCGAGCTGCTGGAATTTCGCTTAAGTGTAGAGCGCTACGCGCTCGAAATACGGCATGTGCAGGACGTACATCCCCTGCGCGAGCTGACTCCTCTGCCCTGCACGCCCCCCTTCGTTCTCGGCATCGTCAACGTGCGCGGCAGAATTCTGCCGGTGCTCGATCTGAAGAAGTTCTTCGATCTACCCGAGCAGGGCTTGACCGACCTGCACCGGATCATTCTGGTGCAAGGCAACGATCTCGATTTCGGACTGCTGGCGGATGTGATCGTGGGCGTGCGCAGCGTGCCCGCGGCGGGCCTGCAGCCTGCGCTGCCGACGCTCACCGGCATTCGCTCGGACTATCTCAAGGGGATCGGCGAAGGGGGTCTGGTGGTTCTCGATCTGGACCGCATTCTCTCGGACCCCAAAATCATCATCCACGATGAAGTCGATAACTGATTCAATCAATCACCGGAGCGCGCTCATGAAATGGAATGTCGGCACCAAAATAAGCCTCGGATTCGCCGTCACGCTGGCGATCTTCGTGATCGTCGGAGCAGTCTCCTACCGGAGCGTGACCAAGCAATCCGAAGCCGCGGTTTGGGTCGCCCACACGCGCGAAGTCCAGAATCAGCTGACTGATCTGTTGTCGAGCCTGCAGGATGCCGAGACCGGTCAACGCGGCTACGTGATCACGGGCGTCGATAGCTATCTGGCGCCGTACACGGACGGCAGTGCCCGGACCGAACAGATTCGCAGGCACATCGCGGAGCTGATCGCGGACAATCCCCGGCAGCAAGCCCGTGTTGACGCGCTCGCGCCGCTGATCGCCGACAAGCTGGCGGAGCTTCAGCAAACGGTCGACGTTCGCAAGACACGCGATTTTGCGGCCGCGCAAAGCATCGTTTTGACCGATCGGGGCAAGAAAGCCATGGACGCCATCCGCAATCTGTTGAAGGAAATGAATATGGAGGAGGGCGAACTGCTGAGGATCCGCGCGGACGCCGCGCAATCCGACGCGCGCGAAGCCAAGCTGACCATCGTGCTCGGTACGCTGACTGCCCTGGTGCTGGCCGGACTGGCCGGTCTTGCCATTACGCGCAACATTGCGGGGCCGCTCAGGAATCTGACCAGTTTGGCGGAGCGCATCACCGTCGGCGACCTGAGCTCCGACGTGAGCGCGAGCGAGCGCAGCGATGAAGTCGGTGCGTTGACGCGAGCCTTCGAACGGATGACGCGTTCCTTGCGCACCATGGCTGGCGCAGCCGAGCAGATCGCAGCCGGCGATCTACGCACGAGCCTGCAGCCGCAATCCCCGAGCGACGTGCTCGGCAACGCGTTCGCGCGCATGACCGACAATCTTCGCCGGCAGATCGGCGGCATCGTCGAGGCCGCCGCCGTGCTCGGCTCCGCCGCCAGCGAGATCGTGGCATCGACCGCCCAGTTCGCGTCGGGGGCAAGCGAGTCCGCTGCCGCGGTGAGCGAGACCACGGCCACCGTGGAGGAGATCCGCCAGACCGCGCAGCTCGCGAACCAGAAAGCGAAGACGGTGGCCGACAGCGCACTGAAAGCGGTCCAGATCTCGCACAACGGCCGCAAGTCCACCGAGGATGTGGCTGCCGGGATGGGCCGCATTCGCATCCAAATGGAGGCCATTGCCGAAAGCATGATGCGCCTGAGCGAGCAGAGCCAGACCATCGGCCAGATCATCGCCACCGTGGAAGACCTCGCCGCGCAGTCGAACCTGCTCGCGGTCAACGCCGCCATCGAGGCCGCCAAGGCCGGCGAGCACGGCAAGGGATTCGGTGTCGTCGCCCAGGAGGTTAAAAGTCTTGCGGAACAGTCGCGTCAGGCCACCGATCGGGTGCGCACCATTCTCAGCGACATCCAGAAGGCGACCACGGGTGCCGTGATGGCCACGGAACAGGGCGGCAAGGCAGTTGAAGCCGGCGGAAAACAAACGGAAGTGGCGGGTGAATCGATCGTGGCACTCGCGGGCAGCGTGAGCGAAGCGGCGCAGGCGGCGACGCAGATCGCTGCCTCGAGTCAGCAACAGCTGGTCGGAATGGATCAGGTGGCCGGAGCGATGGAAAACATCAAACAGGCCAGCACGCAGAACGTGGCGAGCGCCAAACAGCTGGAGACCGCGGCGCGCAACTTGAGCGATCTGGGGCAGCGCCTGAACCAGCTGGTCGAGAGCTATACGGTCTGAAATGGCGCGCACGCTGTATTCCGGGCTCGCAGCATGACCGGCGCAGAAGAAGAATTTCTGCGCAGCCTGCGTGCGACGTTCAAGGTCGAAGCCGCCGAGCATCTGCAAGCCATCGGCTCTGGTCTGCTCGAGCTCGAAAAGACGGCCGAGCCGGCATCGCAGCAACAGATTGTGGAAACCGTGTTCCGGGCTGCCCACAGCCTCAAGGGCGCCGCCCGCGCGGTCAACCTCACGGAAATCGAATTGCTCTGCCAGTCGCTCGAAGAATTGTTCGCTGCCTGGAAGCGCCGCGAGAGCCTGCCGACGCCCGCAACGCTCGATACCGCACATCGGGTCATCGACAACATGGCACAAACGCTGGCCGGCCCCCCCGCCACGCAGCCCATCGAGCGTCAGGCGGAGGAGCGGGTCATCGCCGCGCCTCACCTCATCGCGACCCCCACCGGCGAAACCGAGACGGTACGCATCACGGTAAGCTCGCTCGACGCGCGTTTGCTCGAAGCGGAGGAAATGCTGGCCGCGAAACTGGCCGCGGACCAACGAGCGGGCGAACTTGCGACGTTGGCAGGCCGCTTCGAGCAGTGGCGCAAGGAATGGGCCAGGGTTCAGCCGCGGGCTCGAGCGCTGCGACAACCGTTGCGGCAGCGGCGCGATGCCGACGCCGCCCCCGATATGGCCGGCATCGCGGAGTTTCTCGACTGGAACCACGACTACGTTCGCGCTCTGGAGGGCAAGGTGACGGCGCTGCGGCGCTCGGCAGAACAAGATCGCCTGCTCATCGGCAAGTTGGTGGACGATCTGCTGGAGAACTCCAAGAAGCTTCTCATGCTGCCGCTCGCCACCCTGGGAGGCCTACTGTCCAAGCTGGTGCGCGATCTGTGCCGCGATCAAGGCAAGGAGGCGGAGTTCACGTTTCGCGGCGAGGAAGTGACGATCGACAAGCGAATCCTGGAACAATTGAAAGATCCGCTCGTTCACCTGCTGCGCAACTGCATCGACCACGGAGTTGAAACACCGGAACTTCGCCGGCTCGCGGGTAAGCCGCCTCGCGCCGCCATCACACTCACCGTCTCGCCGGTGAACAGCACTCAGGTCGAGATCTCGATCGCAGACGACGGCGCAGGCATCGATCTCGAGAAGGTCAAGGCTGCGGCCGCCAAGCGCGGCCTCGCTGTACCCGGCACAATGGAACCGCTCGGCGAATCCGCGACCCTCGCGCTGGTGTTCGAGCCCGATGTGTCCACCAGTCCGATGATCACGCGCGTATCCGGTCGCGGCTTGGGGCTCGCCATCGTGCGCGAGAAGGTCGAAAAGCTCGGTGGCCACGCGGCGATCGAAAGCCGCCGCGGTTTCGGCACGACCATCCGCATGACCCTGCCGTTGACGTTGGCGACGTTCCGTGGCGTACTGATCGAATCCGCGCAGCGCCTGTTCGTTCTGCCCACCGCGCAAGTGGAGCGCGTGACGCGCTTCACGGCCGAGGACGTACGGACGATCGAAGGCCGCAGCGCGCTCGCGCTGAATGGGCGCAGCGTAGCGCTGGTCTATCTGAGCGCCGTGCTGCAGCTGCCCTCTACTGCGCGCCAGCCCGACTCGGCGGCGCCGGCGCTGATCCTCGGCACGGGCGAGCAGCGGGTGGCTTTTGCCGTGGATGCGGTGCTCGATGAACGGGAGGTGCTGGTCAAGAGACTGACGAAGCCCCTGTCACGGATACGAAACATCGCCGGCGCCACCGTGCTCGGTTCCGGTGAAGTCGCCCCGATTCTGAACGTGACGGATCTGCTGAGATCCGCGAGAACAGCGGTGGCCGCGCCGCGGACGGCAACCGCCGCAACCCCGTCGGCGGCCCCGGCCAAGAGGATCCTTGTCGTGGAGGATTCCATTACCTCGCGCATGCTGTTGAAAGGGATCCTCGAATCCGCCGGCTACGAGGTCAAAACCGCCGTCGACGGTATCGATGCCTTCACCGCATTGCGCGCAGAGCGCTTCGATCTGGTGGTCTCAGACGTCGAGATGCCGCGCATGAACGGCTTCGATTTGACGGCCCGGATACGCGCAGAGCGTACTTTGGCGCAGCTGCCGGTCGTGCTGGTGACTGCTTTGGAGTCGCGCGAGGATCGTGAGCGAGGCATCGACGTCGGAGCCAGCGCTTATCTGGTGAAAAGCAGTTTGGATCAGAGCAATCTGCTGGAAGTGCTGCGCCGGCTGGCGTAACACCTGGATTCAGACCCTTGCCCGCCGACAAGATCAAAGTACTGGTAGCCGATGATTCGCAGGTCGTTCGGATGCTGCTGGTGCAGCTGCTCAACTCCGATCCCTGCATCCAGGTGATCGGGGCCGTGAACGACGGCCAGGCGGCGCTCGATTTCATCGCCGTCCGTACCTCTCCCCCCGACGTCGTGGTCATGGACATCCACATGCCGTACATGGACGGTTTCGAGGCTACGCGGCGCATCATGGAGACGCATCCCCTGCCGATCATCATCTGCACCGCCACGGCATCTCCCCGGGATCTTGAGATCACCTTCCGCTCCATGGAAGCGGGAGCCGTTGCCTGCGTGGCAAAACCCGTCGCGCTCGGCGCCGACTTCGAGCAGCGGCTGCACAATCTCCTGCAAACCGTGCGCTTGATGTCCGAAGTCAAGGTGGTGCGCCGCTGGAATCGAGCGCGCGGCACGGCTGCAGCGCCGGCGCTGCCCGCAAACGATGCCGCTCAGCGGGGAACCGCCATCAAGCTCATCGGGATCGGCGCCTCCACCGGCGGCCCCCCCGTCCTGCAGACCATTCTCTCCGGACTGCCCAAGGATTTTCCGGTGCCGTTGCTCATCGTGCAGCACATCGCACCCGGATTCCTGCCCGGCATGGTCGAGTGGCTGAGTCAAACCACCGGGCTGCGCGTCCAAATCGCTGCGCATGGCGCCACTCCGTTGCCGGGCCACGCGTATGTTGCACCGGATGATTTTCATCTGGCCGCTGATCCCCGCGGTGACTTGGTGTTGGCGCGCGAGGCGGCCGAGGGCGGTTTGCGCCCGGCGGTTTCCTATCTGTTCCGCTCCCTCGCGAATGCCTACGGTGCGAGCGCCGCCGGGGTGCTGCTCACGGGCATGGGCAAGGATGGTGCGGCGGAACTGAAACACATGAGAGACCAAGGCGCTTACACCATCGCCCAGGACCGCGACAGCTCGATCGTGCACGGCATGCCAGGCGCTGCCATCGAACTGGGCGCGGCCATCCACGTCTTACCCGCCGACAGGATCGCCGGCGCCCTTGTCGCGCAGGTCAGCCGCAGGTTCTCGCCAGCAGGAGGAATAGAGCAATGAACGTCAATACGACACGGGATACCGCACAGCACATTCTCATTGCCGAGGACAGCGCAACTCAAGCGCAACGGCTGCAGCACATCCTCGAGCAGCACGGTTACCGGGTGACGGTCACTGCGAACGGACAGCTTGCGCTCGAAGCCGCACGGCGCAACAAGCCTGCCCTCATCATCAGCGATGTGATCATGCCAGAAATGACCGGCTACGATCTGTGCGGCCAGGTCAAGGCAGATGCAGTCCTCAGCGACGTTCCGGTCATTCTCGTCACCACTCTGTCCGATCCCCAGGACGTCATCCGCGGACTCGAGTGCCGAGCGGACAATTTTATACTCAAACCCTACGACGCAGAGCAGCTCCTGCGCCGCATCCAGTTCGTGCTGGTCAACAATCAGATGCGGCGCAGCGAACAGCCCGGTATGGGTTTGGAAATCGTGTTCGGCGGCCAAAAGCACTTCATTACCGCGGACCGACTGCAGATCCTCAACCTGCTGTTGTCGACCTACGAAGCTGCCATGCAGCGCAATGCGGAGTTGAGCTCCACCCGCGACACGTTGCGGCAGACCAACTCGCAGCTGCAGCGGCTGACGCGTGAGCTGGAGGAACGCGTGCGCATGCGCACGCGCGAGCTCGAACTCAGCAACGAAGCGCTTCGGCAGGCGCAGCAGGCATTGATTCAACAGGAACGGCTGAGCGCGCTCGGTCAGATGGCAAGCGGCATCGCTCACGACATTAACAACGCGATCTCGCCGATCGCGCTCTATACCGAATCCATGCTGGAACGCGAAACCAATCTGAGTCCGGAGGCTCGGGATCGCTTGGTGACCATTCAGCGCGCCATCGACGATGTGGCCCAGACGGTGGCGCGCATGCGCGAGTTCTACCGGCCGCGCGAACCGGCGTTGAGGCTGGCGGACGTCGATCTGAACCGGCTGGCGCAGCAGATCGTCGAACTGACCCGCGCCCGTTGGAGCGATCAGCCGCAGCAGCGAGGCATCATGATCGAGCTCAAATTCGCGCCTGCACCCGATCTGCTCGATGTGCGTGGCGCCGACAATGAGATCCGTGACGCATTGACCAATCTGATCTTCAATGCCGTCGATGCGATGCCGAATGGCGGCGTGCTCGAAGTGCGCACGAGTATGGCGGGCATCGCCGCATCCGGCACCACCCCAACACGCCAGGTGATGCTGGAAGTGAGCGACACCGGGATCGGCATGGACGAAGAAACGCGCCGACGCTGTCTAGAACCGTTCTTCACCACCAAGGGCGAGCGCGGCACAGGATTGGGTCTGGCGATGGTCTACGGCATGGCGCAACGCCACGGGTGCACGCTGGAGATCGACAGCAAACCCGGCGACGGCACCACCATACGGCTCGTATTCCCGGTCGGCGCGGCCGCTTCGTCCCCCACCGTTCGGGTTCCCGTGCTACAGGTACCGGCACGCAGCTTGCGTATACTCGTCGTTGACGACGATCCCGTGTTGAACGAATCGTTGCGCAATACGCTTCAAGAGGACGGGCATCATGTGATCGTGGCCGGCGGCGGCCAAGAGGGCATCGACGCCTTCCGCAGCGCTCGGCAGACACCGGAGCCCTTCGACGTCGTGATCACCGACTTGGGAATGCCTTACGTAGACGGACGCCAGGTAGTTCATAGCGTGCGCGCGACTTCACCGGATACTCCCATCATCATGCTCACCGGCTGGGGGCAGCGTCTGTTAGCCGATAACGAGAGCAGCCCGCAAGCGGACCGAGTTCTCAGCAAACCGCCGCGCCTGCGCGAATTGCGCGCCGCACTCGCCGAACTGACAGGCGACCGCCCAGATCACTAGCCGCTAAAACAAGTCGTTGTTGACGAACCCTATTTTCTTGTTCCATAGCAGCGTGCCATCGAAGTCGATTTGCAAATCGATCACTTCGGGCGGCGTCCTAGGCTCTTCGGTGCTTGGCAATGGGTTGTCAATCTTTATGGCGTGCGTCTGGCTTGGAAGCGTGATGATGAAAATGATCAGCAACACCAACATCACGTCGATCAACGGTGTCATGTTGATTTCGGAATAGGACGGTCCCGCGTTGCTGCCTGGAGTCATGGCCATGATGCTCTCCCAAGTGATTTCACATAACACCTAAGCGATGCGGTTCCTCATCGCCAAATCCTGTCCATCGCCCATTCACTTGCTTTTATTTTATACCCTATGTAGAGTTTCTACTATGGGTAAGAAAGACGGCAATGTCCGGATGTCATTGCAGACGCTTCGCGTCTTGGAAGTCTTCTTAGAAAACCCGACGGAGCGGTTTGCAGGCGCGGAAGTGCACCAACGCTGCGGTATGGCATGGCTCATTGGCTGATTTATCACGCCGCTCATCGAGCACCGGAATCCTTATCCTCACGGCTTGAGGAGGAGTGGCTCGCGGATTTGGAATCTCGATCCTCGTCATGGTCGAGACTGCGCTTCGCGCTGGGTTGCTGTTGGGCGATCCTGGTGATTGTTGGTGAATACCCGCGAAGTCGAGTTCCCGCGGAGATTCCCGCTGCGAGTTCCGCGGCAGCAGCGAAGGGATTTATCACGCTCGCGGATCGAAACTTCGGATACTTCTCCCTTCGCCCCGGCACGCTATTCTTGATTGCGGGGCTTCATGCCGCGGTCTTCTATGGGCTTATGTTCGGTTTCAGCTGAAGAAATAACGCGCAGAGCGCCGCCCGGCGACCGGAGTGCACGGTGAGAATCTTGGCATGGACGCAAATCCCCTCCACGGACGCATTTCAGCGCAGGCTCTCTTAAGATAAAGTCTTCGGCGGCCCGACTTCAGAGTGAGCGATGGGCAATGAGAATCTTGCTGATTGAAGACGACCGGGAGACGGCCTACTACATCTCGCGAGGATTAGCGGAGGAGGGTCATACGACTGCCCTCGCTTACGCGGGTCTGGAAGGACTGCGCCTCGCCACGACGGAGAGTTGGGATCTTCTCATCGTCGACCGCATGGTGCCGGAA
>Ga0116129_1001239_pt1 | contig 14338 bp, 10 predicted proteins | sample June2015DPH_17_2_FD_89732 | JGI IMG/M metagenome (GOLD analysis project Ga0116129, IMG submission 89732) | Peatland microbial communities from SPRUCE experiment site at the Marcell Experimental Forest, Minnesota, USA - June2015DPH_17_10 | ecosystem: Environmental > Terrestrial > Soil > Wetlands...
GTCTTGATGATGGCGCTTTCGCTGCCTGGCGCAGCTCACGCATTGGGGTTGGGCGAGATCCACGTGAACTCTGCTCTCAACGAGCCGCTGGCAGCGGACATTGAGATCCTCGGCGCAACCGCGGAAGAACTATCCAGCCTGACCGCGTCGGTTGCCAATCGGGATACATTTCTGCGATTCGGTGCCGAACGTCCAGCCTTCCTCGCCTCGGCCACGTTTCAGGTGTCGCACGACGTGAAGGGAAAGCCCGTGCTGGTCATCCGCTCGACCGATTCATTCACCGAGCCTCTCGTCAATCTGTTGGTTGATCTTCGCTGGCACAACGGCGAAGTCATTCGCCAGTATTCACTGCTGCTGGATCCAGCCGGCTTCCCTGCCGCGACTCAAGTGGCCGCGGCCGTGCGTTCGCCGGTGGCTGCGCCCGCGCCGCTCGCCCTGCCGGCGCCGGCTGCTGCGGTGACCGACACCTCGGCAGCTGCGGCCTCTCCGATCGCTTCTCCCGACGCCACGGCGTCGCCGGCAGCGCACACGACGCGCGCCACCACTCATGTAAAAATCGGCGCGAAGGCAACGCTTCGTGGTGTCGCTTGGCGCGTTGGCGCGCGTTCCGATTCCGATCTCAAGAAAACGATGTTGGCGATTTTCCGCGCCAATCCGAACGCATTCGAGGGCAACATAAATCGCCTGCGTCGGGGTGCTGTGCTGACGATTCCTTCGGCGGCAGACATCTCAACCATATCCAAGGAAGATGCCGGCCGAGAAATTCAAGCACAGATGACGGCCTGGCACGTCTCACCGCAGAAAGTGCACACCGCGGCAACGCTGGTGCAAGGCATCACTCCGACTGTGCGTGCGGCCGCGCCGCTTGCCGCAACCGCTTCGACAGACGCCGCCGATGCGCCCCGCGAAGCAACCACGCCAGGCGGTGACGCGGCGGAAGCAGCGGCGCTCAATCTGCGCGTCCAGTCCCTCGAACAGGGGCTTCACGACATACAAGGTCAGTTGAAACGCGAGCACGACAAATTGCTCGGTGTGCAGGCCCAGGTCAGGTACGCCGAACAAGCGGTGGACGATCCGGTCGCGGCGGCCCCCGCACCGCGCCACTGGTTGCTGACGTGCTTGATCGGAGGCCTAGCATTGCTGGCAGGCGCTCTGGGCGCGATGTTCCTCAAGCTACGTCGCCGCGCGACGCCGAAGATCGACGCCGACTCGATGATGGCCGGCAGCGCACCGATAGTGGGCGAAACTTCGAATCCTGTGACGGAGCACCTGGTTGCCGAGGAGCCGGTGCCGCGCGAAGCTCCGCGCACCGTTCCGCCGCACACACTTCCCAATACCGATGTGGCTGCCCCGCCCAAGCCCGTTTTCATTGTCAACGAGGATGAACTGCGGGCGGCCTACGAAGACACCCTCGATCTTTCCGGCGAGACCGCGATTCTTGCGGCCGAAATCGCTGCGGCGAGCGGCGATACGGCGAACCTGCCTGCCGCCACGGTCAATCTGAATGCGCATGCGCTACAGGCCGCAGCCGTCGCCAGTGCCAACGAAGCCGCAACGGTCATGATCAGTGCCGAGGAACTGCTCGACACGACCAAACTAGATTACAACCTGGTGGATCTCGATCTGACGGCTCAGCACGTGCACATGCCGAGCGTCTTGCACGAGCCTGCGGTCGTCAAAGAGCGGCGCACCAATCTGGTCGATGTTCTCAAGAGGGCGGTTGAACGCGAACCCGACCGCCGCGATTTGCGCATGAAGCTGCTGGAAACCTACTACGCCGCTGCCGCCGCCAATCGCCAGGCATTTCTCGAAGTGGTACAAAAGCTCGCGCGTAACCGGGACCGCCTGGGCGAAGGCGAATGGGACAAGATCGCCTTCATGGGCAAGCAGATCGCTTCGGATGCCGCTTTGTTTGCCGAAGACTCGGAAGCTGAGGACGACAATAAATTGGCCGATTGCGCCTGAAGTCCATTTTTGCGAGTTCGGTGACCAACTTGATGCGCTGACTTTCTCCGCCAGCACGCGCCCCTCCAGCGGGCTCCAAAGCCATCGCGGCTACTCGGTACTAACGACTGCCTAGCGCAGTCTCGGGTGCTGCCCCCTAAATGGTCTGATTGTGGCGGGTTTCGGGTAGCATTCCGGTCTACCACGCGCAGATGCAGAAAATGTCCGATCAAATGAACGCAAGCGAGGCCAAGCAGCAGCCCTCCGCGGTCGATCAATCGAAGTGCGTGTGGCTACCCGCCAAAGTCGACGTCACTAAGAGCGGCGAAAAGGCGCAATTCGCCGGTTACGATGCGCAGCGCGTGACCGTCACGGCCACCCAACCCTGCCAGGACAAAGAAACGGGTGCGATTTGCGAGATCGCATTGGTTTTAGATCAGTGGACTTCCGCGGACTTCGCGGAAAGCAGCGAAGCTCGAAAATTTTATAGTGCCTATGCGTCCAAGATGGGCATCGACGTCTCGAACTCCCAAGACGAACCCGAAAGAGCCAAGGCATTGTTTGCCCAGTACAAAGGTGTCTGGACGGAAGTCGCGGCCAAGATGCAGGGCGTGAAAGGCTATCCCGTGAAGAGCAGCTTCACGCTCGGACTGGGTGGCACGCAATGCAAGAATTCAAATTCGCAGCAAGCGCAAACGAGCCAAAACGATAACAGTTCGCCCAGCTCCAGCCCCAGCGGCATCGCAGGCGCAGTGGTTGGCAAACTCGGCGGTCTTTTCCAAAAGAAGAAGGACACCGCAGAGGCGCCAGCCGCGCCGCCCGCACCCGCTGTTGCTCCGGTTGCGATGCCGCCGGGTGACGTGGCTTTGATGACGGTGTCGTCGCAGGTGGTTTCGGTGTCGACAAATGCCGTGAGCGCAGATGTGTTCACGGTGCCGGCCGGCTTCAAGAAAATAGAAACCAAGACTCAATGATGGCGCACCCGCGCCGCAGCAAAGATGACGCACTTGATGCTGTATCTTCTTTTTGGGCGTGTGAAAATTGATCACGAGCACGACAACGACCAGCGTGGCGATGATGGTTACGACGACTGTCCACATCAGCTGTGCCTTGGTGTATGGGGCGGCTGGTCCAATGAGTGATGACGATTGCAAACCGCTGTTTGGGGCATTTGGCCGTTTCCGGCGGCTCGGTCAGCACCAAATGGCCGCGAACGGTTGTAAGTGGGCGCCGACACATGCAGTGGGGCCGCGACGCCAAGAACTTGACGTCGCAAACTCGACTCGGTGCGCCAGCGTACCGACACGACGATTCGCCTCAGGTCTAATCGGAGCGGTTACAAACACCGGAGATCAACATGATGATTGGCGGCGGACTTCTTGGAACGATTCTCCTCATTGCGATCATCGTTTACTTCCTGCGCAGAACCTGAATTCAATTTCGCGGCTGGGGCTGGATGATTAGACCTTGATGCAACCGCACCAACGGTTGGTTTCGGCTGTTCCGAAGATACTCGCATTCGAACCAGAGCCCGCGCCGTTAAGTGCTCTACCGTACAGACGCCCTCGGGTCGATAAAACTAACTTGACGCGTGCTCCACGAGTTTCTAAAGACGAACCGCGCGGTCTTGATTGACCAGTGCAGAGCCATGGTTGCTCGCAGGTCTGAACCCAAAGCCGCCGGCAATGAGCTAGATCACGGGGTACCGATCTTTCTCGATCAACTCATCGAAACGCTGACTATCGAGCAAACACCGGAGCCGCGAAGAAATCGTATGGCGTCGGACGTACCGCGTGCGTCCGTTTCCGAAATTGGATCAATGGCGGCATTGCATGGGCGCGACTTACTGGCGCGCGGATACACGCTCGAACAGGTTGTTCGGGACTACGGGGATGTCTGCCAAGCTGTGACGGGTCTCGCGTTTAAAAACGGTGCATCAATCGAAGTCGATGAATTTCGCACCTTCAACAGGTGCCTCGACCAGGCCGTCGCGGGCGCCGTTACTGAGTACGCGTATCGGCAAGCTGCCGGCACAATCGAAGACGGCTTTGAGGCGCTAAATTCGCGGCTGGGACCCTTGGCCCATGAGCTGAGAAATTACCTGCACATTGCGACCTACGCGGTCAAAGCGATCAAAGCGGGCAGCGTCGGTATGTCGGGTGCGACCGGCGCCGTGCTTGACCGCAGCCTGATCGGAATGCGCAATCTCATCGATCGTTCGCTGGCTGAAGTTAGAGTCACAGCGGGCCTGCCGCCGCGCTTCAAAACCGTTCGACTTGCGGATTTCTTGAACGAAGTGGCGGCCGCCTCATCACTTGATCCGCTAGCACGCGAATGCCGGTTCACGGTGTCCCCTACGGATCATGACACCGTGGTTGACGTAGACCCCGAGATGCTGGCGGCGGCGGTCGGCAACTTGCTCCAGAATGCGTTTAAGTTTACGAAGCGACACAGTGAGGTGCGCCTGCATGCGCAAGTCGCTGGAGGTCGAGTCCTGATCAAGGTGGAGGATCACTGCGGCGGTCTGCCGAGCGGTATCCCAGAAAAACTGTTGTTGCCGTTCGTTCAAAGCGGCCAAGATCGATCGGGACTAGGTCTAGGACTCGATATCTGTCGGCGTAGTGTCGAGGCAAACAATGGCATCTTAAGAGTTCGCGATGTACCCGGCTCCGGATGCATCTTTACTGTTGATTTGCCGGTGCCGGGGACCAACCGGTCAATGTTGCTCGCAAGTTAGTCAGTTGTTACGCAATCTCCGAAATTGAGGGAATTTACGGTGCATCGCGGTCGCCTCTCCCGCTCAAATGTTCGTTACCGTACGGTCGCCCTTTCGAAATCCTGCTTATATGTAGTGCCAAGGACTGGACCGAGCAGGATTGAGCATTGCAAACCGTACTCCTCATTCAGAACCGTTGCCTGGCCGGGAATGTACTCAGCTATTGCGGCGCGGTATTCCTGTGCATGACTTGCAGCTTCAACCGGGCTGAGTCGGACGGCATTTCGATTGAGGCCGCCGAGGGAAACGATCAGAAAGTGAAACGAGCACCAATCGTCGGAGCAAGGTTGCTGTTGAAGTTATAGGGGACGCCGGGGCCGTGAGGAATGGCGATGGCCAGACCGCCGCTCACATCGGAATACGCAATGCCGGCATAAGCGTCGAAACGCTTGGTGAAGTGATGATCCGCATACAGCGAAAACTCGTTGAGGGCGCCGGCGCAGGAGCTGCGGAAACCCGCCGCGGGCGAGCAGGTCGACGGAACACGGAAGTCGTTCTGCCACTGACGATAGTAGGACAAAGTGATGTCGGTCTTGCTGTCGTAAGCGTATTTCACGCCCGTCCAGAAGACCTGCACGATCTTGGGTGAATCAAGATTGTTGTCTTCGACGCCGCTCAAGAGATAACCGCCCTGGGCCGAGGCGCCAACCCCCAACGGGTTCGACGGGTCCAACTGCTGGATGTGTTCGTAGCCGACAAAGAATTTGAACGGGTCCCAGGTGTACTTGGCAGCGAGCATAATGGCCGTGTTGTCGGTCACGATGCCATATTCTGTGTTGTCCGTTCCGATCACATTGGCGCCGGTGATGGGGTTTGTATTGACGCTGTCGGTGGTCGACTGATAGGGCTGCGTCAGACTCTGGGCTCCCAGCAAGGGGTTGAGTACGCTGATGGCCTGGTTGTAATGCTGAAAGACGACGTCGACGGAGAAATTGGCGTACTCACCGCCGAGGTCGAATCCATAGGCGGTGTTATGCGCCTGTTCCGGGGTACAAGTGGCGGCGCTCCAGGTTGCGGCGGCGGAGTAGCAGCCGCCGGAACCGTCGGCGAATTTATACATTGCGCCGAAATGGACCGGACCATAGGTGAGGCGATATTTCACGGCCTGATCCCAACGGGTGTCCTCGGTGTCGCCGCCGCCGGCCATCGTGCCGTTATACCCGATGTACGAAAAGGAGTAGGCGCCGCCGGCCGGATCATAAACGAGCATCGCATCGGTACCGAGAGCGCGCTGACGACCGAAGGTGAGCGTGCCGAAATACTTGGACGATGCGCCGGCATAGAGTTCGTCATTGAAGGTTTGGCCCGCGCGCGCACCATCACCGGTCTCCGAATAGGCGCTCCTGGGTAGGCCGTTGTTCGTGGTGTTGGTGGCCGCCATGTTGGCGAGCTGGCCGGACTGCGGATTGAAGCCGGTCGACGCGTTGAACACAGCGAACCAGTCGTCCATGAACTCAATCCTGCCCTTGATGCCCAGGCCCGTCTGTTGCAGGTTGTTCGGCGCAAGGACGAATCGAGAGCCAGCCCCGTTGCGGTTGACCAGCGATTCGCCCTCATAGTTATAGCCGTTTTCCGGTAAGCCGTGGCTGACCCAGCCCACGCCGACGTCATAGGTGCCGTACAAGGTGATGCCGTTCCAGGTCAGCGAGCAATCGGTGGCGACGAACTCATGAAGACTCGCGCAGGCTTCGGGGCTGGGTGGAGCAACCGGAGCCGGTTCGGGGGCTGGGAGATCGCCGGCTCGCGCCGCATGATTCAAAACGAAGGTTGAAGCAATGGCCGCAAGGGCGCACCACATTACAGACCGCATTGTACTTTCCCCAAAAGAAGCCGTCACAACAGCGAAAAATTCAGACTACTAACGATCGCGATGGTCGATCGATCCTTCCGCCGCCCGCGATTTCGCTTATGACTACCATAGCCAGGACTGACTCCTTCACGGTGATGGTTCTCGCTGAAATGCTCACGGCCATCGCCATTACAACTCGTTATATTGCGCCGTATATAACACAGCTACGCCGTAAAGCGCAAAGCCCAGATGGGGGGCGAGCTACAGGAGACTCACCTTCGCTCGAGGAATTAGGGTAGGCGTCGCATCGCTGGCGCTCGGACCACCGCCACTTTTCGGGCGGCGCAAAAACGCCGGCTTCAATTCTTCTTACTTTTGATTACTTTCGTTCGAGTACCCGCAGGCGCTTTCTTCTTCAATTTGGTCTGATTGTAAACAACGGCGGCACGGACGAGAGTTTTAAAAGCACGTTCATTGATCTTCTCACCCTCGAAAACATCGATCGCTCGCCACACGTTGCCTTCGAGACCCGCGTTGAAGAGTTGGTCAGGATCTGGGAGCCTCGCCCCATGAGCAAAGGTAAGCTTCACCTTCTCTTTGTGGGCGTTGCCGACCGCGATTATTCCGTCGCGAGACCATACCGGGCTTCCCATCCATTTCCATTCCTCGATTATCTCCCGATCGGCCTCAAGGATGCTCTTGCGGATGCTTGCGAGCGTTTTACCACGCCAGTCTGTGAGTTTTGCGATCAGCTCGTCGATACGTTCCGATGGATTCATATTTTCATACCCCGACTTCCTGTCCCGCTTCGGACTCGGAATCCGCAGAAATCGCTTCACCGCTCCGCTCCGTCGCCTCGCGTGCAATAGTCTGCTTGATCCCTCGACCTCGAAAAATCCGAAAGCTGCCATTTGGCAGGAAATGTCAGGCCACCGTAAACTTCCGGAAACGGAGGACCATATCAGGCCCCGGAATGCCCGCTAATGGCCGCCGACTGTTGCCGGTTGCGATTCTACTCCCGGTCTCGGGCCCCTTGCGGCCGGATGGGCCGGCGGCTATCGTCAAATCATACGGCGTGCGTACCATAAACGGGCAAACGCTATCTAATATTTCTGGTTTCGGATTTTGACGGCGAGCATTACGATTTGGCGTTTTTCTTCGTCGAGGAGGATCTCTCGAGCTCAATGGTCAAGACGCACGTAGTGAATGCTTGTGTTCGAATTGGATTCAGTACACGTGGAGTTGTCGGGATGCACATAGCAATAGCGATTTTATCGCCGTGACGCGCATAAAAAGAAGGGTGATGGGCGTCGTCCTCGGGGTGATGCTACTCAGTGTCGTACTGGGGATCGCGTGGCTCATCATAAGGCCTCCTCTCATCGATGTCGGTGGGTATCGGCTCGAGGCCCGTGTGAAGGGCTCGGGAAATCCGGCCGTCGTTTTCGAGACTGGGTTCGCCGGCGGACTGCCGCTCTATTGGAAGCTTCAGGACCGCATTGCCGAGCACACCCGAACCCTTGTCTATGAGCGTGCCGGACTTGGCCGCTCCGATCCCGGGCCGCAACCCCGTACCGCTGAACAGATGGCTCGAGACCTCCATTCGCTTTTGGCCAAGCTCGATATCCGGCCACCAGTAGTCCTGGTCGGTCATTCGGCCGGTGGCCTTTTCATGCGGGTGTTCGCGCATGACTACCCGGCCGAAGTGGCTGCCGTAGTGTTCATCGATCCGGCAACCGAGGCGAGCTACGATCGTATGCGGCAATCGAGCCCGAAAGACTGGCAGTCCATGGGCACAAAGCTGCCCGAAGGGCTGCGGCGGCAATGGGCTGCGCTGCCTGCGAGCATCGATGAAGCACGGTCCGCGTGGCCGTTGCCGACCATACCTTACGTCATAATCACCGCGACGAAGCCATCGGGCGAGTGGGGACTCAAGTCACGGGAAGATATGGAGGCTTGGATTACAGAACATCAGGCACTTTTGGCGCATCTTCCCAGCGCAACAATTACTCATATCATTTTGCCGCAGGCGGATCATCTAAGCGTATTGAAGGAACCCGCGGTGGCCAAGGCCATTTTGGATGCTGTAGAACAGGTGAGGGCGCGCCGCCCAGAAGGTCGATGATCAGGTCGCCCTCGGACACCCGGAAGCCATAGCATGTCGATCACGTCGTGGGAATTCCGCGAAGACGATTTATCCGCCGGCGCAACACGCGATCTCGTCCGTCTACACCTTGAGGGCATGCACGCCCACTCTCCGGCGGGCAGCGTATTCGCACTCGATTATTCTGGGCTGAAGGCCCCGAACGTGACCGTGTGGAGTGCGTGGCGCGGCGACAAGATCGCGGGAATTGGGGCGCTAAAAGATCTCGGCGATGCTACCGGAGAATTGAAATCGATGCGCACGCATCCCGATTTCCTACGCCGCGGCCTGGCAGCCGCACTGCTGGAGCATATTATCTGCGCGGCGCAGGCCCGGGGCATGTCACGGCTAAGTCTGGAGACCGGCAGCGGCGCCTATTTTGAACCGGCACTCTCTCTATACCGTCAACGCGGGTTCGTCAGCGGAGAGGCGTTTGCAGATTACAAGCGAAGCGCCTTCAATCAATTCCTGCATCTGGCATTGTAGTCACGCCTTAAAGCGGGATCTTCTGAAGCATGGGTGAAACCTTTGGTTCTGGGTAAGCGGAAAAAGCCAAGTAAGGTACACGCTGGCAAGGCGGCGAACAATTTCAGCGCCGCCTACTTCCAGAAATTCTATTTGAATGCCGCAACGCGGGTCGTTACCGCCGCGGAAATGCACGGCCGCGCGGCGCTCATCGCGGCCGCCTTGAAACAATGCCAGATTCCCATTCGAAGCATTCTGGATGCCGGTTGCGGCATTGGCCTGCTGCGCACGCCGTTTGCTAAGCTTCTGCCGCGGGCTCGCTATGTGGGTCTCGAGGCGAGTGAATATCTGTGCGGTAGTTTCGACTGGATTCACGGTTCCGTCATCGAATTCACGCCGCGCAAGCCCTTCGATCTGGTGGTCTGTTATGACGTTCTGCAATATCTGCCGGACGCGCAGGCCGCCCGCGCCATCGTCAACTTCGGCAAGCTGACTCGCGCGGCCTTGTACGTGTCGGCGTTGACCACGGAAGATTGGCGCGAAAATTGCGATCGCAGCCGCACGGATCGCGCGGTGCATCTGCGCAGCGGCGCGTGGTATCGGCGGCGGCTGAACAAATCCTTCCGCTATGTCGGCTTTGGACTCTGGGTGCGCAGGAACGTCACCGCCATCCTCTGGGAAATGGAGCGTCCCAGCGGCTAAAGCTGCTCCTGAATATAGGTCACCAAAGCCGCATGCACGGGCTCGGCGGCCCCGAAGTCCGCGCGACTGTGATTGACCAATGAAACCAGGATGTAGGTCTTCCCGCTGGCGCTGGTCACATAGCCGGCGACGCCGCTGACGCCGTCGAGAGTCCCGGTCTTCAGGCGCACCGAGCCGCCCGGGGCGCTTTTCATGCGCGTCCGCAACGTGCCGTCCATCCCGGCCAAGGGCAAGGATGCCAAATATTCGGGAGCGAAGCGGCTGTGATAAGCGGCATTTAAAACCTTCGCCATCTGCAGCGCCGAGATGTGCGTGCTGCGGGACAGGCCGGATCCATTGTCGATGTCCACGCCCGTCAGGTCTAATCCTCGTTCGCGGCCCCAATCGGCGATGGCGGCGGCGCCTTTTTCCAGCGTCGCCGGTTCGCCGTAGCGCTCCTTGCCCAACGTGAGCAGCAGGTGCCGCGCCATCAGATTGCTGCTGTGCTTGTTGGTGAGGCGCACGATTTCGCCCAAGCTCAACGAGTCGAAAGTGAACAGAGGTTTGGCATCCGCCGGTGTGGGCTCGATGCGCAATTTGCCGCTGAATTCGCCGCCCGATTGCCGCCACAACGCGACGAAGGTGCCGAAGGCATAGGTGGCGGGCGATAACAGCACGCGCGCGAAGCTGCGCTCCGCGCAATGCGGGGAGAGCGCGCCGGAAAACACCACCCGATCCCACGTCGCGGAGGCCACCTGAAAATCCACCCTGCCCGCGGAACCGCTGCAGCGGCCCGGCACGAAGCGGATGTGATTCTCGACATCGAGATTCGCCGGTGCCGGACTCGCAATGACCTGTACTTTGCCGCTATCGGGATCGGCAAACAACTTGAAGTCGATCGATTGGAAATTCACCATGAGCGCGTCGGGCAGGACATTGTAGGAGCGATTTGGCCGCCCATCGAAGGCGCCGGGATCCTCCTGGGGCAAGGAGAATGCCGTATTGTCGATGACGATATCGCCGCGAATCGACTTCAAGCCCTGAGTGCGCAAGTCCTGCACAAAACTCCACCACCGTTCCAGGGTCATGTACGGATCGCCGCCACCCTGCAGAATCAGATCGTCGTCGTGGATCCAGGCGCGGGTCTGCCAGAGAAAGGCGGGCCCCAGCATGTCCAGCGCCGCGAAAGTCGTCACGGTTTTGATCGTGGATGCGGGGCTTCGCGGCGTATCCGCATTGTGACTCGTCACGACACGGCCCGAGTCCGCCTCGAGGATCACAAAGCTGGCCGCGCTCGCGGGCAGGCGTTGCACCGCCATCACCTGCGTGACGACGGCAGGCACGGCGGCCTGCGCCCCGGCGGATGAGGCGGCACAAAAAAAGCAGGCGAAGGCGACGCGGTAAAACGCAATCATGGTGCGGCTCATCAGTTGAGGGGCAGCGCGATCCGCTGCCAGGCGCGCGAGCGCCAGCGAAAAAATAACATCCATCCTAAGAAAAAGATGTAGATCAAAGCCGCAAACCATCCCCCGACCGCACCCAATCCATATTGCGGCAGCCAATGCACCCAGCCTTGGCCCGGCGCGAACGACAGGCTGTGCGCCAGCGGCACGAAGAGCAGCCACGACAGCGCGAGCACCATCAGCGCCGGGAGCCGCACATCGCCGGCGCCGCGCAATATCGCGCTGCTGCTGATATTGAGGCCATCGAACAATTGATACCCCGCCGCAATCCACAACAAGATACAGCCGCGCTTGACCACGGCGCCGGCTTGCGGATCGGCAAAGTTCGTGAAGAACGGCAACAGCCAAGGTCCCAACGCCGCCAGCAGCACGCCGATCGCCCCCATGTACAGCACGGCAATCAAGACGATGCCGTTGCCGACTTTGAAGGCCCAATCCCGGCGCCGTGCGCCGATCGCTTGGCCGACGAGCGTGGTGCCGGCCATCGCGATGCCCACGGCCGGCATATAGCAAAAAGAGGTCAGCATCATGACGATTTGCGTTGAGGCGCCATCGATGGTCCCCAATCGTACCTGCATCAACTGGAACAGTGCGAACCCCAGAATGTCCGCGGCAATGAGCAGGCCCATCGGGAAACCCAATTGCAGCTGGCGCCACAGGGTCCCGCCGTGAAATCGCGTGGTCAGACGCGATTTGAAGCGCGCGCTTATCCCACGTCCCAAGAACCAGATGAGTGCCGCCCCAACTCCCAGGAGTTGCGCGGCGTTGGTGGCCCACGCCGAACCTGCGACACCCATGCCGAGATTGAACATGAACAGTTGATTGAACAGCGCATTGATCACCGCCACGCCCGCGGCGATTCGCAGCGCGACGGTGGGACGGCCGATACCGTTGAAGAAACCGAGCACCGCCCACAAGGCAACGCCCAGGGGTGCACCCAGCATGCGCGGCTGCCAATAGGCGAGTGCCAGGTGCATGATGTCGCGCGGCAGTCCAAACGGGCCAAACATCGAGGCGCCCCCGAAGGCCAGCGCGGCAAACAAGGGGATGGTCAACAATGAAGCCCACAGCGCCGTCCACGTGGCTTGAGACGCCCGTGCGTAGCGCCGCGCGCCGTAGGCCTGGGCCACGAGGGTTTGCACAGACAGCCCTACGCCGCCGAACAGCAGCACGAATACCAATACCGGCCAGTACACCGCGCCGATCGCCGCCGTGGCGGCGGGTGATACGCGTCCGATGAACCAGGTATCGGTGGCGTTGAGCGCCGCTTGCACGGCGCTGTTTACCATGAACGGAAACGCCAGCGTGGCCACGGCCAAGTAGTCGAGCCGGGGCCGACCGCTCTTGCTCAAGGCTTGTCCCGGAAGCAGGTCTATCGGCTCATCCACTTCCGGTAGGATGCAGTAATGGGCCCAAAGATGCGACGCAATTTTTCCGGTGCGTTTCTGGCGCAGGACAGGGGCAACGGTGCATGGCAGCTGACCCGCGCAGCTCCGCATGAACTGCATGTGTTTTTGCGAGAGGCGGAACGAGGGGCCGCGCGCGCCTTCGGCATGGCGCCGATTGTCGAGCTCGGTATCGAATGGCATGAGAGGACCGCTCTGCTGACCTTCATGTCGGGCGATCTCGTCCGCACCGTGGAGGCCGCGACCGCGATCGTGCATGAGCCCTTGGGGCATCTGTACGAGAGCCTGCCCCTGGTCAGTATCGACGCGGATGCCCGGCGATTTTGGCGCAGGGTATTTCGTTTGGTGCGCCTTCCCGGCGGCCGCTACCTGCTGAAGGTTTTGACGCGCTTCAGGTAAGCAGGGCCGCGCCAAGGGGAACCGCGATATCCATCACAAGAAACGCTGCATATTGTCAATTTTCCGGCATTTCTGTGCTTGAACTGCGCGCCGCACAACAAATTCTTGCGTTGAACTGCGACGCTCGTCAAAGCTGGCTGTCGGGGTTTCCATCACATTGATCCGTGACTCCCAACCCAAGATTTAGCTAACAGGAAGTAGGCCTTAAGTGCTGGATATCAAGTCTAACGCCGTCGAAGCCGCGGCAACGGATGCGTCGTTCGATCCGTATGCGCGTTTGCTGCGCATGCTCATGCCCAGCCTGCGCGGCGTGGTGATCCACGACGGCTACGCGAACTTGGTGTGGGCCAGCGATGACTGCGACTTGAGCGATGAACTGGAAGTCATCAACGAGGCCATCGCCAACGCCCTGTCGGACTCGGCTGAATTCCCCGGCGTCGCCCGAACGATCGACGCGGATCGAGTCGTATATTCCTTCGGCGTGCGCGGCGAACACATCGAACTGCTGGGCCTCGCCAGCCTGGTGGTTCGCCTCTCGGGAACTCAGATCGAGCCGCGGCCGCTGCAGATGGTGCGCCAGCTGGTGCAGCCGGCCCTGGAATGCCTGCGCCGCGAATTGGCGCTGCGCGCAAAACTGGGTTCCAGCGAACGGGATCTGAACATCAAGGAGCGCGATCTCGAGCTCATGGTGGAAATCTCTTCCAACCAGGCGGCGGCGAGCGACGCGGACGAATTTTCACAAATACTCAAGACCGGGCTCGACCGCATGGGCTGCGCGTTGGCGGCGCTTTGGGTGCCGGACAAGAACATCTCTGTGTCCATGACCCGCAGCGGCGCGCCGATGTCTCCCGAAGCGCTGCAGCGGGCCCAACATCATTTGACGGCGTGGATGCAGATGCAACAGCGCACCATCGTCATCAATCATATTTCCAAGGTCGCAACCGACGTGGCGGCGCCCTACAAGATCTTGGCGTGTCCCATACGGCACACGTCTGAGCGCGTCATGGGCGTACTGGCACTTTTCAATCCGCCGAGCGCGCAGGATTTCGATGTGCAGCAGACGCGGGTCGCCGAAATGTTGGCGAAGCGATCGACGAACATCATCCAAGCGCAGTACGACACCAGTACCGGCCTCATGACGCGCCAGGCATTCGAGCGGCATTCGGGCGGCGTGCTCGCCGCCGCGGGGCCGGCGGGTTGCCACGTCATTTTGTATCTCGATATCGATCGGCTGCACGTCATCAATGAAACATTCGGCATGCACGTGGGCGACGA
>Ga0116129_1001242_pt1 | contig 14312 bp, 11 predicted proteins | sample June2015DPH_17_2_FD_89732 | JGI IMG/M metagenome (GOLD analysis project Ga0116129, IMG submission 89732) | Peatland microbial communities from SPRUCE experiment site at the Marcell Experimental Forest, Minnesota, USA - June2015DPH_17_10 | ecosystem: Environmental > Terrestrial > Soil > Wetlands...
ATGTAATTATGCGGAAGGCTGAATGAGCCTATCCAGGTATCGCGCGACCACGTCGATCTCGACGTTGGCTTCATCGCCGACTCGAAGCTCGCCCAACGTGGTCACCGTATGGGTGTGCGGAATGATGTTCACATCGAATCGCAGCCCGTCCACGTTATTCACGGTGAGACTCACGCCGTTCAAAGATATCGAGCCTTTGGCCGCCACGAATCGAGTCAACGATGCCGGCAATTCGAACTCCAGGCGCCAGGAACGGGCGTCCTGATCGATGCGTCGAAGATTGCCCACCGCGTCGACGTGCCCGCTGACCATGTGGCCGCCGAGGGCGTCGCCGGCGCGCAGACTGGGCTCCAGGTTGACGTTCGAGCCGACCTTCAACTTGCCCAGGGTAGTTTTTGACAGGGTCTCGCGCGACACGTCCGCGAAGAAGGCTGAGTCCCGGATGCGGGTCACGGTGAGGCAGACGCCTTGGACGCACACGCTGTCGCCGATGGCGGTGCGCTCAAGATCCAGCCCCGCGGCATCGATACCCAATTCCAAGTCACCTTCCCGCTCCGTCAGTGAGATGATGCGGCCCTTTGCCAGGATGATTCCAGTGAACATAATTATGACTTCTTTGGCCTTAGAATGATGCGCAGATCTTCGCCAAACGGTTGCACGTCGCGGAACTCGAACGACGGCAGCCATCCCGTGCCGGACTGGATGCGCATCAGCGGCGCCGCGTCGCACCCTAACAGCTTGGGCGCGACATAGAGCACGAACTCATCGACCAGCTGTTTGGCGACAAACGCTCCCGCCAATGTCGGGCCGCATTCGAGCAGCACTTCATTGATGTCGCGCGCGGTCAGATTCTGCATGATGGCGTCCAGATCCAGGCCGCCGCCCGCGGCGCGCGGAATTCTCTCCACCGGGATGTCCCTGAACACACCGAGCGGCGCATCGGCGGCGGCAAACACCAACGCCTGATCATCGCGGAAGATCCTGGCATCCCGGGGGCACGTCAGCATGGTGTCCAGCACGACCCGAAGAGGCTGGCGGAGCCAGGGTCCATAGTTCAAGCGCACATTGAGCTGAGGATTGTCGGTACGCACGGTGCCCGCGCCCGTGACCACCGCGGAGCTGCGTGCGCGCCAGGCTTGTACATCCGCTCGGGACTCCTCCCCGCTGATCCACATCGGGGCGCCCGCCGCGGGGGCCGTGCGCCCATCCAGACTCATCGCGAGCTTCAGCCGCACATACGGACGGCCGCGTTCGAATCGCGAAAAAAAACCCACGTTGAGCCTGCGTGCCTCATCGGCAAACAGACCCACGTCCACGGCAATGCCCGCCTTGGTCAGGCGCTCGATCCCGGCGCCGGCAACTTTGAAATCGGGGTCACGTGTGCAGCACGCCACGCGTGCCAGGCCGGCGGCGATCACGGCGTCCGCGCACGGCGGGGTGCGTCCGGTATGGCTGCAAGGCTCCAAGGTCACGTATAACGTGGCGCCCCGGGCCCGCGGCCCGGCGGCCCGCAGAGCCAGGACCTCCGCGTGCGGCTCGCCGGCGCGCACATGCCAGCCTTCTCCAAGCACGCCTTCTGCGTTCGCGATCACGCATCCCACCCGGGGATTCGGATCCGTGGTGTACAGGCCGCGCTCCGCCAATTCCAGCGCGCGCGCCATGTGCACCCGATCTTGCGATATGGATTCCTCGCTCATTCACCCTCATCATCGGTCGCGTCACCGGGCAGCAGGGGCAATTGGTCCTTGCTGGGTTCCCGGCGCCGACGATGTCGCCGCAGCTGATCGATTTCGGTGCGGAATGCGTCCACATCCTGAAAGCTGCGGTATACGGACGCAAAGCGGACATACCCGACCTCGTCCAGATGGCGCAGTTCCTCCATCACCATCTCACCGATGGCGCGCGCGTCGATTTCGCGCTCTCCCAAACTGCGCAGCTTGTGGCAAATTCTTGCGGCGGCGGCTTCAGTCGCCTCACGCGAAACGGGACGCTTTTCCAGGGCCTTGAGCATTCCGGTGAGCAGCTTTTGCTCATCGAAGGGTTCGCGGCTGCGATCCCCTTTAACGACGGTCGGTAGTAACAATTCTGCCGCTTCAAAGGTGGTAAATCTCTCGGTACATGCCAAACATTCGCGGCGCCTGCGAATCTGCCGTCCCTCGCCGGCGAGGCGAGAGTCGATCACCTTAGTCTCGGTGTGACCGCAAAAGGGGCAATGCATGGGAGCCGCTCATCGAGCTAACCGTAGACCGGGAATCGACGGCAGATCGCCACCACCTCGGCTCGGATACGCTGCATCGTCGCTTCATCGCCCAGATGATCCAGCACATCGGCGATCCAGTTCGATAGCTGTTGTACCTCGGGTTCCTTGAAGCCGCGCGTGGTCACGGCCGGCGTGCCGATGCGCAGACCGCTGCTGATGGAAGGCGGCCGCGGATCGTTGGGCACCGCGTTCTTGTTCACCGTCATGTGCGCCCGGCCCAAGGCGGCGTCAGCATCCTTGCCGGTGACGTTCTTATCGATCAGGTCGAGCAGAAACAAGTGATTGTCTGTGCCTCCGGAAACGATCTTGTAGCCCCGCTGCTGCAGCACCTTGGTCATGGCGCGTGCGTTGGCGATGACCTGCGCGGAATAGGCCTTGAATTCCGGCTGCAGCGCTTCGAGGAAAGCCACGGCTTTGGCGGCAATCACGTGCATCAAGGGGCCGCCTTGAGTTCCCGGAAACACCATGGAGTTGAATTTCTTGTGCAAGTCCGCATGCGGCCGAGCCAGAATCAGTCCGCCGCGCGGACCGCGCAGCGTCTTGTGCGTGGTGGTGGTCACCACGTCGGCGAACGGCACGGGGTTGGGGTACACGCCGGCGGCGATCAACCCCGCGACATGCGCCATGTCGACGAACAAATAGGCGCCGATCGAATCGGCGATGGCGCGAAAGCGCGCCCAGTCGATGACGCGCGAATACGCCGAAAACCCTGCCACGATCATCTTGGGGCGGTGTTCTTGCGCAAGACGGTCTACCTGATCGTAATCGATGATGCCGGTCTCAGGCACAATCCCGTATTGCACGGCCTTGAAAAGCTTGCCGGAGAAATTGACCTTGGCGCCGTGCGTCAAATGGCCGCCGTGGTCGAGGCTCATGCCTAAAATCGTATCTCCCGGACTCAACAGGGCGAAATAAACAGCGGCATTTGCCTGCGATCCCGAATGCGGCTGCACGTTGGCGTACGCGGCGCCAAACAGCTGTTTTGCGCGCTCAATGGCCAGACTCTCGGCAATATCGACGAATTCACACCCGCCGTAGTAGCGCTTGCCGGGATATCCTTCGGCGTACTTGTTCGTGAGCACCGACCCTTGAGCCTCCAGAACCCGGGGACTGGCGTAGTTCTCCGAGGCGATCAGTTCGATGTGATCCTCCTGGCGGCCGAGTTCCCCTTGCAGCGCTTCAGCAAGTTCGGGATCGAAGCCGGCAATGGCCATCTGGGCGCTAAACATGATCAAATCTCCAAAAGATAGCCGGTAATTATAGCTTATTCGTCTTATCTTCCCTAGCGAGAAAGCCGCACCGTGACAACCCTTCCGTAGTCGCGGATAATTCGTGCGGTTCCCCGCGAATTCACGCGTACTTCAAAACAGGCGACAGATGGCTCAGTTCATTTACACCATGAACCGGGTGGGCAAGGTTGTGCCACCCAAGCGCATTATATTGCGCGATATCAGCTTGAGTTTCTTCCCCGGCGCAAAAATCGGCGTGCTGGGACTGAACGGCTCCGGAAAATCCACGCTGCTCAAGATCATGTCGGGGATCGACAAGGACATCGAGGGCGAGGCGCGGGCGCAGGCAGGTATCAAGGTCGGCTATTTGCCGCAGGAGCCTGTGCTCGACGAGACCAAGACGGTGCGCGAGGTGGTGGGCGAAGGGGTCGGTGAAACCCAAGGCTTGATCGATCGGTTCAACGCCATCAGTGACAAGTTCGCCGAACCGATGTCCGACGATGAAATGAACAAGCTGATGGAAGAGCAGGCCAAGATGCAGGACAAGATCGACGCCGTGGGCGGCTGGGAGCTGGAGCGAAAGCTCGAAATCGCCGCGGATTCGCTGCGTCTGCCGCCCTGGGATGCCGTGGTGGGCAAACTCTCCGGCGGCGAGAAGCGCCGCGTCGCCTTGTGCCGCCTGCTCTTATCCAAACCCGACATGCTGCTGCTCGATGAACCGACCAACCACCTCGACGCCGAATCGGTGGCTTGGCTGGAGCATTTCCTGGAGGAGTATCCGAGCACCGTCATTGCGGTGACGCACGATCGCTACTTTCTCGACAATGTGGCCGAGTGGATTCTGGAACTCGACCGCGGACACGGGATTCCATGGCAGGGAAATTATTCTTCCTGGCTGGAGCAAAAAGGCCAGCGACTGGCGCAGGAAGAGCGCCAGCAGGACGCATTGGCAAAAACCCTCAAACGCGAGCTGGAATGGGTGCGCACCAATCCGAAAGCGCGGCAGGCAAAATCGAAAGCCCGTCTGCAGCGATACGAAGAGCTGGCCTCGCAGGAATTCCAAAAGCGCAACGAGACCAACGAAATCTATATTCCGCCGGGCGAGCGCCTGGGCGATCTGGTCATCGAATGCAAGAACTTGCGAAAAGCCTATGGCGACCGGTTGCTGATTGATTCCCTGAGCTTCAACCTGCCGCCCGGCGGCATCGTGGGCATCATCGGCCCCAACGGCGCCGGCAAGACCACCCTGTTCCGCATGCTGTCCGGCATCGAAAAGCCGGATAGTGGAGAGATTCGACTGGGGCCCAGCGTCAAGCTCGCCTATGTCGATCAGTCGCGTCAGGCGCTCAACGACAAGAATACGGTATGGCAGGAGATCTCCGGCGGACTGGATCTGATCAAAGTCGGCAACTACGAAACCTCCTCGCGCGGCTATGTGGGCCGCTTCAATTTCAAGGGCGTCCAGCAAGGACAGATGATCGGCGAGCTGTCCGGCGGCGAGCGCAACCGGGTGCATCTGGCGAAGGTATTGAAAGCCGGCGGCAACGTGCTGCTGCTCGACGAGCCGACCAATGATCTGGATATCGAAACGCTGCGCGCCCTCGAAGACGCCTTGGTGGCTTTCCCCGGATGTGCCGTGGTCATCTCACATGATCGATGGTTTCTCGATCGCATCGCGACTCACATCCTGGCGTTCGAAGGCGACTCGCAAGTCGTTTGGTTCGAGGGCAACTATCAGGAATATGTCGAAGATCACAAGAAGCGCAAAGGCGAGGATGCCAGTCAGCCTCACCGGATACGCTACAAACCACTGACAGGCTGACCCTATGAGCATGTACATCACACCGCAAGATGAGCTGCACGTCGACTATCAAGGCATCGCCCTGACGTGTCCGCATTGCCAGACCCTGACCCATCTGACGCCGATGGCGGTGCCTAAATTCGACGATCTTAGCCGGCGCAAGCCCAAAAACATCGGCATTGTGTTCCGCTGCGACACCTGCATCGAGCCGATATTCCTCAAGTTCGCGGTCAGATCGTATACGGCGCTGCGCATAGAACTCGCTCCGAATTTCGTGGAAATCGAGCGCGCACGCGAAAGCTTTCCATTGACGTATCTGCCCGAAGAGGCGGAGGGCCTGTTTAAGGAAGCGCTCAACTGCTACTCGGCCGCCTGTTACAGCGCCTTTGGGTCGATGAGCCGGCGCACCGCACAATCCTTGTTTCGCGAACTCGGTGAGCGCGGAAAGCTGGAACTCTTCGACACGCTTCAGGAGATTCGCTCCCTGGCGGATCTTGACGAAGACACTTTTTCGATCTTGCGGGCGGTGCTGTTCGGCAGCGACAGCGACCCCTGGCCGAATCAGCCCAACTTGAATGCCGAGCACGCCGGAATTCTGTTGGAAGTGATGCGCGACCTTTTGTATCAGACTTTCGTGCGCAAAGCGCGCCTGGTCCAGGCGATGACCTTTCGCCGCTTCGTGGCACCCAACCAGTCCGAAGTCGGTTGAAAACTCGCCGAGGCTAGCCTCGCGATCGAGCTAGCCGATAAACACCCGCGCGTTTCGAAACAGGCGCATCCAGCCGCCGTCTTCCGACCATGCCTTGGAAACCCAAGAGTTCTGTACGCTGCGAAACACCCGTTCCGGGTGAGGCATGATCGAGGTCACGCGCCCGTCGCTGCTGCACAGTCCCGCCAACCCTAAGGCGGAGCCGTTCGGGTTGAAGGGATATCGCTCCGTGGGCTGGTCGCGATGGTCAACGTACTGCAGTGTCACTTCGTGCTGCGCCAGCAACGCGCCGGCGCTCGAACCTGTGTCAAATTCCGCCCTGCCCTCGCCATGCGCCACGGCGATGGGCAACACCGAGCCGTGCATGCCGGCGAACATCACGGAAGGGGACTCCAGGATCCGCACCAGCGACAAACGCGCCTCGTACTGTTCCGATCGGTTGCGCACAAAGCGCGGCCAAGCCGCGGCGCCGGGAATCAGATCTTTCAGCGCGGACAGCATTTGACAGCCATTGCACACGCCCAAGGTAAACGTGCCCGTGCGCGCGAAAAACGCGGCGAACTCATCGCGCGCCCGTGCATTGAACAGGATGGATTTGGCCCAGCCCTCGCCGGCACCCAAAACATCCCCATACGAAAAACCGCCGCAGGCCACGAGTCCGTGAAATCTGCCTAAACGCACGCGGCCGGCCAGAATGTCCGTCATGTGTACATCGTAGGCATCGAATCCGGCGCGGGTGAATACCGCGGCCATTTCAGTGTGGCTGTTGACCCCTTGCTCGCGCAGCACCGCGATCGCCGGCCGCACGCCGCTTGAGGTGAACGGTGCGGCGACATCCGCACTGGGATCGTAACTTAAAATGGCATGCAGACCGGGATCGCTTGCATCTTCGAGCCGCGAATATTCCTCGCGCGCGCACTCCGGATTGTCGCGCAGCTCCTGCATGCGATACGACACTTCGCTCCAGCGGCGATGCAACGCGATGCGTGAGGCCGAATAGACCACGCCGCCGTTGGCGCTCACCTGGACATCCGCGCCGGGTGCGGGCTCGCCGATGTCACGGCTGTACTGCAACAAGTCATGGCGCTGCAAGATCTGCCGTACCTCGTCCATGCGCGCCGGCGGCACTTGGATGACGGCGCCCAACTCCTCGGAAAAACAGGCGGCGATCGTGTCCTCCGCTACTCCTAAGTCAATGCGCAGGCCGCAATGAGCGGCAAACGCCATCTCGAGCACGGTCACCAACAGGCCGCCGTCCGAGCGGTCGTGATAGGCGAGCACCAACCCTTGATCCTTGAGCTCGCGCAGCGCCGCAAAAAGCTGGCTCAAGAGAACCGGGTCGTCGAGATCCGGAGGGTCGCCCCCGCTCCTCAGGTGCACCTGTGCCCAGCACGAACCGCCCATGCGGTTCTTCCCTGACCCTAAATCGATGAGCAGCAGGCGCGAGGGCTGCGACAAATCAAGTTCTGGCGTCAGGGTCGCACGCGCATCTTGGACGGGAGCGAAGGCCGAGACGATCAGCGATACGGGCGCGATCACCGCATGTTCGCCGCCGGCATCGCGCCACGTAGTCCTCATGGACAACGAGTCCTTACCCACGGGGATGGTCAGCCTAAGCGCCGTGCAGAGTTCGCTGACGGCGCGCACCGTGGCATACAAGTCGGCATCCTCGCCCGGCTCACCGCAGGCCGCCATCCAATTCGCCGATAAGCGAATATCGGTCAGCTGGCGAATGTCGGCGGCCAGCATGTTGGTGAACGCCTCGGCCACGGCCAATCGTCCCGACGCCGGCGCATCGAGGACCGCCACCGGCGCTCGCTCTCCCATCGCCATGGCTTCGCCGCTGTATCCATCATAACTGCTGAGCGAAACAGCGACGTCGGCGACCGGCACCTGCCACGGTCCCACCATTTGGTCCCGGCTGATCATGCCGCCGACGGTCCGATCGCCGATGGTGATCAAGAAAGACTTGTCGGCGATGGTGGGCAGACACAGCAGGCGATCGAGCGACTCGCCTATGGTGAAGGCGGCGGTGGACAGTGCAGAGCCGCTCTTGGGTGTCGATCGCACATCGCGCACCATGCGCGGCGCCTTGCCCAGCAGCACCTCGATGGGCATGTCGACCGGTGTGGCATGCAGCAAGGAGTCATGGACCATAAGCCGTCCATCCCCCGTGATTTCGCCCACCACCGCAAAAGGGCAGCGCTCGCGCTCACAAAGGGCAGTGAAGCGGCCCACGCTTCCGGGAGCGAGCGCAAGCACGTAGCGCTCCTGCGCTTCATTGCACCAGATCTCCATCGGTGAGAGTTCCGATTCGGCACTGGGAATCTTGCGCAGGTCGATGCGCCCGCCGCGGTGGCTGTGAGCGATGGCTTCGGGCAGCGCATTGGAGAGTCCGCCGGCACCCACGTCATGAATCAACAAGACGGGATTCGCATCCCCCAGCGCGATACAGCCGTTGATCACTTCCTGTGCACGGCGTTGCATTTCAGGGTTGCCGCGCTGCACCGAGGCGAAATCCAAATCCGATGAACTTTGACCGCTCCCCACCGAGGAGGCGGCGCCGCCGCCCAATCCAATCAACATGGCCGGCCCGCCGAGCACGATGAGGGGGGCGCCGATGAGGACGTCCTTCTTCTCCACGTTCTGACGACGCACGCTGCCAAGGCCACCGGCAACCATGATGGGCTTGTGATAGCCGCGAACAGCCCCGTGGCCGGTCTGCGCCGTCTGCTGCTCGAACACCCGGAAATATCCGCAGGTGTTGGGGCGCCCGAATTCGTTGTTGAAAGCGGCGGCGCCCAAGGGAGCGGCCGTCATGATCTCCAGTGCCGAGGCAATTCGGTCGGGCTTGCCGAAGTCGATCTCCCAGGGCTGCAGCATGCCGGGAATTCTCAGATTGGATACCGAAAAGCCGGTCAACCCCGCCTTCGGTCTGGCGCCGATTCCCGTGGCGCCTTCGTCGCGAATCTCACCGCCCGATCCGGTGGCGGCCCCGGGAAAGGGCGAGATGGCGGTGGGATGATTGTGCGTCTCCACCTTCATCAAGATATCGATCGGCTCTTGGCTGGCTGAGTAGCGTTGCGTGAGCGGATCGGCGAAGAAGCGGGCGGCATCGGCGCCCTCGATCACGGCGGCATTGTCCCGATAGGCGGACAGCACGCCTGCGGAATTGCGCGCGTAGGTGGCGCGAATCATGGCCATCAGCGAGTCCGGCATCGCCTCTCCATCGATGATGAACTGCGCGTTGAAGATCTTATGCCGGCAGTGCTCGGAGTTCGCCTGAGCGAACATCATCAATTCCACATCGGTGGGGTCCCTTTCCAACCGGCGAAACGCCTGTACTAGATAGTCGATCTCATCGCTCGACAGCGCCAGTCCCCACTCCCGATTGGCCCGCGCCAGGGCTTCGTGGCCATGCGCGCCCAGGGCGACATGGCGCAGTGCACGCGGCGGCGCCGAGTGAAACAGGCCCACAGGCTCCAAGGAATCTACCCAGACGGATTCGGTCATGCGGTCATGCAAGTGGGCCGCCAATGGCTGGAGCTCCGCATGCGCCAGCGGTTCGGTGGACTCAACGAAATACAGGGTGCCGCGCTCGACGCGAGTCACCGCGCTCAAGGAGCAGACGTGCACGATGTCGGTCGCTTTGCTCGACCACGGCGACTCCGTGCCCACGCGCGGGGTCACCAAGATCTTCTGACCGCCGCGCGAATCGGGCAGGGCATCGGCAACGCGCATTCCGTAGGTGAGGAGCTTGCCCAGGACGTCCAGTTCGGACTCGTCCAAGCGGCGGGCGGCATCGACGAAGTGTATCCAGCGGCTGTTGAGCCCCGTGACGCGCGAATCTTGCACCTTGAGCGCGCGCAGCAGCTGCTCGAGTCGAAATTGCGACAGCGCCGGTGCGCCGAAAAGGCTAAACATGGATCATTCTACAGGAATCAGCCTATTTGCGAGCGCTGGAGTCTCCTCCGGGCGTATAGATGGGGACGGGGAATTGCGAGACATTGGAGCCTTCCAGCGCGACAATCTTGCTCACACCCTGTTTCTTTACCTCGTCGATGCGCAGCACCGAGTGCATGGGCAGATAGGTGCGCTTTACATCGTTGAATTCGGCCTTTATCTTCTCCTCGGCGGGGTCCACCACCACCGTCGTGCGTTCACCGAACACCAGTTCCTCAACCTCGATGAAGCCAAATAGGCTGCCGTGGCTTACCTTACGGGCATAGATCTCATAGACCTTGCCTTGATTTACGAACATAACTTTGAAAATGTGACTCGCCGCCATTCAGTAGGCTCCAACCATTGCTAGTATTTCACCATATTATACCGGCACTTAGCGCAAACCTTGAGACCCGCTGGAGGGAATGAATAATGGCCCTGCGCTTACGCGTCGTCAGCGAACACTCAACCCGCCTCGGAGCACTCACCACCAAAGTCTTTGGTGTGCACGGCGGCAGCATTGGGCGCGCAACTGACAATGAGTGGATTCTACCCGACCCGGAGCGTTACCTCTCGGGCAAACACGCCCGCATCGATTTTAGGGCAGGCGCCTACATTCTGACCGATACCAGTTCCAACGGGACCTATGTCAATGGCGCGCAGGTCCCGCTGGGCAAGTTCCACGAATATGGGCTCAGGGACGGCGACTACGTCCGCCTGGGCGAGTACGAACTCTTGGTCAGTATCGACCAGAGCAATGACTTCCCGCCCGAAGAAAGCGCCATTATCGCCTACGACGGCCAGGCACCCTCCTCCGCAGCCAAGAAATCGACGGCGGACGACTTGGGCGCGGACCTTGACCTGAGCCAGCTGCTGGAGCCGAGTAACTTGTCGGCGGCGGATTCGGGCGTGCGGCCGCGCGATGCGTACGGACAGTCCCTGGCGCCGGTCGATCACCCGCCGGGGCCGACGGACGCTGCCGCAACTCCCTGGCACATGATGACGCGGCCGTTGAAGGTCGACACTGCGAAAGCGACTCCGCCCATTGCCAGCTCCCCGATCGCGCCCAGCCCCCCGCTGTCGCGCTCGCAGAGTCTCGCACTCTATGAAGGAGATTTCGATATCGGGCTTTCGTCATTCTGCCGCGGTGCGGGTATCGATCCGCGCTCCATCACGACCGAAGCGCGCAGCGCCGCACTGCAGCTCGCCGGCCAATTGTTGCGCGAAGCGGTGCTGGGCTTGATGGATCTGAACCAGGGCCGCAACGAGTTTCGAAACAAGTTCCGGATTTCGCCGCCCAGTGCAGAAGCCACCGAATCGCCCCTGAACTTGGCCAAGGGAGTCGATGAGGCCTTGCTGAAATTATTGACGACGGTATCGACGCGCGCCGGATCGGTCGAGGCGTTGCGCGAGAATTTCCGCGAGCTGAAAGCACAGAACGGTGCGACGCTGGCTGCGACGCGTGCCGCCTTCGAGGAGTTCTTGAACCGCGTGGATCCGAAAGAGCTGGAGGAACGCTTCGAACGCGCCGGCAAGCGCGGCGTCTTCGGCGGCCAAAGCAAGGCAAAGTATTGGGACTTATATGCAGAACTGTTTTCCGGCCTTGCGCAGCGCCCACCCGATGGATTTCCCCATCTATTCATCGAGACCTTTGGCAAGGCGTATGAGGCCAAACTGCGCGCGCTGGTTCCCCCGCGCCGCACCGGCTTCGGCGAGCGCGAGGAGCCGAGCAATCCCAATCCCAACAGTCACGCGGTCGGCGATCTTTAGCCTTTAAAGAAACAGCTTTGCTCGTAGTAAAGTGACCCGTGCGGCTCTTATTAGTAGAAGATGATGACATCGTTGCCGACGCCATCCTGCGAGGATTGACCGCGGCCCATTATTCCGTGCATCGGGTCATGAGCGCGGAGGCGGCGCAGGCCGCCATTGCCAATGAAGAATTCGCGCTGGCGGTGATCGACGTAGGTCTACCGGGCGCCGACGGCTTGACCCTGGTGCGGCGGCTGCGCAGCGCCGGCAAATCTCTGCCCACGCTCATTCTCACCGCCCGTTGCACGCTCACCGACAAGGTCAAGGCGCTTGATTTAGGCGCCGATGATTTCCTGAGTAAACCGTTCGAGGCCGCGGAACTGGCGGCGCGCTGCCGCGCCTTGATGCGCCGTTCGAGCGGCGCGCTCAAGGGGATTATCAAACTCAACCGCATGAGCGTCGATTTGGTCGGTAAGCAGCTGCGAATCGACGAGGCAGAAGTGGAATTGACGGCACGCGAGTGGCTACTGCTCGAGTGCCTGGTTCGCCGCATAGGCCTCATCGTGTCCAAGGAGCGTCTGCAACAGGCGGTGTCGAGCCCCGAACAAGACGTCACCGCCAACGCGATCGAGACGCACATATCCAGGCTGCGCGCCAAGATAGGCAATGCCGCCGTGATCCGCAGTCTGCGTGGTTTAGGCTATCGCCTCGACGAAGCGAAGCCCGCTTGAATTCATCCATCAGCCGCCGCTTGATCTTCTGGCTGGCCGTGCCCTTGATGCTGTTGGCGCTGTGTGGGGGGCTCATTCACTACTTTAATAGCGTAGCCCCTGGGGTCATCAGCAGCGACCGACGGCTGAAGGGCGCCGCCAACGCGTTGATGATGCACATAGGGGTCGATAACGGACGAATCACGCTCGATGGCTATCCCAATGCGAAACCGCCGTTGCCGGCGCCGGACGCGATTGTTTATGCGATGCGAGATCCTCAAGGGCACTTGCTGCTGGGCGATGCCCAACTGCCTCCCGCACCCATCAACGATTCGAGCAGCGATGTGTTCGCGATGGCGGAGATCAACCAGCAAAGTGTTCGCACGTTGACGACCCGCTTCAACACCCGCGGCGGAGTTGTCTTTATTACCGTGGCAGACGCTCATCGGGTGGGTGAACCGGCGGTTCGCTACAGCTTCATGAGCACGCTGCTGTGGGACTTCGTGCAGCTGGACGTTACGCTGGTGTTGGTTTGGGTGGGAATCCAATTGGGGCTGCGGCCGATCAAGAAACTGCGGGACGAGATTGCCGCGCGCTCGGTGCTGGATCTGCGGCCGATTGACGAAACTTCCGTGCCTCGCGAAATCGCGCCGGTGGCGGGCACTCTCAATCGGTTGTTTCACATGCTGCGAACCTCGGTGCAGTCGCAGCAGCAATTCATCGCGAACACCGCGCACCAGCTGCGCACGCCGATCACCGGGATGCAGGCGCAGATCGACCTGCTGCTCGCGGAGCCCGCCGCAGCGCCCATCAAGGGCCGGCTGCAGACTCTGCAAGAGGGCGTGCGGCAGCTGGCGCACTCGGCAAATCAGCTGCTGTCACTCGCTCGCGCCGATCCTGCGGTCAATATCGCAAATAAGGCGCAAATGGTTCCCCTCCACACATTGGCGGGGGATGTGGCCGCGCGCTATATCGACCGATCACTGCAAGGTGACATCGATCTGGGAGTCGACGTGCAGCCCGCCAGCGTCCTTGCCGATCCATCCTTGCTCGATGACCTGCTCAGCAATCTGGTTGACAATGCGCTGAAATACACCCCCGCCGGCGGCAGTGTCACCGTCAGCACGGGCATGATCGACGGCAGACCCTACCTGAGCGTCGAGGATACCGGCCCCGGGATCCCGGAAGCGGAGCGCCGGCTGGTTCGCCAGCGCTTTTATCGATTGCCGAATTCCGTGGGGCACGGCAGCGGCTTGGGGCTCGCCATCGTCGATGAAATCGCCCAGCTGTACGATGGAACTCTGGTCATCGATGCCGGCGCCCATGGAGCAGGCACCCGGGTCACCATCCGATTCCCCCATCCGGGACCCTTCGGCGCCTGATTTTCGTCAAGTCGCACACATTGTGCGAACTGCGTCGCATTTTCTTACCGCGGCGACTTGCCGTCAGGTTCGAGCAAGCTTGCCTCTCTATCATCTGCCTCATGAGAAGTCCGATCGTGGGTTTTACGCTGATTGAGTTGCTGGTCGCGATGACCGTCGCCGGCATCTTGGCCGCCATTGCCATTCCGGCATTTAACAGTTTCGTCATGAACGATCGCGATGCCACCCAAATCAATTCTCTGGCAGCGAGTCTGAATTACGCACGCAGCATGGCGCTGAAGCTGAATACGAAAAACGGCGTTGAAGTCTGCCCGTCGAGCGATGGACAGACCTGCAACGCGCCGGCGGGAGGTTGGGCCGGCGGTTGGGTGGTGCTCGACATGACCAATCCGCCAGGCGTGGCCCTTCAGGCCGTACCTGCGCTGGCGGGAGCGAATACGGTCAGCGCCACCGGCACAGGTGCAAACCTCATCATCTTCAGATCCAACGGCACCGTGTCCGGCGCAGGCGTAATCACCTCCGCCCAAATC
>Ga0116129_1001243_pt1 | contig 14308 bp, 17 predicted proteins | sample June2015DPH_17_2_FD_89732 | JGI IMG/M metagenome (GOLD analysis project Ga0116129, IMG submission 89732) | Peatland microbial communities from SPRUCE experiment site at the Marcell Experimental Forest, Minnesota, USA - June2015DPH_17_10 | ecosystem: Environmental > Terrestrial > Soil > Wetlands...
GATGGAGGGTCTGCGTCCGGCGGCCGATTCCAAGCTTGCGACTTCCAGAACCTCCGGCTCCGAGAGTGGCGGAAGCAAGCCGGGCAGGCGTTGCGCCAGCAGGGTCTTGCCGGCGCCGGGAGGACCTATCATCAACAAACCGTGCTCGCCGGCCGCGGCGATCTCCAAGGCGCGCTTGCCTGCAAATTGTCCTCGTACGTCGGCGAGATCCGGCGCCGGGCTATTGAGATTTGTCGAAGCCGCTCGGTCTGCCGTATCCGCTGTATCTGCCCGCGGGTCCAGCCGGGTCACGGCGAGCGGGAGCGCCGATCCGTTGCCCTTGAGGGCGGCAACCACTTCGGATAAATGATTCGCCAACCGGAGTTTGGCGCCGCGGATGAGGCTCGCTTCCAGCGCATTCGCAGCCGGTAAGATCATTTCGCTCTGTGACTTGGCGCCGGCAATCAGTGCGGGCAGGAGTTGCGGCGTTTCGCGCAGCGCACCCCCCAATGACAGCTCGCCGTAGAACTCCCGGTCCTTGAGTGCCTGCGGAAGAATCCGGCGATCAGCGGCCAGAATTCCCACGGCAATGGGCAGATCGAAGCGGCCACCCTCCTTCGGCAGGTCGGCGGGCGATAGATTGACGGTGATTCGCCGCTGCGGAAAATCATAACCGGCCGTGACGAGCGCGGCGCGGACTCGCTCCTTACTTTCTCGGACCACCGCTTCTGGGAGACCGACCAGATTGAATGCCGGCAGACCGGTGCCCAAGTGGACTTCGACGCGGACCATGGGTGCATCCAACCCCGCGGGTGCGCGGCTGAAGACAGTGCTCACGTCCCTGTGAGTTTCCATATCGGTTTAGGGTTTGCGGTGCACGTGCGCTGTGCTACTGCGGCGTGAGCTTGGTTTCGAGGTCCTTCAGACGCGCTTCCAAGGCGGTGAGTTTGCCCTGGGTACGCTCCAAGATCGCGGCCTGCACGTCGAAGTCTTGCCGGGTGACAAGATCAAGTTTGGCGAGCTGCGCCTGCAGCACGGCCTTGAAATTGCCCTCCAGATCGCGCCCAAAGGCACGCAGGGACTCGGGTACCGAGTCGGCCAGGCGTTTTGCCAGGTCGTCCAATCCGTTTGAATTGATAAAGCTCACGTCTGCCTCCGATACGGGATGCCGCGCCGCAGGATCGCACTTGTCTAATGCACCAACCGCGCCGCTGTGCGCCAGATGGGTGCAAAGCGCCGGCCGGCATGGGCATAACCCGTTGATTCATCAGCGGCCTGGCAATGGCACGAATTCTGCAATCTTCAAGATCAATAGTACGCGGAAGCGATGCGGGAGGCGGTCTGATTTACAGGTGAAAGCGGGGATAAATGCATGAAGCTGATCACCGCCGTCATTAAACCGTTCAAGCTGGACGACGTCCGACAGGCGGTCGCGGACATCGGCATTCAAGGCGTCACGGTAACCGAAGTACACGGCTACGGCGGCGAAGCGGGGCACACAGAGATCTACCGAGGCGCTGAGTATCGCGTCGATTTCCTGCCCAAGGCCAAAGTGGAGTTGGCGGTAGACGATTCGATCGCGGAACAGGTGATGGAGGCGGTCTGCAATGTCGCCAGGACAGGCAATGCCGGGGATGGAAAAGTGTGGATATTCGAATTGGAACAGGCGTTGCGGGTGCGAACCGGTGAAACCGGACCGGACGCCATTTGATTCAGGCCTCGCTCGGGTGCGAGCGAGGCCTGAATTGTAACGTTTTAGGAGCATCTCGCGCCGGCAAGCCAGCCAACTCCCCCGTCGGTGCGATATCCCGGCGGCGCGGGTTCCTTAAACGAGGGGCCCGCGCCGTTTTTTATATACACGCGCCCGACGCAAGACGCTTGGCCGTTTATACATCAGAAGATTTCAATACGCCATTGCTGTATTGCAGCAATTCTCTTTGGTATTTCCGCTGCTAAACTGCGTGTTCACGAACCTGGAGCTCCGCTTGCATGAAAATGGTCATTGCCATCATCAAACCCTTCAAGCTTGACGATGTGCGTGCCGCCCTGGCGGAGGTGGGGGTTCAGGGCATTACCGTGACAGAGGTCAAAGGCTTTGGGCGCCAAAAGGGCCACACTGAGCTCTATCGGGGGGCGGAATACGTCGTTGATTTTCTGCCCAAAGTGAAGCTCGAACTGGCCGTGGATGACGAGCAAGTCGACCGGGTTGTGGAAGCCATTATTGAAACTGCGCGCACGGGTAAGATCGGTGACGGCAAGATCTTTGTTTCCGATCTTGGCCAGGCGGTGCGAATTCGCACCGGCGAGGCTGGCTCGCGTGCGCTGTAACAATCAAGCGAGGATTGGACGATGAAACGCCTTTTCGTTTGTGCCGCGCTGATCGCTTGGTCAAGCCTGGCATCCGCAGTGGTTTACAAGTGGACCGACGCCCAGGGCAAGCTGCAGTACGGCGACCGGCCGCCGGACGGCGTGCACGCAGAAGTGGTCCAACTGTTGGGAACGCACGCGTCCACCGCGCGCAATGCTTCGTCGAGCCCTGCACAGGCAGAATCATCGGGGCGGCCCGCTGTCGCCAATCCAACGCCCAAAGATGCCGCCGACAAAAAGGCCGTAGATCAAGACGTGGCGCAAGTGAAGGACAAGCAGTGCACGGAAGCGCAGGACCGCTATAAGAAACTCATTGAAGGCCGGCGGCTCTATAAGCCCGGTCCTGACGGTGAGCGCCAGTTCATGACCTCCGAAGAAATCGATACCGAGCGCCTCAACGCCAAGCGTGACGTAGACACGATCTGCAATAGCTCGACCTGACCCGCCGCCGCGGCACCGGATTCCGGCGCCGCCCCAGGTAGCATCGAGGGCCCCCCACAGCGGCACCGCTCTTCCTACGCAGGTTCTTCCTGCGCGTCCTTGCTTCCATTACGCTCGCGCTTTGCCGCGGACCGCGCAAAGCCTTAGGCTACCGTTCCTTGAATTTTGATCTAGTAAGGACATGCACATGCAAACGGGTTTCGTTGGATTGGGTGCCATGGGCGCACATATGGCACGCAATCTTCACCGCGCAGGTTTACTCACCGGCGTCTGGAACCGCACCCCCGAGAAGGCCAAAGCGCTCGCAGAAGAACTCAAGGTTCACGCGTTCGCCAGTTTGGCGGAGCTCGCGGGCAATTGCGAAGCGGTGGTGATTTGCGTATCGGCTGACAAAGATTTGCGCGAGGTGATTGCGGGCCTGGAGCCCGGATTGAGCCCGAACATGATCGTCATGGATTGTTCTACCGTCGGCAAAGACACCGTACGCGAGGTCTACGCGCAGCTGGCCGCCCTCGGCGTCGGGTTTCTGGACTGTCCCGTCAGCGGCGGTGTGGAAGGTGCGAGAACGGCATCGCTGGCCATCATGTGCGGCGGTGACGAGGCGGTGTTCAATCGTACCCAACCGATTCTGGAGAAGCTAGGCAAGGCCGTGGCGTACATGGGCGGGAGCGGCTCGGGACAGGCAACCAAAGCCACCAACCAGATCATGTGCGCCGGCATCATCCAAGCCGTCGGCGAAGCCATGGCGTTTGCGCACGAAGAAGGCGTGGACCTGAAGAAAGTGATCGAAGTTTTGGGCAAGGGCGCGGGCTCGAGCTGGTACTTCGTCAATCGCGCGCCCTTCATGGCGAACAACAGTTTTCCTGCGGGCTTTCGCGTGCGGCTGCATGACAAGGATTTACGCATCTGCCGCGCCATGGCGGCCAAGCATGGCGGCGTGCTGCCGGTGGTGGAGTCCACCATCGATCAGTATGAAGAATTGATTGCCGAAGGGTACGGCGATGAAGACATCTCGGCAATCTATCGCCTGAAATCCAAGCTATTCCCCCCCAAGCCTGAGTCGATGTGACGCCGACCTTACGCATCGCCACTCGCAAGAGTCAGCTGGCGCTGTGGCAGGCCGAACATGTGGCGGCGCTGTTGCGCGAAGCTCACCCTGGCCTTGCCATCGAGTTGGTGCCGCTGGTGACGCAGGGCGATCGCATTCAAGATCGGACGTTGGCCACCATCGGCGGTAAGGGTCTGTTCATCAAGGAACTCGAAGTAGCGATCGAGGAGCTGCGCGCCGACATCGCCGTGCACTCGATGAAGGACGTGCCTGCCGATCTTCCCGAAGGGCTAGTCATCGGGGCGGTTTTGACCCGCGCGGATCCGCGCGATGCCTTGGTGACGACCTTAAGGATAGCGCGCATCGAGGACTTGCCGCAAAACGCCATCGTGGGTACATCGAGTCTGCGGCGGCAAGCCCAGCTGCTTGCCCTGCGCCCGGATCTGCGCATCGAGTCGTTGCGCGGCAACGTGGATACGCGAATACGCAAGCTCGAGGCGGGCGGCATGGACGCGATCGTGCTGGCATGCGCAGGGCTGATCCGTTTGGGCCTGGAGTCGCGCATCACGGCGCGTCTGGATCCCAAGGTCTGCCTGCCGGCCGTGACCCAGGGCGTGATCGGCATCGAGTGCCGGCGCAGCGATACACGAACCGCCGAATTGCTGCAGGGGCTCGAAGACCCGGCCACCCGCATGGTCATGGCGGCCGAGCGCGCTTTCGCCGCGCGCTTAGGGGGAAGCTGCCAATCGCCCATCGCCGCTTATGCGCAGCTTCAGGCCGATCGAGTCACGCTTGAAGGCTTGGTGGCCGAGCCGGACGGTTCGCGTCTGTGGCGGGACTCTGCCGCCGGCGCCGGCGGCAACGCGGCCGCCATAGGCCGGCAACTGGCCGATCGCATGCTGGCAGCGGGTGCGGGGCCTCTATTGGAACGGTTGCGCGCGAGCTAGCGGTGGCGGCGCCCCTCTCAGGAGTTGGCGTGCTGGTAACCAGACCCGAATTGCAGGCGATGCCGCTGTGCCGTCTGCTGGAAGCTCAAGGCGCGAGCACGCTGCGCCTGCCGGCGGTGGAAATCAAGGCGCTGGGAGACAGGCGCGCGCTGGCGATGCGGCTCGGAGCGCTCGAAAGTTTTGATGTCATTATTTTCACCAGTGCGAATGCCGTGCGATTCGGCGCCTCGTTTCTCGATCAGAAACGCGACCTCACGCTGGCTGCCATCGGCCCGGCCACTGCGCGAGCCCTGAACCAGGCAGGCTACCGAGTGGCCATACAACCGCCTGAATCCTTCGATACCGAGGGTCTGCTCAGACACCCCAAGTTGGAGCATGTCGGGGGGCACCGCATCTTGATGATCAAGGGCGGCGATGGTCGGCAGATGCTCCAACAAGAACTTGTACGTCGCGGCGCGACGGTGGTGAGCGCCGATGTCTATGAACGTGCGCCGGCCATCCCTGACGCTGCCGCTCTGACGGCGGTGCAGGAACGATTTGCGGCCGGAGAGATGCACGCGATCACCGCGACCAGTCTCGAGGTCGGACGCAATTTACTTGGGTTGGCGCCGCCCGAATTGCGCGGCGAGTTCGAACGCGTGCATTGGGTCGTTCCCAGCGAGCGCATTGCCACAGGACTGCGCGAACTTGGGCTGCAGGCGCCGCTGCTGCAGGCGCGGTCGGCCGAAGATCAGGATTTGGTGACAGCGCTCATCCGCTGGCGCACGAGCGTGTCGGGGGCGTAATCGAAGGAATCGAAGTACAAGCGGCTTGGCGAAACTCCGCGCACAGCATATTCGCGCTGCAGTGCCTCGATCATCGCCGGCGGCCCCGCGGCGTATACCTCGTAGGATGCGAGATCTTCGATGTCCTGGAGGGCCGCCTCATGCACCCAGCCGGTGAGTCCACCCCACTGCGGAGGCGCCTCCGATAGGACCGGCGCGTACCTCAAGGACGCCGCGCGGCGGCTCAAAGTGTCGAGGGTCGTCTGCGCATACAGGTCTGGTTCGGCTCGCACTCCCCAATAGAGCTGCATGTCTCGCTCAATTTGGTTGTCGACGACATGCCGCAGAATGCTTAGCAGCGGGGCAATTCCGGTGCCCCCGCCGATCAGCAACATGGGCGGTGCGGGGCCGGCATGCGGGCGGTACACGAATTTCCCCAACGGGCCTTCGATCAGCAGCAGCGAACTCTGCATGTCGTCGTGAAACAGCCGGTCCGTGAACTCTCCTCCGGGCACGTGACGCACATGCAGTTCGAGCGGCCGCGCGTCATGGGGCGGCGAGGCGATGGAAAAGCTGCGGCGCCGTCCGCCGGGCAGCAGGATGTCGATGTACTGCCCGGGCGCGAAGCGAAAATCTTCGGCGATGGGCAGACGCAGGAACAAGCCCATGACATCGTGCGACAAGGGCACCATGCGTTCGATGCGGCAGGGCAAGCGCCTTTGCGCGTCGATGTCGGCGGCTCGAATCTCGAAAGTCTCGAGGATAAGGTCGCTGCGGGCTAAGGCTTGGCACAGCAGGATCATGCCCTCGGCGGCCTCGGCATCGGAGAGGCCGAGCGGCGTTCCATGAGGGTAGTGAATTTCGCCGCGCAGCAGCCGCGCCTTGCAAGCACCGCAATTGCCGCCTTTGCAGCTGTGCGGCAAATTGAGCGAAGCGTCTCGCGCCGCATCGAGCAGCGGCTGATCGGCTGAAGCGCTAAAGCTGCCGCCGGAATTGGCTATACGGATGCGCACGGCGTTTCACGCGGTCGCGTGAGCCTTTAGGTGGGGGGCTGGCTGCGCTTGCTGTCGAGCCAGTCGGCGATGGGTTCCCATTGTTTCCAATCGGACCACGCCAGATATTCGGGCAGTTCCAAGACGCCCATGCCCCTCGCATAAGCACGCACATAGTTTTGCGCCTCTCGCAGAGCCCCGAGATACGGAACCTTGAGCTTGGAGAGATACTGATCCAGCTCCTCGTACACCAGGGTGTATTCGCGCACGCGATTGGCGATCACCGCCAAGCGTGCCTGCTTGCGCGAGACCTTGCCGATTTCGAGCAATTCAGCCATGAAGTGACCGCATGCCTTCATGTCGATGCTCGAGGGTAGCACCGGTACGATGATGGTTTCGGCGCGCCGCACCAGTTCGTTGAGTTCGGTGCCGTGAACGCGCGCAGGGGCATCGATCACCAGCACATCGGTATTGCGCGGTACGCTGCGCAGCCCGTCATCGAAGGCAGCTGCTCCGCTGATCGCGGGCAAATCGGCGGGCCGCATGGCGAGCCAATCGAGACTGGAGCGTTGCGGATCATAGTCCGCAATGCAGACGTTGTGCCCGTCGCGGGCAAAGAACACGGCGATGTTCGTGCTGAGCGTGCTTTTGCCGCATCCGCCCTTCGCATTCAAGACCATTACGTGACGCATAATCCCCCATCGTTGTTATGCGGGTAAGGTAGAGCTTTCAGCAAGCATTGCGCAACCCCCGAGCGGAAAATTGCCGCATCGGCTATGCTTCCCGGTATGCGCATCGAGTTCCTGAAGATGCAAGGCCTCGGCAACGATTTCCTGGTATTCGACGCCGCCGCCCTCGCGGCTGACGCTCACCTTGATGAACGGACGCTTCGCGCCCTCGCCGATCGCCACACCGGCGTGGGCTTCGATCAGGCGCTGATGCTGGAAACGCCCCGTGATGCCGCCAGCCGCGTCTTCTATCGAGTATTCAATTCCGACGGCCTCGAGGTCGAGCAGTGCGGCAATGGCGCGCGCTGTGTCGCCGCGCTGATGTATGCGCGAGCGCCCGAATTGGGCCGCGATCTGATCATGGGCAGCCGCGGCGGCGAGGTGCGCGCACGCATCCGAGATGACGGGCTGGTGTCGGTGGACATGGGCATACCGGCGTTTGCTGAGCCGCTGAGCTTTTCGTTGAGCGTCGCGGGGCAGGACGTCGAGATGAGCGCGGTCTCACTCGGCAACCCTCACGTGGTGCTGCAGGTGCCTGAGATTAAGAGCGCCCCGGTCGAGCAGCTGGGCCCCGGTCTCGAGCGCCACCCGCACTTTCCGAACCGCACCAATGTGGGCTTCGCGCAAATTGCCAGCCGCAGCCATATCTTGCTGCGCGTATTCGAACGCGGGGCGGGCGAAACTCTGGCCTGCGGCACCGGTGCGTGCGCGGCGGTGGCCGTCGGCCGGCGGCAGGGAGCGCTCGACGGCAAGGTGCGGGTGGACTTGCCGGGCGGCACCGCCATGGTTTCTTGGGAGGGTCCTGGCCAGCATATATGGCTGACCGGACCTGCGACCACGGTCTTCACAGGTTCTATCGATTTAACGCGATTCAGGGGAGCCATACAATGACGACGAGTCACGCGCGCGGGATCAAGCAGGATGTTCTCAATGACAGCAATGTCGCGGACTATCTGCAAAACTTTCCGGATTTCTTCGAACGCAACTCGCAGCTGCTGACCAAGCTGCGCTTGCCGCATGTGCGCGACGTCGCTGCCACGGTGAGTCTGGTGGAGCGCCAGGTCGAGGTGCTGCGCGAGCGCAATCAGTCGCTCGAGCGCAAGCTCAAGGAATTGGTCGATGTGGCGCGCGCCAACGACGTACTGGCGGACCGTATTCACCGCCTGAGCCAGCGGCTGATTCGCGCGCATACCTTGCCGGAATCCATCCGCGCCATTGAGACCTCGCTGCGGGAGGATTTTGACGCGATGAATTCGGTCCTGGTGCTGTTCATCGAGGAGGCGCGTGCCCTGGAACCGGACATGGGCCGGTTTTTGCGCGTGGCCACTGCCGCCGACGAGGATATGAAGTCCTTTGAATCGTTGTTGACGTCGGGGAAGCCGCGTTGCGGCCAAGTCCGCGATGCCCAGCGCGACTATTTGTTCGGTAAGGATTCGGTCGCGATCGGCTCGGTGGCGCTCGCCCCGCTGGGGCGAAGCGGCGCGCTCGGCATCTTGGCGATCGGCGCCAGCGATGCGGAGCGCTTCCATCCGGGCATGAGCACCGAATTCCTGCTGCGCATCGGCGAACTCGTGACCTACGCCCTGACGCGCTGAAGGCAGGCGGTGCAAGGGCCCGAACGCGAGTGGATCGAGCGATTTCTGGCGCACTTGAAGTTCGAGCGGCGCATGAGCGGCCACACGCTGGCGGCTTATCGCCATGATCTCGTCAGGCTGACGGCATTTTGCGCTCGCCGGGATGTGCAGCGCTGGAGTGCTCTGAATAATTTTCAAGTGCGCGCCTTTGCGGCCGGCGAGCACGCCGCCGGCATCGCTCCGCGCAGCATTCAGCGGCGCCTCTCCGCGGCGCGGTCATTTTACGAATACCTCATGCGCGAAGGTCATGCTAAGAATAATCCCGCGCTCGAGGTGCGTGCGCCGAAAACCAAGAAGCGTTTGCCGGCCACGCTGGACGCGGACCAAATGGGCCGCCTGCTGGACTTTCGCGTGGACGATTCTCTCTCAGCGCGCGACAAAGCCATGATGGAGCTGTTCTACTCTTCGGGCTTGAGGCTGGGCGAGTTGGTCGGACTCGATGTAGGGGCCGTCGATCTTGCCGATCGGACGGTGCGCGTGCTCGGCAAAGGGCATAAGACCCGGATCGTCCCCATCGGCCGCCACGCCATCGATGCCTTGAAGAAATGGTTGGTACAACGCGCCGCATGGACGCTGAATAAGCCGGATGCCACCGCGCAGGCCTTAGGCCCCCTGTTTGTCGGAAAGACGGGGCGGCCTCTGTCGGCCAGAGCGGTGCAGCTGCGGGTGGGCACCTGGGCCCGCCGCCAGGGCTTGTCGATGCACGTGCACCCGCATATGTTCCGCCATTCCTTTGCGACTCATCTGCTGGAATCCAGCGGAGACTTGCGCGGCGTGCAGGAACTGCTGGGTCACGCCGACATCAGCACCACGCAGGTGTACACGCATTTGGATTTTCAGCATCTGGCGAGCGTCTATGACGCCGCCCATCCGCGCGCCCGGCGTCGACCTCGCCCGGCTTGAAAGGGCCGCGAACGGCCCCACCGTACCAGGATTCTATGAATCACGATCCCGATCGCATCTATGGCACCACGATTTTGGCGGTGCGCCGGAACGGCCGCGTTGCGGTCGGCGGCGATGGGCAAGTCACGCTGGGACAAAGCGTGATGAAGTCCAACGCCCGTAAAGTCCGCCGCTTGTACGGCGACAAGGTGCTGGCCGGCTTTGCCGGCGGCACGGCTGATGCATTCACCTTGTTCGAGCGCTTCGAGGGCAAGCTGGAGAAATTCGGCAATTTGACGCGCGCCGCGATTGAATTGGCCAAGGATTGGCGCAGCGACCGCAGCTTGCGGCGTCTGGAAGCACTGCTCTGTGTGGCGGACATCGACAGCACGTATGTCATCTCGGGCACCGGCGATGTGATCGAGCCGGAGCATGATTTGATCGCCATCGGTTCCGGCGGCGGCTTTGCGCAAGCCGCGGCGCTGGCTTTCATGCAAGGCGACCTTGGGGCGCGCGACATCGTCGACCGGTCGCTGAATATCGCGGCGGATATCTGCATTTACACGAATCGCAATCTGACGATCGAGGAACTCTAGTTCATGTCGCAGATGACTCCGCGAGAAATCGTCGAGGAACTCGACAAGCACATCGTGGGCCAAAAGGCCGCGAAGCGCGCAGTGGCGATTGCGCTGCGCAATCGCTGGCGGCGGCAGCAGGTCGCCGAAAACCTACGCCCGGAAATCACGCCAAAAAACATTCTCATGATCGGCCCCACCGGGGTTGGCAAAACCGAGATCGCCCGGAGGCTGGCGCGGCTCGCCAAGGCGCCATTCATCAAGGTCGAGGCCACGAAATTCACCGAGGTGGGATATGTTGGCCGCGAAGTTGACTCGATCGTCCGCGATCTTGTAGAGATCTCCGTCAAAATGACCCGTGAAGAAGAAATGGCGAAAGTGCGCCATCGCGCGGCCGACAGCGCCGAGGACCGGGTCCTGGATATCTTGTTGCCGCGAGCCCAGGCGGGATTTACGGGCGACGCCGGTGCGAAAGACAACGACACGCGGCAGCGCTTTCGCAAAATGCTGCGCGAAGGCCAGCTGGACGATCGCGAGATCGAAATCGAAGTTCGCGCCATGCCGGTCGGCGTGGAAATCATGGCTCCGCCAGGCATGGAGGAAATGACCCAGCAATTGCAGGGCATGTTCCAGAACTTAAGCGGCGGGCGCACGCGGCCCCGCAAACTCAAGATCAAGGAGGCGTTGAAGCTCTTGGTGGATGAGGAAGCGGCCAAGATGATCAATGAAGAGGAATTGAAGCTGCGCGCGGTCGAGAATGCCGAACAAAGCGGCATCGTGTTCATCGACGAAATCGACAAGATCGCCCGCCGGCAGGAAACCATGGGCGCGGACGTGTCGCGCGAAGGCGTGCAGCGCGACCTGCTGCCCTTGGTGGAAGGCTGCACCGTGAACACCAAGTACGGAACCGTCAAGACGGATCACGTTCTGTTCATCGCGTCCGGCGCATTTCATATGTCGAAGCCCTCGGACTTGATCCCTGAATTGCAGGGCCGCCTGCCCATCAGGGTCGAACTCGAGCCCCTGGTGGTGGGGGATTTCGTGCGCATCCTGACCGAGCCGGACGCATCGTTGTGCCGGCAGTACACGGCGCTGATGGCGACCGAGGGGGTGACGCTGGAATTCGCGGAATCCGGCGTGCAGCGGCTCGCCGAAGTCGCTTTCGAAGTCAATGAGCGCACCGAGAATATCGGCGCGCGGCGGCTGCATACCGTGATGGAGCGCCTTCTCGAGAACGTGTCCTTCGAAGCCGCCGATCGCAGCGGCAGCAGCGTGCTCATCAATCGCGAGTATGTCGAGGGTAATTTGGGCGAACTGGTAAAGGATCAGGATTTATCGCGGTACATCCTGTGAATACGGCGCATGCGCCGCAGCCCACGGACATCAAGCTGCGCACCGGATCACGGCTGCTCGAGGTGCACTTCGATGACGGATCTCATTTCGAGCTGCCCTTCGAGTACTTGCGGGTTTTTTCGCCGTCTGCGGAGGTAAGAGGCCACGGCGGCGGCGAGGGCGCGCTGCAGCTCGGCAAGGAAAATGTGGGCGTCAGCAGCATTGAGCCTGTTGGAAATTATGCCCTGCGCCTGTTCTTCGACGACGGCCACAACACCGGCCTGTATTCCTGGAGCGTCCTGTACCAGCTCGGCCGGGACCTGAAGGCGAATTGGGTCCGTTATCTTGAGCGCTGCGCGGAACACCGAGAATCCAAGCGCTAGCGCGCGGAGGCGCTAGGCCGGCGCCCCAGTCGGCTACAATGCCCCCCTAGGATTTTAGGGAACCCATGGCTGACTCCGATCGCACCGTAGACTTTGGCTTTGAAAAGGTGGCGGCGGCCGACAAGGCCTCACGCGTGCGCTCGGTCTTTGCTTCCGTGGCCGGCCATTACGATGTCATGAACGATCTGATGTCGTTCGGCGCGCATCGGCTCTGGAAGCACTTCACCCTGTCGTTGACCGGCTTGCGTCCCGGCCACCACGCCTTGGACGTGGCCGGGGGCACCGGCGACTTCGCTGCCGGATTACTCGAGCAGGTGGGCAAGGGAGGCCGGGTGGTGCTGTCGGATGTGAATCCGGCCATGCTGGAGATCGGCCGCGATCGCCTGCTCGATGCCGGTTTCGTGGGCAACGTGGAGTGCATCGTTGCCGATGCCGAGCGGCTGCCCTTCGAAGACGACGCCTTCGATTGCGTGACGATCGGCTTCGGTCTGCGCAATGTCACCGACAAAGCGGCGGCGCTCAAATCCATGCATCGTGTGCTCAAACCGGGCGGCCAGCTGTTGGTCTTGGAGTTCTCGACGCCGGTGGCCCCGGGCTTGAAACCGCTTTACGACGCGTACTCCTTCAAAGTGTTGCCGCTCTTAGGAAGGCTGGTCGCGCAAGACGCCGATAGCTACCGCTACCTGGCGGAATCCATCCGCATGCATCCCAATCAAGAGGCCCTGCTCGAGATGTTGCGAGAGGCGGGGTTCGCGCAAGTGCGTTACCACAACTTGAGCGGCGGCATCGTGGCTGTACATCGGGGCTACAAGATCTGATGCCCGCTACTTCCGCCTGGTTGGCATCGGCCGAAGCTGCGTTCAATCGAAACATCGCGGCATCAACCCAAGCGGCCGCGCTCACCCGGCGCCTCGAGGGTACCAGCCTGCAGGTCGACGTCGACGGCATCACCCGCGTGCGCGTTTTGTGCTTTGGCGGCCGCCTTGCATTGGTCGGCGGCGACGATACGCCGGCGGATGCCGTCATCTCGGGATCCGCGCCGGCGCTGCTGCAAATGCTCAAGGGTGGAGCGCCTTCCGCCCAGGCTCGAACCTCGGTGCAGATTCGCGGCGATGCCGAAATTGCCAACTTGTATCGCGAGCTGTTCACGGCCGCGCGTCCGGATTTGGAGGAAGAATTGTCGCGCTGGGTGGGAGATATGCCGGCGCGGCATCTGTCCCAACTGGCCAAGAGTGTGAGGACTTGGGCGCGCCGCGCACGGCTCACTGCCGGCGAGAATATCGCCGAATACCTGCAGGAGGAAGGCCGCGACCTGGTCACGAAGACCGAAATGGAAGAATTCCTAGGCGGCGTCGATAGCGTGCGCGAAGGCGTCGACCGGCTCGAAGCGCGCCTCAAGGGCATCGAGCAACGCCTGAAGGGCAGGCCCTGATGCGCCTGCGGGTGCTTGCCCGGCTGCTGCAGATACAGCGCGCGCTGGTCCGGCACCGGCTGGACGAGTTCGTACGCGCGACGCACATGTACCGCCCGCTGCGCTATTTGTATTTTTTCTCACCCTGGACTTGGTTTCAGCGCCGCATCGGCGGCTCGCGGGGCCAGCGACTGCGCCTGGCTTTCGAGGAGTTGGGTCCGATCTTCGTCAAATTCGGTCAGGCCCTCTCGACGCGCCGCGATTTACTGCCGGTGGACGTTGCCGACGAATTGGCCAAGCTGCAGGACAGCGTGCCGCCGTTTTCCGGGGACATTGCCGTCGCGATGGTCGAAAGGACTTTCGGCAAGCCCTTACCTGAGTTATTCGCCGGCTTCGACTCGATCCCGCTGGCCGCTGCGTCGATCGCGCAGGTGCATGCGGCAACTTTGAAGAACGGCGATGAGGTCGTGGTCAAAGTGCTGCGTCCGGGGATGCGCGAGGTCATCGATTTGGATCTCGAGGTGTTGGATGCGCTCGCCGAGCTTGCCGACGAGTATTGGGTCGAAGCGCGGCCGGTCAGGCCGATCGAGGTGGTGCAGGAATATCGCAAGACCGTGACCGATGAGCTGGACTTGATGCGCGAAGCCGGCAACGCCGCCCAGCTGAAGCGCAATTTTGCCGGCTCCCCACTGCTCTACGTACCGCAGATCCATTGGGACTATTGCCGCCAGAACGTCATGGTCATGGAGCGCATCCACGGCATCATCGTCAGCCGGATCGAGGAGCTGCGAGCCCGCGGCACCGACATTCCCAAGCTCGCCGAGA
>Ga0116129_1001245_pt1 | contig 14289 bp, 9 predicted proteins | sample June2015DPH_17_2_FD_89732 | JGI IMG/M metagenome (GOLD analysis project Ga0116129, IMG submission 89732) | Peatland microbial communities from SPRUCE experiment site at the Marcell Experimental Forest, Minnesota, USA - June2015DPH_17_10 | ecosystem: Environmental > Terrestrial > Soil > Wetlands >...
CATGTAGGCGGCGGCCAGCAGCACCCCTGCTTCAATGCTGATGGCCCCCGCATTGAGCAGGGTGGCTCCCGGATTGAGCAGATGCAGGAGGCCGAAAATGGCCGCGGAAATCCCGAGTGCGATCCAACTGCCCAGCCATTGCTCCAAGATCCGAAATACGACCCCGCGCATCACGACTTCTTCGAGAACGCCGGCTAAGATGAATCCCGGAACGGTCGCGAGCATGATTCGCCAGCCATTGTTGCCTGTGATTTGGAATGCGCCGACGGCGGCCAGTATTCCAACGGTTAACGTCAGCAGCAGTGCACCCAGACTCAACCCGATGCCGATTTCGCGCGCCGCATGTGCGCCGGACAGCTCGGTTACGCGCCGCTTCTCTATGATTCTGACGTAACCCCAATACGCTCCCAGAACGACGGCGGTGAGCAGCAGCGCTCCGATGCGTCGCCAGGATTTGTCGGTCACGAACAGGTTGAACGGAAGACTGACGATGGCAAAAGGGATGGCGATCGCGAGGATCGCCAGCGCGATTCGAACCAACGGAAACGCAAGAATCCGGCCCCAAGAAGTTATCGCACCGCTGTGCAGTCCGGATTCTGTGTTCATCGGGGCCTCGCCGCTCAAGTCACGTGGGAAGCGGGTTGTCGCGGGTACGAATAAGTGGTGATCAGCCTTGGATCATGCGCCCAGGGCTGCGCGCCGTCGATGGAAATGCGTACGGAGCCGTGGATTCGCGATCATACTGACGCGAATCCGCCGGGAACACCCGCCATGAATGTTCGCGATCCGTTGTTGCCTGCGCGCCCTGCGGCGAGCGCCTCGCTGAACGCGCAGCTGCGGGCGATATTGCATCATCGGGGTGTTCGGCTGACCGCAGCGCTGTGGATCGTCGGCAACCTCGCGGCACTTTGGCTTGCCCGCGGTTCCTTGCCCTTCGATCGGCCCGCCGTGGCCCAACTGCCCTTCTCCATCCAGATGGCCGCGCCCAGCGTCGGAATGATCGAGATTTTCGCGCTGATGCTGCTCACTTTCTTGGTTACGCGCGCCAGAGTCATACCCGACATGCTCGCGCGCGCACCCGAACGCCGCGGCGCATTGCGCGAGACTGTCCTCGTTCTCGGCTATGCGGCTCTCGGTCAGGTGGGCGGCTGGATCCTGGGGCCGGCGCTGGGGTTCCGCCCTTTCAGTTTCCATATTGCCGGCTCGGTCTTCGGCTGCAGTCAACCGCCGGCGCGCGCAGAAGTCTGTGTGTGGGCCCTCTACAATTTTCTGGTGTTTGCGGTCGTGCCGTATCTGTATTTTCGGCGTCGCTACACGAATGCCGATCTCAATCTGCGCTCGACCGACCGCCGCAAAGATGCCTCGTTGATCCTCATCATCTTGATTGTCGAGTCCGCCTTCGAGCTCATGACGCTGGACAAGAGTCTCTTCCGCCTCAGCGCACATCAAGTGCTCCTGGGCGCGCCGCTGACATTCCTTGTATTCTTTCTCGGCACGGTATTGCCGACCATGGTCCTGATCTATGCGATCTTGCTGCCGCGCTATCTGCGATTGACCGGATCGTCGATCAGCACGGTGCTGCTCGGTGGATTGACCTATGCGCTCATGCACATCGTCGAAGGATGGTCCGCATTTGATTCACCGCGCGACGCCGCGCTGTCGCTGATTTTCGTGCTTCTGCAATATTTTGGCCCGGGGATGATCAAGAGCGTCCTGACATTGCGCACCGGCAACGCCTGGGTTCATGCCATCGGCTACCACGCAGTGGCTCCGCACGTGATCGTCGATACGCCCTTGATGGTGAAAACTTTCGGCATCCTGCCCTGAACTCAAAGGTCGCTAACTGGCATGATTCATGAACAGTTAAGCGTACTCGTAATCGGACGCCGGATTGGATAGGCATCCTTGATGAGCTGGCCGTCGTTCATGAATATCGGGCTAAAGCGGCTGCACGCGCACATCGACTTGCAGCTTGTGCCGCCCGCCACCCACGATCATGCCGCGGAGCGGCGAGACGTCGGCGAAGTCTCGGCCCCACGCCAGAGTGACGTGGTCCTCTCCGACCATGCAATTGTTGGTGGGATCAAAATCCAGCCAGCCCAATGGGGGACAGTAGACGGACACCCAGGCGTGCGAGGCATCACCGCCGACGGCCGTTTCGCCGCTTCGGCGCACGGTTCGTATATAGCCGCTCACGTACCGGGCAGCCAGTCCGGAGGAGCGCATGCAGGCAATCATGAAATGCGCGAAATCCTGACAAACGCCGCGGCGGCTTTTGAGGACATCGAGTATCGAAGTTCGATGGGTGGTCGAACCGGCAACGTATTTGAATTCGCGATAGATCTTGCGCATGAGTTCATCCGCGACGGTTGCGATCGAGCGGCCGGGCTCGAAGCAGTCTCTGGCGTAATCCTCGAATACCTGCTTGATGAGCACATGGCTCGATCGCATCCGGAACCGGCACGCCTCCAGATCCTCCGCGGGCATCGGGACCGCGTGATAGCTCAAGCGATCGCGAACCGCGTCCCAGGGCTGCGCGGAGGCGAGCGCGCCGGTGATGCGTGAGAAGACTTCGACCTGCATCTGCGCAACGACGGCCAGCCGCTCATGCGATCGGTCGTATTCGAGACGCGCGATCGCGTTGCCGAAGGGATCGAAATCCTCGCTCGCGGAACCGGGCTGCGGATCGAGGATGAGCGAACTCTCGAGGCAGCGCTGAAACGCGAATTCACGGGGCTTGAGGTGCAACAGGTGATGGGAGTGCGAGACCTCGCCGCCGTACTCATATACCGTGGAATGACGTACCGAGTATCGCATCACGCGGATACGGCACGCAGATCGAAATCGATGTGCGAGAAATGTTGCGAGGTGAGTTGATCGGAAAGCTGCGCCGCGGCGTGCATGAGATCCTTGAGGCACTGCGAGCCCCGCGCCATGTCGAACTCACCGCCGCGATTCGCATACTTGAGCCCCAGCAAGCTTGAAACCGCCTCGTATAGCGTGTCCTGCGGTTTGGAGCCCAGGGATTCCGCCACTTCGATGAGCAAGGTGTTGATGGCGCGCCATTGGAATGCGAGAGCACGCGGATTCCTCTCATCGAAGACCAGCAGGTCGAGGGTGGTGTCCCAAACCGGCGGGGCACGGTAGCGCGTGCGATAGGTGATCGCGCTGTCGCCGATTTCCAGCAGCCATTCGAGCTCCTGGCGAAGCGGCGTTCCCGCGCTGACCAAGCGCCGCGAAAGCAAATCCGCGATGAATTGCAGGCGCTCCAATCGGCGCCCGATCATCATCAGCCGCCAGCTATCATCCTGCGTCATGTCATCGAGCGCGAAACCGGCAAGAGACGCCAGCGACAACAGCAGGCTGTCGAGGGTCTCGCGGGCGTCCCTGCGCGAGGCTTCCGCGCGGCGGAAGTCGCGCTGCAAAACGGTGAGCGCACGCCAGTTTTCCGCGGAAAGACTCCCTCTTACCTGAGACGCGCATTCACCCAGGCGTTCGATGTCTCCGCTCAAGGTAAAACGCTTCTCGGTATCGAACAAGACCGAGGCTCCGAAATGCTTGCATATCTCCATGGCTTGCCCGCGAAACGGCAGATTGCGCCGGAGGCCCAAGGTGGCGCGCAGCAATCGCGTTTTGTAATCGCAGCGCTCGGCGTAGCGGCCCATCCAGAATAAATTTTCCACCAGCGTCGAGGGCAGATCATGATGGCTGTGGCCGGCGCGATCGGCTCGGGCAATGGGCGCCGTCGCCTCTTCGGACGCCTCCTCCGAATCGCACAATACCCAGATGTCCTTGCTGCCGCCTCCGCGCTGCATGGAGACGATCTCGGCATGCGAGTCGGAGGCGAAGCGCGCAAGTCCGCCCGGCATGACGCGGTAGCCGTCCGGGGTGGCGATGGCGTACACCCGGATACCCAAGGCGCGCGCACAAAAGCCATCGGCATTTTTCGTGTACCAGACCGGCGCCTGGGAAAATGCCAGGTGCTCCTGAGCGACGAACGCGTGCGGACGGGCGCGCATGCGCGCGATCAGTGCTTCGCGCTCATCCGGATTGAGCTCACTGCCGAACACAGGCCCGAACTTCTGATTCGGAAACGCCGGCTTGATGACCAGATTGGGCAGATTGGCGATCACCGATGCGAAAGCCGCAGGCTCGCCGCACCACCAACTCGCCACCGAAGGCAGGCGCAGCTTCTCGCCGATGAGCTGTTGCGCAACGGCCGGCAGAAAGCCGAGCCACGCCGCCGATTCCAGCACCCCGCTGCCGAGTGCGTTCGCCACGACGACGTTGCCCTTGCGTACGGCTGCGAGCAGCCCGGGCACGCCGAGCGTCGAGTCGACCCGCAGCTCGACCGGATCGCAGAAATCATCATCGAGCCTGCGCAGAATGGTATGGACCCGCTTGAGGCCGGACAGCGTCTTCAGATACACGTTCTCATCGCGCACCGTCAGGTCATGTCCTTCGACCAGGGGAAAACCGAGTTGCCGCGACAGATACGCATGCTCGAAATAAGTTTCGTTGAATGAGCCGGGCGTGAGCACCACCGCCAGGGGCTCCTCTTCGGCGCCGCGCAACAGTTCGTCGCGAAGCGCGGCGAAAAAGGCGCCGAGCGGCCGCACATCCATCGACTGTGCCAGGTGCGGAAACGCACGACGCACAATCTGGCGATTTTCGAGCGCATACCCGGGTCCTGACGGTGCCTGCGTGCGGTCGGCCAGAACCCACCAGCGGCCATCCGCCGAGCGCGCCAAATCAGCGGCGTAGATGGAGAGCCATCGATCGCCCGGCAGTTGCATGCCGGTGCACGGCCACAGAAAGTTCGGATGCCCGAACGGGATCTCGGTGGGCAGCGCTCCTCGGGATAAGAGATCTTGCTTGCCGTACAGATCTGCCAAGACGGCGTTCAAGAGGCGCGCACGCTGCGCAATGCCCGCTTCGATCTCCTGCCATTCCTGCGCGGATATAAGATAAGGCAATGGATCGAGAACCCAAGGGCGGTCGCGGCCCTTGAGATCGGCATACACGTTGTACGTGATGCCATTCTCGACAATCATGCGCCGCGTGAATTCCGTGGCCCGTCGCGCGGCTCGCGCGTCGTCTTCGAAAATCCCCTCGATCAACGTCTGCCAATGGCCGCGGACCTGCCCTCCCCCGTCCAACAGCTCGTCGTAGCGATGCGGATCGCTACGGTAACTGCCCAGTCTCGGATCCTTATGAATGATTGCGCAAATCCAACGTGAAGGGGAACTCTGCGCTCGGGATCGCCGGCTCGACGCTCATCTCTCCCGGCGTGTGGCCGACCCGAAAGAATCGGGCGAGGCGCCTGCTCTCGGCCTCGAACGCGTTCACGGGGAGCGTCTCGTGGCTGCGGCCGCCAGGATGCACCACATGATATCGACAACCGCCTACCGATCGTTTCATCCAGGTGTCGACTATATCGAAAGTCAGCGGCGAGTGAATACCGATCGTCGGATGCAATGCGGACCAGGGTTGCCAGGCGCGGAAGCGCACGCCGGCGACAAACTCCCCCTCGCGGCCCGTCGGCCGCAACGGCACGGCGCGGCTGTTGCAGGTCACGACGTAGCGATCAGCGGTGAGGCCGCTCACCTTGACCTCGAGTCGCTCCAGCGACGAATCGACATAGCGCGCCGTCCCGCCGGGCGCCCCTTCTTCGCCCATGACGTGCCAGGGCTCGAGCGCCTGGCGCAGCTCGAGCAACGCGCCTCCTACGGCGATGTCGCCCAGCTTGGGGAAGCGAAATTCGAAGTGCGGCGCGAACCACTCGATCTGCATGTCGAAGCCGGCCTGTTTCTGTTCCTCGATGACGTCCGAGAAGTCCGCGAGAATGAAATGCGGCAGCAGAAAACGGTCATGGAGCTGCGTGCCCCAACGCGTCAGCCGTCGAGGGGAATATGGCTCGCGCCAGAAGCGAGCCACGAACGAGCGCAGCAACAACTGCTGCACCAGGCTCATGCGGGCGTGCGGCGGCATTTCGAAGGCGCGCATTTCAAGCAGACCCAAGCGGCCGCTCGAGGTGTCGGGGGAATACAATTTATCGATGCAAAATTCGGCGCGATGGGTATTGCCGGTCACGTCGATCAACAGATTTCGCAGCAGGCGGTCGACCAGCCATGGGGCGGCTACCTCGGTTCCGACTTTCGGGAATTGCTTGAATGCGATCTCGAGTTCGTACAGCGAATCGTTGCGCGCCTCATCCACCCGCGGTGCCTGAGAGGTGGGGCCGATGAAGAGGCCCGAGAACAAATACGACAGCGAGGGGTGATTGTGCCAGTAGCTGATCAGGCTGCGAAGCAGATCCGGGCGCCGCAGGAAGGGCGAATCCTGCGGGGTGGCGCCGCCCATCACGATATGGTTGCCGCCGCCCGTCCCGATGTGCCGGCCGTCGATCATGAATTTTTCCGAACGTAGCCCGCAGGCGCGCGCCGTCTCATACAGATGCGTGGTGAGCCCGTTGAGCTCACCCCAACTGGCGCTCGGCTGTACGTTCACTTCGATGACGCCCGGATCGGGCGTGACCTTGAAATTCAGGAGCCGCGGATCTTGCGGCGGCTCGTACCCTTCGAGCACCACGGGTTGACTCAAGGCCTGCGCGCTCGCCTCCACCGCCGCAACGATCTGTAGATAATCCTCGAGGGTGCGCGCCGGCGGCATGAACACATAGAGCACGCCGTTGCGCTCTTGGGCGCACATCGAAGTCCTGATGATGGCCGCGCCAACCTGCTCCGGCGCCGCGGCCGCCTTGGCGCCGGCCAATAAGTCCTCGTGGGACGCGAGCGCCCCGAATTCCTGGGTCGGGTCCGGCGGGTACACGTGCGGAAAGTCGATGGGGCTCACCGCCGGCAGCGAATCCAAGGGCAAGCGATAGCCGATCGGCGAATCGCCGGGAATCAAATAGCAGCGTTCGCGGCGCAAGAACCAGCGGCCGCTCTGCCAGTCCTCGCCTTCGGCGGCGCGCGCGATCGGCAACACATATCCCATCGGATCGCCCAGTTCGCCGCCGTCCAACAGGCGCGCCAGCCGTGCCCGTTCGAGGGGGTCGGCGAGATTTGAATTCTTAGGATCGACGTTGGAAGGCAGTTTGCGCTCGCGCAAGAGGTAATAAAAAACATCCTCGTAGGCGGGGAACACATTCTCGGCCGAGACGCCCAAGCGCTCGGCCACCGCGCGCAACAGGCGCGGCGCGTTGGCGAGAGCGCCCGCATCGCGCTGTGTTTCATCGGCGACGAGCGCGCCATGGCTCCAAATCGGCTCGCCGTCCTTGCGCCAAAAGCAATTCAGCGACCAACGCGGCAGCTGCTCCCCGGGATACCATTTGCCCTGGCCGAAGTGCGCCAGGCCTAGGGGCGCATAACGCGCTTTGAGCTCGCGAAAAAGCTTTGCCGCGATTTTGCGTTTGTTCTCGCCGAGCGCTTCGGTGTTCCACTCCGGCGCCAGCGTGTCCTCGCCGGACACAAACGTGGGCTCGCCGCCCATGGTGAGGCGCACGTCATTTGCACGAAGTTCCTGGTCGATGCGCGTCCCGAGCGAATCGATCACAGCCCATTGCTCTTCTGAGTAAGGCTTGGTGACGCGCGGCGCCTGCCAAACCCGCTCGACCTTCATCGCGTAGCCGAAACTCGTCTCGCACGGATCCACCGCGCCGGAAAGCGGAGCCGCCGACTGCGGATCCGGCGTACAGGAAAGCGGAATGTGGCCTTCACCCGTGAGCAGGCCCGAGGTGGGATCCAATCCGATCCAGCCGGCGCCCGGCAAATACACCTCGCACCATGCATGCAGATCGGTGAAATCATGGCTCGGACCCGCAGGCCCCTGCGTCGGTTTCGCGTCGGCCACCAACTGAATGAGATAGCCCGACACGAAACGTGCGGCAATCCCCAGATGCCGCAGGAGTTGAACCAGCAGCTGCGCCGAATCACGGCAGGAGCCGGAGCCCTTTTGGAGCGTCTCTTCAGGCAGCTGCACGCCGGGTTCCATGCGAATCACGTACCTTACATCGGCGGCAAGACGCCGATTCAAGTCGACGAGAAAATCGATGGTGACGCGCGGCTCGCGCGAGACCGTGGCGAGATACTTGGCGAACAGCGGAGTTAGCGGGCCGGTGAACAAGAACGCGGCCAGGTCGCGCTGCTCGGCCGCATCGTACTTGAAGGGGATTGTCTGCGCGTACGGCTCCAAGAAGAAGTCGAAGGGATTCTGCACCGCCATTTCCGCGGTCAAATCCACCTCGACGCGCAGCTCTTGCGTGGGCTTTGGGAACACCACGCGGGCGAGGTAATTAGCCAAGGGATCCTGCTGCCAATTGACGAAGTGCTCGGCGGGCCTGATGTTCAGTGAGTAGGACAGAATGCGGGTACGGCAATGGGGCGAGGGACGCAGCCGAATGATCTGCGGCCCCAAACTGACCAGCCGATCGTAGCGGTAATGCATGATGTGATTGAGCGCTACGTGAATCGACACCGAGTCTCTCCCGTGGGTCTTTTGGATTCTACGCGGAACCGGTCTGCGTGCACCGATACTCGTCGATGGTGGCGTGGATGAAGCGCAGCTTGCCGATGGCGGGCGTGGAGAGCACGAACGGATAGACGTCGGGCAGTCCCAAACCGCGGCTGAGGTTGTTCAACACGTACGTGAGCGACAGCCACGCCTCGATCATTGCGTCGAAATTCCGGTGCTCGGGATTCAACGGATCCGGCGGCGGTTGCATGCGCGGTTCGTCGCTGCGCTTGGGCCGAAGGGCTAGGCCGGTGGCACCGGCCGTCTCCAGGGCATCCACCATATGTAGATAATGCGCCCACGACTCCGCCCAATCCTCCCAGGGGTGCATGGTGGCGTAGGCGCTGATGAAACTCTGCTCCCAGCGAGCGGGCGGCCCTTCGGCATAGTGCCGATCCAATGCCTTTTGGTAGCCGGCCCGTTCGTCGCCGAAAAGCTCGCGGAAGGGCTCCAGCCTAAGACCGCCGGAAATCAGCCTATCCCAAAAATAATGTCCGATTTCGTGGCGAAAATGGCCCAACAGGGTGCGATAAGGCTCCTTCTGCAGGGTACGCTCCTTCTCGCGATGGACGTCGTCCGCCTCGGCAACGTTAATGGTGATCAATCCGTTGTCGTGACCGGTGAGCACCCGCTTGGCATCGCCGTAACTCCAGTCCTCGAGGAACTCGAACGCCAACCCCCGACCCCCGTCAGCGTCCTTGGGCGTGACCGGCAACCCTAGGCCGAGCAGCGTGTAGAGCATGCGCCGCTTGGCCACCTCCAGCCGGAACCATGCCATGCGGTTGCGCTCGCCCGATAGGTCGGGAATGATCCGGTTCAGTCGGCAAGAACGGCAGAACTCGCTGGATTCATCGATCGGCACCACCCAATTGCACACGCTGACCTGATCGTAGTTCGCGCAGAGGCGGTAACCTCGCGAACCGGGCGCCTCGGGTTCAGCTCTCCAGAGCCCATCCGAGCGTTGGTTGAGCGCCCCCATGAATCCCAGGTCCGGCAGGAAGGCGAGCGAGTGGCCGCAATTCAGACAGCGCACGTTCTCGAAGAAAATCAAATTCTGGCAATGCGTACAGTGGAAAGTCTTCATGGGCGCTGCGATAGTAACGGAAAGAGGAGGCTCGGTTGACCCAAGCCCTAGAGCCAGCGCGCCGGCCAGCGTGGGCTTGCGACGAGCACCTACGCAGGGTCGGTGATTATTCCTACGAAAACACCGCCCTCGCCATGTCATAAGGCACGGATGAAGATTCGCTTCGGCTACGAATTAGTGTACTCATGCCAGCAGCCGGTTCCGATGATTTTTATGCTGCATGTCCATTCGAGCCGGATCGCCGATTTGCTGCGCGCAGACCGTATGGTGACGGAACCGCAGGTACCGCTCGATACGTACATCGACGCCTTCGGTAATACCTGCACGCGCATCCTGGCACCCCCCGGTGGTATTCGCATCACGGCGGACGGCCTCATTTCAGACAGCGGCCTGCCCGATCCTACGCACGCGCATGCCCAGGAGCATCCGGTTCAGTCCCTGCCTCACGACTCGCTGATGTATTTGCTGGGGAGCCGATATTGCGAAACGCAGCGGCTGATGGATGAGGCCTGGCGTCTGTTCGGTCACGTGACCCCGGGCTGGTCACGGGTACAAGCGGTGTGCGATTTCGTACACCGGTACATCACCTTTGGTTATCAGTTCGCGCGTCCCACCAAGACGGCTTTCGAGGCGCATTGCGAGCGGCAAGGCGTGTGCCGCGATTTCGCACATCTGGCGATCACGCTGCTGCGATGCCTGAATATTCCTGCGCGCTATTGCACCGGCTATCTCGGCGACATCGACGTGCCGGTGGCCGATGTCCCCATGGATCTTGCGGGATGGCTGGAAGCCTACATCGGCGGTGCTTGGCATACTTTCGATCCGCGCAATAACCAGCGCCGCATCGGCAGGATCTTGCTCGCCCGCGGCCGCGACGCGGCGGATGTCGCCATCAGCACGGCATTCGGGCCCAACTTGCTTCAGGTGTTCAAAGTCTGGACCGACGAAGTCAAGGACACGGCGGATGCGGGCGTCCCGGCGGGCGGATAGCTCGCGGCGAGCAAGCGGCGGTCAGCTCTCGCTACCGTTGGTCGGCGTCCGGACACGAGATGGCGCGCGCGAAAAGCGCCAGCTCATCGATGTCCAATTCACCATCATGATTCTTATCGGCAAGCGCGAATTGCTTTTCGAGAAATCGAAACACTTGATCTTTTGAAACGGTCTCAGTTACCGCAATAGATCTTACATAGTCTTGGATTGCCACGAAACAAGCCTCCGGTGGGGAAACCCGCCCTGCTAAGCACGCAAAGAAGCCACGCATCACGCCGCCTCTTTGCGACATGATAGGCGGCGGCTCATAAAAATGGTGTAAAGAAAAAGCGCAAGCCCGCCGGCCATACTGTGTCCTACATCACATGCAGATCGCGCCCCGTTGGGGCTAAATGTTTGCAACAATTTTATGCGGGAATTGCGATCCTTACATCGTGTTGCAGAACATCGCTCCGACCACCCCCCTCCCCCATCGCCCAGAGCGTCGCGCATCTTCGAGAATCCAGGCCGTCGGGATTGTCATACCGGTGCGGAACCAATCCGACACGATCGCCCAATGTATCCAGAATATATTTGCTGCTCACAGCCGCTCTGGCTGGCGCAACTCGCTGTGGATCGTCGTGGTCGCCGATGCCTGCACGGACGCAACTGCCAAGGTGGCTCGAAACGCCATCGGCGCGTTCGGCGAGGTCTTGGAGGTCGCAGCACGGTCTTTGCAAACGGCTCATCGAATCGGCGCGAGCACGGCGATGGATCATTTCCGTCATGTACCGCGCCACGCCCTGCTATTGACCAGTACTGATGCGGGCACGCAATTGCGAAGCGATTGGATTGATACCCAGCTGCAATGGTGAGGCGCTGCGACCGGATCGCACGGCGTTACCAGCGCCGGTTCGCGACCTTCGATCCGTCGCGGCCATGAGCGCGGGTGTGCTCGCCTCGATGGTCATGGGATTTGCGCTTGGCGCCGTCATCGCCCTGCCAGGTCGTTGACGCAGCGCCGCCCATCGGCCTCTTCTCCCAGCAGCGCATGAACCTCTGGCGCAAACTTTCGTGCACGTTAGGAGCTATGGCGCCGATGCGAACCCACTCCAGCGCCATCGCATCCCATTCCCCCGCGTCGCCGCCGATTCCCTGACCCATGGCCTGCGTCAATCGCTGCACCTGATGCCGGCGGCGCAGCCCTTCATCTTCAGCCGGCGTGGCGGTGTCGCTTTGAATTTCGCCGCGAACGCAGAGCATCCTCAAGGCCTCCTCGCGGGACTCGGTATCGACCTCGGAACCGGAATCCGACCCAGCCAGTGCATCCTTGACGGCTTTCAGGGCGCCCTTTGGCCACCCTTGAGTGCCGGCTATGAAGCTTTCGGCGGCTTGCTTCAGCGCCTCCCGCTCCGAGGACTCGGCGTCCCGCAGCACCGCCCACTCGTAGGCATGGATGCTTCGGGCCGCCTCGAATAAATTCCTGAAGGACTGCTCGGTATCGCGCACTCGCTGTTGCTCGATCCGCGCCTTGCACAAGTCGACGGCGCGTTCGAACCGATCTTGCAGCCCACGCGCCTCCGTTCTGGGCATTTCATCGAGCGCCTGATAGGCATCGCGCCACCCGGGAATTTTCGCCGTGGCTTCGAGCAATGCGGCGCCGGACGAGGCTGCAACGCGCTCGATCTCTTCGCACAACGCGATCGCCTTCAACCTATTGGCTTCGAGCCCCGAAGTGTACTCGGCATGCGCTTGCTGCCTCTTTTGATAGACCGAATCGCAAACCTCGCGAAATTCGTTCCACAGAGATTGGCTTTGAGCGGCCGGTGCAGGACCCGTCTCCTTCCACAGCAGCTGCAGCCGTTTCACCGCCTCGATGGCTTCGCGGCTATCCTCCTGAGTCAGCAGATGTCGCGCGCGCTTGATGAGGGATTGCTTGTCCGCCATATTGCTCTCATGCCAGGTGTCGAGCTTGGCCTGCAATCGTCGCAGTGCTTCATCGAATGGCTCTTGGATCGTGCGGCCGGCGTCGCGATCCACCGGAAAGCAGCGGCGCCATTCCAGCGGTGCTTCACTGAGAACGCTCGCCAGAAGCCGCCAGTCCGGACGCTCGACATTCTGCGCAGCTTCGAATGCCAGCAGGCGTTCGAGCACCGCTTGGCGCTTCTCCAGGTTCTGCTGCCGCAGCTTTGCCTGCGCCTCGAAGTGCTCGCGGCAAGGCTGATAGGCCGCTTGTGCGGCCCGCTGAAACCGCTCCCATTCCTCGGTGGCTTCGCTCACGATCCCCCGGCTGATGGTTCGCCAGTCCTGCTGCAGCGATTTGATGCGCTCGGCGAGGGCCGCCGGCTCGAGGGTTGAACCGATGAGGGCCTCCATCTCGCCGATGAGCTCGAGCCGCTTGGGTGCGACGGCATAGTCCTTCCACAGCTTGAGTTCCTTGAGCTTCTCGTCCAGCTGCTCGATCTGTCGCGACAAATACGCAGGCAGCCCGGCAGCCGGCAGCTTCTGGTCGATCGAGCGACGCAGGCCGGCGGCCCGTTGCGTGCCACCGTCGCGAAGCGCCGCGTTGGCCATGCGGATCAAGCCGCCGACCTGACGAAACAGCTGTTCCTCCGCCGCCCGCTGTTCCGCGCGCTGCTTCTCCTCCGAGTCGCGAACTGCCGCGGCTTCTTGCTGCGCGCGCGCCTGCGCTTCAGCCTGTTCGGCGGCAGCCGCGCGAGCCGCCTGTTGCGCCAGTTCCTTGAGTTCAAGAGCCGACTGAACCGCTGCCTCTGCGGCCGCTTGACTCGCCAGCTGCTGAAGATGCGCGTCGATGACTTGCCGGCAGCGTTCGATGGCGGAACGCGCGCGCTGGTCGATATCCGCGGCCGGCGGCTCGGGCAGGGAAAGCCAGCGGGTTTTGTGGTGCTCGAACACCGTCGGGTATTGCGGGTCGTAACTGCGATGGCTGTGCCGTTCCAGCGCGGCGCAAATCCCAGCGATCTCGTGGCGGATCTCTCCTGCTTGCGCTCCTCGGCATTGAGCACATCGCACTTCTGCTTGAGTATCCGGTAGACGTTTTTGTCCTTGTTGCGCACCTGCGGGATCAGTTGCCTCAGTTGCGCAGGATCGCGGATCGACTCCGCCGCCAATTGACGCAATCGGCTCGAGGGGCTTTCGACCACCAGTTGCGCGATTTGCGCAGGATCTTGGATCGAGGCCAGCGCCTGCGGCAGGCGGTCGGCGTCTTTGCAGAGTGCGGCGACGGACAACATGTCCGGCTGGCTGCGTGCCCGGTCACAATAGGCAGGGAAATCGATGGCGCCCTCGTCGATCAGCTGCGCCATGCGCGTGCGCGCGGCGCGTTCCACCGCGGGAGAGGAGGCGCTCGCGGTGCCTGCGGTCGAAGCGCCGAATCCGGCAAGCCCGCGCAGCACCTCTCCGTCCGGCAGTTTTTGGATGGCCGCCACGCGCAGGTTTTCTTCGCCGGCATGCAGCGCCGTATCGACGATGATATCGGGGGAGCCCGCTTGAAGGATGGCGATACGCTCAGGGAGCGTGGGCGGCGAAGGCCGGGGTTTGTCAAAAAGGCGCGCGAACAGCTTCATCGATCGACCCCTAACCGGTAGAACGGCCGGCGAGCATACGAAACTTCGCAAGTTTCCGACAGCAGGTTCCCGAGCGGAGACAGGTGCTGTGCATCGCAGCATGGGCGGCCAAGACGCCGCCGACGCCCCCAACAG
>Ga0116129_1001246_pt1 | contig 14289 bp, 9 predicted proteins | sample June2015DPH_17_2_FD_89732 | JGI IMG/M metagenome (GOLD analysis project Ga0116129, IMG submission 89732) | Peatland microbial communities from SPRUCE experiment site at the Marcell Experimental Forest, Minnesota, USA - June2015DPH_17_10 | ecosystem: Environmental > Terrestrial > Soil > Wetlands >...
CCACCGCCGCCGGCCTCGTGCGCCCGTCATCACTGCCGCTGAACAGATGCCCGGAAATGACCGGAATTCTGAATGCCGTAAAGTAGTTCGAACTGACAGAGAGCCGCAGCGCGGTTTGCGCTTGCCCCGGAGCCAGCGGGCGATTCTCAATGTGCGCGTTATCCAGCCACGCGTCATCGCTATAGGGCATGGCTGAAGTCACTTCAGCGGTCTCGGCGCCGGGCAGTGCCCGCAGCTTGTCCAGGCTCTCATTGAACCAGGCCGCCTGCTTCTCGGCCGAGTCATAGCGGGCCGCAGGCAGGTGCACCCCAAACGTCAACGTCCGGTTCGGATGGTAGGGATCGGCCAGGTGCAGCATGCCCAGCATGCCCTTCGACATCAGCGCAGCGCCAATGACCAGCGCCACCGCCATCGCAATTTGCGCCACCGCCAGCAGATTTCGCAGCTTGCTGCTGCGCCTCGATCCCACCACCGAACGCGATCCTGATTTCAGCTGGTTCACCAGGTTGATCCGCAATGCCTCGAGCGCCGGTGCAAATCCTGATGCGATCCCGGCCAGCACTGCCAGCCCCAACGACAACACCAGCGTGCGCCCGCTCAGCGAGATATTGGACCACCCCGCCATGTACCGCGCAATGTGCTCCGGCATGGTGGCCTGGCTGATCTGCATGTAGCAGGCCGCGAACAGAAGGCCGCCGAGGCCGCCGATCAACCCCAGCAGAATATTCTCCGTGAGCAGTTGCCGCATCAGGCGCCCGCGACCGGCGCCGAGCGCCGTGCGCATGGCGATCTCCGGCCGCCGCTCAATCCCGCGTGCAAACTGCAGATTGGCAATATTGGCGCACACCACCAGCAGCACAAAAAAGGTCGCCCCCTGAATCAGGTCGAAGTAAAGCACCGTCAGGTCGTCGTTCATGTCCGCCAGCAGCGTCTCCACCTTCACCGCTCGGCCCAGGTTGGTCGCCGGATACGCCTCGGCGTCGTGCTCGGCAATCACGTTCAAATCGGCCTGCGCCTGGCCCACCGTTACGCCGGGACGCAGCCTGCCAATCACCAGGTAGTCATGCGATGAGCGATTCGTCCGCTGGGCATCGGTCGGCCAAAAGGGGAGAAAGAAATCCGCCACCGAAGGGTATTGCGTGCTCTTCGGCATCACCCCGATCACCGTATACCCGTGCCGGTCGAGCTCAATCCTGCGGCCCACAACGGACGGGTCAGCGCCGAAGTGCGATTTCCAGAACGCATAGCCGAGCACCGCGACCTGATCCCGCCCCGATTCGGTCTGGCTCTGATCGAACACCCGCCCGAGCATCGCGCCCGTCTTGAGCACGGTGAAGAATGACGGGGACACATACTCCCCCTCGACATGCGCCGCATCGCCCGCACCGGTCAGCGTCATGTCTGCCGGCAGGCGCACGCCCAGCTCTTCAAACGAGCGGTTCTGTCGCTGCCAGTCTTCAAAATTCCCCAGCGCCACCTGTTGTTGCTGCCCGTGATTCTGCTGCTCGTAAATCGTGACCACGTGGTCCAGGTCCGGCACCGCCAGCGGTCGCAGTACCACCGCATCCATGATGCTGAACGACGCCGTGTTCACCCCGATGCCGATGGCCAGCGTCAGCACCGCCGTAATGGCGAAGCCCGGCGACTTCCGCAGCCGGCGATAGGCGTATTCGAGGTCCTGAAACAGGTTCAAAAGCAGAGTTTGCACGGAGCCCTCCCCTGAAGCGACAGAATCAGTGGCGCGAATTCAGAATGATCCGTGCATTTTGCTGGCCAGTCCTAGCTCTCCCGCAACTGATTGATTCCAGAAGGCAAGCCTAGGGATGCCGCACAAACTGGCGGATCTGCCGTGTCCGGAATTGACCTTGTTCCGTTCAACAATGAACACCCCGCCCTGCCCCCGCCACGGCCCCGAATCCGATTGCCGCCTTGACACAACGGGCCAAGCGCTTGATGCTTAACAGTTCCGGTTGTTCATTTTTCATACGGTTTTCCGTTCGATCAAGGGAGTACTGCTCTTGCGGGTTCGCGTCTTCTATCACGACAAATGTTTCGACGGGGCCTGTTCCGCGTCGCTGTTCACGCGCTTTCATCGCGAGTGCGTCGCCCCGGAGGCCAGCTACGAGTACCGCGGGCTCGTCCATCGCGCTGGCGCGCTGTTTGACGAGAGCGAGTTCACCGGTGACCAGAACGCCATCGTCGACTTCAAATACTCTTCCTCGCCAAAAATCACCTGGTGGTTCGACCACCATCAATCCGCCTTCCTCACCCCCCAGGATCACGAGAGCTTCAAGGACTGCAAACAGGATCCGGACTGTAGCCGCCGCAAATTCTTTGACCCCGATTACACCTCCTGCACCAGCTTCCTGGCCCACATCGCGGCCACCGAATTCGGCTTCGATACCACGCCGGTTGCCGAACTGATTCACTGGGCAGACATCGTCGACGGGGCGCTGTACGAGAGCCCCGAGTCGGCCGTCGAAATGGCCGCGCCCGCCATGAAGCTCACCCTCATCATCGAGTCCACGCAGGATCCGGCCTTCATCCCCCGCCTCATCCCGTTGCTTACCGCAATGCCGCTCTCGGAAGTGCTCAGCCAGCCCTTTGTCGCCGAGCTTCTCCCGCCGCTTCTGGAGCGCCACAAAGAAGCCCTGGCGTTGATCCAGAGCCGCGCCGAAGAACGTGACGGCACGATCTTCTTCGACATCACCGATCATCCGCTGGAAGGTTTCAACAAGTTCATTCCGTATTACCTCTACCCGAATGCCACCTACTCGATCGGCCTGTCGAAGTCCAGCTTCCGCACCAAGGTCGCCGTTGGCTCCAATCCATGGACCAAAGCCGACCCGGCCAAGATGGTCAACCTCGCCCAGGTGTGCGAGCGATACGGCGGCGGTGGCCACGCCCGCGTCGGCGCCATCAGTTTCTCTCCCGACAAAGCCGACCAGGCTCGCGAGGCGGCCGCCGAGATTGTAGCCGAGCTGCGGGCAAACAAGCCCTTCGCCTGAAAGGCGAGCTCAACGGCGATCAAGCGCCGTGCCTCCCGCACGGACGCCAGGGCTCAGCCAGAACCCAGACAGGGCTCAGTCCGAGCTCAGCCAGGACCTGTCCCGGGCAATCGCACTTGGACTTTCGCAGTCGAGCAGAGCATCCACTCCGGTGAATCGACCCTCTCTGACGCCGTCACCGGGCAAAACGCCGCGGCAAAGCGGATTTTCGAAGGCGGAGATTTCTTCTCTTAGCTTGATTCCGGGGCTTGATTCCGGGGGCTTGATTCCGGGGGGAGGGATTCAGCGAGTGCCCTGGGGAGGCTTGGCAAGCCAGAATCGATCGCGCTCCTCGCAAAAACTCCCCTGCGCCTTGGCGCTGCTCCCCACTGCGAAAACACGGATCTGAGCCCTTCGCTCGCTTGACCAAGTGAGCTCAAGTGGTTAAGGCGAATCCGCATAGTAGCCGGTGCGGTAGCGAAGATTGTAGTTCTCCGCGCTCGAGTTTGGAACGGTCACCTGGATACGGTGAAAGTTTGTACCGGGCTCCTGGTTGTGAGGATAGTAGGCCAGAAAATATTGTGTTCGCAGGTCCTCGCTCACCTGAGCAAACGTCTTGTCCAGCCCCTGGGCGCTCACATAGTAGCTCTTGCCACCGGTCTGCTCGGCCAGAGTGATGAGCGCGTGTTCGCCGCGCAAGTCACGCCCGGCGCTGGCTTCAATGGGCACGTCGATCAGCGAGTAGATCATCACCTCGTTGCGTAGAGCTTGCTCCAATGCCTGGGCGTAGTTGGATCCTTTGGCCGTATCGTCGCCGTCGGAGACCACGATCAGAACTTTGCGTCCATGTTGCCCACCGAGCTGTTTGGAGCCGAGCAGGATCGCGTCGTAGAACGCGGTGCCTCCGCCGCCGCTCAAGTGAGCAATCCCGCGTTCGATCGTACTTGCCTTGTTGGTGAATGGCGCGAGTTCCCGCACTGAGGAGGAAAACTCCAGCAGGCTGATCTTGTCCTGTGGCCGCAGGGTTGCTTGGACAAATCGCCGCGCCGCATGCTGTTCGATCGTCAAGTCTTTTGCGACGCTTGCGCTCGTGTCGATGGCCAGCGTCAGGTTCAACGGCATGTCCGATTGCCGCTCGAAGATCGCAATCTGTTGCGCCCGATTGTCTTCGGTGAGAGAAAAATCATCCCGGGTTAGACCGCCCACGGGGGCCCCGTTCTGGTCTGTCACGCTGACAAAGACGTTGACCAGCTTCACTTCCACGCGCAGAGGGGTATTTTGCGCACCCAGATGAGCGGCGGGCCTGGCTGTCAGCATCATCTGCGCGATCAGGATCAAACCTGTCCATCGCCGGACAAGACTACGAGTCATACAAAATTTCTGGAGAGACTGCAGCCGCCCGAACATGGACCTGGCGCTGCTGCGCCAATCCTACTCCGCCCACAAGGGTACCATCACCGCCTCAACCGGATCACTCTATCCGGAAGGCCATGAAGGCCCGGCCCCCCACATCCAGCGCTACCACGCCAGGAGCAATCGCGGTAGTCGAAACTGAGGCGGTGGATTTTCGATGCACGAGTATGAGCCGTTCTGCCCGGTCACCCGGCGCCTTCTGGAGCGCTAAGAGCGGGGCGGCCATCGCGGGCCGAACGGTTTTGCTCGCCTTTGCCTCGACCGGCCACAGTCCGGCATTCGGACGCGGAATCAGAAAATCAACCTCAAGGCCCTGCTGATCCCGGAAGAAATAGAGCTTCCTGCGCTCTGCCCGATTGACCTGGCTTTTAAGAATCTCCGCAGCCACCAAGCCCTCAAACAACGGCCCGAGAAAGGGTGAGCGTTCCAGTTCGCTTTCTGAGGTGATCTCCAGGAGGTAACAGGCCGTCCCGGAGTCCGCCCAAGCGGCAGAGAGTGCTACGGGGACCAATTGTCTGCCTTGCCTCTTAAAACGCTCTCGATAAGTGCATTGCCCCGAAACGCGTCTATGCAGATTGAAGGTGGTGGAACGGCGGAGATTCCTCTTGCTTACCTAAGGGAGATGTCTTATCATCTCTCGGTAACCGTGGGGAGAGCGTATGAGTAAACCTTCGGACTTGGTCCAGGGCACCTTGGATCTGTTGATTCTCAAGATTCTCGCCCTTCAGCCTCTTCACGGCTGGGCACTCAGCCAAAGGCTCAAGCAGGTTTCGGGCGAGGTACTGCAGGTGAGCGATGGCTCGCTCTACCCTGCATTGCACAAGCTGGAACAGCAGGGCTGGATCCAGGCCGAGTGGAAGGCGTCTGAGAACAATCGCCGGGCGAAGTTCTACTCGCTCACGCGGCTGGGAAGGCGGCATCTCGAACGGGAAGCAGCCAACTGGGAGCGTATCTCCACGGCCATCTCCGGCGTGATGCGGTTGACCGAGGTGTGAGGATGCGGCTTGAGCACTGGGTGTATACGATTCCCCTGCGGGTGCGTTCGCTGTTTCATCGCAACCGCCTGAATTCGGAGCTCGACGAAGAGCTGCGCAACCATATCGATAGCCAGATTGCAGACAACCTCTCCCGTGGCATGGGGGCTGAAGAAGCTCGCCTCAGCGCATTGCGCGGATTTGGCAATCCACTGTTGCTGCGCGATAAGACCCGCGCCACATGGAGTTGGAGCGGGATGGAACAATGCGCGCGCGATCTTCGGATCGGACTCCGGACGCTGCGCCGGAGTCCCGGATTTGCGATCATGGCCATTCTCATCATGGCGATCGGGATTGGTGCAAACGTCGCCATATTCACTGTCATTCGCAGCCTCCTGCTCCAGCCGCTGCCTTATCGCGATCCGGGCCGGCTGGTTTCGTTGTTTGAGCATCAGACGCGCCCAGTCGATGCGGGCTACAGCAACTACCTGCCCGTGGCCGCAGGCAGTTTCGCGGAGTGGAAAAAGGCCACTCCAGGCGTGGCGCAGATGGCCATCATCTCGACCTGGCATCAATACAACGTCTCAGCCGAAGGAGGGAAGCTTCCTGAAAAGGTTGACGCGGCATGGTGCTCGCGAAATTTCTTCTCTGTGCTGGGCATTGCTCCGGCGCTCGGCCGTCTATTCACTGTGGACGATGACCGGCGTGGCGCGGCGGCCGCAGTCGTGTTGTCAGGACCGTTGTGGAGGCGCCGCTTTAACAGCGACCCTGGTATCGTGGGCAAAACCATCTGGCTTGATGCGCAGCCCTTCACTGTAATTGGCGTGCTGCCTTCGTGGTTTGTATACGAAGGCAAGTATGGGGGCCGAACAGATCAACTGTGGACAACGGCGAATCACGAAGCCTCCTCGGGCTTCATGGCAAGCTTTGAGGATCGCGGGTTCGTAGCCATTGCGCGCCTTCTGCCTGGAGCCACGCTGCCGCGGCTGGTTGGCCAGGTGAGCGCGGTGCAGAGCCAAATCAAGATCGACCATCCTGAGCCATCGGTGAGCGATGGGGCGCAAGGCCGCACCATGCTCGACGATACTGTGCTGGACTACAAGACGCCGCTATACGTGCTGTTCGCCGCCACCGGTTGCGTGCTCCTGATTGCCTGCCTCAATGTAGCCGGTCTGCTGGTGGCGCGTGCCGCTGCGCGCAGCAAGGAGCTTGCGATTCGCGCTGCGCTGGGCGGCGGGCGTCTCCGGCTCCTGCGCGAGAGGCTCACAGAGAGTCTGCTTGTCTCCGCCGCAGGCGGCGCGCTGGGTTTGGTTTTGGCGTGGGCGGCATTGCAATGGCTCATGAGCGCCCGGCAGGATATGAATCGCGTCGAAAGCATTCACATGGATGGCATTGTGGCCCTCTTTACGGTCGCTGCCACCGGCTTGTGCGCGCTTGTCTCCGGCACGCTTTCGATTTTCACCTCGAATGGCAAACAGATTCTCGCGCCGCTCAATGAATCCTCGCGCTCGCACAGCGGCGGCCGTGCGCGAGCTGGCCTCCGCAAAACTCTCTTGGTACTCGAGGTTGGCCTCACCGTGGTGCTGCTGGTCGGCGCGGGGCTGCTGGTCAGGAGCTATCAACGGTTGCGCTCGGCTGACATCGGCGTGCCCATAGACAACGTACTCACCATGCACATCAGCCTGCCTGAAGCGCGTTACAAAAAGCCGGAAGAGTGGGTCGCATTCTTTGACGAGCTGATTACGCGAGTGCGCACTGTGCCAGGAGTCGAAGCTGCCGGTTTGGTCAGCACTGCGCCGGGCGAAGGTTGGGGTGGCAATCGCATGATGTCTGTGGTCGAGCATCCACCGCTGCCCAAGGGCCAGGGCTTCGACATTTTGGCACGCGGCGCGGATCCAGGCTATTTTGCTGCCATCCAGATTCCGCTGCTGAGCGGGCGCAGCTTTACGCGCGACGAGCGTCTGGAGCGCGCCCATGTTGTCATCCTCAGCCGCAGCGCCGCGAAGGCGATGTTCCCCGGCGAGGACCCCATCGGCAAGCACCTCCATGACGACAGCGATGGCGGCGTCTCTGAGGTAATCGGCGTGGTAGGCGACACGCGATGGTATGTCACGGAACCCCTGCATCCCATGCTCTACGTGCCCGTCTATGGCAATGACTACAGCGTCGATACCATCGTCGTCCGATCTTCGCACGACGTCGAATCGCTCGCCACGCCGATCGAAAAATTCATCGGCCAAATGGATCCCGACCTTCCCGTTTCCGATGTCATGACCATCCGCCAGGCCACTGGCAAATCCACCGTCGACAACCAGTTTGACTCAATCCTGGTTCTCGCCTTCGCTGTCATCGCCCTCGTTCTCGCGTCCACCGGCCTCTACGGCGTCCTCGCCTATCTCGTCGCCCAGCGCACCGGCGAAATTGGAATCCGCATCGCTCTCGGCGCACAGCGCGATCAGGTGCTCGGGCTGATGCTGGCTGACGGGCTGCGCCCGGCACTGATCGGACTGCTCTTGGGATTGGTCGCGAGCGCTGCCACGACCCGGTTCATCAGGGCCATGCTCTATGAGACCCAGCCGTTCGATCTGGAGATTTTTGCCGCGGTCGCAGGATTGCTGATCGCCTCAGCCGCGCTGGCCTGCTTGGTGCCGGCATGGCGCGCCTCGCGGTTGGACCCAATGCAGACTCTGAGAACAGAGTAATAACAACAAAAGTTTTTACTCTCCGCCAATGCACTCACCGAAGCCAATTACTCCCGAAATGTCGGCCAGTCTTCGCCGATCTGCCTCGGCATGATCCTGGGTTGACCAGAACAGTCCCATGCGAGGTTCCACGGACGCCCACCCTCGACGCAGGAATTTGTGAGTCTTGCCCAAATGTCAATATGACTCCCGGCGCCTGCGGCGTTTGAACTAAGCCGCTGCGCGGCGAACGCTGCCGCGTGGGCGACCATCGGCTTCACGGCGTCTGGTCAGAATCTAGGCTGGTCGCTCTACTGGGCTGGCCATGAAAATTGCCGTTGTGGCACGCGCGAGCGATACGCTGTTTCTAAGCAAGTACCCTGTAATCATATGCCTACAATTGAAATCCCATAGATGTGCGTAGATCACCGCATCCGCCGCAAAGCGCAGCGGCTCACTTCAAACGATCCTATCGAAACTGCCCGGAGAAATTCCTACTGTCCGTCATCTCGCGCGGGCAGTCCCGATAGGAACCTAACGTTTATGGGGACTTACCGCGTCTGCGCGAATGAATTACGATAACCGTCAGAACCGTGAGTGAACGCTATGAAGCCGGGAATCCTTCATTTCATTTCGGGAAGACTCGCCGCTGGTAAGACAACTTTGGCGCGAAGACTTGCCGCCGAACACCACGCCGTCTTTCTATGTGAAGACGTCTGGCTTTCCGAACTGTCCGATGGGATCACATCCTTTGAAGATTACTTGAAGTGGTCCCGTCGTTGTCGATCGGTCATGGGACCTCTTATCGTCGACATTCTCAAGACAGGAACTTCCGTCGTCCTGGATTTCGCGGGGAATCGGGTCACTGAACGAGCATGGGTTCGTGGTCTGTCAGAAGAGGCGGGAACGTCCCACGTTCTGCATTTCTTAGACACAGACGAAGATGAATGCCTGCGCCGGCTTCAGATGCGAAACGAACTCAAACCCGAAGGCCTCTATTTTGCCAATACTTCGGAAACGGCCTTCCGCGCAATCTGCAAGTTCTTCCAGACGCCGGAACCCGAAGAGTGCCTGACCGTCGTCACATATCCGCGGTGAGCTCAGGTGTATGGCTAGCTAACGCCAGAAATTAGTACCAGGAAGTCGGCATGTGGCAAGTTTTCCCGATGGCTTGACAATGCTCGGGGCGATCGTCGCTTTTCGCATTCACCCGGCTGGGCGGCAGAATTGATTCAAACCCAAATCTTGCCGGACCGCTTTGCATTTCAAAAGGTGGGATTGTTCCTCAAAAACGCCGCGGTCACCGGGAGCCTCCTCGGACCCCAGCCGGAGGGAAGGCACGAGATTCCAGTCGCCATGCCGACTTGAACGTTACTTACCAATGGCTCTGGGAGCATCCCGTCTGTTCCCGGGGGCGTGTCCCTGGGATTCACGAGAGAGCCACAGCGTCATGCACTGGCGGCTTGACAGCAGGCGAAGATTAGGGGGAGATTGGATAGAGGCCAGCCCATGACCAATCAGCGAGATGCTGATATTTGATGAGAACCGGGAGAGCCGTATTGTGAAACATGTTCCCCTTCTAAGAATGCAATCCTTCAGGAGATCGAAGCAGGGGCCTATTTTACTTGGCGCGTTTCTTCTTGGAGCCAGCTTGCCTGCCTATTCGGCCGCTTCTTCCGATATAAGGGTAACAACCGAGACTTTTTCCTATCCTGGTGTAAGCATAGTTGGACCAACGGACCCATCGTTTGAAGGGGAAGTCCGTAAGCTTTTCGGTGAAAGAGCATCAATCGCCGAAAAACTTGCACCGTTTCTTCTTATATTGAAGAATGAGAGTCCTCGAACCATTGTTGCCTATACCGCAACATGGAGGATAAAAAGTGCAGACGGGAACGAAATGCCTCTTGCTGCCAGGTATATGTATCCTATGGCTATTTCTGGGCCGGTGGTCAAAGGCGACCTACCTCGGGATAGGGAAGTGCGCATGGGAGAAGAGCGCCTCGTGAGCGCGCAATTTGAAGTTGGCCTGCACATAAATGCCTCGGACGCCGAGAAAGCCTTTTCGACCATTTCTGAGAATCAGTCAGAGCAATTTCGAAATCTGATCGACGTGCGTGTCAGTTTGGATGCGATTGTTTTTGACGACGGGGAAATTGTTGGACCAGATCGTTCGCAACTAGGAGACGACTTTACCAAGTATGTTGACGCCTACCAGTCTTTGTATCGAGAGATCGTAAGTTCTTTAAATGCAGGATTACCTGCAGAACAGGTTTTTAAAGTGATCTTGGATCGAAAGGAACGTGATTCCGCGGCATCAATGCAAGCTGGCCAATCCTCAAATGCTTTCGACCTCGTTGCAGAACAAGACGTCTTGGGTTGGCGTCACGAACACGGCGACAGCGACTTAAGAAACCATTTCTTGCGTTGTACGCGAACACCGCCCTTCGCTTTAAAGAGGGCAATTTTATACAAAGGAGCTGCACAATGAAATCGAACTTGATTCTGATTGGTGTGATGACACTAAGACCGACTCATGTGGTACGCTTCTCCATGCGCAGGGGCGCACGATAACCTACACGATTTATTCGGGATTGACTGCAATGACGAGTCCGGTACATATTTTTGAGAATGTGCCAATGACAAGCAGCACATGCTCAGTTACACAGATAGAGACAGGATCGACATGCACGCACAACGATGAATACTTGCCAGGCGTTGTCAATCAATTTAATGACTATCTCATAGCATGCCCGACTGTCAGTTCGCCCAATCCTTGTGGTTTTACTTTTGCTAATCAGCAACGGCAAGATTGCCCAGCCAGTGGAACCAAGTCATCAATTGGCGCAGTAGGTAAAGTGACCGTGATGAATACGGGTGTCACTGTAGATGGAAATTCCACATCGCTCCGGAAGGGCGCCGGGTTCAAATAGGCGGCTAAATATGCATCTTAAATCTCGCACTGTGTTGCCGGTTACTATAAGTTCTGTTGGGCTAATCTTTTGCATTTATGCATTTGGCCAAACATTGGGCACGATTAAAGGGCATGTCACGGATCAGCAGGGGCGGAAGATGCCGGGGCTAACAGTCTGCGCGATGCCCTATGCGACGGGCTTTCGGGGACATCTGGTGTCGGCAGTTACCGACAAAGACGGAGCATTTGAGATCAGGTCGTCAGTGGTTGGGCAACTCCAAGTGATTGCCTATAAGGACGATGCTGGATATCCAGATGTATCAGGAGTTCTCTTCACTAGCGGAATGGAGCATTTTCCGGTGACGGATGTTCTGCAGGGCCAGACACTAAACAACTTGAATATTGTCCTTCCTCCTCCGGATGGCATACTTTCGGGAAAGGTGCGAGATTCTATAACCGGAGAAGCCGTTCCGCAGGCAAGGATAACTCTGAGATGGGCTGAGTCTCCCGATGTCATGTACTCTTCTTACCTGAAAAGCGATGGCTCATTCATGTTTGCCCTTCCACCTAGGCCAATAACGATCGAACTATCAGCGGAAGGGCGCCAACCGTGGCACTACGTGGACCCCAAGACTGGCTCGGCTTATGTATCCCTAACGGCCAGCAGTAAGGTCAATTTATCGATCACTTTGAAAGTAGACGACAAAACAAAGTGGTGACCAAGAGGGAGCGGTAAGTTTAAGGCGTTCTTACAGACGCTAAGTATGGACCAGCAATCAGGTTCGCATTGAGCGTCTCCCCGTTCTGAGAGTATCGCCGCCAACTCCACCGATCGCGGATAGAAAACGTGAGTGGTGTGCACAAGTCCCGCCCGGGGGCTGGCTTCTCCGGACCGCAATCCCAGTGCCCGAGCCACATGACAGCCTGGCTACTGCTTGTAGATGCGCGATTCCCATGGCGCCAGGTTCAGAGTAGAGACGTTGGCTTCATGGGAACCAGGGATGTCGGAAAGCAGGAGGCGTGCCGCTTTGAGGCCGTTCGGCAGCGTGTAGACGACCGGGCTTGAGCTGAAGTTTTCAACCATCAGGTACTTCTCGCTGCCGAGGGTGCGAGTGTAGGCGTAGACGTGCGCGTGCTGGGGGTCGAGGTCTTCATAGTCGCCGTACACGAAGGCCAGCGAGTGAGCACGCAGCGCGATCAGGGCGCGCATGTAGTTGAGAACGGAGGCAGGGTCGGACTCTTCCTGGGCGGCGTTGATCTGCTTGTAGTTGGGGTTGACGGCAAGCCACGGGTGGCTCCCGGTGGTGAATCCAGCCTCGGGTGAGCTGTCCCACTGCATGGGGGTGCGGGCATTGTCGCGCGAGACCTTCGCCTCGGAGGCGAGGAAGGTGGAGGCGGACATCTTGCCGGTGTCGACCAGCGCCTTGTAAGCGTTCTTCACCGCGATGTCGTCGTAATCGGCGAGCCTCTTGAAGGGGAAATCGGTCATGCCGAGCTCGTCGCCCTCAAACATGAATGGAGTGCCGCGCAGCGTCAGAATCATGGTCTCAAAGAGCTTCGCGGAGGGGACGCGCATGGCCGGGGAGTCGTCACCGAAAGTAGAGACGACGCGAGGATTATCGTGGTTCGATAGGAACACCGTGTCCCAATCATGTTTGGTCAGAATCCGGGCGTGGTCGTCGTAGATGGCTTTGAGCTCCGGCAGCGACCACGGGCCAAGCGGAGTGAGTCCGAAGTCGGAGCGGCCGAGCTTGATGGCGTCAAAGTTGAAGATCATGTTGAGCTCGTGCCGGCGGTCGTCGACCAGCTTATTGGTCTGGGCAAGAGTGGTGCCAGTGGCTTCGCCGACGGACATGTCGTCATACTTCGAAAGGACCTCGCGATCCATCTGGTGGAGATACTCGGCAAGATGCGGGCCGTTAGCGTAGGCGTTGGGTGGGCTCTTGAGCTGTTCCGCGGTCAGGTCCGGCAGCCCTGTGGGCTTTGAGATCAGCGGAATGACGTCCATGCGGAAGCCGGAGACCCCCTTATCGAGCCAGAAGCGCATCAGCGAGAAGACCTCTTCGCGAACCTTGGGATTGGTCCAATTGAGGTCTGGCTGCTTGGCGGTGAAGTAGTGGAGGTAGTATTCATTCGTTTTCGGATCAAGCGTCCACGCAGAGCCAGAGAAGTAAGAAGGATAGTTGTTAGGCGGTGTGCGAGTGCCATCGGGAGCAGTGTGGCCGGGCTGCCAGATGTAGAAGTCGCGGTAAGGATTGTCCTTTGACTTGCGGGACTCGACAAACCACTTGTTCTCATCCGAGGTGTGGTTGACGACGAGGTCGATGATGAGGCGCATATGGCGCTGCTTGATACCGGCGAGGAGAGCGTCGAAGTCAGCCATGTTGCCGAATTCCTTCATGACCTTGCGGTAGTCGCGAATGTCATACCCGTTGTCTGTATTTGGCGAGTCAAAATGGGGACTGAGCCAGATAACGCTCACGCCAAGCTTCTGGAGGTAGTCGAGCTTCGAGGTAATGCCGGGCAGATCGCCGATCCCGTCGCCATTCGAGTCTTTGAAGGAGCGGGGATAGATTTGGTAGACAACAGCTTCCTTCCACCACTTCGGCTCGTAACCGTTGATGAGCTTGGGTTCCTGGCCGAAAGCGGCGGCAAGCGATAGCAGGGTAGTGACGATGGCTGTGCGGAATAGGGCGCGGAAGAACATGACGAGAAGCGTACTGATTGTTATTCATAATGTAAAACCGGCTCATTTCAACATTTGCTGAAATTGTCGCTCTAAGTGAAATCAGCTTGCCTATTTTCACTATATTTGCCATTTTCAACCCATGCTGAAACTTGACATTTCAGTGAAAGAAGCCGGGCGTCGGGCTGCGGAGGCTCTTCAAGATCTGTTCCTGCGCTGGAGTTTCAGCGACTTCAGATCGGGTCGAACGGCAACGATACCGGTGTCGATCTTCTTTTGAATGTCAATGTTGCTGGCCAATCCCATCGACTGGTGGGAGAGCTGAAGCGGAGTGGACAGCCGCGATATGTGCGGGACGCCATCTATCCCTCTTCGAAATTACATTGCCCGTCTGGGAAAACCCGCTACTCCCGTCTTCATCGCCCCGTATCTCTCCCCTGCTTCCGGTGCGCTTTGCCGGGAACAAGGTGTTTCCTTCTTGGATTCTGAAGGAAATGCGCACCTTGCCTTCAATACCGTCTACTTGACATCCTCCCCTTCCTAAAGGACTGAACGTGTCCCACATTTTTCGCTGGACACAGGGGGTGTCGATCTTCTAAGCTGCCCGTGTGAAGGCCTGCGGTCAGGAATTTAGCCC